>VFQO010045088.1_pt1 | contig 11554 bp, 9 predicted proteins | sample 3512331 | NCBI WGS metagenome assembly VFQO01 (sample SAMN10412371, study PRJNA504923) | tailings metagenome | isolation source: Replicate 3 from Balatoc abandoned mine | place: Philippines: Itogon, Benguet | collected 2017-08-28 | reverse complement strand
GCAAGGCGCGCGAAGGCCAGCTCCGCCGCCGCCAGATCGACCAGCGAGCAGCCGACCGATTTGAATGCCGTGATCTCGTCCCGCGTCGTTCGCCCGGCGGCCTTGCCGCCGGTCAGATCGAACAGATCGCCGCGGATATCTTCCGCTCGCAATGCGCCGCTGGCGATCCCTTGCACGATCTCGCCCGCCTCTTTCATCGCGCCCGCGCGCGTATCGACGTGAACACTGGCGCGTGTCAGCGCTTCGTCGTCGGCTTCGCGCATCGTCGGCGTGAAGGCCCCGACGAGGTCGAGATGGCTGCCCGGCTTCAGCCATCGGCCGAAAATCAACGGATCGCGCGCCAGCGTCGCGCAGGAAACGATATCCGCGCGCTTGGCTTCGGCTTCCGGATCCGTCGTCGCGACGGCATCGAGACCCGTGTCCCGCAATTTCCGCGCGACGGCCTCGGCCTTGTCCGCATCCCGCCCCCAGATCGCGATCGACCGAAGCGGGCGGACCGACGCATGCGCGGCGGCGAGCATCGGCGCGAGGCGGCCCGTGCCCATGACGAGGAGACGATTCGCATCGGGACGCGACAGATAGGTCGAGGCGAGCGCCGAAACGGCCGCCGTCCGCCGCGCGGTCAATTCGCCGGCGTCGAAATTCGCGACCGGGCGGCCGTTGCGCGCGTCGATCAGCAGATAATGCGCGTTGACCGCGGGCAAGCCGCGCGCCCCGTTGCCGGGAAACACGGTGACGGTTTTGATCCCGACATAGGCGCCCGCCGTCCAGGCCGGCATCAGCAGCAACGTGGCGTCGGCCTCGCCGGGTACGGGAATCGCGTAATGCGGGCGCGTCGGACTCGCGGTGTCGCGCCGGAATCCGGCGCGCAGCGCGTCGATCAAGGCCGGCCAGTCCAAGGATTTGGCGATATCGCTCTCGGTGAAATACTGCATTCTGTTCCTGGCGGGACAAGGATTCTCTCAGCGACGGAAGTTCGCTTCGGACACGAACAGCTCTTCCGCCGGCATCGCGCGGGCGGACAGGCCTTGCGCATGGACATAGCGCGGCACGGCATCGATCGCGGCGCGATTGGCCGCCATGCCGTAGGACCAAAAATCGTCGCCCATCAGCGCGACGGTTTCCGTATAGGCTTCGGTCACCCAAGGCAGCGAAATCGCGAGCGCGCCGGGCGAATAGAGATCGGCGATGGCGAGGCGCTTGGCTTCGACGAAAGCGTCGTAGAGCGCGCGCACGAAACTCGGGTTCCGCGCGGCCAGATCGCGCTTCACGACCATCGCATGCATGATCGGGAAAATGCCGGTGCGCTTGAAGTAATCGCGCTCCAACGCCGGATAATCGGGGAACAGCCGCGCGACGTTCGGATGCTTCTCAACGAAGCAGCGCGGCGGCTGGTAGTCGAACAATCCGTCGATCTCGCCGGAAGCCAGCATGTCCGACAGCAGCTTGCCATCGGCGACGGGCGTCACGTCGTAACCGGCCGGCAAGACCGGCACGTCGATCTTCGCGCGTTCCTTGTGATCGATATCGCCGACGCGCCAGATCATCTCTTGCGCGCGCACGCCGTATTCGTCTTCCAGCATTCCGCGCGCGACCAGCGACGCCGTGTTGGCGTAGTTGCGCACGCCGAACACCTTGCCGCGCAGATCGGCGGGGCCCGTGATGCCGCGATCGCTGCGGACATAGATCGCCGAATGGCGGAACAGCCGCGACGGGAAGATCGGCAAAGCGATATAGGGCGAGTTTCCTTTCGCCGCATCGATCGTGTAGCGGCAATAGGAAAGCTCGACCGCGTCGAACTCCGCTTTCGTCAGCGCGCGCACGAACATGTCTTCGTGATCGAGCGCCAACATGCGCGTCGCGTAGCCTTCGACCTTCACGCGCCCGTCGATCAAAGGGCGCGTGCGGTCGGCGGGGCTGAAGGCGACCGTGAAAGGGCCGCCGGTCATGCCGCGAAGATGCGAACGTCGGCGGGATCGATGCGCAGGCGCAACGCCCCACCCGCCCCCGGCGCGCGGCTGGTCGGCATGCGGCTGCGCAGCATATGCTCGGTGCCTTGCGGCACCACGTCGAACTCGGTGCTTTCGCCCGCGAACCGGCGCTCGCGCACTTGGGCTTCGAACAGATTGATCGCGGGCGCATCCGCCCCCGCCGGCTCGATCCGGTCGGGCCGCACGAACACATCGACCGGGCCGCTCGCCTTATCGGCCGATAGCAGCGTGCCGGCCGGCGTTTCGACCGCGGTCAACCCGTCCGGACCCGGCTTCGCCGTGCCCTTCAGCACGTTGGCGCCACCGATCAAGCGCGCGGTGAAGGCCGAGCGCGGGCGATAGAACAGATCGTCCGGCGTGCCGATCTCGACGAATTTGCCTTCCGACATGACGGCGATGCGATCGGACATCGACAAGGCTTCGGTCTGATCATGGGTCACGTAGACCGTGGTCACGCCGATGCGCCGCTGCAGCGACAGCAACTCGCCGCGCATATGATCGCGCAACGCGGCATCGAGGTTGGACAGCGGCTCGTCGAGCAACAGCACGCTGGGATCGGCGACGATGGCGCGGGCCAGCGCCACGCGCTGCTGCTGGCCGCCGCTGAGGCGCGAAGCATAGCGTCCCTCGAACGCCGACAGCCCCACGATGTCGAGTGCTGCGCGCGCGCGTTCCTTGGCGCGATCCTCGCGGCGCACTTCCAGCGGGAACGTCACGTTCTCCAGCACGGTCATATGCGGCCAGATCGCGTAGGACTGGAACACCATCGACAGGCGCCGCTTGTTCGGCGGCACGACCAGGCCTTCATTCGCCGAAAACACTTTCGTGCCGTCGATCGAAATCTCGCCCGCATCCGGCGTTTCGAGACCCGCAAGGCAGCGCAGCAGCGTGCTTTTCCCGCAGCCGCTGGGCCCGAACAGCGTGAAGAACGTGCCCTTCGCCACGTCGAGCGTCAGCCCGTCCAGCGAATTGGCGGTGTTGCCGGGGAAGCGTTTGCCGATGGCGGCGATCGAGATCATTTGCGCTCCGTGACTTGGGTGCCGGCCAATCTGGCGAGCCACGAGAAAGCGGCGATCAAGGCGGCGAGCACCACGATCACCATCGTGACATAGGCGGCGAGTTTGTTGAAATTGCCCGTGTCCCACATGTCGAGCACGAGGACGGAGAAGACTTGCGTGCCGGGTGCGGACAGGAAGATCGACGCGGCGTATTCGCGGAACGACCGCAAGGCGACGTAGAGCAGCGAGGAAAGCAGCGTGGGCGCCATCAACCGCGCGACGATGCGCATGAAGATCTGCGGCCAAGTGGCGCCCGAAACGCGGCCCGCCTCCTCCAGCTCCGGATGGAGCTGCGCGATGCCCGAGGCGCAGATGCGCACGGCATAGGGCAGATGCAGCGTGACATAGGCGATCAGGAACAGCCAGCCGGTGCCGTAGATCGGCAGCGGGACCAGCAGATAGAACCACAGCAGCGACACGCCGACGATCATGCCCGGCATGGCGATGGGTGCCGTCGCGATCTGGTCGAGGGCGGCGAGCGCCCAGGCGGGTTTGCGCAAGCGCACCGTGCACCACGCGATCAGCGCGCCGAGCACGGTCGCGATCCCGCCGGCCGCGAACCCGAGATAAAGGCTGTTGATCAGCGCATCGACGGCGGGGCCGTATTCCAGCGCCTCGCGGAAATTCTTGAAGGTGATGCGCTCCAGGCTCGCGATCGACGGCGCTTGCGGATAAGGCATCACCGCGTTCCACACCAGCACCAGCAGCGGCAAGCCGGCCACCAGGATCAGCACCGTCACGGCCAGCAGCGTCACCGGCAGACGCCAGATGCCCAACGGCATGATGCGCGGGTTGAACGCCTTGCCGGTGATCGTGGCGAAGCGTGCGGCGTCGCGCATCGAGCGGCGATAGGCGTAGACGCCGAAAACGGTCGTCACCAGAATCAGCATCGAATAGGCGCTGGCGAGATTGAGGTCCGACGGCACGCGATGCGCCGCCAGATAGATCTCGGTCGAGAACAGGATGATGCGCGACGGCAGGCCGATCATCAGCGGCACCATCAAGGCGCCCATCGTGTAGATGAAGAAGATGATCCAGGCGCTGAGCAACGCCGGGCGCAGCAGCGGCAGCGAAATGCGCCGCAGCACCGTGCGCTGATCGGCACCCGCGATCAACGCGGCTTCCTCCAGATCCGGGTTCATGCTGCGGAAGGCGGGCCACAGCCACAGGAAGGCGAGCGGGATTTCCTGCAGCGTGGCGACCCACACCATGCCGCTGAAGGAGTAGATGTCGAACGGCGCCCGCTCGAACCCGAGATAGTTCATCGCCAGCAGATTGATCATGCCGTTCTTGGGGCCGAGCAGCAGGATCCAGCCCGCGACGAACACGACCGACGGAATCAGGATCGGCGCCAACGCGAATAGATCGACGAATTTTCGCACGGCCGAATCGGTGCGCGCGGCGGCCCAGGCGAGCCCGCCGCCGATGATCAGCACCAGCGTGGCGACGATCGCGGAGAATAGGAGGGAATTGAGCAGCGAGCGGTAATGCTCGGAATCGCCATAGGCGTAGGCGAGCGTTTCGAGCGTGTAGTTGGGTTTGACGCCGGGCGGCGTATCGGTGAACGCGCCGAGCACGAGCCCGAAAACCGGCGCGCCGATCAGCCAGATCGCGATGGCGAGCAGCGCGAAAATTCCCGCCGTGGCGGGCGAAAGCCGCCAACGGCGTAAGGGGGAAGAAAGCGGGACGGCGCCCGGCTTGTCGATCATGTCGTGCGCCGTCCCTCGTTCGATGCCGTTATCGCGCGCGGATGAACTTGCGTTCGACCAAGCGGTTCAATTCACGATAACGCTCCTGCGGAATCGCCGGATAGACGAACAGATCCTGCGTCAGCTTCAGGGCGAAATTGCCCTTGGTGTGGCCGAACACGCGGCCCGGCTCGACCTTGTCCGACGCTTCCATCGTCTTGACGTCCGAAACGTATTCCATGATCAAGGCGGCGGCGTAAGGGTTCTTCGCCAGACGGCCGAGCGCCATCGTCTCGTTCAGCGACATCGCGGGCACCTGCAGCACGAAATCGACCGGCAGGCCGGTCTGCTTCAAGCGCGCGGCGCGTGCACCGCTGATGCCCCAGGCGATATCGATTTCGCCGCCGCCCAAGCCTTCGGACAAGGCCGCGATCGAGGGATAGATACGGCTTTCCAGCGCCGCGAGCTTGTCGATCTTCTCGTTCGCGGGGCCTTCGCCGTAGATCTTGTACATCGCGTCGACGAACGGCTCGCGCACGCGCACGGTGCCCGCACGGCCTTTCCATTTCGGATCGGCGAGCTGATCGAGCGTCTTGGGCGCGTCGGCCGAGCTCAAACGATCGGTGCGCCAGGCGATGACCTCGACCAGCGAGTCGAAATCGATCGCGGCCCAGCCTTGCGCGGTGCCGCCATGGCGGAAACGCTGATCGAGATCGGGCCACGTCGTCGGCTCGTAGGGCGCCAACGCCTCGCGGACGAGGTCGAGCCAATCGGACGAGCTCATGAACACGTCCATGTTCGTGCGGCCCGCGCGCGTTTCGGTCAGCGTCTTCTGCGCGAGTTCGTTGGTCGTCATGCGCAGATACTCGACCTTCACGCCGGGATTTTCGGCGCTGAACGGATCGAGCCACACTTTGGCGCGATCGAGGCCGATCGCCGAGTAGATCACGACCTGGCCTTCGCGCGCCGCTTCGCGCTTGAGCACCGCCAAGCGCTCCGCGCGCGGCAAACCGGCGAGATAGGTCCAAACTGCAGCACCTTCGCGCGGCGCCGTCTGCGCCAGCGCCGCGCCGCCGAAACCGGTCAGCGCTGCCGCGGCCGCCGTGGAGGCCAGCATCGCGCGGCGTGAAATTCCGCTTTTCTTGGTGTCCGTCATCTACCTCTCCTGCCCGAAAATTGATTGGCGCGCAGAGCCGTCACGCGGCTCTTAATATTTTTACTATCCGAAACTTTCGGATCTGGCAAGCGCCTCCGCGTACATTTGTCGTCAGGTCCGTTCGGCCTGCCCCGCCCGGCGGGCGAGTTCGGAAACCGCATCGCTGGCGCAGACCCAAAAGATCACCGCGTCCTCGACGCCGCGCGCCACGCAGCCATGGCCCATGCGGCTGTCGAAATAAACGCAATCGCCCGCCTTCAACTCCGTCGGCTCGTAGAACTCCGAATGCAGCACGACCCGGCCTTCGAGCACGTAGAAAACTTCCTCGCCGTCATGCGCCAGCATCGGACCGAACGCCTTGATTTCGCGCGCTTTGATCCGCGCCAGCAACGGAATCATCCGCTTCTGCGTAAGGTCAGCGCAGAGGATTTCATATGCGTAATTTCGCGTATCGTAGGGAATGCCCTGCCCCTTGCGCGTGATCGAACGCCGCCCGGTTACCGACCCCGAATAGGCATCGGCGAATAGCGTCGCGACATCGACATCGAGGCCCTTGGCGAGCCCCACGATCTTTTCGTAGGTCGGCGATAGCTGCCCGTTCTCGATCTTCGACAAGGCCGAGACCGAGATCCCCGAACGCACGCTGAGATCCTTCAACGTAAGCTCGGCCGTCGCGCGCAACGATCGCACGCGCGCACCCAGATCGAATTCCGGCGCGGTATCCGCGACGGTCGACGCTGCGTGACGTTGGGAATTCGGTTTACGAAGCGCCATGTTCCGAGCCATTAATTGCTTTACCAGACATGAAATTTCGTATACGAGAAATTCAAGTTTGGGAAGTACAATTTGCGTCACGTCGAGCGAAAAGGGGCACTACGATGGCAGCCAAGAGGAACGCGCGCGCGAAAAAATCGGCCAAGACCGCGGGCAAGGCGCCGGCGCGCTTCAAATTCGACAAATCGATCGGCGCGCAGATCATCCGCTACGGCAAATTCGTCGTCGATCGCGGCTACATCCATAACAGCCTCGGCAATATCGCCATTCGCGTAGCGTGCGACGGCCACCCGCACGGCGTGGCCTACACGAAGCATTCGGGCGTGTCGCTGGAGGAGATGACGATGGACAACGTCGTCGTCACCGACATTCCGACCGGCAAGCTGATCTACGGCAACGTGCCCACCAGCGTCGGTCACAAGCTGAACCGCGAGATCTTCCGTCTGCGGCCCGACGTCAACGCCGTGATCCACGTCCATCACGACGAGACGATCGCCTTCCTCGCCAGCAAGGCGTTCAAGGAGATCAAGGCGGTTTCGCTCGAATATCCCTATGTGATGGCCAAGCCCGCCTTCATCGTCCCCTCGCATCTCGACGTCGAGATGGACGTCGATCCGCTCAAGGATTTCGTGCAAGGCACGAACTCGCTGGTGATGGTGCGTCACGGCATGACCTGCTTCGGGCGCAACGTGTCGGAGGCGTATCACCGCCTGAACACACTGACGTCCGAAGTGCGCCGGAACTTGCTGATCGAGCAGATTTGCGCGCTGAAGAAAACGAAGGGCGAGTATCTGTCGCAGAAGGATATCGACTGGATGTACGGCTACGCCGAAGACGTCATCTATCCGAACAAGCAGTAACCAGACACGAAGGGAGTAACGGCATGACGTCGATCGTCGCGCGCGAGTACTGGGTGAAGAAGGGCGAAGCCTCGCTCTACGTCTATCGCAAATTCGCCGAAGGAACGCCCAAGGGTGCGGCGCCCGTGCTGTTCCTCATTCACGGCTCGTCGCTGTCGGCGATACCGAGCTACGATCTGAAGATTCCGGGCGAGGACGATTACTCCGTGATGGATTATTTCGTCCGCCTGGGCTTCGACGTGTGGACGATGGATCACGACGGCTATGGCCGCTCCTCGCGCACGTCGAGCAATGGCGACATCGCCGCGGCGATCGACGATCTCGACGTCGCGATGCCGCTGGTCGAGAAGGAATCCGGCCGCGCCAAGGCGACGGTGTTCGGCCAGTCGGGCGGCGCCGTGCGCGCCGCCGCCTACGCCGAACAACGTCCGGAACGCGTCGAACGCCTGGTGCTCGACGGGTTCGTGTGGACCGGCAAGGGCTCGCCCACGCTCGAAAAGCGGCGCGAGCGGCTCGACGAATGGCGCGCGAGCAACACGCGCAAATTCGATCGCGCGTTCTTCGAAACGATCTTCAATCGCGACCACCCCGCCTTCGGCGATCCGCGCGTTGCGTCGTTCTGGGCGGATTACGAAACGGCGCTGGGCGATTCCTTCCCGACCGGCACCTATCTCGACATGTCGGCTAATTTGCCCAAGGCCGATCCGACCAAGATCCAGTGCCCGGTGCTGGTCATCCGCGGCGAGTTCGACGGGATCGCGACCGACGACGATCTGATCGAATTCTTCCGCTTGCTGCCGAACAAGGACAAGCATTTCTCGCTGATGGCGGGACAAGCCCATGTCGGGCCGCAAGCCATCAATCGCCATCGCTTCCTGCATGTCATGAAAGCGTTCCTGACCCTGCCGCAACGCCGGGACGCGCTCGCCCCGTCCGCCTGACAGGCGCCGAGACCCGCGAAAAAGGCCCCGGTCCACGACCGGGGTCTTTTTTCATTGCGACGCGACGATCAAGATTCTGATCGAGTGCTGAAAGCGCCATCCCACGCGCGATACTTCGCCTTGCTTGCATTTCGGAACAGATGTCCCGTATATGGGACAAATGGTCAAACCCAAGCCCCCCTCCGCCGCCAACCGCGAACGCGGCATCGAACGCGTGTTCCACCTGTTCGCGCATCTGCACGAACGGCGCGGACCGATCCGTATCGCCGATTTGCCCAAGGCGATCGGGGCCCCCCGCTCCACCGCCTATACGCTGGTACGCATGCTGACGAATGCGGGGCTGCTGGAAAGCGTGGATGGCGGCAGCACCGTTTATTTCGGCAAGCTGATGCATATCTACGGACAGGATTACGTTCGCGAGAACGATCTCGTCCGGCGCGGTCAGGAAGCGGCCGAACGCTTGGCGCGCGAAACCGGCGAGACGACGGAGCTGTGCATGCTCCATCACGATCGTCAGGCGATCATCCATACGAGCCAAGGCACGCGGCCCTTCCGTGTGACGTCGGAGATCGGCGCGCGGATCCCGATTCCCTGGACCGCATCGGGGCGTTTCCTGCTGTCGCATCTTTCCGACGACGAAGTGCACGACCTGTTGAAATCCGAGGATTTCGTGCTGCCCGATGGGCGCAAGACGACGCTCGAGGATTTTCTGCGCGACCGGCGCAAGGCCGAGCGCGACGGGATCTGCGTGACGAAGGGTCTCATCACCGCGTTCACGCAATGCTTGGCCGCACCCGTGCGCCGCGAAGGCCGCGTCGCCGCGACGCTGTGCTTCGTGGTGCCGATCGACGTCGACGAAGCACGGCTCGACGCGCTCAAAACGATGCTGAAAGCCGACGCAAGCAAGCTGTCGCTGCCCACGCGCGCTTGAGTTTCCACACGACCGGCGGACGGCGATGACGCGCTCACATAGGTAAGCGCGAAGGGCCTTGCTTTTCCCGCAAGGCTTGGACATCATCTTGTATAAGAAACGACTGTCTCATATACAAGACGAATGGCATTACCCATGACCGAACCCGCCCGCCTCTCCGTCGCCGATATCCGCGAACGGATCGCGCGCCTGCCGCGCCTGGATATTGCGCTCAAGAACACGCCGCTTGAAGAGGCGAAGAATCTTTCGAAGCTTCTCGGCGGTCCGCGCATTTTCGTGAAGCGCGACGATTTGACCGGCGTGGCGCTGGGCGGCAACAAGCTGCGCAATCTCGAATTCCGCATGGCCCATGCGATGAAGGATGACCCGGACACGGTCATCGTCGGGCTCGATCTGCAATCGAACTCGGCGCGCCAAACCGTCGGTGCGTGCAACAAGCTCGGCCTCAAGACCATTCTGGTGCTGGAGGGCAAGCGCCCGAACATGGTGCAGGGCAATCTGCTGGTCGATTACCTGCTCGGCGCCGATGTCCATTTCGCCGACGACCGCGATCATCAGCGCCGCCTGCTCGACTCCCTCGCCGCCGATGTGCGCAAGGCCGGCGGACGGCCGCATATCCTGAACGACAATCCGATGTTCGACGTGGCGTCGGCCGTCGCCTATCTCGAAACGACGATCGAGATCGTCGATCAATTGGCGGCACTCGGGCTGAAGCCCAATTGCTTCTATATGTCGTCGAGCGGCAAGGGCCAGGCCGGCATGGTGCTGGCGCAAAAGCTGCTGGACGTGCCCTTCGTCATGCACGGCGTGACGGCGACGGACGAATTCCATATCCCCTCGCGCACCGCCGCGATCGCCAACGAGACGAGCAAGGCGATCGATCTGGGGATCGAAATCGCGGAAAGCGACATCGTCAATTTCGACGGCTTCGTCGGCAAGGCCTATGGCGTGCCCAGCGACGCCGGCAACGAAGCCGTGCGCATCTTCGCGCGCACGGAAGGCATCGTGCTCGATCCCATCTACACCGGCAAAGCGGCCGCGGGCTTGATCGCCCATGTCCGCGAAGGCCGCTTCGCCAAGGACGACGTGGTCGTGTTCGTCCACACCGGCGGCACGCCGGCGATCTTCACCTGGAATTCGCTTTGGGCCTGATCGACGGCCCGTCCATCAACCAAAATCGATCAAGGAGAGGCAACATGAAACGCAGGCACTTCCTCGCCGCCGCCGGTGCGGCTTCCGTCGTCGGCGCGACGGGCTTCAGCTTGCGCGCGCAAGCGCAGGCCGCGTCCGGCACGATCACCTTCGGCCAGAGCACCGCGATCCTGACGCTCGATCCCGCGCGCGGCGCCTTCACCGCCTATCCGGGCGGCTACGAAGCCGCCTTGGCGATCTTCGACCGTCTGCTCGATTTCGACGCCGATATGAAGATCGTGCCGCAGCTCGCCACCGGCTACACGATGAGCGCCGATCTCAAATCCTGCGAATTGAAGCTGCGCGCGGGCGTGAAGTTCCACGACGGCACTTCCTGCGACGCCGCCGCCGTGAAGCTCAATCTCGAGCGCATGATGGACAAGCAGCGCAACCCGACCAACCGGCCGCTGTGGGATCCGATCGTCGCGATCGAAACGCCGGATGCGACGACGATCGTCATCAAGACCAGCGCGCCGTTCGCGCAGCTGCCGAACACGCTGGCCCATGGTTCGGGCGCCATCGTCTCCCCCGCCGCGCTGGCCAAGTTCGGCGATACGGGGATTGCGCAGAATCCGGTCGGCGCCGGCCCTTATAAGGTCGGTTCGTTCAAGCCCGGCCAGGAGCTGACGCTGGAAGCCTTCGACGGCTACTGGGGCGGCAAGCCGGGCGCCAATTCGATCGTGTTCCGCTTCATCGCGGAACCCGCGACGCGCATCAACGCGCTGACGACCGGTGCGGTGCAGGTCATCGACAACGTGCCCGTCCAGCTCGTGCAGCAGATCCAGCGCACGCCGAATGCGGAGATCGTTCGCCGCCCCGGCCTGCGCCCGATGGGCCTCGCCTTCAACCTGACGCGCGGGCCCCTCACCGATGTGCGCGTGCGTCAGGCGATCAACCTCGCCGTGCCCGTCGCCACGATCGCCGAGCGCGTGTTCTTCGGCTTCGCCAAGGCGCCGGACTCGCC
>VFQO010002391.1_pt1 | contig 11557 bp, 11 predicted proteins | sample 3512331 | NCBI WGS metagenome assembly VFQO01 (sample SAMN10412371, study PRJNA504923) | tailings metagenome | isolation source: Replicate 3 from Balatoc abandoned mine | place: Philippines: Itogon, Benguet | collected 2017-08-28 | reverse complement strand
TGTCGATGACCAGCCCGGTGAAGCGGACCAGCTTGCCGTCCTTGTCGAGCGTGATCCCGTTGATGTTGTCGACGAGCGTGTCGGCGTGCGCGGGGGCGGCGAGGGTGAGTGCGAGGGCGGTGAGCAGCAGGCGGTTCATTTCGGCAACCTTGTTATCAGCGAGCTGGTGTCGCGGCGGCCGTGTCCGGCCTTTTGCACATCGGCGTAAAATTGATCGACGATGGCGGCGACGGGGATCGTCGCGCCGTTCGACCGCGCTTCGTCGAGCGCGAGGCCGAGATCCTTGCGCATCCAGTCGACCGCAAAGCCGAAGTCGAATTCGTCCCTGGCCATCGTGTCCCAGCGATTGAGCATCTGCCAGCTGGCGGCGGCGCCGCCCGACACGGCTTCGAAAACCTTGTCGGTGTCCAGCTTCGACGCTTGCGCGAACCGCAGCGCCTCTGACAGCCCTTGCAAAACGCCGGCGATCGCGATCTGGTTGACCATCTTGGTCGTCTGCCCCGCGCCCGGGCCGCCGATATGGACCATGCGCGCGGCATAAGCCTGCATCACCGGTTCGGCGGCGGCAAACGCCGCCCGGGTGCCGCCGCACATGATCGACAGCGTGCCGTTCTGCGCCCCCGCTTCACCGCCTGATACCGGGGCATCGACGCACAATATGCCCGGCCCTTCGGCCTCGACCGACAGCTGCCGCGCGATCCGCGCCGACACGGTGGTATGATCGATGAACAGCGCGCCTTTGCGCATCGCCTTGAAAGCGCCGTCGCGGCCCAGCGTGACCTGCGCCAGATCGTCGTCGTTGCCGACGCAGGTCAGGACGACATCGGCGTCCGTCGCAGCTTCTGCCGGGGTCGATGCCGCCGCGCCGCCATGCGCCGCAACCCAGGCATCGGCCTTGGCGCGGGTGCGGTTATAGACGGTAAGAACATGGCCTGCTTTGGCGAGATGCCCCGCCATCGGCCCGCCCATGACGCCGGTGCCGATGAAGGCGATACGCAATTTTTGTTCGTTCATGGGCGAACTCATAAGCATAGTTTGCGCGGCGCGCCAGATGGGGTAGGGCCAGCCGCATCATGAGCACGACCGCACCGACCCTTTCCGCTGCCGATTTTCCGGCGATCAGCCTCGACGATGTTCGCGCGGCCGCGGACCGCATCGACGGGGCCATTGTCCGCACCCCGACGCTGCGTTCGCAGACGCTGTCCGAAATGGTCGGCGCCGAAGTGTGGCTGAAGTTCGAAAATCTGCAATTCACGGCGGCCTACAAGGAACGCGGCGCGCTCAACGCGCTGTTGCTGATGGACCCGGCGGCGCGCGCGCGCGGGGTGATCGCCGCGTCGGCGGGCAATCATGCCCAGGGGTTGGCCTATCATGGCAAAAGGCTGGGCGTTCCGGTCACCATCGTGATGCCGAAAACGACGCCGCAGGTGAAGGTGTATCAGACCGCCAGTCACGGCGCCGAAATCGTCCTGTTCGGTGAGAAATATGACGATGCCTATGCCCATGCCCGCGAGCTGGAAGTCGAACGCGGGCTGACCTTTGTCCATCCGTTCGATCATCCGCATATTGCCGCGGGGCAAGGGACGGTGGCGCTCGAAATGCTTGCGGACGTCCCCGAGATCGACACGCTGATCATCCCGATCGGCGGCGGCGGACTGTTCACCGGCATGGGCACCGCGGCGCGCGCCATGAACCCCGACGTCCGCCTGATCGGGGTACAGGCCGAACTCTATCCGTCGATGTATGCCAAGCTCAACGGCGTCGACATGGCGTGCGAGGGTGATACGCTGGCCGAGGGGATCGCGGTCAAGGAACCCGGCGATTACACGCGGCTGCGCGTCGCCGAACTGAACGACGACATCGTGCTGGTCGCCGAACGGCATCTGGAACGCGCGGTCAGCCTGCTGCTCCAGATCGAAAAGACGGTGGTCGAGGGTGCGGGCGCTGCGGGCCTTGCCGCGCTGCTCGCGCATCCGGAGGAATTTGCCGGACGCAAGGTCGGGCTGGTGCTGTGCGGCGGCAATATCGACACGCGGCTGCTCGCCAATGTGCTGCTCCGCGACCTCGCGCGCTCGGGCCGCATCGCGCGGCTGCGCATCCGCTTGCAGGACCGTCCCGGCGCGCTGTTCAAGGTGATGAAGCTGTTCGACGAAAAACAGGTCAACATCATCGAAATCTATCACCAGCGCATCTTTACCACCTTGCCCGCCAAGGGGTTGATCACCGACATCGAATGCGAAGCGCGCGACCGCGAGCATCTTGACAGTCTCGTAGCCTCGCTGCGCGAGGCGGGCTATATGGTGACCACAGTGGAGCTGGCCTGACGCTCTTCCCTTCCCTGCAAGGGAGGGGCTAGGGGTGGGTTAAGCGTTGGCGGGCTCGATGCCCGACAACGCTTTCAGCAGCGCCGCGCTAAAAGCCCCGCTCCGGCATCGAGCCGGACCGGTTCTCACCCACCCCCAACCCCTCCCTTGCAGGGAGGGGCGTTCAGGGACCGCGATGAAATCCTTTACCCTCCAACTCACCGCTACCCCTGACAGCATCGACGAACTCGGCCACGTCAACAACGCCGTCTGGGTCCAGTGGATTCAACAGGTTGCGACGGGCCATTGGGATGCCGCGGCACCGCAGGCGCACAAGGATGCCTATATCTGGGTCGTGGTGCGCCACGAGATCGACTATCTCCGCGCGCTCGGCCCCGGTCAGACGGTGACCGCGCAAACATGGGTAGCGGACCAGCCGCAGGGCGCCAAATTCGATCGTTTCATGGAATTCACCGGCGCCGACGGCAAAGTGCATGTCCGGGCGCGGACGGTGTGGGCGCTGCTCGACAAGGCGAGCGGAAGGCCGCTTCGGGTGACCGCCGAGGTGGTCGCGCCGTTTCTGGATTGAGCGGCGGTTTCTGGAGGGGCGGCGATCCCGAACGAAGCCGCGCCTTCGGGCTATCCGACTGCGCTGATGCGGTGGAGATCAAAGCTTCCGGGGGGCGGGGCCTTTCGGCCGCTCCGCCCCCCGTCTGCATCGGGGGCAAGTGGGAATTTCCCGGTGGGGGCAGGGGACATCAGGGACCAGACCGATGCCCCCCACCGCTCCATTGAGCGGAACACTCGGGAACATCCGATACTATTCAATTGCCGTGCCAATTCCCCGCGGTGACCGATCTGTGCGGATGACGGTGGTTAGCGATTCCTTACCGCCGGCGCGGCTTGTCAAAAATTCCGACACATGGGCTACCGCCCAGTCTCGCCATCCCGGCGAAGGCTGGGATCTCACCCTTTCAGATTTATGCACAGGTGAGATCCCGGCCTTCGCCGGGATGACCGACGTTGGGCCGTTCAGCTTCGTTCATCGACCATTCAGGCCATTGACTACATTTGTAGTCGCGTCGTGAATGAACGGCGCCGGTGGGAGGGGTTCTGATGGCGGAAAGAGCAAGTGAGTCGGAGATGCAGGTGCTGTCGGCCCTGTGGGACGACGCCCCGCAAACCGCGGCCGACCTGACCAGCCGGATCGGCAAGGCCAATGGCTGGACGCAGGCGACGGTGAAAACGCTGCTCGCGCGGCTGGTCCAGAAAGGCGCCGTGACTGCCGAAGCCGATGGCCGCCGTTACCTGTACAGCCCCGCGATCGCCCGCGCCGACGCGGTCGGCGAAGAATCGCAGCGGTTCGTCGATCGCCTGTTCGGCGGTCGCGTCAGCCCGCTGATCGCGCATCTCGCCGATCGTGAGGCGTTGACCGACACGGACATCGCCGAAATCGAAGCCCTGCTGCGGAGGCTCAAGTCATGAGCGCCGCGACCTGGATGCAGGTGTGGGGCGACACGATGCTCACCACTGCGCTGCTCGTCTTGGCCGTGCTGCTGATCCGCAAGCCCTTTGCGCGCCATTTCGGACCGGGGCTGGCGTACAGCCTGTGGCTGATCCCGGCGCTTCGCCTGGTCTTGCCGCCGCTGCCCTTCGCCGATCCGGTCGCGGCGCCCGACGGCGCCGATGTGATGCTGGTCGCCATCGATACGGCGATGACCGCCCCGGCGGCACCGGCTTGGTCGCTCGCCGATGCGATGCCCTATGTCTTTGTCCTGTGGGCGATGGGCATGGCTGCGGTGCTCGCGATGGCGCTGCTGTCGCACCGCCGCTTTCGCGCCGAGGTGCTGACCGAGGCGGTCGAGCTGGAACCGATCGGGACGATCCGGCTGGTGATGACCGACGCTGTCGATGGCCCCGTCGCCTTTGGCCTCTGGCACAGGATCGTCGCGGTGCCGCAGGATTTCTTTGCCCGCTACGCCGCCGACGAACGTGCGCTCGCGGTCGATCATGAACTGGCCCACCATCGCCACGGCGATTTGTGGGCGAATGCTGCCGCGCTCGTGCTGCTGGCGTCGCAATGGTTCAATCCGTTCGCCTGGCGTGCGATCCGCGCCTTTCGCTTCGATCAGGAGGCAGCGTGCGACGCGCGCGTGCTGACGATGGCCGACGCCGAGATGCGGGGCGAGCGCACCGCGCGCTATGCGACCGCGATCGCCAAGGCGGCGGTCGGATCGCGGCTGTCGCTCGCGGCGCCGATGGCGGTTCACGATAATTTGCAGGAGAGGCTGACGATGTTGATGCGGAGGGATATTTCGAAGCAGCGCGGGCTGGCCGGCCGTGTGCTGATCGGCGGCACGGCGCTGGCGGTGCTGGCGACGACCGCGACGCTGGTACCGGCGGGGGTCGAGACGGCGACCGCGCAGACAGTCGATACCGTGGATACTGTCCAGCCGCCCGAACCGCCGATCCCGCCCGAGGCGCCGTTGCCGCCCGAAGCGCCCGACGCCCCGGATGCCCCCGCCGTCATGGTCTTCACCGACCACAGCGAAAATGTGACGCCCGACAAGGATGGCAAGAAGCGCGAAGTGCATCGCATCGTCATCCGCCGCGACGGCCAGAGTGACGGCAAGGCACCGACGGTGATGTTCGCGCCCGCCGACGGCAAGGACAAGATACGCCATTTCGATGTGCGGATGCCGGGCAGCCTGTCGCGCGACGACGTGCTGGCGACGTTGAAAGAACAGGGCATCACCGGCAAACAGGCCGAGGCGGTCGCCGACAAGCTGGAAGCGAAGCGCAAGGAGCGGATCCGCACCGTGTTCGCCCCGATGCCGCCGCTGCCGCCCATACCCCCGCTGCCGCATGGTGCCTGGTCGTCCGTCAATGGCCAAACGTTCGTCTTGGGGAAGTGCGGTGACAGCAAGAAGGCGGCGCCGATCGTCAATCGCGACGAGACCGACGGCACCAAACGCACCCGCGTCCATATGTTTGCATGCAGCGACACCGCCGAAGGCAAGGCGGCGCGGCTGTCGGCGCTGAAAAAGGCGCGCGACGCTTTTGCCGAGGGCGAACGCGCCCGTGGCCTGTCCGAAGACATGCGCGCCAAGGTCGCCGCCGATCTGGAACGGGCGATCGCCGACATCGAGAAATCGGGCGACTAGGTTCAACCTGGACCCGAACGGCTTCGGCGCCAGCCTTTGCTCCCCGGTGGGGCTGGCGGCAGGGGCGGGGAAAGGGAGCGGGCAACCGCTCCCTTTTTTCGTGTCGGGGAGGATGTAGTTGTGTCGGCGTTGGGGTGGGGAGCTGCCTTTCCCCTCTCCCGTCGGGAGAGGGATACGCAGGCTTGGTTGCATAGCAACCTAGCCGAAGTTGGGTGAGGGGATCGCCCTCACCTGCGAGAGCCAGCCTCCGACACCCTCATCCAACCCTCTCCCAAAGGGAGAGGGCTTTATGTCAGCAATCAATCGTTTCAGTCGGTGTTGACCAATGACCATGCCCCCTTTCACTCCGCCTCCCACGATGCCACATAAGGCCCATGAGCGAAGACAAGCCTTGGCCCGACAGCATCCGCGCCGGCGATTGCGAGCAGCATGAGCCGCTCGTCCGCCGCGTGCTGGCGCCGAATCCGTCGCCCTACACCTTCACCGGCACCCAGACCTGGCTCGTCGGGGCGGGCAGCGATGTTGCGGTGATCGATCCGGGGCCGACCGGCAGCGGTTTCAGCGTTGGCGACCCCGCCGACGCCAACGGGGTCGGGCATGTCGATGCGATCCTGCGCGCGGTCGGCGATGCCCGCGTCGCCGCGATTCTCTGCACCCACACCCACCGCGACCACAGCCCCGCGGCCGCACCGCTGAAAGCCGCGACCGGCGCCCCGATCATCGGCTGCGCGCCGCTCGCCCTGTCCGACGACGGCCCGCGTGCCGATTCGGCGTTCGATCCCGATTATGCGCCCGACCGGGTGCTGGCGGATGGCGAGCGAATATCGGGCGATGGCTGGACGCTGGAAGCGGTCGCCACCCCCGGACACACCTCGAACCACCTTTGCTTTGCACTGGTCGAAAGCGGCGCGCTATTCACCGGCGATCATGTCATGGCCTGGTCGACCAGCGTCGTCAGCCCGCCCGACGGCGACATGGCAGCCTATATGGCCAGCCTGTCGAAGCTCTACGACCGCGACGACCGCGTCTATTATCCCGCGCACGGCCCCGCGGTGACCAAGCCGCGGCAGCTGGTCCGCGGCATGCTGGGTCACCGCAAGCAGCGCGAGCGGCAGATCCTGCGCGAGCTGGAAAAGGGCACCCGGGTCATCCCGGCCATGGTCCAGCATATGTACAAGGGGTTAGACCCCCGATTGACCGGCGCCGCCGGCCGTTCGGTGCTCGCGCATCTGTTCGACCTGCGCGCGCGCGGGCTGGTGCGCGAGCGCGATGACGAATGGGAATTGGCCTGACATGTTTTTGACGATACTGCTCGCCGCCGCGCAGCCCGACGACCCCATGCCGGCGCCGAACCCGCGAATGGTCGAGCTGGTCGCAAAAGACGACGGCACCCGCTGCCTGCCCGACGGGCAGATATGTTTTGCGCTGCCAAGCGAGGCGGAAACGGATGCGCTGCCCGCCAATCTTGTGGTGTCATTCCCGGGGTCGGGCGACGATGAAAAGACTGTCCTGCCGCTGCCCGCCTTCGCCGGTGAGCCGCAGGCGCTGGAACTGTGGCCGCAGGCTGTCTGGGTGCGCGGCGGCGGCGAAGGTGGCGGCAGTGAGGGGCTGGAAATGCTGGTCGGGGTGATCGGCGAACAGCGCGCGATGTATTCGGGCGGGGGCGGGTCGGGCAGTCGGCTGCACCTGCTGCGCTTCGGCATGGCGCCGCACGCCATCGCGCTGGGCGGCGAGGTGCTCGATGTTGTCTGGAACAGCTCGCTGATGATCCGCGCTTGCTTTTCGGAGCAGGATGCGAAGGATCGGCTCGACGCCTGCCACGACGAATATGAATTCAAAGCAATCCTGAAGCCCGGGCCTGACGACGGTGGCGAACTGCCGACGCTGACCTATCGCAGCTTTGCGACCGCCTATCCGCAGACGTCGCGCCGGACCGAAGACAACAGTGGGCAAAAGCTGAAATCCAGCGACCTCGCACATTGGAAAGATGCCGAGTGCAGCTACGAACGCGTGCTGCGCCATAATCCTGCGACGGGCCGTTACGAAATGGATCGCCCCGCGCCCGATTGTTCGGTCTATACGGAGCCATGAGCCCGAATCCATCCACACCCCCGCCGCGCCTGACCGGACGTTTGATCCTGCTCGCCGCCGCGGCGATGCTGCTGCTCGCTGTCTGGTGGGCGGTGTCGGCATGGCGCGACTGGCAAACGGGCTATGATCCCGAAACCGTCGTCGCGGCGAGCTTGCAGGGTTTGCAGGAACAGAATGTGCTGGTGCCGTTCACCGCCCGCTATGTTGCGGTGGTGACCTCGACGCAGAACCGGCTGGGACTGAGCGCGAAGAAGACGCTGATCATGCCCGGAACGGTGCGGTATGAGGTCGATCTGGGCAAACTGAAACAATCGGACCTTGATTGGGATGCGGCGACGGGCGCCTTGACCGTCACCCTGCCGCCGTTGCGGCTTGCCGGACCCGAAATTGACCTGAACGCGATCAGCGAGTTTCGCGACGGCGCGATCCTGCTGACGCTGACCGACGCCGAAGCCGCGCTCGACGCCGCCAATCGCAAGGCGGCGCAGGCCGAATTGATCAAGCAGGCGAGGGGGCCAACCCCGATGCGGCTGGCGCAGGGCGCGGCGCGGGCCGCGATCGAGCAGAGTTTCGCGATGCCGCTCAAGGCCGCGGGGATCGACGCCAAAGTCACCGCACGCTTTGCCGATACTCCTGCCGGATAGGCGGCTTTCGAACGCCGAACGGCTGTATTACTGTCGGGCGGATTCCAGCCGACGGGGGTATGGCATGGCGACGACAGCAGCGGGCGCGGTGCGCGCTGAACTTTTCTGGCAGCGCATGGCACTCGGCCTCGCGGTGTTCATCGTCCTTGGCTTTCTGCAGTTTGCGCTGCGCGGGTTCGTCGACCCGGGCGCCGCACCTTTTTGGGTGCATTTGCATGGCGGATTGATGCTCGCCTGGCTTGGCCTGCTGGTGGTCCAGCCGATGTTGGTGTCGCGGCAGAATATGGCGCTGCACCGGCGGCTCGGCTGGACTGGCGCGACGCTGGCGATCATCATCACCGGGCTGGGAATATTCACCGGGATTGCGTCGCTGGTGCTCGGCCGCTTCCCGCCCTTTTTCTCGCCGCCCTACTTTCTGGCGCTAACTTTTATCGAATCGCTGGTGTTCGGGTTGATGGTGGGGGCCGCGGTGCGGCGGCGGCACCGGACCGACTGGCACCGGCGATTGATGATCGGGGCGACAATCATCATCCTTGAACCCGCGCTCGGCCGGATTTTGCCGATGCCGCTGATGATCGGCTGGTCCGACCTGCCGATCGGGTTGTTTCAGCTGGGCGTCGTCGGCATCATCGCGCTCCACGATCGCCGGACGCTGGACAGCGTCCATCCGGCGACAAAGGCGATCGCGGTGATTGTCGTCGCGGTGCGGCTCACCATCTATCTGGCGGCCTTGACGCCTCCCGTCATCGCGCTCGCGGATCGGCTGACCGGCGGCTGACGCCGCGTTGCCCTGTCCGGGGACGCGGTGTAGGGGGGAGGCCAAGGCAAACGCCAGATAAGGAAAAGCGATGACTGCTCCCATCCGCGAGAATCTCTCGGGCCTCGACCTGCGCGCCGAAATCGAGCGCCTCCGCAAGGAGCGCAACGCAGTGATCCTAGCGCATTATTACCAAAAGCCGGAGATTCAGGATCTCGCCGATTTCGTCGGCGATTCGCTTGAGCTGTCGCGCAAGGCCGCCGACACCGACGCCGACGTCATCGCGTTCTGCGGCGTGAAGTTCATGGCCGAGACGGCCAAGATCCTGTCGCCGGAAAAGATCGTCATCCTGCCCGACATGGATGCCGGCTGTTCGCTGGAGGACAGCTGCCCGCCCGAACAGTTCAAGCGGTTTCGCGAAAAGCATCCCGATCATATCGCCCTGACCTACATCAACTGCTCGGCGGCAGTGAAGGCGCTCTCCGACATCATCGTCACCTCGTCGAGCGCCGAGACGATCATCAGCCAGATTCCCGAAAGCCAGCCGATCATCTTCGGCCCCGACCGGCATCTCGGCGGCTATCTCAACCGCAAGTTCGGACGCGAGATGCTGTTGTGGCCGGGCGTGTGCATCGTCCACGAGGCGTTCAGCGAAACCGAGCTGCTCAAGCTGAAGGCGCAGCATCCCGATGCCCCGGTCGCGGCGCACCCCGAATGCCCGCCGCACATCGTTGATCACGCCGACTATGTCGGATCGACCAGCGGCATCCTGCAATTCGCCAAGAGCTTCCCCGGCGACACGCTGATCGTCGCGACCGAGCCGCACATCATCCATCAGATGGAACTGGCGCTGCCCGAGAAGAATTTCATCGGCGCGCCGGGCGCCGACGGCAACTGCAACTGCAACATCTGTCCGTACATGGCGCTCAACACGATGGAAAAACTCTATCTCGCGCTGCGCGACCTGAAACCGCAGATCGAGATGGAAGAAGGCCTGCGCCTCGCCGCGCGCAAGAGCCTCGACCGGATGCTGGAGATGGCCTCTGGGACGATCGGCAAGGGCGATCTGGGGCGGGCGTGATTGACCGATGCAATATTCCGCTGCCTTTGAAGCGCTTGGTTACAGCCTCGACAATGTTCGGCAAGACTGGAGCGCCGAAAACGCGACCGGTGTGTGCGTCACGATCTGGAAACGGCAAATGAACTGGGACGAAATGTCCTACGACACGCGACAACATAAAACGAAAAGTGAAATTTGGCAGGCCAAGCTCGGAAATAGGAAGCGAGTCGCTCATGCGAAACGGGCGCTCGAAGACTTTGAGGGTTGGATTGACGCAATACTGATCAGCGGCGAGCCAGGGGTAAGCTATGAAGATGCTCAGCTATGGGTACCGTCTGAAAAGGGTGGCAAGCGATGGCGTGTCGTTTTTCTTGATGAGGCAAGCGGACACCTCAGGCTGGAAGCTCGGCCTCTCTAGCAATGCTCGCGCTCCGGTGTAACTAGCCAGATCTTTGAGTGATTGTCGCTCGCTAAGCCGCCTTTACATCACGAATATCGAACGCCTGAGCTGCTTTCGCAGAGAGCGCTCGCCGCACCGTGTCCGGTTCCGCCGCAATCGCCTTTAGATACGCCCGCACCGCTGGGGGCGGCATGTGCCGTCCAATCTCATACTGCCGAATGTTCGAAGCAGGGATGCCATAAGCGTCGGCGAACTCCTGCTGGCTCATCGCCAGCCGATTGCGCAGCAACCTGATCTCGCGGCCCATAAGTCCGCGTTGCAATCCCGCGATGCTGACGTCAAAATCCTCTGGGTCTTTCGGGTCCGCTGGAATAGCGATCATAGTCTCTTCGTTCGCTGGCATTGCTGCGCCTCACTGAAATCATCCGGACAGTATCGCCGCGCCATACATGCACCGCAGTGTAAAGCTTGCCCGCTACCAAACCGATTACTTTGTAGCGTTCCTCCGCGTCCTCGTCGCGAATGGAGGGCAGAATGAGATGGTCGTCGGCAGCGAACACGCGCTCACCGAATGACAAGGGCAGTCGATGCTTGATGCGGTTGTTCGTATCCTTGTCGGGATCATACTCGAAATCCATGCCGCACGCTATGTGAATCACATAAGACGAGCAATATCGCGAATCCGATATGGATCAATCTCCGGCGCGCGGTCCGAAGCGATCCGAGTCGCAACGCGGGTCGCGCGTTCAGTCGCTGATGGATCTGCGCGATTCGCCACGTTCGGAATCCGAAAATGCTGCACGCTTGTTACAAAAATGCTGCGCCGAATCCGCATCTTGCTAATGCCGGACTTATCCACAGCGGCCGACGTTCGGACAGGGCATTTGGGCGTTTTTCTATTGGCGCCCCGAACGCTTCATGTCAGCTTCAAATCATCGGACGACGGAGACGAAAGACCGCCGGGACATCAAGGGTAGTTGCAAGACTAGCCAGAAGAGAACGGACCGGACTTACGAGGAAATCGACCGATAGCTTGGTCACGGAACGTAGCGATTCCCACGAGTTGATGCGAACCCGACCAGGTACAGGAAATGCAGTCCATCGCTTGGACAGCGATCGCTTCGGCGGACGCAGGAAG
>VFQO010002390.1_pt1 | contig 11557 bp, 7 predicted proteins | sample 3512331 | NCBI WGS metagenome assembly VFQO01 (sample SAMN10412371, study PRJNA504923) | tailings metagenome | isolation source: Replicate 3 from Balatoc abandoned mine | place: Philippines: Itogon, Benguet | collected 2017-08-28 | reverse complement strand
CGCCCGCCTGGGTGACGCAGCCGGTCACCACATCGTCGATCGCCTTGGGATCGATGCCCGACCGCTCGACAATCGCGTCCAGCGACTTGGCCAACAGGTCGACCGGGTGAACCCCGGCCAGACGCCCGCCACGACGGCCGCCTGCGGTGCGGACGGCTTCGACAATATAGGCTGTGGTCATGAAACTCTCCTCCGCAAATCCGGCGCACGCCGGGCGTGCGCCGCGCAATCAGTTGCGCTTCGCTACTCGCTTGTGTCGTTCGCCTATTGGAGCAAAGAGGGCAAATCAAGCAGACAAAAATGCTGGCGCGCCATGCACCCTGTGCTTGCCATGCACGTTACACAGTGGCAGCACCCCAACAGACTTATGCGGACCCTGTTTGAACTCAACCCCGCCCTGGACCGTGCGGCGCTCGCCGCCCGTTTTGCCGCGACTGGCCGCGTGCAGGTCCGCGATGTCCTGACCGCGCACAGCGCGCGCGAACTGCTGCTGGTTATGGCCAAGGGAACCCCCTGGGGCATGGCTTTCGGCGCCGGGGGAAGCCCACCGCGCTGCTTCCGCGCTGCGGAAACCCGCGATCCGGAAGGCCAGCAGGAATTGCTGCACGCCGCCCGCGCCGCTGAGGAACACACCGCACGCGGCGAGTACGGTTTCCGCTTCGCCCATTATCCGATTCTGACCGCAGTTCAGGAAGGCTGGAACCCAGGCGGCCCGCACGAAGTGCTGCTGGAACACCTGAATGCGCAGGCATTCATGGATCTAGCGCGCGAGATCACTAGTATCGATGGGCTGCTCAAGGCTGACGGACAAAGCACCCTGTTCGCGCCTGGGCACTATCTCGGGCGCCATATCGACAGCCATGTGGCCGAAGGCTGGGAAGTCGCCTACGTGCTCAATCTGGCGCGGGAAGACTGGCACCCCGATTGGGGGGGCTATTTGCTGTTCCTGAATGAAGATGGCGATGTCGTCGAAGGGTTCCGGCCCCGTTTCAACGCGTTGAACCTGTTCCGGGTGCCTCAACCGCATCTTGTGAGCTATGTGCCCCCCTTCGCCCCAATGGGCCGCATGGCAGTGACTGGCTGGCTACGCAGCCGATGAAAGCAAAATCGGCGACATGCCCGCAAGACAAGTTGCTGAAAATGCGTATTGCCTTGCAATCGGGCGATCTGCCCGGTGCACGGCGACTTGCAGAAGCAGCCCGCCGTGACTTTCCTCGCGATGCCGCCCTCGCCGATGTGGCGGGTGATTTGGCGATGAAGACCGGCGATGCGATTGCTGCAGAAGCGCATTTCGCCGCAGCCTGTGTCGCAGCACCGCTGTTTGCCGGTTACGCAGTCAATCATGCCATCGCCCTGCAACATCTGGGGCGTCATCGACAGGCAGTAGCCGTGCTGGCCCGTCACGAAGCGGCAGGCCTGCGCGATGCCCGCCTTGCCAGCGTGCGCGCCCTTTCCGAAAGAGAGCTGGGCCACCCGGGCGAAGCTGCGCGCTGGTACGATGTGGCTCTGCGCGTAGAGCCGAACCGGGCACGAGCTCTGCATGGCCGGGCGCGGGTGGCGCTCGAACGCGGAGAGGCTGATGCGGTCGTCCGGTTCGACAGGGCGCTCGCAATCACTCCGGGTGATCCCGAATTGTGGCTGGGCAAGGCACAGGCGCTCGACGTGGCAGGCGACAGCGCGGGCGCAATGGCAATCGCCGAACAGGTCGCCCAGCAGTTACCGGGTTTTCTCGCAGGCCTGACCTTTCTGGCCGGTCTCCGGCTGGCCGCCGGCGAGGCTGACTTCACGGCGCCGTTCCGCGTCGCGGCAGCGCGTGCCCCCCAAGACAAGGCGATTGCCGAAACGCATATCGAGACGCTCGCGGGACTCGGCTTCGCTGCCGAAGCAGCTGAAGCGGCTGCCGATGCGCGCCGCCGCTTTCCCAGTGACGCGCATTTCGCGCTGCTCGAAGCGATCCATGCGGGTTCGGCCGGCGATTTCGCCCGCGCCGATGCAATCTTAGGCTCCCTGACCGACGACCGGCCTCTGCGCTATCTCCATGAAGCGCGTCATCGGCTCCGCGCAGGGGATCCCGCAACGGCCGACCGACTGCTGCAACGCGCACTGGAAGCTGATCCGTGGGACATCTCGGCATGGGCCCTGCGCGGCATGGCCTGGCGTCTGGCGGGCGATGCACGCGCCGAATGGCTGCACGGGCAATCCGGACTGGTCCAGTTGCGCCCATTAGTCGCGCGGGAGGGGCTGGTGAGCGAGGCTATCGGAGAACTGCGCCCTCTCCACGCCAGTTCGTCAATGCCTTTGGGGCAAAGCCTTCGCGGCGGCACACAAACCCGCGGTATCCTTTTCCACCGCACCGAACCGGTGCTGGGGGAACTGCATCAGGCGATCCGTGCCACGCTGGAGACCTACCGCGCTGCACTACCTGCGCGCGACGAAGCCCACCCGCTGCTTCGCCACCGTGATTCCCCATGGCAACTGCTCGGCTCATGGTCGGTGCGCCTGACGGGCGGTGAAGGCGGTGCAGGTGATTACCACACGGCCCACATCCATCCGCAGGGCATCGTTTCGTCAGCCTTGTACCTGATTGTGCCAGAGGCTGCGCTTGATGCCGACCGAAAAAGCGGCTGGCTCGAAATCGGGAGGCCGCCGCCAGACCTAGGGATCGACCTTGAACCCTTGTGCGTGATCGAACCGCGCGAGGCACATCTCGCGCTCTTCCCATCGACTTTGTATCACGGGACGACTGCGTTCGGCGCGGCAGGCAGCACACCGGCGGAGCGGATTACGGTTGCATTTGATGTGACCACAGCCGGGGAGAGCCAAGCATGAACGACGCAGCCGCATGGAGCGACTTCTGGGCGCATAATGCCAGGGCCGATAGCGGTGGATGCTTGCCGCAGCGATGGGCGGTTATCGAAGAGGCGCAGCGCGCCGCATGGCGCAACTTCGTCGCGCAACAGCCACAGGGGGCACGGGTGCTGGATTTAGCCACCGGGGATGGCCGCGTCTTGCGGTGGATGCAGTCGGAACGCGCCGATCTTCAGCTGATCGGCGTTGATCTGGCGCCCAAATTGCCCGCGCCTCCTCCTGGTACGCAGACACGCGGCGGCGTCGCGATGGAGGATCTGCCGTTTGCAGCCGGTGAGTTTAACGCGGTCGTGAGCCAGTTCGGCTTCGAATATGGCGATATTCCGCGGACATCAGCCGAGATTGCCCGTGTGCTGGCACCGGGTGGTACCGTCGGCCTGATGGTTCATCGCGGCGACGGGCCGATATTAGCACATAATCTGGCACGGCGGATTGCGATAGAGTGGGTGCTGAGAGAACAGAAATTGGCCAAAACGCTGGTTACGGCGCTTGATGCACCCAATGGAGGGCCCTCCGTGGCCACCCAGATCGCCAGCGCCATCGCAAGGCTGGGTGCGCACAAGTTCGGACAGGATAGCCCCGGCTGGGAAATCCCCGAGGCCTTGCACCGCGCCGTGATCATGGGGACTCGGGCTGGCCGCGATGCGGTTGTCGCCACCATCAGGGAAATCGAAGAACGCGCCGCAAACGAGATCGGGCGGATTGCCTCGCTCGAGCGGGCCTGTGCCGCCGCCGACCGGCGCGAGGCGATCGTCGCCGCCTTCCAAGCCAAGGGTCTATCCAACCAGTCCTGCAGCGAGGTGTGTGAGCCTTCGGGCAACGCAATTGCTTCGTTTCTGACCTTCTCCTGATCCGCTAACAGCTCTGATAATTCGTTTGCGACAGTTCGGCGCGGCGCTCCGCATGTCTGGATCACTTTCTCTCCTGTGCGCCACATCGACCAAAGAAATGGGGCGGCAGACAAAAGTCTGCCGCCCCTTCTTTTCCGGCTTTCGCCAGGTTGGGGGCTTAGAACGAGAACCCGATGGCAACGAAGAAGTCACGCCCCAGAACGTTGTAAACGCTCGGATATGTGTTGGCCTGCTCCTGATTGTCGCCGAGCAAGAGGCTGTTCGGACGGTTGCTTACGTTGATGCCGTTGAACTCGGGAGTTCCGGGAAGCGTGTCGAACAGGTTATTCACACCCATCGACAGAGTGACGTTTTCATTCACTTCAAAAGCCAACGAAAGGTCGATCAGGTCATAGGCATTGATCCGCTCGACGCCGTTGAAGTCGGCGAAGTTGGTGTCCGGATTGTTATCGTCGACAGCAGACAGGTGGGTCCAGCGGACGCTGGCAGTCAGCGGACCGTCGATCAGACTGACGCGTGAGGCCCACTTGAACGATGCGATCGGCTGACCGCAGTTCTGACCGAACCGGCCTGCACACTCGAACTGAGTCGGCAGACCGACAACCGGAGTGAACTGGTTGCTCTCGGTCCACGTGCCGTTGAAGTTCAGGTTCAGTCGCGAGTCGCCTTCACCGAGCAGCGAGAAGCCCAGCGACGTGTCGTAGTTCAAGAGAACGTCGATACCGGAAACCTGCTGCGACGCGGCATTGAGCAGACCCACGAACGGCGGAGCGTCAACATCGATCGCGCCATCCGAGTTACGGATGCCAACGAAGGGCTGACAGACCGCATTGTTCACGTTCTGAACTTGATTGTAGCACAGGTCGAATAGACCATTAAGGCTACCGCCGGCTAGAGTGATGAAGTCTTCCACTTCAATATTGAAGTAGTCGACCGAAAGTCCGAACCCGGGCAGGAAGCTCGGGTTGAAAACCACACCGGCAGTCCAGCTAGTCGAGGTTTCTTCTCCAAGGTTAGGGTTACCGCCGAACAGCGCAGGGATCTGTGCGTTCAGCTGCACAACGGCCGCGTTACCGACGTTGCCAGCCGGGACGCCGGTCGCGATGCAGATTGCGCGCAGAGCGGCGTTGTTCTGGGCACCGGCGACGCCGCAAGGATCGGTCGCACCCGGGAAGCCGATCGATTGACCGCCGAACAGTTCGCCCACGTTCGGGGCACGAACGGCACGCTGGTACTGACCGCGCAACATGATGTCTTCCACGACGTTGAACTCGACCGCGCCGAAGTAGGTGAACACGCCGCCAACGCGGGCCAGCGAGTAGTCGGAGTAACGACCGGCACCGTTAACCTGCAGACGCTGACCGCCATCAGTTTCGAAGATTGGGATCTGAACTTCTGCGAAGACTTCCTTCACGCTGTAGGCACCATCAGTTGGGCTGCCTGCATTGAAGCCGATCACGTCACCCGAGGCGAGCGCGGTATCGGGGATGAACTGAGCGGCCACGCGGCGGTATTCGGCACCGACCGCGAAGCCGATGTCGCTGGCCCCCCAGCCAAGGTTGCCGATAAGACCCGAGACGCTCGCCGCAGCGACTTCCACCGTCGAGATGTCACCGTTTTGCGCACGGATGCTGATTTGATCGACCATGCCCGGCGTCAGAGTGTTGAAACCGAAGATGTTGATCGCATCGGCAGTGCCATCAAGTCCGGCCTGGAAGGCCGAACGAGAGATGTTGCCCGCCTGGATGTTCGCGTTGCGGGTACGCGCATATGAGTAGTAGGCGTCGTAGTTGATGTCGTCGGTGATGCCACCGCGCACACCACCCAGCACACGGAACGCGTTACGCTCGTCGAGGGAGTTACGCGAACCGGTTTCCTCCACTCGCCGCTGGATCGAAGCCGAAACGGTACCGGCGCCCGGCAGCAGCGGAGCAAGACCGGCAGCCACGCGTGCTGCGTTGACGGCAGCTTCGCGCTGATCAAGGGTCTGCAGCTCGGCGATGGTTGCCGCACTGAGGAACGGCGAAACGGCGGCAATGTTGACGTTGAACGTGCCGGTCACCGGGGTCGGCGCAAGCTCGGTTGCAACACGGTTGTTTACGAAGGTCACTTCAGTGTAGGCGCTGTGGCCATCGCTAAATTCGTAATCAGCATAGCCGCCGATCAGATAACGCTCCTGCGGGATCTGCAGGTAGTTTACCGGCGCGTAGTTGTAGGTGTCACCCGCACGCGGACGCCCCACACCGGGCTGATCGAAGATCGCATCATCAATTACAAGGCCCTGCGCAAGCGGCAGAGTGGTCGTCACACCGTTGGCAATAAACGAAGTCGAGGTCGGGACGTTGAAGCGGGTGGTCGGCAAGGTCGAGGAACCGAACTGCTGCAACGGCGAACCGAAGGTCTCTGCGCCAAGCGCAAAGCGCGAGAAGGCGCGGTCGCCCTGAAAGACTTCCTGACGGTTGAAATATTCCGCATAGACAGTGGCGTTACCGCGGCCATCATCGAAACTGGTGCCGATCGCACCGTACATCTGGTAACGGGCACCATCACCTCGCTCGGTGATCGAGTACTGACCGCCCATTTCAAGGCCCTCAACCTTCTTGAGACGGAAGTTGACGACGCCGGCAAGCGCATCCGAACCGTAAATAGCCGAAGCACCGCCAGTCACGACTTCGACGTTCTCGATCAAGAAGTTCGGAATGGTGTTGAGGTCAACAACCTGCGACGTGTCGAACGACACCCAGCGACGGCCATTGACCAGCACCAACGTACGGGTCGAGCCGAGACCGCGCAGATCGAGGGTCGCAGCGCCGTTGCCGGGGTTGTTCGAGAAAGCGGTGGTACCCGGAATAGCCTGCGGAAGCACATTGATAACCTGTTCGACGTTCACGGTGCCCGAAAGCTTGAACTCCTCAGCACCGACAACGGCGACGGGCGCCGAAGTCAACGCGTCCTGCTGGGCGATCCGAGAACCAGTTACGACGATGAGGTTTTCTTCACGAGTTTCGGTGCCGACTTCAGCATCAGCGTCCTGCGCATAAGCAGGCGACACAATCATGGCGCCGGCGACGATGGTCCCCGCGAGCAGAGAAGCCTTGTTGAAGCGATTCATTTCTTTCCCCTTGATGAGCATGTTCCCAACCGGCACACGCTGTCCAAATGTTACGGACGGGCTGCCTAGGTGATGAGCGTCTATGTCATTCGACTTGCCGTCCGCAACTTTTGACAGGGCAAGCGGCGACGCTTCACGAACGACTGTTGCAATCCGGAGACAGTCGGTCTTCAACAAGGCTTTCGCCGCCTATTGTTTCGCTTTATCATGGATCGGCTCAATTCCTTGCCACATTCTTCACCGTGCCCGCCACTCGGCACAGGAGATCAGCCCATGACCCAGACATTTCTTCCGATCCCCCGAGCCGGACTTCACGCTCTGTTGGCAACAGCCTTGGCAGCTTCGCTCCCGGTTACCGCGCAAGCGAAGGGAAAATCTGCTGCGCCTCGACAGGACTTTGTGGCATCGTTGAAAGCCTGCCGCGAAATTGCCGATCCGGCCGAACGGCTCGCCTGCTATGATATAAAGACGATCGACATCGTTTCCGCCGCCGAGGCCGGCGATGTCCGGATCATCGACCGCGAGGACCTGCGACAGACACGGCGGCAATTGTTCGGCTTCACCTTGCCAGACGTCGGGCTCTTGAAGGACGATGGGCAGGACATGGGATCTGACGAGCTGATGGAAACCAGCATCGTCAGCGGCCGCCGGCTGGGCAGTAGGACTTGGCGGTTTGCTACCGTCGAAGGCGCGGTGTGGGAAATAAGCAACGCGCCAGCGCGTCTGGCGCCCATTAAAGGCGGGGAGAAGGTCGAATTCAAAAAGGCCGCGCTCGGCTACTTTTTCATCCGCATCAACGGGCAGCTCGGGGTCAAGGGTCGGCGTGTGCTGTGAGCGCGTCAGGCGCCCTCCCAGAAATGACCGGATAGGCCCCCGAAGTGGCACAGTAATTAAGCATATCACCGACATTGATTTCAGCGTCTATGTCCATGCGGTGCCCTTACCGCCACCCCCGCAGGCGGCGAGGTGGATCCAGCCAGCGATTATTGCGCGCTGGAAAACAAGGTGCGCGAGCGGCAGCGCATGCGTGGCAAGAAAACGATGGAGAACGAGATCCTGCGCGAGGCGGTCTCGCGCGTGGCAGGTTCCCAAAAGACGGCATTGCGCATGATCTCGTTGCCGGAGGGCGACCTGTGAGCACATTGGCGAACGCACTCGGCGTCTCCCGCCAGCATCTAGATGCAAGTCTCATCCACGCCGGCGCGGTCGACCTCCGCTGCCCGAACAAAAACTAGTCGCGCGCATTCACGCCCTGATCGCCGATCTGCCAGCCTATAGCTACCGCCGAATCCATGCGCTCCTGCGGCGTGCCATCTGCGCCCAATGCCACGCGCGACTACTGGGTGATGAAGGTCCATGGCCTGCTTCTTCAGCTCCATAGCGGCAAGGCGGACGAGCGACGGCGAGATGGGCGCGTCACGGTCAATACTCGCAACACCTACTGGTGCTCAGACAGCTTCGAGATCGGCTGCGACAACGGCGACAAGGCGCGGGTCGCCTTCTCCCTGGACTGCTGCGATCGCAAGGCAATGGACTTTGTTGATACCACAGCAGGCATATCCGCCGAGGATGTGCGCGATCTTCTGACCGTCACCGTCGAGCATCACTTCGGCGGTGTGAACTGGCTGCCTTCTACCATCGAATGGCTTACCGATAATGGCAGCTGCTACACCGCCAGGGGAACTGCCGCCGCTTAGCCCGCGAGATTATCCTCAGGCCCCGGACAACACCCACCGACAGCCCGCGATCCAACGGCATGGCCGAGCGTTCGTGCGCACCATGAAGTGAGACTACGCGTTTCGGAAAAGCCCAACGCCAGAGCCGCGATCAACCAGCTGCCCAGCTGGTACCACCACTACAACACCGACCATCCGGATCGCGCCCATGGCTACCTCTCCACGCGCGGATACATCACACGTCCAACCAATGAAGAAATGTCCGGGAATTAAGGGGCAACGACGCCGCGCTGGCAGATCTCTGGAGTCACTTTCCTATCGATCGGCCTGCCGACAAGCCTCGGCATGAGAGCGAAGCCCGGTCACAAACGGCATACTCACGGGACGACAACATCACGACAAACCGCATTGTTGCCCTAGCGCAACAGGCTTTCGGTTTGTGTCCCGAAACTGCAAAAAAGAGGCGCCTGCCCGTTGCGAACTAACGGCAGATGCACTCTAACATTGCGTCCGCCGCGCAGACTCCGTTTGGGCGCACGATCTCTCAACAAGGGACTCTTTTTGATGAAAAGGTTTTTCGAAGCCAATCGCCGTGTTGGCCTGTTTTCAAGTGTCGGGTTCGTTGCCCTGCTGCTCTCGAACCCTGCGCTGGCCCAGGACGCGGACGAGGCAGATGCGGATGTCACCGAGGAAGTGGCTGAGCCCACCGGCAACATCGTGGTGTCCGGTTCGCGCATCAGGCGCCCGAACCTCGAAGCAACGGTTCCGATCGCGTCGCTGACCGCAGCCGAGCTGACCCAGACGGGTAACGTCAACCTCGGTGACCGTCTCGCCCTATTGCCGCAGTTCCGTCCGACCTTCACCAGCCAGAACTCGGGCCGCTTCATCGGCACCGCAGGCCTTTCGATCCTCGACCTTCGCGGTCAGGGCACTGCCCGTACCCTGGTGCTACAGAACGGCCTGCGCCACGTGACCTCGCAGCCTGGCGCGCAGACGGTTGACGTCTCGACTATCCCCGTCGACCTGATCGAGCGTGTTGATATCGTGACCGGCGGCAACTCGTCGATCTACGGTTCGGACGCCATCGCGGGCGTCGTCAACTTCGTGCTGAAGCGCGACTTCGAAGGCGTCAGTGTTCGCGCTCAGAACGGTATCTCGGACGAAGGCGACGGCAACAACTTCATTGCCGCTGTTACCGCAGGCACCAACTTCTCGGAAGGCCGCGGCAACATCGCGGTCAGCCTCGAATACAACAAGAACGACCCGATCTTCTTCTCGCAGCGCGATTATGCCGGCGCGTTCGAAGGTCGTCGCCAGTTCCAGCTGGTCGAAGATACGGCAACCTCGAACAACGGCAGTCCCGAAGGTCCCGCCGGCAATGGCCGTTCAGACACGGAACTGCTGGGCCGCATCAAGAATATCGGCATCTCAACCGGTGGTGCCTACACCTCGGCCTGTCCCGCGGCTGCCGTCGGTACGCCGCGCGGTAACCTGAACTGCTCCGGCGTGTTCAACGCCGCTGGCACCACGCAGTTCGGCAACGTCTTCGTGTTCTTGCCCGATGGCAGTCTGGTCCGGAACGTCGTGGATCGTGATTTCCGTCCGTTCGGCTCGGGCAACGGTCAGGGCGGCCTTGGTTCGACGCTGCGTGAAACCGGTCTCCTTCAGACCGGCAACACGCGCTATTCGGCCAACCTTCTCGGTAGCTTCCAAGTGTCGGACGCGTTCCGCCCTTACATCGAAGCCAAGTTTGTTCGCACCGAAGCCATCCAGGAAGGTCAGCCGACCTTCTCCTCCGGCGCGCTCAATCCGACTTTTTCGATCAATAACCCGTTCCTGACCAATCAGGCGCGCACGCTGCTGACTACCAGCCTCGCGCCGGGCGCGTCCGGCTTCACGATGACCCGCTTCAACATCGACTTCGGTGGCCGCGGCGAAAATCACGAGCGTGATCTCTACCGTGTTGTCATCGGGGCTGAAGGAGATTTCTTCGACACCTGGAGCTACAACGTCGCATTGAACTACGGCCGCGTCGACACCTTCTACCAGACGCGCGGTAACGTCCTGCTCGCTAACTTCACCCGCGCGGTGAATGCGGTCCGCAACCCTGCCGGTCAGATTGTCTGCTCGGTCAATGCCGACGCCAGCACCACCAACGACGATGCGGCGTGCCGTCCGCTCAACCTCTTCGGTCTGGGTGCACCCTCGGCTGAAGCGCTCAATTACATCGGCTACACCTCGAGCCGCGAGCAGTGGTCGGAACAGAAGAACGCACTGGTCACCATCTCGGGTGACCTGAGCAAGCTGTTCGAACTTCCGGGTGGCCCGATCCAGTTCGCGATCGGTGGTGAATACCGCGAAGAAGACAGCTTCTCGGCGTTCGATGAAGTCACTCGCACGGGCCAGACCTTTCTCAACTCGATCGCCAACTTCGATCCGCCGACGCTGGAAATCTGGGAAGCCTTCGGTGAAATCCGCATCCCGCTGCTCGCCGACATGCCGTTCTTCAACGAACTCACCATCGAAGGTGCAGGTCGTATGTCGGACTACAACAACATCGGCACGATCTTCTCGTACAATGCAGGCGGTGTGTGGTCGCCGGTGGATGGCGTGCGCTTCCGTGCCAACTATGGCCGCGCTGTGCGTGCCCCGACCCAGGGTGACCTGTTCGGTGCACAATCGCAGACATTCCTCAACGGTCTGGTCGATCCCTGCGGTCAGCAGAACATCAACGCCAACCCCAACCGCGTAGCAAACTGCACCGCAGCTGGCGTACCGACCACGCAGACCTTCAACGGCATCACGGAACCGTTCACCAACCGTCCCGCTTCGGGTATCTCGGGTCTGTCGGGCGGCAACCCCGGCCTGTTCGAAGAAAAGTCGGACAGTTGGACCGTGGGGGCGGTGTTCACGCCGAAGTTCCTCCCGGGCTTCAGCATGAGCGTTGACTGGTACAGCATCGAGCTGAGCCAGGCGATCGTCACCATCGGCGCACAGACCGTGATCAACCAGTGCTATGACGATCCGGGCGGCATCAACAACCAGTTCTG
>VFQO010002389.1_pt1 | contig 11560 bp, 1 predicted proteins | sample 3512331 | NCBI WGS metagenome assembly VFQO01 (sample SAMN10412371, study PRJNA504923) | tailings metagenome | isolation source: Replicate 3 from Balatoc abandoned mine | place: Philippines: Itogon, Benguet | collected 2017-08-28 | reverse complement strand
CAAGAATCCGCAACCGACCCCGCAATCGCCCAAGCGCCTGTCGGCAACGCAGTCGGAGACGCCGGCCAACAAGGCATCGACGTTCAGCCCGAGGCTCCGGTAACGGAGAGCGAGGCCGACCGCGAGGCACGTCTGGAGCGTGAAGCCATCCAGGCCGAAGGCGAGATCGTTCCAGAAGAACCCGGCCAGTACGCCGACATCCCGCTTGCACCGTTCGAGGATGCGCCGCCAGCCAAGCCGCGCACCGAGAAGGAGGCTCGCGCCCAGCGCGGCTACACCGGCAAGTGGTTCGGTACGCAGGACAAAGCCACGCAGTTCATCGCCAAGCAAGGCATCAGCGACACCCATGCCGTCGTTCAGGACGGAAAGAAATTCCTCATCCAGAAAAAGGAGAGCAGCAATGCCAACCAAGCCGCCCGAGCCCAGCAAACAGAAGCGCAAGGATCAGAACGGCAACAAGCATCGGCAGCCCCAGAAGTAGGCCGGCGGTACAACTTCGGCACGGGCGAGATTGGCGTCACAGCCAAGACCGCGCTATCCGCCGACAAGTACCAAGGCATCTACGGCAAGGCTGGCGGCATTCTGTCGTTCGATCTGCGCGGCGACGGCGTGAATACCGACACAGGCTACAAGGCGGTGTCTGGCGTCACCTACGAAGGCGAGATGACACCTGAGCGCATGCAGGAGATGATGCAACGCATCGCGCAGGAGAACGCCAAGCCGCAGGCCAAGCCAGCCACCGAGAAAGCCGCAAAACTCGCCAAGAAGGCCAAAGCCATGGGCGAGAAGGCAGACCGCATCGAAGCCGCTGGCGGCGACAAGGCCGTTGTGCAATCGCTGCGCGACCAGGCGGCACGCGATACGCAGGGTGACGTTCGCAGTTTGCAAACTGCGAATACCGACCCGTTTGCCAGCAACAAGATTTTCACGGCAGACAAGATCGAGGCCGCACGCGCCCGCTTGAAATCCAAGTTGGGTACGCTCAATTCGGGCATCGACCCTGAATTGCTGGTCGATGGCATGACCATTGCAGGGGGCTACATCGAAAGTGGTGTGCGCAAGTATTCCGACTACGCCAAGGCGATGGTCGAGGACTTCGGCGAAAAAATCCGCCCGTACCTGCGCAGCTTCTATGAGGCCGCCCGCAACTACCCCGGACTGGACGCTACCGGCATGACCACGGCTGCCGAGCTTGACCTGATGGAAAAGCAGGGCACCGCCGAGCATACCAAGGCAACGGCTGGCATGGAGGCGGCCATCGGCGAGACAGTCAAGGCGCCCAAGCGCACCAAGGAGCGCAAGCAGGCCGGTGCCTCGATGTTGCGCGACGACTACGGCGTGAGCCATATCGACGGTTACGACGGCAGCGGCGAGACGAGCAGCGGCCCGGTCAAGACGCAATTCCTGAACGACACGCGCAACTACCTCAAGGACGTGGCCAAGGATCTGGAGGCGCGTGGATTTGTACCGGCCACCGCCCGCAACGGCAAGCCAGTCAAGCTCGTGTCGGTCAATGAATCCGGCGTGGCTGGCTCTGGCGATGTCACCCTGGCCATGTTCCATCCTGAGCTTGAGCGTGGCATCTACATCCACATTGGCGACACCGCATTGCGCGGCGTGGTGCCTTCGACGAAATCCGGCATCGCCGTAATGATGCGCACCACAAAGGCCGGCGACCCATGGGGCGGCGACCAGAACCGCTGGATGCCGGTGGATATGACCAGCGCCGAACTGGCAAATTCTGCTGCCGATGCCGTTGAGAAAAACTCAACCAAAAAGCAGGAATTGACCCTTGAAAAACCTGCCCCTGTGGCGCAAAATGAATTGACCGCAAAGGAAACGCCCAATGCAAGCCCTGTACAACCCGAGCCAGTATCCCAAGGAGATTCAGGTGAAACTCAACCTGATGCCGCCACTCGCAATCGAGATAGCGAACCGGTGGGCACTGGGCTGGCCGCAGACAGTCAAGGGGTTGATCGAAGCGAATCAGTATCTGGACGCGCTGACGACGCAGGAGCAGCAGGAGCGCGAGGTACTGAGCCAACCGGGCAACAGCCATCTGGCACGTCACGAGATCGTGCAGGAGTACGGTCTGAATCTGGCACCGCCAGCGCCGACGACCATGTAATTGACGCCGACGAGATCGGCAAGGGCGGGCTGGGCCAGAAGTACCGCGACAACGTAGCGGCCATCAAGATCATCAAGACCATTGAAGCCGAGGGGCGCACCGCCACGCCAGAAGAACGCAAGACGCTGGCCAAGTACGTGGGCTGGGGCGCCATGAAAGGCCCATTTGACCCGGACAACAAGGCATGGGCCAAGCAGCATGCGGAACTCAAGGAACTGCTGACCGCTGAGGAATTCCGCGCCGCCCGAGCCTCTACGCTGGACGCGCACTACACCAGCCCGGTTGCCGTGGGCGCCATGTACGATGCGCTGGCACGGCTTGGCGTCAAGTCTGGCCGCGTGCTCGAACCGTCCGTTGGTGTGGGCAACTTCTTCGGCCTGATGCCGCGCGAGATGCGCAATGCCTCCCAGCTTCACGGCGTGGAACTGGACTCGCTGACCAGCCGCCTGGTTGCTGCGCTGTACCCGAAGGCCAAGATCGCCAAGGCCACCGGCTTCCAAGACTTCGAGATTCCCTCCGAATACTTCGACGTGGTGATCGGCAACCCGCCGTTTGGATCGCACCCGCTGGTGGATAAGGAACGCAGCCCGTATTCCGGGTTCAGCATCCACAACTATTTCCTCGCCAAGTCCATCGACAAGCTGCGACCGGGCGGCGTCATGGCCATTGTCGTGTCGCACAACTTCCTTGATGCGCAGGATGGGCGCGTACGCAAGTGGATCGGTGAGCGTGCCAGCCTGATCGGCGGCGTGCGCCTGCCCAATACGGCATTCAAGGAGAATGCCGGAACCGAGGTTGTGACCGACATCCTGATCTTCCAGAAGCACGACAAGAACGGCCTGCCGTCGTCTATCGCGCCGTGGCAAGACGTGGTTGAGCAGATCAACATCAACCCCAAGACCGGAGAGCATGCGGCTCACAAGGTGAGCCAGTTCTTCGTCTCCAATCCGCAGTTCGTGCTGGGGAAGCCATCGGCGGGCGGCACCATGTATTCGGCCAACGAATACACCGTCGAGCAGGATGGCAACATCAAGGACGCGCTGGCCAAGTGGGTCAAGACGCTGCCTGAGAACGTCTTTGACAACATCGACCGTGCCCGTGATTCCGCCGTGGTGGATATGGCCGTTCCCGATGGCGTCAAGGTGGGTTCCTTCTACGTGGACGCCACCGGCAAGGTGATGCGCCGTGGCGACGACCTGATGGGCGAGAAAACCGCCCAGGCATGGGAGCCTCGTTACGAGTCGCAAGTTGGGCGCATGAAAGGCATGATCGCCATCCGTGACACGCTGCGCCAGCAGATGCGCCTGGAACGATCGGTCGACGCCACCGAGCAGGAAATCGAAGCCAACCGCGACGAACTCAACCGGCTCTATGACGACTTCCTCAAGAAGTACAAGCACCTCAACAGCACCACCAACCGCAGCATCTTCCTTGATGACACCGAGGCCCATCTGATTCAGGGGCTGGAGTTCGACTACGACAAGGGCGTGGGCAAGGCGACCGCCGAGAAGGAAGGCATCGAACAGCGTGAGGCCAGTGCCGCCAAGGCCGACATCTTCCAGCGCCGTGTGGCCTTCCCGCCACAGGATTACATGACCGTGAGCACGGCCAAGGACGCGCTGCTGGCCTCGCTGAATTACCGGGGCCGAGTGGATGGCGCATACATGGCCGAGGTCTATGGCAAGCCCATGGGCGAGATCGTCAAGGAACTGGGCGATGTGGTGTTCGACGATCCGCAGACCGGCATCGTGACCGCTGACGAGTACCTGTCAGGCGATGTGAAAACAAAGCTGGCAGAGGCCAAGGCCGCCGCACAGGACGACGCCAAGTACCGCCGCAACGTTGAGGCGCTGGAGAAGGTCATTCCCAAGGACAAGACGCCCAGCGAGATTTCGGTGAGCATCGGCGCCGCCTTCGTGCCTGCCGAGATTTACGAGCAGTTCGTCAAGCACATCTCCGGGGGCAGCGCGACGGCCAGCTACGTCAAGGCCACCGGCCAGTGGCTGATGGCCTTCAACACGGGCAGCGATCCGGCCCTGAATACCGGGCGCTTCGGCACGTCCGACCTGTCGGCACAAGACCTGTTCCAACTGACTATGTTCGGGCGTGGGGCCGTGGTCAAAAAGACCTTGCGCAACGCCGACGGCTCCACCACCACGATCCTGCTGGAGAAGGAAACCGAGGCCGCCCGCGAAAAGCAGAACGCCATCAAGGCCGAGTGGCAGAAGTGGCTGTGGCAAGACCCGGAGCGTGCTGACCGCATCGCTTCGCTCTACAACGACAAGATGAACCGCATCGTCGTGCGCACGTTCGACGGCTCACACATGGGGTTCCCTGGAATGAACCCGGCAATCTCCCTGCTGGCGCACCAGAAGAACGGCGTGTGGCGCGGTTTGCAGTCCTATCAGGTGCTCTACGATCACGTCGTCGGCGCCGGCAAGACCTTCGAGATGGCAACGCTGGCCATGGAGATGCGCCGCCTGGGCATCGCCCGCAAGCCGGTGTTCGTGGTGCCCAACCACCTGACGCTGCAATGGCGCAGCGAATTCACCCGCCTGTACCCCGGCTCGAACATTCTGGCGGCTACGCCGGAGGATTTCAGCAAGGACAACCGGGAGCGCCTGTTTGCCAAGATCATCACCGGAGACTGGGATGCTGTCGTGATCGGCCATTCCTCGTTGAAGAAGATCGGCCTGCCCGAGAAAACCGAGATCGCCGTCCTGCAAGAGCAGATCGACGAACTGGCTGACGCCATCGAGGACATGAAGCGGGCACGCGGCGACAAGCGCATCACCGCCGACATGGAGCGCATCCGCAAGAATCTGGATGCCAAGATGAAGGACAAGCTGGCCGCTGTCGGCAAGCGCAGCAAGATGGTTACGTTCGACGAACTGGGCATCGACGCCATGTTCATCGACGAGATGCACGAGTTCAAGAATCTGACCTACAACACGACGATGGATCGCAACCCCGGCATGGGCAACCCAGCCGGTTCGGCCAAAGCCTTCGATCTGTTCGTCAAGGTGCGCTGGCTGTTCGACACCTTCGGCGACAAAACGCCATTCATTACGGCCACCGGCACGCCAGTTTCAAACTCGCTGGTCGAGATGTTCAACATGCAGCGGTACATGCAGTACCCGACCTTGAAGCGCGAAGGCCTGCATGTGTTTGACGCATGGGCCAAGCAGTTCGGCAGTGTCGAGAACGTCTATGAAGTGGCGCCATCTGGCTCCGGCTACCGGCAATCTACCCGCTTTGCCAAGTTCACCAACCTGCCGGGATTGATGAGTCTGTACAACTCGTTCGCCGACACCATCACCCTGGACGACTTGAAGGCGCAGGAAGAAGCGCAAGGAAAGCGGTTCCCGGTGCCCAAGATGGTCAGTGGGCGCCCGGTTCTGGTTGTGGCCAAACGCTCCCCGGCTGTTGCCGCACTGATGGGCGTGCCCAAGGCGCAGACAGATGAGGCTGGCGGCATTCAGTTCGGCGCCGACCTGTCTGCTGAAATTCAGATTGAGCAGGATGAGAAGTCCGGGAAGTGGATGGCCAAGGTGGGCGATGCGCACTTGGGCCAGTTCGAGACGGCAGAGGACGCCCGACTGAAAGTGGTCGAGCGTGCGCTGACGCCCGTGGTGTCAGTGGATCCGCAGTCCATCCTTGGGCGCTTCGCCAATCTGCGCCAACTGACCAAGGAAACCAAGGGCAAGGTCAATGCCCTGTCGCTGACTGGCGAGGCCAACAAGGCAGGGCTGGATTACCGCCTGATCGACCCGGCAGCGCCCGACTTTGCCGGCTCCAAGATCAATCTGGCCGTCGACAACATGCTGCGCACCTACAAGCAGTGGCAGGCCGACCGTGGCACGCAACTGGTGTTCTGCGATCTGTCCATCCCGCTGTCGGCGCGAGCCAGCTACTCCAGCAAGGCACGCCGCCTGTACGTGCGCGACGACGCGGGCGGTGTCGAGATGAAGCGCGGCACGATGCACGCGCTACCCGGCCATGAGGATCTGCCGTACTTCGTGATTCAGCGGGGCGAGAAAGACGCCAAGCGGTTTGACGTGTATGACGCCGCTTCCGGCCTGCGCCTGCAATCCGATTTCCGCAGCAAGCAAGATGCCATCGAAGCCGCAACCGGGTTCCTTGGCGACGATGCCAAGCGCCAGAAGTGGATCAACGCCCGCGAGTCTGCCGGCGAGATCGAGCAAGGCGAGATCGACGAGTACAACAACGAGCACGACATCGAGGTTGAGGATCTGTCGATGTTCTTCACCCGCGAGGACATTGCCGGAATGTCTGGCTCTGCCAAGTTCTCGGTGTATGACGACATCAAGGCCAAGCTGATCGCCAAGGGTGTGCCGGAACGCGAGATTGCATTCATCCACGACTACAGCACCCCAGCGGCCAAGGATAAGCTGTTCCGCGCCGTGAATACTGGCGAGGTGCGTTTCCTGCTGGGATCGACGCCCAAGATGGGCGCCGGCACCAACGTGCAAAAGCGCCTGGTCGGGTTGCATCACATCGACGCGCCGTGGCGCCCGTCTGATCTGGAGCAGCGCGAAGGCCGCATCATTCGGCGCGGCAACGAACTGTACGCCCGCGACCCGGACAATTTCGAGGTGTTCATCGGGCGCTACGCCACCGAGCAGACCTATGACACCCGCCGCTGGCAGATTCTGGAACACAAGGCCCGTGGCATCGAGCAGTTGCGCAACTACGACGGCACGATCAACGAGATCGACGACATCGAGGGCGAGGCCGCCAACGCTGCCGACATGAAGGCCGCCGCTTCCGGCGACCCGCTGATCCTTGAGGAAACCAAACTGCGCAACGACGTGCGCCGCCTGGAACAGTTGCAGGCTGGCCACGCCGACGAAGTGCTGTCGATGACCCGCAAGGCCCGCGATGCGCAAGAGTACGCCGACACCCATGGGCCGGCTGCCGTGCGCGAGATCAAGGACATTCTGACCACCACGGCAAAGCACCCGGTGGACAAGGAGGGATTTGCTCCCGTCACCGTGCAGGGCGGAAAGCCGATGGCCGACAAGGAGGCTGCCCACAAGGCGCTGGCTTCCGTGTTCGAGAATGTGCGCAGCCACATGATCGACACCGCTTCGGTGCAGTACCGTGGCCTGACTTTCAAGTTGGAGCACTTCGCCGGGAACGTCATCTTGCGCACGCCTACCGGTAACGGCGGGGCTTGGAGTGCCACCGATCCATTCTCTCCGTCTGGCATGGTGCAGCGCCTCAAGAACTACATCGACCGGCTACCGGCGATGCAGGACGAGACGCAGGCCCGTATCGAGAAATCGAAGAAGGATGCCGAGTCCATGCGCGAACTGGCCAAGCAGCCATTCCCTCAGGCCAAGGACTTGGACGCCGCCCGCGAAGCCCACAAAAAGGTTCAGCGTGCGCTGATGGCCAAAGGGCCGGAGGTGCCGGAAAACCAGAAGGCCGCCGTGGCGGCAGGCATGGAGCAGCAGAAGGCGAAGCTGCGCGAGCTGGGGTTTGGTGACGCGCTGAACGAGTTTTTCAGCAACGACTCTGGGCCGACTGTGCTGGCCACGGCTGGCAACAGCGACCCGCTGCCGGAAAGCGAATGGCTTTCAGAGGCACAGTTTGCGCAGGTAATTGAAGAACGAATTGGAAAGTTTGGCCATCAGCCGCCCGTTCTCATTCGGGACAGCGTAATCGACGTGCCCCACATGCGTCAGGCAAGTGCAGGGAGTGCTGCCGGTGTCACCACTGGCGGGAAAATCTATCTGTTCCGGGATGCCAACGCGACCACTGCCGATGTCGTTCAAACCTTGTGGCATGAGCTTGTTCATTACGGCCTCCGTCGCTTCCTGACAAAAGAACAGTATATCGCCCAGATGCAGAAGCTGTACGACCGTGATCCGTGGATCAAGGCAAAGGCTGACGCATGGCTGGCCACCGACGGCGACGACGTGAAGCAAGCCCGCAAGGCGGGCGAGGCCTACGCCCGCGCCCGTGGCGTGGATGAGGCGCTGGCAGAACTGGCAGAAACCAGCGAGGGCGAATACCGCAACAACACGCTCAAAGCCAAGGCTATCCGGCAGGCCGCACGCTGGATTGCCGCTGTCGCCGAACGATTCGGATTCCATGAATTTGCCGCCAAGTACCGGGCCATCCCCAATGATGAGGCCCGCGCCCTGGTGCGCAGCATGTTCCAGAAGTTGCGCGACGATGCGCCGGCAACCAGCAGCGATTGGGCATTCACCGCCGATCCGGCCTTTATGGTGCGCCGTATCCAGAACAACCTGATCCAGTTCTTCGGCAACCGCAAGGAGACGCTCAAGACCTTCGGCAAGTACGACAAGACCCTATCGACCCAGTACCACAAGGCGCTGAAAGACAAGCACTACGGCAAAGTGTTTGCCTACGTGAATGCCATGCAGAACGAGGTATCGCTGACTTCGATCCGTCCTGCCGAACTGGCGCCCGGTGTGCTGCCGCGAGTTGATGACGTGAAGTCCGCACTGCGCGGCATCGTCAAGGGCAAGCACGCCGACAAGAATCTGACGCAGGCCGCCGATGCCGTCTTTGCTGGCACGCTGCATGGCAGCAACGTCATGGCTGGCAAGGTGTGGAGCGACGACGAGTTGCGCGGCAAGTTCGGCATGAACGACACGGGCATTGCGCTGTACCGGCAGACTCGCGCCGCCATTGACGCCAGCCTGGACGAAGTGGCCGCCGCCGAAGCCTACGCCATGGCACAGGGCATCGTGCCCAAGGCAATGCGCCGCCAGATCATCGACAACCCACGAGTGGCCGAAAGCCTGATCGTTGGCGAACTGGAAAGCCAGATCAAGCTGCTGAATGTGGCGATCCGCAACGCCAAGCGGCAAGGCAACGAGCAGCAGCAGGCCGAGTACGAAGCCGTGCGCGGCCAGTATTCCGACACCAAGCGCAAGGTGGAAAAGATTTTCGTGACCGCCAAGAACCTCAAGCTGGCCGGGTACGCGCCGCTGATGCGCTTCGGAAAATGGACGGTGACGGTGCAGAGCATCGATCCGACCACAGGCAATGTGCTGCGCGACGACGAGGGCAAGCCGCTGACCGAATACTTCGGCAAGTTCGAGACGGAAGGCGAAGCCATCTCTGTGCGACACCAGATGGAGGCGCGGTACAAGGATCGTGACGACATCCGGGTGAAGGCTGGCGTGGACAGCCAGGCCGCGCACGAGCTGTACGCCGGCATCTCGCCAGAAACCATCGCCCTGTTCGGCGAGGCTGTCGGCGCCAACGAAGTAACCCAGAAGTATTACCAGATGGCCCTATCCGAGCGCAGTGCCTTGAAGCGCCGCCTCGAACGCAAAGGCACGGCTGGCTACAGCGAGGATCTGCCTCGCGTGCTGTCGAACTTCATCACCAGCAATGGCCGGTTCGCCGCCCAGCGGTTCTACCTGCGCGACCTGAACAACGCCATCAAGTACATCCCGCAGGAAAAGGGTGACGTGAAGGACGAGGCCATGCGTCTCAAGCAGTTCGTGATGAACCCGAACGATCCAGCCGCGCCGGTATCGTCGGTCATGTTCGCGTGGTTCCTTGGCGGTTCCGTGGCTGCTGCGCTGGTGAACATGACGCAGCCGGTGATGATGACCGGCCCGTACCTGTCGCAGCATGGCGTGACCACCGCCAGCAAGGCACTGGCCAAAGCCATTCCCTACGCCATGGGGAAAAAGGAAATCACCGATGCCGAACTCAAGGCAGCACTCAAGCGGGCCAGCCAGGAGGGTATCGTCGATGCGCAGGAGATTTTCCACCTGTACAGTGTGGGCGCCCAAGGCGTAGCGTCCGGTCTGGTCAATTCGCTGGCCCGTTTGCCCGGTGTTGGCAGCGCGATCAAGGCCGGTAGCGAAGATGCGCGGGCACGAATCAACGCCTTCCTGACGCTGTGGGGTTCCATGTTCTCGCTGGCCGAAGGCTTCAACCGCAAGCTGACATTCCTCGCGGCATGGGATGTGGCCAAGGCCAACAAGGAGGCCAACCCCTACGCCTTTGCCGTGCGGGCTGTCAATGAAACGCAGGGCATCTACAACAAGGTGAATCGCCCCAACTGGGCACGAAATGCCGCAGGCCGGGTGATCCTGACCTTCAAGCAGTTCAGCCTGATGTACATCGAACTGCTGTCACGCATGTGGAAGCGCGGCGGGCCGGAAGGCAAGCGGGCTGCGCTCATCATGCTGGCCATGCTGATGCTGGCGTCTGGTGAGGAAGGCTTGCCGTTCGCGCAGGATCTGGATGACCTGATCGACACCATTGGCCAGATGTTCGGCCTCGATACCAACATGCGCCGTAACAAGCGCCGTCTGGCGCACGAGATTCTGGGTAAGACCTTGGGCGACCTGTTCCTGTATGGCGTGTCGGCTCAACTGCCGATTGACCTGTCCGGACGCCTTGGGCTGGGCAACATGATCCCAGGCACGGGCGTACTCAAGCCGTCGGATGAGCAGATGCGCGGGCGCAACGTGGCCGAAATCTTCGGGCCGACCGCAGGCATGGCTACTCAGATCGGTGATGCCTACGACGCGGCGACCGAAGGCAATCCGGGCAAGGCGCTCCAGAATCTCGCGCCGAAGGCCATCAAGGACTTGATGGCTGCCGGGGAGATGACGAAGAAGGGCTATGCGACCGATGCCAAGGGGCGCAAGGTGGTGGATGTGGGGCTGGGCGATGCCGTGGCCAAGGGAGTCGGGTTCAATCCCACCAAGGTTGCGCAAGAGCATCGCAAGACCATGCCGATTCAGCAGGACATCGCTTTGCAGAAGCGCACCGAGTCCGCCATCGTGGATCAGTGGGCGAGGGGAATTGCCGACGGCGACGAGGCCATGGTCAATGACGCGATGAAGCGCCGCGACAACTGGAACGAATCGAACCCGAAAACGCCCATCGCCATCAGGAGCACGCAGATACGTGACCGGGTGCGTCAGATGGCGACGGATAAAGATTCTCGACTACTTAGGCAGGCGCCCAAGGAGATGCGCGGATCGGTTGGCCTCGACCTCGCCGACTAAAGACAGGACGCCGGCCAAGCTGGCGTCCGTCTGCCGCTTCACGGCGGCCAGGTGGGTGATGAGGTAGTGGTTCAGTTCGCGCAGGCGGTTCAGTTCATCAATGGCCGCCTGTGTGATTGCGGTATCCTCCGCACGGTTCAGGACGTGTTCAAGATTGCTGGTAGAGACTGGGCACATGCTGTTTCCCTTTTGTTGTTGAATGGGAAACCACGATATGCCGCTGCAATGCTGCGCTGCAATTTGGTGCGCCTTCTGTTATCGTGCCTGAGTGCGCCGACGTATGCGGCAAAATCCAAGATTTTCAAGCATGGTATTTTTCATGGTATCGCCAAATGTTGCACAGCAATAAAACAAACAAAATCAACAGCTTGCAAAGCCCGTTAATAATCGAGTGGGA
>VFQO010045083.1_pt1 | contig 11569 bp, 20 predicted proteins | sample 3512331 | NCBI WGS metagenome assembly VFQO01 (sample SAMN10412371, study PRJNA504923) | tailings metagenome | isolation source: Replicate 3 from Balatoc abandoned mine | place: Philippines: Itogon, Benguet | collected 2017-08-28 | reverse complement strand
GTCCAAGATCTGTCAGGCACAGAGGCCTGAACAGCGGGTGGCAGGAAAGCACCCTAGTGGGCTAGCTGTCTTCACGGCAGCAAAAGCAAGGCAAAGCGTGTGTGTACTGCTCGACAGTCCAAGATCTGTCAGGCACAGAGGCCTGAACAGCGGGTGGCAGGAAAGCACCCTGGTGGGCTAGCTGTCTTCACGGCAGCAAAAGCAAGACACCAGCACGAGATGCATCCGGAAGCAAGGTAAGGTGGACTAATGCAGAGAAGTAATGCCGTGCAAGGTGGGCCAAAACTGAGGCAGGCCGAGGCGTGCTAGGCGGCCGGCGAGAGCCATCAGATAGTGGTGCATGTAAGAGTTTCCACACGAGTTGTTCGGTGGTTGGTTGGTATGGATTGGTTTTCATCGTCTGGCGTGCATGCGCCGGCCGCCCGGCAGCCAAAGCGGGTAGTGAGGGCAGCGTGCAGCAACCACGATGGATAGTGGCGCACATGCACTGTGCACTAACGAAAGATGCAGGCTCAACTCCAGGGGAGCTAGGGAAGAGCAAAAGCCGCAGGACGATTTGACGTACGAACGAATGACAGAATTGCTGCTGCTCACCCGCACAGGAATGCTGCTGGTGGGCTCTCGGGCGCGGGGGGTCCAGAGTTGACAGAGAGAGTGAACAGCCGGCCTGCGGCAGGGCGGATGAGGTGAGGTTGGTGAAGGCAAGCGGAAGCCAGCAGAGAGGTGCCAGGAGTGCTCATGTGTTGATGATGCATTGTGCATGCGGTGCAAGGCGTGGGGGTGTGCTCTCAGTTCAGGTCTCCAAAGTTGTTTCCACACAGGAGTAGGCCTCACTCGGTAGAACGAAAGTTTGTTTTCACATCGTCGAGCAGCAGGCAGGGCGCATGCAGCATGCCACGCATGGCAGGCAGGCGGGGCGGTGATGCAGCGGCAGGAGGCTCAGCGATTTGCATTTTGCCATGCGCAGACTAGGGCGTAAGTGTCTGCTTGCAAAGGTGTCCTAAGAAAGCAATTAATTCTTCACAGCCTCTTGCATGCAGCAGGCAGGCCAGCGTGCATGCATGTGGGCAGTGCTTGACATGCAGCGGCGGCGTGCAGCGGGGCGGCCGGCAGGGGTGGCGCGGGAAGGTCGGAAAGAACGCAGCGATGTGTTTCTTTCTTCAGGCAGCGGACTGCTCAGGAGTGTGTGATGTCACAGTGCTTCGTCACCCCTTCGGCCACCCCCTAGGGCGGGCAGGCAAGGAGCAAGGCACTCACCCGCTGACAAGCGGACGGACCAGTGGCTTCTGGAAGCGCTTGGGGTTGGCGGTCGTCCGAGCTCGGCGCGGCCCTGTGGTACATGCGATTGGGGCAGTGCGTCACAAGGTCAGCAGAGGTAGTGTGGAGCAGGCAAGTGGGCGTGACAGGGTGTGCAGCCGTGCAGTTGGGAGGAGGGTGTGCAGGGATGGGAGCGAGATGTCGCGCCGCTGCTTGACCAGCCCTCATGGGGGTCCGGCCGGTTCAAAAAACGGGGCTGCCGCTCTCCTCGGGGGTAACGGAGCGGACATGCTCCACGGAGCAGGGGAGTGCCGCACGGAGGATGAACCGAGTTTTGGGATGTGCAGGCGTGCAACAGAAGAGCATGCAATGCCGCGGCGGCGGCGGCGGCGGCGGTGCAGGCAGCGACGGCCCTCAGGGTTGCTTGTTGTCCACCTCTGGGTTCAGTTCTCAAAGATTATATTGCCATCAGCGGGCGGGCGGGGCACCAGAGGCAGCCAGGGTGCAGGGAGGGTTGGCCGGCGGCGCATGCATTGCCAGCAGCGGTGCAGGCGAGCGGCGGACCCCGCACGCCCCGGCCCCACCCCGGCGCAGCGCCCCGCAGCGGGGACGGCACTCACCCGCCGGCCATCAGCACTTCAGCAGCAGGCCATGCCTCGGGCCGCTGCTGGGCAGCAGCAGGAGAGGCGGATGGCCTCTCCTAGGGGCCGTGGAGGGCGTGTAGCAAAGGGAGGAGTGGTGGCGGGGCGGGCTGCGGCTCCCAGGAGGCCTCCCCGAGCGCAGCACGCCAGCAGGCATGGGGCGTCCCCCCGCCCGGCCCAATGGGCCCGCGGACGCGATCAGAGGCTGCACCACGGTCCATCGCAGGGGATAGCCCGCGCCCCGAGCGGCCCCACAGCGCTGCGCGTCTCCGCCCCGCCCCAGGCCCCTCCCGGCAGCCCCGTTGCGCACGATGGCAGCCCCCCAGGTCGCCGGCGCCCGCGCCGTGCTTGGGTTGGGGGTGCGCGCCGCGCAGGCGCCTGAGGTCAAGCACCAGGCCGCCAAGCAGTTCTTCAAGGAGGTGCGCGACCCCCAGGGCAATAGCGGGATGTCGATCGCCGGCTCCCGAGCCTGCGCCCGCCGTGCTGGGAGCCTCCGCCAAGCCCTCCGCCTGCCGCCGCCGCTTCCCACTCCGGCTTGCCGCACCTCCCCGCAACAGCCAGCACATCTACACCCCGCCCGCAGGTATGCCGCTGCCTGCCCTGGGTGGTGGACAACTACCGGCTGGACGAGCTGACCACGGTGCCGGAGCTGCGGCGCAACCTGGCGGGCATGTTCCGAAAGTACACCGATGTGCAGGTGGGCGGGCGCTCGGTGCTCGCTGGTTGTTGTGCGTGTGTGTGTGGGATGAAATCAAGCTGTGCAGCGTTGATGTAATGGCACGCTGCAGCTGCTGGTTTGTTGCAGCACAGGTCCAAGGCGAAGGCCGTTGCCCGGCTCAGCCCACCGGTACTGCTGCTGCACGCACCATGTCGAAATGCGTCCTGCTTCGCAGGTGCACACAAGTTCAGTCGTCCGAGGTGGTCGACCTGCTGCTCTGACACCCCTTCTTACAGCGCCTTGCACTCCCCAACATCCCACTGCCTGCCACACTTGTCTTTGTTTGCAGTCGCCCGAGGTGGTCGACCTGCTGATCTACAAGGGCCGCGAGGAGCTGGAGGTGCGAGATTGCCTGGACTGCTTATGGCAGCACGGCCCTTGAATGGATCAGTGCGCCTGGATTGCTCGCGCAGAGCTGCGCCCTCAGATCAGCTGCAAGCCAGGCATGGCACGCTGCGCAGCACGCTGCGGCCATTGCGTGGGCGGCATGCAACTAACGCATCTTCGCTGCACGTGCCTGCGCCATACGCGGTTCCCATCGGCCGCTCCTGCGCTGTGTATGCACGCCGCTGATGGCATGGTGCTGGTGGTACCAAGGGCTGCAGATGCAGTTCGACTGCATGCAGCAACTGCCGCAGAGGATCCGCTCCTCCTCTTCGCCCTGCCCGCAGATGATCCTCATGCAGCACAAGCAGCGGCACCACCTGATCACGCAATACATCCACAACCCCATCAAGGCAAGCAGCAGGGAGGGGGCAGGCCTGCGGGGTGGCAGGCAGTGGTGTATACTCTGCAAAGCCGCTCGTTGTGTGCAGGCTTGCACCCGCCTTCCACCCTTCCCGCGTCCGCCCCCTTTTAGGCACCTCCTTTTGCTCTGCCCCTGCATCCCCTCCTCCTGTGCTGCAGGACCGGGTGTCCAAGCCGCAGACGCTGAGCCCCTTCTTGGAGCAGTTCTACAAGGCCAACTGAGGCTGCCACAGCTTAGCGTAGTTGCCTTGCTGCGCTGCTGCGGCACCGGCCCGCGTGTGGCGGCGCCTGCATCCTGCCAATCCATGGCTTGGCAGCTGAGGCAGCTCGCCTCGCGCTGCCGGCTGGCCATTAGATGCACTCATGTCCCTGCCCCACCAGTAGCTGCCGCCTTGAGCTGGCTGCCGCCCTTCCCTGCTCTGTGCCTCACTGTTTCCTACTGCTGCTCGCTCCTGCTGCTTGCTCTCCGCTCCCTGCTGCGCCCCCTCCGCTGCCTGAGGCAGCTGCGCCCTCTTTCCTCAACCGCTGTATACTTGAAACCCTTACTTGTTGTAAACTGGTCAGCCTGTTCCATGGACGCCCAGCAGGACAGCATGTGCACACAACAGAGGGCTCTACGAGTCAGGCCACACGGCATCAGGCACGGTTCAATGGCAAATGGAGGGGTTGCAGGTCAAGCGGGATGTGTGGAATGAAATGCGGCGGAGAGTGAGCGCTGGCGGATCCCTGTTCAATGGCCGGCAAGTGCAGCGACTGCTCGCCATCCAAGTTGCAGCATGTCTGCACTTGGGCCTAGCAGATGGCAGAAACATGTACCAATGCGCTCCTCATTGTGCAAGCTGTCTGCCACCGCCAGCTCAGTAGGCACCAGGCTCAGTGGGCATCTGCGGCCCTGCCGGCACCGGCAGCAAGTTGGCCTCCGAGCCCGCACCCAGCGCGGCCGCCGCCGCGTTTGGCACCGGCAGCGTGGGCGGCAGCGGCGCGGCGGCGGGCGGGGGCGCGGAGCCTGGTGCAGGCGGCAGGTTGAGCCGCGGCAGCTCCTTCTCGGGCCGCTTGGCATCGAATGCCACAGTAAACTCCACATCCTCATCGGGGGCCACGTCCGCCTTGGGCGGCGACCTGCACAGGGGATGCATTGCGGTTCGGTGTTTCAGTGCAGGGTGCAGGTCAGCTTGCTGCGGCTTCAGCTTCAGTCGGCAGTGCCAGCAGCGCCGCCAACAAGCAGGAGACCAGGGCAAGCGCACGAGGCGGCGGAAGGCGAGGTGGCAGCAAAACGGTCGTTCCAGCAGCCAGGGGGCGCAGGCAAGGAGGCGCACCGCTCACGCCGCCGGTAGTCTCGGTCGTCGTACCGCCGCCGGTCGCGGTCATCATACCGCCTGCACGCAGGCAGAGCAAAGCAAGGCAGTGATCAGCAGATGATACAATGCGTCGCCTGTGTGGCAATGCACCGAGCAGCAGCGACGTCCCTTTGTTGCGCGAGAGCAAGCGGCAAGCGGCAGCAGCAGCAGCACTGCACTCCAGCAGCAGCACCGTGCAGCTGCGCACCTGTCGTCGCGCCGGCTGCGGTCGTCGCGGCTGCGGCTGCTGCGGTAGTCCCGATCCCGATCGCGGTCCCGGTCACGATCCCTGTCCCGCCTGCACGCAGGTTGGGTTGGCAAGCGGGCAAGGGCGTGTTCAATGCTGTGGCATTTGCTGTTTTGCAGGCAGGCAGTGCGCTGCATCCTCTGGCTCTGCTCATCACAACAAACATATGCCAGCACCTGTACACAATAAGCCTGCACAGCGTCCAACAAGCCTGCACAGCATCCAACAATAAGCAAACGCCCCCGCGCCCTGCAGACCGGTCTCGGTCGTCGGGCCGCCGCCGGTCGCGGTCGTCGTACCGCCTGCTGTCGCGCTCGTCACGCGAGCTGCACACATGGCACAGCATGGCACAGGACGTGAGAGAGGTGCGGGAACAGCTGGACCAAGGCAGGGCCGGCTCAGGGGTGGTGCTGCACCATGCAGCCACAAGCTGAGCGGCTGTGCTGCGCAGCAGCCTGGAACTGATCAAACCACAACTTGCGACACCGCGACCACACGTGCAACTGCTGTCACACAGCAAACCAGCGCCGCCAGATGTCGCGGAGCAGCACCGCGCTCACCTGCCGCCGCGGGCGCCGCCGCCGCGCCGCGCACGCTGCGCCTCCAGCAGCTTAGCGTGCACCTCGTGCAGCTTCTTCCACGAGCTGCGGGTGAGGATGGGGAGCAAGTGCACACACTGGTGAGTGTCAGATAGCAGGGTGCAGTGCAGAAAGCAGCAGGCTTGCGCAAGGGGCAACCAAGGAGCCTGCCTTGTGGCATGTTTGTGGGCAGCCGCCCTGCTCTTTGCTCACGTGTCCGCCCCCTCCCCAGCTCACACTCTCAGGCAACCCACACACCCAGCTGCTGCCGTCCTCAACGCACGCAACTGGCTGCTGGCCCCGCCCACTTGTCTTTGCAGCCAGAGGAGAAGTCCTGCAGCCGCCCGCCCCAATCCTTTCCCACACCCCACTCAAAAGCACGTCAAACAAAAAACTCAAACAGTACATCAAGTAACCTTCCCCGCGCTCACTTGTAGTTGCGCCCCGAGTAGTGGTCCTGCAGCCGCGACTCCTCGTTGTTGATGATCAGCCCCGAGATCTGGCACACCTGCGGGCATGGCAGATTGGTGGGTGGCAAAGGAATTCGGATCAGCCTCGAGATCTGGCACACCTGCAGGGGCAGAATCATGGCAGGGAGGAGGGCGGGTGAGGGCATGGTCGGCCCCGAGATCTGGCACACCTGCGGGCATGGCAGATTGTGGGCGGTAAAGGAGTTCGGATCAGCCCCGAGATCTGGCACACCTGCAAGGGCAGAAACGTGCCAGGGAGGGGATGGGTATAAGGGCATGGTCGGCCCCGAGATCTGGCACGAGTGCATGGATAAACGCGGGATGTGGCAGGGAGAAAGGCCAGAAGGCAGGGAGAGGAGGTGTCATAGCCAACCCGCACTGTAAAAACTGTCCACACGCTGTGCCCGACCCTGCCAAGCCAACCAACCGCCCTGCGCCCACCCAGCAGCCCGCTGTCCAAGCCGCACCTGCTGGTTCTGCAGCCCCAGGCGGCCCGCCTTGCTCTGCGCGCGGCTCTGCGCCTGCTGCTCGAACACGGAGCGCTGCACAGCCGGGAGCAAGGGGGGACACAAGTGTCGTGACGCAGAAGGACGCGCAGGGCGCCCAATCATGCAGACAGGTGCCAGGCGCAAACCAGCCGCGGAAATGCGCACGTGCCACAACACGCCGGCGCGGCGCACCTGCACTTTGAGGCGCTCCGCCTCTGCTGCTGCCGCCTGCGCGCCGTCAATGTCGCCCTGCTCTCCCAGCATCTGCGGGTGGGAAGCGGGGACAGGAGCAGCGCAGCAGGTCGGCACTGGGCTGGAGAGATGTCGTGCAAAGGCCTCCTACTTCCCCACGAGTTAGCTGCCTTCCTTGCTGGACAAAGACGCCAACCAAGGGGCAGCAGCCTGGCACAGCCGCCCCCGCTCACCGCGGCACGCGCCACCAGCTCGCTGATCTGCTGCGTCCCAACAATGGGCAGGAACTCAAACCAGTAAGCACAGCAGCAGAGCTGAACAACTCAGTTGCACAACTCACCGCGGCACGCGCCACCAGCTCGCTGATCTGCTGGCCCATGTTGTCAAGCCGCTGCTGGTCCTCAATCAGCATGACCGGCACCTCGCTGCTGCGCAGGCGCTCCTGTTGGTAACAGATAATGGGAGGGGTGCAGCGGGGTCAGTTGAGCATTGTGAGGTAGGGTGGGGATGGTGCGCACAGCACAGCCAGGTGTGCATCTGCGGCAATCGAGGGTGCTGACTCGTGTTACCTGCCCAAATTACCAGCCATCTGGTGAGAAGTACAGCACTGCTGTGCAGCACTGCTGCCACGCTACCCTGCCACCCACACACCGTGTTGGTGTCGATGCTTGCTTTGCCGCCCAGCTGCTAAGGGTACAAGGACAGCCCAGCAGAACCCCACCCTTTCACCTCAGGCCCCGCTAATGAGGCCACCCACCCACCGTGTTGGTGTCGATGCGCTTGCGCAGGTCGGACAGCAGCCGCTCAAACCAGCGCAGCAGGTCGGCCTCGTAGCTGCAGGGCAGGAAGATGCATCAGGGAAGGCAAATGTAAGCTAGGTGTAAGGCTGCGGGCCCTGTTCCAAGCGGCGCAGCAGGTCGGCCTCGAAGCTGCGTGGTGGACAATCGTTTTGATGCACAATAAAACACTGATCGATGCACCCAGAGCATCAGCTGAGTGTGTGCTATCATTGGCAACCACCCAAGGCACAGCGTCCCAAGGCAGCACAAGTGGCCCCTCACCCGTAGCGGTCCTTGCTGCGGTCATCCAGCTCTTCGTACTGCTTGCGGCAGTTGTCGTCGTGGATGCAGGGGCAGTCGCCGCAGTCGTTCTTGGTGCGGCGGAACTCCTGCGGGGAGAGCGGACGCGTGCGCAGGGAGAGGTGAGGCCAGCTGGTGGGCTGCTCGCAGGGCAACTGCAGCACCTGCTGCTGCTGCGGCAGGCAACAAGGCGCCTGCACCTGCAGGTGCATGAACAGCCGGTGACGAATCTAACCCTGCAGGCCCAGGCAGGGGGACCTGAGCCGTACCTCATAGGGGCAGAAGCCGCACAGGTAGTACTTGCACACGTTCTCGTCGTTGAACTTGCGCTTGCTCCTGCGGCAGGACGGCACGTGCATGGGAGAGAGTGCAGTTGATGCAGGGACGAAGCGCAGGGGAGGCTCGGCAACAGGTGTGGCAGCACGGCTGCTGCGGTCACGTAGCGCCTGTGCCCCGTGCTGCGCATCCGCAGCGCTTGTGGGCTGTCTGCCAGCAATAGGAGGCATCAGGCACCAGGCAGCACAAGTGCCAAGCAGCAGCAGCAAGGCACCAGGCAGCAAGAAACCCATGCAGCGGCAGCAGGCGCGGGCTGGTTGGCAGCGCACCGGCGCTCGTCGCGCTCTGCCAGCGGCACATTGCGGTCCTCGCCCATCAGGGCGTCCAGCTGCGCCCGAAACTCGTCCATGGCTGCGCTGCTGTGCTGGCTGGCACGCGGCGATCAGCGATTGCCTCCAGGCCTGCAGTTGGCACAGGAGGCAGAACGGCTGTGGGCAGGCGGCGGCGGCAGGGCGGGCCGGCGGCGGTGGGCGCCAGGGACGCCCGATGGGCCGACGGATGCTGCCTAGAGCCTTGGCAGGTGATGTGGAGCAAGCTGAGCGCACGAGGCGGCACAAACAAGCTCTCCAAAGGGCTACAGCGCTGGAGGCTTCGTGCACGGAGCGCAGGCGGCAATGCCGGGGCTCCAAGCGCACCTGGGTGGCCTGCTCGAGCTGCTAGAGCCCCCCCGATCCGGCTGGAGCAGCCCACAGCGCACGAGCGCACGAGGCGGCTGTTCAGGCGGCTCCTGAAAGAGCGCTCGCCGCTGCTGCTGCTGCGAAACGGGGCAATGTTGCAGCGCGCGATCACGCCTTGCGCTGCCGGAATGGCCAGCTTTCTTCCCGGAGCCGACGTGGCGGCGCCAAAGATGCAAGCGGGGGGGAGTAGGCAGGCTCTTGCAAGTCGCCGAAACGTTCTCGAGCCGATGCGCAGGGCGCTGCATCAATCGGGCTGGCGCAGCGCCTGAACGCCCGCCGGGCAAGCGGTTCCGCAGCTCTCTGGAGGCCCCAGCTGCGCCACGAGAAACAGCCGGCAGCCATGAGCGACAAACGCAAGCTGCGCAGCCGCAAGGTGTCGGAACGGATGGCGGTGGTCGACGAGGCCGACCGGCGGCGGGTGCGTTTGCCGCCGCACCGCACAATGCTGCCTGCGCTGCAGTGCTTGCCGTGCAACGCTAGCTTGTAAACAGTTCCGCCACTGGCTGCAGAGGCAGCGGCTTTGAGGCGCTGCCCATGCTTTGCACATGCAGTGCGGCGCTGCCAGCTTTGCTTAGCCACCGCTGCCCCGCCTCCCTGCCTTCCTGCATCACATGGCTGTGTGTCTCGCCTGCTGCTGCAGGTCATCCAGGCCCGGCTGGCAGCCCTTGAGCAGGACAACCACAAGGAGGACGACTTTGGGGCGGGGTCGGATGACGAGGAGTATGAGCTGCCCGCCGCCTCGGGATCAGGTGGGGCTGGGCCACAGATATCACAACTCAAGCTGCCCGCTGCTGCGGGCGCAAGTGGGTTGTAGATAGTTTGGGAGGACGGGGTCGGGCGGCAAAGAGTACGAGCTGCCCGCCGCCTCGGGATCAGGTGGGGCAAACACGTTGCTGGTGTGGGCTGCCGCCACCAGTGTGCGAGTGCGCATGGCCTGTCCTTGCCATGCGCTGCGAGTGGCATCGCCAGCCTGCATGAAGCATATTTGGATGTGCATATTCAGCGTGCTTCATACTTGTCTGGTGCGCAGATGCCGAGGAGGGGCCCACCAGCGGGCGGAAGAAGAAGAAAGTCAAGGTGCGGGGCAGGGCGGAGCAGTGATGCAGGAGGGAGCAATGATGCATTCTGGGCGCAATGGTGCATGCTGGGCGCAATGGTGCAGGAGGGAGCAATGATGCACGCTGGGCGCAACGTGTGCACATGGCGCAAGCTGTGGTCACACGTTGCCGCCTCGCGGCCGGTTCCAGCCTGGGTCTGGACTGTGCGAATCGCTTTGCATGTACAACTGTATGCCATGGCTAGCACAGCAGTTTGCGAGCTCACCAAGCTGCCTGCACCCACGCTGTCTCTCCTGCCAGGTGGGCGGAGGCATGCGCAAGACGCGCGGCATGATTGAGGCAAAAGCCAAGGGACCCAAAGTGTTCAGGTACAGCTGCACGGCACAGGGGCTGGGTGGGCATTGGGGGAGGCTGCCTGACCACCTGGCTGCCTCCTCTGCTCCGGCTGTTTAGCCAGCTCCGCTTTCCGCCTTTGTGCTCTCGGCTGCCGCATCACAACCAAGTGCACCCGGTTGCTCACACCTCCTCTCATTGGCCATCTCTTTCGTTCCCTTCTTCTCTCTCATAAGCAGGGACTTTTTAGAGGAGGCGGAGCTGGAGCAGCTGCCCGAGGGCGCACCCTCCTACCTGACGGCGGCGGTGGGGCCGCCGCGCACCGCCGCCCCCCGCAAGTTCTGCTCCGTGTGCGGCGACCTATCCAGCTACACATGCACGCGCTGCGGCTCGCGCTACTGCAGGTGGGGCAGGGCGGTTGAGCTGCCGTTCATTTGTGGGCGGTTTGCAGCATGACGTTGCAGCTACCACATGCGGCTGGGCCTAGGTTTTTGGGTTGTGGTGCATGTGCTGAGGGCTGGATGGCGTTGCTTGGTTGGTTGCTGGTAGGAGCAAGGCCCTGCACAGCAACTGTTGCATGCTGCAGCACTCGAGGAGCGCTCGCAACCCCTGCTCTGCTCCCCCTGCCGCAGCCGGCGCTGTCATGCGGTGCATACAGAGACGCGCTGCCTCAAGTTCATGGCTTGAGCTGCCCTCCCACCAGGCAGCTGCTGTGCGCTGCCCCTGGCATGTTGCGGGCAACAGATCCAGCAGGCCTGCTCTGCCGCATGCCGCGCTGTTGTTGTTGCAATCCGGTTGCCCTGTACCCTGCAAACCCCTACCCAGCACTGATTTTCCTCCAACCGACCCCCTCTTGACTGTTGCTTTATCGACCCTGTTTGCGCTCTTCCTGCTTGCTTTCCCCTCCCCTCGCTGCCCTCTGCTCTTGTTGCGCGCACATCAATCAACAATATTGTCTTCAAATCCACAACTGTAAGCACCCGCCTCTCAAGAGACAGACAATCCCGCAGCACTGGCACATGGTCCCAGCTCACAGCTGCGCGTCATCACGCCACTGTGCCAGCAATGCCGGTTGATGCAAGCAGCAGGCCCACCGCAACCAGCAGCAGGCCGCCGGCACCGCCGCCGCTGCACAACCGCCAGCCGGACAGGCTAAGGGCCAGAGCGCCGGGCAGAATGAAGGCGATTGCGGCCCCTGCCGTGGCGCCCACCAGCTGCAGGGGCTCCCAGATCGATGGCACCTGCAAGGCAACGTGCAGAAGTGCTTCAGTTGCTTGAGTTTGGGTAGCCGTTGTGGCAGAGAGACAGCCGCTTGTATTTGACAGCCAAAGGCTAGTAAGGCGGCATGCTGGCATGCAGGGTATTTGTGGTGGGAAGCCAGCCGCTGGTCATTCTAGATACAGCTAGCTGC
>VFQO010045082.1_pt1 | contig 11572 bp, 9 predicted proteins | sample 3512331 | NCBI WGS metagenome assembly VFQO01 (sample SAMN10412371, study PRJNA504923) | tailings metagenome | isolation source: Replicate 3 from Balatoc abandoned mine | place: Philippines: Itogon, Benguet | collected 2017-08-28 | reverse complement strand
CTGGGTCTGCATATGATGGAAATAGTTGAGGTCGCGGATGCCCGGCACATGCCTGGCCAGGTAGTCGACGGCTGTCGGGCCCTGCAGCGACAGATCGTGCAGGTTGTCGTCGAAGCGAACCGACACGTCGCGCCCGATGGAGGCGCGTGTCAATTCTTCATGGCCCGTCCCGGAGCCATGCACGACCATCCAGGAATTGGTGCTGATGCGGTAGACGACGCAATCGTCGGTGAACTTGCCGGCTTCGTTGAGCATGCAGGCGTAGACCGACTTGCCCGGGTAGATCTTCTCGACGTCGCGTGTCGTGCACAGGTCGATCAGGTGCGAGGCATGCGGGCCGGTGATGTGGACCTTCTTCAGGCCCGAAACATCCATCAGGCCGGCCTTGGTGCGGATGGCGACATATTCCTCGTCGGCGTCCTTGTCATAGGTCCAGGCCGTGCCCATGCCGCTCCAGTCTTCGAGCTTGGAGCCCAGGGCGCGATGACGGTCGGCCAAAGTCGAGAAACGCCAGGAAGCTGTCATGTGGGTGTCCTTCTCCTCAAGGGTACCTTCGAAAAGCGGCCATTCTTTTCTTATCGGCCTGCACTTTCGCCAGACGCATATTGACTCGAATTCCGTCGTCTGGGCAATATCTTTGTGCAAGAAATATTACTGATAGGCAACTTTCCCTGGTTCCGACTTTAGTCCTCCCAGGAGGCCCCGGTTCCGCGGCGAGACGTGATGCGAGACTTTTCTGTAAGGAAAAAAACATTCATAGCAGTTGAATTGGATTTTTAAAGCTGCTAGCGTTCAATCATCGGACCGCTGCCATTGGAGGTAACGTCGTGTGCGGAATTGTGGGACTGTTCTTGAAGGACAAGACATTGGAGCCGCAACTCGGCGCCATGCTCTCTGAAATGCTGGTGATGCTGACCGATCGTGGCCCCGACAGCGCGGGCATCGCGGTCTACGGCGCGGCGACCAAAGGCAAGGCCAAGGTTACGATCCAGTCGCCATCGCCCGAGGCGGATTTCGCCGGCCTCGAAGCCGACCTTGGCAAGAAGATCGACGCCAAGGTCAAGCTGCTGGCCAAGTCGACCCATGCGGTGATCGACGTGCCGGCCGGCAAGGTCGAGGCGGCGCGCGAGGCGATCGCCGAACTCCGCCCGTCGGTGCGCATCATGGGCGCTGGCGAAGCCATCGAAATCTACAAGGAAGTCGGTCTGCCGGTCGACGTCGTGAGGCGCTTCGACGTCAGCAAGATGACGGGTACCCACGGCATCGGTCACACTCGTATGGCAACCGAATCCGCAGTCACCACACTCGGCGCACATCCTTTCTCGACGGGTCCAGACGAGTGTCTGGTGCACAATGGCTCCCTGTCCAACCACAACAACCTGCGGCGCGAACTGATCCGCGAGGGCATGAAATTCGAGACCGAGAACGACACCGAGGTGGCTGCCGCCTATCTGTCCTCGAAGATCGCGCATGGCCTGGATCTTGGCCAGGCGCTGGAAAGCAGCGTCAGCGACCTCGATGGCTTCTTCACCTTTGTCGTCGGCACCAAGAACGGTTTCGGCGTGGTGCGCGATGCCATCGCCTGCAAGCCGGCGGTGCTTGCCGAGACTGATCGCTACGTTGCTTTTGGCTCTGAATACCGTGCGCTGACCAAGCTGCCCGGCATCGAGGATGCGAAGGTGTGGGAGCCGGAGCCGTCAACCGTCTATTTCTGGGAGCACTGAGCCGATGTCCGTGACCACTCTCGCCAAGGCGCCTCAGCGCGAAGTCAACTACGCACCGCGCGTCTTCGACCTTGATGCGGCACCGCTGCGCGAACTCAACCTCGCTCTGCATCAGGTGACGGATGCGGCCGACGAACCAAGCTGGGAAGTGATCAACCCGAAAGGCAGCCACGCAGTGGCTGCCGGTGTGGCGCAACCCATCGCCGTCGAGGTGCGCGGCAGTGTCGGCTATTACTGCGGCGGCATGAATGACAAGGCCAGCATCACGGTGCACGGCTCGGCCGGGCCGGGCGTCGGCGAAAACATGATGTCGGGCCAGATCACGGTGAAGGGCGACGCCAGCCAGTATGCCGGTGCAACCGGCCGCGGCGGTCTTCTGGTGATCGAGGGCAATGCCTCGTCGCGTTGCGGCATCTCGATGAAGGGCATCGACATCGTCGTGCGCGGCAATGTCGGTCACATGTCGGCTTTCATGGCGCAATCCGGCAATCTCGTCGTGCTGGGCGATGCCGGCGATGCGCTGGGCGACTCCATCTATGAGGCGCGCCTGTTCGTGCGCGGCGAGGTGAAGAGCCTCGGTGCCGACTGCATCAAGAAGGAAATGCGGCCGGAGCATATTGCCAAGCTCAAGGAGCTGCTCGACCGCGCCGGCATCACCGATGTCAAGCCGGAAGAGTTCACACGCTACGGATCGGCCCGTACGCTCTACAATTTCAATATCGACAACGCCGACGCGTACTGAGGGGACGCCTAAATGACCTATCACAATCCTCCGACGACGCCTCGCAGGTCGGCTACGTTCGATGATTATACGATGTCGGAAATCCGCCGTGCGGCGGCGACCGGCATCTATGACATCCGCGGCTCCGGCGCCAAGCGCAAGCTGCCGCATTTCGACGACCTGCTGTTCCTCGGCGCATCGATCTCGCGCTATCCGCTGGAAGGCTATCGCGAGCGCTGCGACACCAGCGTCACGCTCGGCGCCCGCCATGCGAAAAAGCCGATCCAGCTGAAGATTCCGATCACCATCGCCGGCATGAGCTTCGGCTCGCTGTCGGGACCGGCCAAGGAAGCGCTCGGGCGCGGCGCGACGATTGCCGGCACCTCGACGACCACCGGCGACGGCGGCATGACCGAGGAGGAGCGCGGCCATTCCCAGACGCTCGTCTATCAATATCTGCCGTCACGCTATGGCATGAACCCGCGTGATCTGCGTCGCGCCGATGCCATCGAGATCGTTGTCGGCCAGGGCGCCAAGCCAGGCGGCGGCGGCATGCTGCTCGGCCAGAAGATTTCCGACCGCGTCGCCGAGATGCGGACGCTGCCCAAGGGCATCGACCAGCGCTCTGCCTGCCGCCATCCCGACTGGACCGGCCCGGACGATCTCGAGATCAAGATCCTCGAACTGCGTGAAATCACCGACTGGGAAAAGCCGATCTACGTCAAGGTCGGCGGTGCGCGACCCTACTACGATACTGCACTTGCCGTGAAGGCAGGCGCCGACGTGGTGGTGCTCGACGGCATGCAGGGCGGCACCGCGGCAACGCAGGAAGTGTTCATCGAACATGTCGGCCAGCCGACACTCGCCTGCATCCGGCCGGCGGTGAAGGCGCTGCAGGATCTCGGCATGCACCGCAAGGTGCAGCTCATTGTCTCCGGCGGTATCCGCAATGGCGCGGATGTGGCGAAGGCGCTGGCGCTGGGCGCCGATGCCGTGTCGATCGGCACTGCCGCGCTGATCGCGCTCGGCGACAACGACCCGCGCTGGGAAGACGAGTACCAGAAGCTCGGCACCACGGCTGGTGCCTATGACGACTGGCACGAAGGCAAGGACCCGGCCGGCATCACCACCCAGGATCCGGAGCTGATGAAACGCGTCGATCCGATTGCTGCCGGCCGCCGTCTGGCGAATTATCTCAAAGTGATGACGCTGGAAGCGCAGACGATCGCCCGTGCCTGCGGCAAAAATCACGTGCACAACCTGGAGCCGGAGGATCTCTGCGCACTGACAATCGAATCCGCGGCCATGGCTGGCGTTCCGCTCGCCGGCACCGGCTGGATACCGGGAAAGGGCAGCTTCTAGGCATCTTCTTCAATCAATCAAAACAACAAGAAGAAAAACCCAGGGGAAAACAATGGGAACCAATTTCGAAGCCGGCACGGCTGTTACCGCAGAGCTGAAGGATTTCGCCCGGGCGCGTAACGTCAAATATTTCATGATCTCCTACACCGACCTGTTCGGCGGCCAGCGCGCCAAGCTGGTGCCGGCTCAGGCGATATCGGACATGCAGAAGGACGGAGCCGGCTTTGCCGGCTTTGCCACTTGGCTGGACCTGACGCCGGCACATCCCGACATGCTGGCCGTGCCGGATCCGGATTCGGTCATCCAGTTGCCGTGGAAACCGGAAGTCGCCTGGCTGGCGTCGGACTGCCTGATGGAAGGCAAGAGCGTGGCGCAGGCGCCGCGCAACACGCTGAAGCGACTGGTTTCGGAAGCGGCCGAATTCGGCATCCGCGTCAAGACCGGGGTGGAGCCCGAATTCTTCCTGACGACGCCGGACGGCAAGCAGATCTCCGACGAATACGATACCGCTGCCAAATCCTGTTACGACCAGCAGGCGGTGATGCGCCGCTATGACGTGATCGCCGAAATCTGCGATGCGATGCTGTCGCTGAATTGGGAACCCTACCAGAACGACCATGAGGACGCGAACGGCCAGTTCGAGATGAACTGGGCCTATGACGACGTCCTGCAGACCGCCGACAAGCATTCCTTCTTCAAGTTCATGGTTCGCTCGATCGCCGAAAAGCATGGTCTGCGCGCCACCTTCATGCCGAAGCCGTTCCAGGGCCTGACCGGCAATGGCTGCCATGCGCATATCTCGGTCTGGGATCTCGGCGGCAAGACCAACGCCTTCGCCGACAAGAACATGGAACTCGGGCTTTCCGAGCAGGGCCGTCACTTCCTCGGCGGCATCATGAAACATGCTTCGGCCCTGGCTGCGATCTGCAACCCGACCGTCAATTCCTACAAGCGCATCAATGCGCCGCGCACGATTTCGGGTGCGACCTGGGCGCCGAACACCGTGACCTGGACCGGCAACAACCGCACGCACATGGTGCGCGTGCCGGGGCCGGGCCGTTTCGAGCTTCGCCTGCCGGATGGCGCCGCCAACCCATATCTGATGCAGGCGGTGATCATCGCTGCCGGCCTCGACGGCATGAAGAGCAAGGCCGATCCGGGACCACGCAGCGATATCGACATGTACAAGGACGGCCACACCGTGACCCATGGTGCCAAGCTGCCGTTGAACCTGCTCGATGCACTGCGCGAATACGACAAGGACACGTCGCTGAAGGCGGCGATGGGCGAGGAGTTCTCTGCGGCCTTCATCCGGCTGAAGCAGCAGGAGTGGAATTCCTACGCTTCGCATTTCACCCAATGGGAACGCGACCACACGCTCGACGTGTAGCGGCGGGAGCAAGTCCAGGAAAAGTGAGCAGCGGTTAAGGCGTCTCCGAAAAACGGAAACACCTTGGGACAAAGGTCAGAACAGACTGAAATGCGGTACTCGATCTTCTCGCTCGCCAAGGCGGCGCTTTCCGGCCACAAGGGCTGGACGCGCGCCTGGCGCGATCCCCAGCCGAAGAAACACTATGACGTGGTGATCATCGGCGGTGGCGGTCATGGACTGGCCACCGCCTATTACCTCGCCAAGGAATACGGCATCCGCAACGTCGCGGTTCTGGAGAAGGGCTGGATCGGATCCGGCAATGCCGGCCGCAACACCACCATCATCCGCTCCAACTACATGCTGCCGGGCAACACGGGTTTCTACGAGCTATCGATGAAGCTGTGGGAGCGGCAGGAACAGGACCTCAACTACAACACGATGGTGAGCCAGCGCGGCATCATCAATCTCTATCATTCCGATGCGCAGCGCGATGCCTTCGCCCGGCGCGGCAACGTCATGCGCATCAACGGCATCGACGCGGAACTGCTCGACAGCGATCAGATCCGCAAGGTGCTGCCGTTCCTGAACTACAACAATGCCCGCTTTCCGGTCATGGGCGGCCTGTGGCAGCCGCGCGCCGGCACTGCCCGCCACGATGCGGTGGTGTGGGGCTATGCGCGCGCCGCCGACTCCTTCGGTGTCGACATCATCCAGAACTGCGAAGTGACCGGCTTCGCGCGCGACCAGAACGGCAGGATTACCGGCGTCGAAACGGCGCGCGGCACGATCGGCGCCGGCAAGGTCGGCATGGCGGTGGCCGGCAGCACCTCGCGCGTCGCGGCGATGGCCGGCATGCGTCTGCCGATCGAAAGCCATGTGCTGCAGGCTTTTGTATCCGAGGCGATCAAGCCGCTCATTCCAGGCGTCATCACCTTCGGCGCGGGCCATTTCTACGTCAGCCAGTCGGACAAGGGCGGGCTTGTCTTCGGCGGTGATCTCGACGGCTACAATTCCTATGCCCAGCGCGGCAACATGCCGGTGATGGAAGACGTCTGCGAAGGCGGCATGGCGCTGATGCCGATGATCGGCCGCGTGCGCCTGCTGCGCCAGTGGGGCGGCATCATGGACATGTCGATGGACGGCACGCCGATCATCGACAGGACGCCGATCGACGGGCTCTATCTCAATGCCGGCTGGTGTTACGGCGGCTTCAAGGCGACGCCGGCCTCCGGCCTGGTCTTTGCCCATCTGCTCACTCGCGATGAGCCGCATGAAGAAGCGAAACGCTTCCGGCTCGACCGCTTCCGGCGCGGCGCGATGATCGACGAGAAGGGCCAGGGCGCCCAACCCAACCTGCATTGAAAGCGAGTAAGGCGCCATGCGCATAGCATGCCCATTCTGCGGAGAACGCGAACTCGGCGAGTTCACCTATCTCGGCGACGCGGCACCGAAGCGGCCAATGGCTTTCGCAGCCGACGGGACCGAACAGCCGGACGCGCAGGACCTTTTCTTCGATTACGTCTATCTGCGTGACAACGTTGCCGCCGACATGGACGAACGCTGGTACCATGGCGGCGGCTGCCGTTCCTGGCTGACCGTCACCCGCAGCACGACGACACATGAAATCAAGGCCGTGCGCGCGGCACCGGGTGCAGGTGCGCAGAAGCCGGCCAAGGCAGGCGCGACATCATGAGCAGGACCAGCCAGATTTCCGGCGATGCCGCGCCACTCGCCTTCAATGACAAGGCCTCAGCCGATGCACGGCCGCCGCGCTTCGTCTCCGCAGGCACGCAGTCCCACCGCCTGCCGAGCGGTGGCCAGATCGACCGCAAGCAGCCGCTCGGCTTCACCTTCGATGGCAGGAAGATGGTCGGATTCGCGGGGGATACGCTGGCCTCGGCCCTGGTGGCCAACGGCGTCAGGCTGGTCGGAAGGTCGTTCAAATATCATCGGCCGCGCGGCATCCTGACCGCCGGAGCGGAAGAGCCGAACGCCCTGGTTGAACTGCGCGGCGGCGCACGGCGCGAGCCCAACACACGCGCCACGACGACCGAGCTCTACGACGGGCTCGCGGCGGAGAGCCAAAACCGCTGGCCCTCGCTGCGCCATGACGTCATGGCGGTGAACTCGCTGTTTTCGCCGATCTTCGTCGCCGGTTTCTACTACAAGACCTTCATGTGGCCGGCGAAGTTTTGGGAAAAGCTCTACGAGCCAGCCATCCGGCGCGCTGCCGGCCTTGGCAAGGCTTCGGGCGAAGCCGATCCGGATCACTACGAGAAAGCCTGGGCGCATTGCGACGTGCTGGTGGTGGGCAGCGGCCCGGCTGGCCTCGCCGCCGCACTCGCTGCCGGTCGCGCCGGCGCACGCGTCATCCTGGCCGAAGAGGACAATCGCCTCGGTGGCCGGCTGCTCTCCGAAAATGGCGAGATCGACGGCAAGCCGGCGGCGGCATGGCTGGCGGAAGCACAGCGCGAGATCGCGGGATTGGCCAACATCCGCATCATGACCCGCACGGCTGTCTTCGGTGTCTATGACGGCGGCACCTATGGCGCACTCGAGCGGGTCAACGATCATGTCGCGGTGCCGCCGGCACATCAGCCGCGCCAGCGGCTCTGGCGCATCGTCGCCAGGCGCGCCGTCGTCGCGGCCGGCGCAATCGAGCGTCCGCTCGTTTTCCCGGGCAATGACAGGCCAGGCGTGATGATGGCATCCGCCGTGCGCAGCTACATCAACCGTTTCGCGGCAATGCCTGGGCGCCAGGTCGCGCTGTTCACCAACAATGATGACGGCTGGCGCACGGCTGAGGCCGTCCAGCGTGCAGGGGCTTCCGTCGCTGCCGTGATCGACAGCCGTGGCGTGGTTCCCGAGGCCTATCGCGGGCTCAACGTGCGACAGCTCGGCGGCGTCGTCAGCGAAGTGAAAGGCGGAGTCGACGGCGTGCGCAGCATCATCGTTCGCGATGCAGCCGGCCGTACGCAACAGATCGAAACGGACTGCCTGGCCATATCGGGTGGCTGGAATCCGAATGTGGCGCTGTCGTCGTTCCAGCGCGGCAGGCCGATCTGGCGCGATGACATCGCGGCTTTTGTACCCGGACAGTGTCCTGCCGGCATGGTCATGGTGGGCGCAGCCGGCGGTGATTTCTCGCTTGCTGCCTGCCTGCGCGAAGGTCATGCGGCCGGGGCCGTTGCCGCGAAAGACTGCGGCGCCAAGGGCAAGGCTGGTGAAGAGCCCCAGGGCGACGATGAAGGATTTGCCATCAAGCCGTTGTGGCATGTCGAAGGGGGCAAGGCTTTCGTCGATTTCCAGCACGACGTCACGGCTTCCGATGTGAAGCTGGCGCAGCGTGAAGGCTTCGAGAGTGTCGAGCATCTGAAGCGCTACACCACGCTCGGCATGGCGACCGATCAGGGCAAGCTGTCCAACGTCAACGGCCTTGCCCTGATGGCCGAGGCAAGCGGGCGCGACATCGCCGATACCGGCACGACGATCTACCGACCGCCCTATGCGCCAGTGGCGATCGGCGCACTGGCCGGTCACCATCGTGACGAGAATTTCCATGCGTGGCGCCTGACGCCATCACACCACTGGGCAGCCGCGCGGGGTGCCGTGTTCGTCGACACAGGCCTGTGGAAGCGTGCGCAATGGTATCCGATCGCGGGCGAGAAGGACTGGCTGGAGTCGGTGACGCGTGAGGTACGCGCCGTGCGCAACGGCGTCGGCTTCTGCGATGTCTCCACGCTGGGCAAGGTCGACGTGCGTGGTCCGGATGCCGGCACCTTCCTCGACCGCCTCTACATCAACACCTTCTCCAATCTCGCGGTCGGCAAAGCCCGCTACGGGTTGATGCTGCGCGAGGACGGCCTGGTCTATGACGACGGCACGACGTCGCGGCTGGCCGAGGATCATTATTTCCTAACCACCACCACCGCCAAAGCCGGACCGGCCATGCAGCATCTCGAATACTGCCGGCAGGTGTTGTGGCCCGAGCTCGACGTGCAGCTGACTTCGGTCACCGATCAGTGGGCGCAGTTCTCGATCGCCGGCCCCAACACGCGCGACCTTCTGAAGAACCTGTGCGATCCGGCGGAAGACCTCTCCAATGAAGGGTTTCCGTTCATGGGGGTGCGCGAGGTGTCGTTGCGCGGCGGCATGCGGGCGCGACTCTACCGCATCTCGTTCTCCGGCGAGATGGCGTTCGAAATCGGGGTGCCGGCACGCTATGGCGAAGCCATGGCCGAGAACCTGATGCGCGCTGGCGCCGAGTTTGGGGTTACGCCCTATGGTACGGAAGCGCTTGGCGTGATGCGCATCGAAAAGGGCCATGTCGCCGGCCCTGAGCTCAGCGGCACCACGACGGCCGACGATCTTGGCCTCGGCAAGATGATGTCGAAGAAAAAGGACTATGTCGGCCGCGTCATGGCCGGTCGCGAGGCGCTGGTCGCGCCGGACCGGCAGGTGGTGGTCGGTATCAGGCCGGTCAACAAGGCCAGCAGGCTACGTTCGGGTGCGCATGTCATCCCCAAGGGCGCCGTTCCCGGTCCCGACACCGACCAAGGCTATCTGACCTCGGTCTGCTATTCGCCGATGCTCGGTCACTGGATCGCACTGGCGTTGGTCGAGCGTGGACGCGAACGCCATGGCGAGATCGTGCGGGCCTACGATCCGCTGCGGGGCGAAGAGATGGATGTCGAGATCACCAGCCCGGTCTTCTACGATCCCGAGGGAGGGCGCCAGCGTGGTTGAGTATTCCTGGGAAGCGCAGTCACCGCTGCGCAAGGCGTTCACGCCGGGCCGTCTTGGTCTGGCTTCCGGCGATGCCGGTATCGCGATGACGGAAATCAGCGACTTCAACCTGGTGCAGGTGATGGCGCGGCGTGGCCAGGTCGCCGCTGTCGCAAAGGCGGCCAAAAAGGCCTGGGGTGTCCTGCCGCCGGAGAAGCCCGGAGCCGCTGTCGGCAAAGGCGTCACGCTGATATGGACCGGTCCGGATCAGTTCTTTGTGCTCAGCGCGGGAAACAACCCCGATCCTGTCCCATCACTGGCGGTTGTCTTCGACGGCATGGCATCTCTCAGTGATCAATCCGGTGGCCGCTGCCTCATCCGGTTGTCGGGCGCCAAAGTACGTGACGCACTCGCCAAAGTGTCATCGATCGACCTGCATGACGCTGTGTTTCCGGTTGGAGCTGCTGCGGCTACGTCGATCGACCACACTGGCGTCAATCTGTGGCGCGGACCTGATGCCGCCAATGGCAGCCCGGTCTACAGCCTGCTGGTCTTTACCAGTTTTGCCGACAGCCTTTGGCACACACTTGCTGATGCCGCAGCTGAATATGGCGTCGAGGCCACCCGCATACCGCTGTCCTGATCCGGGGCAGCGTCGCTGCCACCGACGGTTGGACATGTCAGCATTGTCGATCTGTGCCATGGCGCGGCTGTGAGGTGCACGCTACGCTCGCTGCAGTCCGACATCCTGCACAAGGCAAATCCATGAGCGACCAGATCGAACGCGCACGTGCTTTCCATGCCCTTCACGTCAAGGGCGACCCGGTGGTGCTTTTCAATGTCTGGGATCCCGGCAGCGCGCAAGCGGTCGTCAAGGCCGGCGCCAAGGCGCTGGCGACCGGCAGCTGGCCGGTCGCGGCGGCGTTCGGCTATCCCGATGGCGAGAAGATCCCGCTGGCACTGGCGCTGGACAATTTCCGCCGCATAGCCGCTTCGGTGGAATTGCCGGCTACGATGGATCTCGAAAGCGGCTATGGACCGGCGCCGGCGACGGTCGCATCGACCGTGGCACAGGCGATCGAGGCTGGTGCGGTCGGTTTCAATTTCGAGGACCAGATCGTCGGTGGCGGTGGTCTTTACGAGATCGCGGTGCAGGTCGAACGCATCAAGGCGGCCGCGGATGCGGTCAAGGCGAGTGGCGTCCCGGCCTTCATCAACGCCCGCACCGACATCTTCCTGAAAGCCAAGCCCGAAGAGCACAGCGAAGCCCTGATCGAACAGGCGATTGCGCGTGCCGCAGCTTATGAGAAGGCCGGCGCGCATGGTTTCTTCGCGCCCGGCCTTGGCGATCCGGCGCTGATCGAAAAACTGTGCAAGGCCGTTGCGCTGCCGGTCAACATCATCGCGCTGGCACATGTGCCGCCGCGCCAGAAGTTGGCCGAACTCGGCGTTGCCCGCATCAGCCATGGGCCGGTGCCATACCGCAAGATGGTGGCTTGGCTGGAAGAGCAGGCGCGCGCCGCGATTTCAGGATAGGCAGTCGGGAGTCGGCAATCGGCAGTCGGAAGGATCGATATACCGACTGCCGATTGCCGACTCCCGACTGCCTTCCCTTAGAACAACCCCTCGATCTGTCCCTGATCGTTGAGGAAGATCTTCTCCGACGAT
>VFQO010045081.1_pt1 | contig 11574 bp, 13 predicted proteins | sample 3512331 | NCBI WGS metagenome assembly VFQO01 (sample SAMN10412371, study PRJNA504923) | tailings metagenome | isolation source: Replicate 3 from Balatoc abandoned mine | place: Philippines: Itogon, Benguet | collected 2017-08-28 | reverse complement strand
GTGAAGAGGAGCTGATTGCCTTTTTCGAGGTATGTGTGTGTGTGTGTGTGTGTGTGTGTGCGTATGTGTGTGCCTTACTGCCCCTGTTTCATGCGTGACGACGTAACACCCGACAGCGACACCAGACATCCCCTGCATCAGATTGCTTCTTTGTACTCTCATGCATGCAGAATCTGTACTGTATCCACTGCACTGCTGTTGTATTCAGGCACCTGTTGCATGCATTCATTGTGAGCGTTTCTTGCTCATACACAGGTGCTCACCACACTGCAAGACGACATGGGCATTGTGTTCGAGGTTTTCTCATCAGCCGAGGCCAAGGACACATACCACCGCACAGCCCAACGCAGATCACCACGCCGCAACAGCCCCACACACACAGACACTACTACCACTGCAAACACTAGCCGCACTCCACCAACAGAGAGCGCCCGCAAGCAACGCCGAGGGTCAAGCCCTAGGCGGCAAGCGTATGTCACGCCGCCCACCGCGCCCACCACCGGTAGCGGGCGGCGGCGGGCGAGCCCGCTGGCGGGCGCGAAGGGTGCACAAGGGAGGGGCAGAAGTTCGGTGGGCGCTGGCAGAGGGGTCAGTGGTGGGCGAATGGCGGGCGGCGTAGCTGGCAAGAAGGTATCTCACCGAGCGCTGATGAGCTGGGACTCTGACGATTCCGATAACGATAACGAAGACGAAACCGACGAGTGGATTGACGTGTGGTCCTCAGAAACGGCCAATGACAGCTCAGACGACCCAGCCCCACACACACCACACGTACCACACGCCCGCCCCAGGGCGACCACCACCGGCCGGGAGCAAAAGGGCGCCAGCAGGCGTGGCAACAAGGGGCGGGCGAGTAGCAGCAGAAGCGAAGGAGAAGATTGGGTGGAGGTGGTTGATCACGCACAGGAGGCCAAAACAGGGCGGTTACAAGGTCGTTACAGGGGTCCGTTTGATGATCTGTTTGGATCGGAGGCAGATGATGATGATGGAGATATAGACGAGGTGTGGTTTGCGGTGGAGGAGTGGGCGGACGCTGTGCCACGCAAAGGAACAAGGGGTCGGTGAAGTAGGGCTCAGCGGTACGCTGCACGCCCCTCGGCGCTTGCTGGGAGTTCGGAGGGCAGGTGTTTTGCAGGCTCGCCTCTGTTCCTGTCTTTTGTTGGGCGGTTCATCAACAGGGACTCTGCGCTTTTCTAGCACGGGGTCTAGAGTTTGTACGTGGACTTGGGCGATGACTTGTATTCATGACTTTGTGACTACGTATTCATGTACACTAGTGGCTTGCTTGATTCATGCGCGATGGTGGACAGCTGATGGCTTGGTTTTCATGAGACTATAGAATGGCTTTCAAATGTGTGACAGGCATAGACTGTATGGTTGATGGTGGTGCCCAAGGGGTGCGCGCAATGTGCAACCACACAAGGGCATGTACGCAGTGCGAGATGGCACGGTCCACACAGCATATTGTATTTGTCTGAGGCCGCTCAATGTATCATCCAAGTAAAAGTGAGATGTTGTGCGCTTGTGCTAGGAGCAGGTGAATTCTGTAGGCATAGCGTTGCTGCGATACTGGAACCCTTGGCGCAAGGGTACCATACGTACACACAAATGCAACACTACGCCCCAGGCAGCCCCTGCTTGACTGGGTGTAAGCAGCATCACCTACTAAGGGCCTGAGCTGCGTGTGCGAGCAAGCGCAAGGAACAACACAATCGCCGCCGTACAAAAATGGTACGGCGGATCGCTTGTGCGCTTTCGCTCGCTCAACCCCCGTTCAGTCTCAGCTTGACCTGCAAGAGGAGCATTATAGCATACATGCAGTGCTTTGAAGAGGAGAGTCAGTGCTTTCAGGAGCAGCTATGACAGGCTCCCGTGAGCGCCACACTGCCAGAGGGCCCTTTCCCTCACCCTCTCCACTGCTACAAGACAGGTATGACCTTCTGATGCCAGGGACGCAGTGCAATGCCATCAGGGATTTTCATGTGCTGCTGCAGCTGACAGGGCTGCACCCCCTCATGACTCTAGTTTGCGCCCTGCCTATCACAGATGGCACTCTCAAGACTACGAAGGGCACTTGGAGAGGCTCAAGGCCCTGAAGGATGGGCAGCAGCGCTGGACAGGCACCACCGACAGCAGCGAGCCCCTGGTATGTGCTTTCAGACTGACGCACGCAGGCGCCCCCACAGCGTGCAGACCGCACTCATGGCCGCCGCAAGCTATTGCCTGCTGCTTTTTACGCCGCTGGCACCACAGCATCTGGCACAGAGTACACGAAGGACTTGCTTGCAATTCGTGGTGTGTTCCGCAGGCGTGGTCATACAGGCACCTTCGCTCCGTCAGCCCGAAGGGGCAGTGGCTCGCAGAGGTCCGCCAAAAGGAGGTGCAGAGGGAGAATGAGCGGCTTGCCGCCAAGGTGCGACACAGACGAGACCTGGAACAGCACCTTGCCCAGGCTTTTGCGCGCGCCCCTCATGCACCATCTGTTGCCAGCACGTGTTTTTCCTATCAGAGGACCACACATACAGAGCTTGCCCTTGCTTTTGTTGCGTGCAGCTTGAGGAGATAGCTACAGTGGACTATTCCCTGGCGTCCAGCCCACAAGGCGGCCTGCTAGCAGCGCCCCCTCTCTTCCGCTCCACCTTCATTGCTGCCCCACCCGGGTACAAGCTCGGACCAGGCCATGTGCCCGTGCTGGACCATCGGAACTCACACTTTCCAGGCTCTCTGCGCAGCAAGAAAACGTTCACAAACATGGACGATGCAACACTGGACAACATCGCAATGCACAAGCGCATCCTGGTAAACAGGAGCATGCGAACAGCCATACGCATCCTTGGCCTCCAGCCAGCCAAAGTGCACTCTCATACGCATCAGCTTTGATTGGCAGGACAAGCGTAGACACTCTCAGACTGTGCTCTTTGTGAGTGTCATCACCCCATGCGCAGGCTGCGGTGCATGCGGCGGAGCATACTTACCGTGCGGACGGGCTGCCAGGCAGCCCCACACGGCCTCGCACAGTCCACACAGCAGACCTGTACAGTTCAGCGAGCCTCACATCCCTGGCCGGTAACCGCCGCGCCACGACCGCCAGCAACCGCCGCACGCGATCACCCACCCGCACCAACGGCGAGCGCAGCCACGCAACACTCACCACCGAGGCTAGCGCGCCCGCCACCGCGCCAACAGGCGAAGCCGCAGGTGGCTTCGCGAACCTAGGAGCCTACACTGTATCTGCAGAGGTGTCGCTTGCACAGGCACCTACAGCAACAGCATCGTACGATGGGTCAAAGCTGCCACCAATGGCGGGCGGTGTGCCCAGGCAGGCATGGGGTGCGCCGTATGAGCATGTGGGATCGAAGCCTGGGTCAGCGGGGGCACCTGGGTACATGAGGAGTACTCAGACCATTTCTGCTGTGCCGGGGGTGGACCCTTGTGAGGAAGAGGCCATGCAGATGTTCCTAGCCAGGACTGAGCAATCATCACCAACGGGCAGACAAAGGTAGGTAGTGGCGTCTGAGGCACGCATGACTAGATGGGCCTATTTGCAGCACTTGCATTACCATTCGCACGCTACACATATGCACAGGCATGTGCGACGGACGACTGAGTACAATCACCGCATGGTCAAGTGGCTCCAACAGCTTGTCACTGGCCTGCTCTCTGCTGGTCATCTGCAGGTCGCCGCCAAGGCAGGAGGCCAGCCGCGGACCTGTCAGCACGGAGGCATCCATGGCCCTACCTACCAGAAACCGTTTCTCCCGCACAAACGCGCCAGGCATGGAGGATTCTGCAACCGCCCTACCCTCCCTTAGTGCCACCGCCCCAGCTGACTTCATCGATACGACTAAGGGCCGAGACGCATCGCAACTGAGCCCGCTTGAGGCGCTGGCCCAAGCACGCGGCATCCCTCTCCTGCTACCCGCCCATCTCGCAGCCAGGAGCCCGGGGCCGGCCAGCCCGACCGCAGAAGGCAGCCTGGGACCCAGGAGTAGCTCCATGCGCTTTGCATGGCTGTCAGCCAGGGCTCCCGCTGCTCCCGCAGACGTTACTTCGCCCACCAAGGAGGGTTCACAGCACGCGACTGATGGGTGGGGTGGCCCTGGGGCTAGCAGGCAGCTGTCCAGTGCCCCAGCCAGGTCGACCAACCGCTCGCCGTCCCCACAACGCGCTGGGGCAAGCGCGCAGCAGCGGGGCCACACGCAGCACGTGGTCTCACGACACGGCCTGCAGACGCAGGCTGGCGCGCGGACGACGCAGACTGCGGCGGCGCCGCACCGGCCGGCGGACCGCCGGCCGGACGTACCGCCACCGCTGTATGGCTTGGACGGTACGTCCCCGCCAACAGGGGAGGTTTCCATGGTGTCTGTTACATCAGGCAGCTCGACACTGCCGCCTGTGCCCAGTGCATCTCGGCTAGGCAGCCACACGGACGTGCACGCACGTGGGCCCAAGCCCGTGGCAGCTGCCGTGCAGCGAGTGAAGCGGGACACATCGCCTGCCAAGCCGGCACAGGCGCCTTTGGCTGCGAAGAGAAAGAGCGTTCCCGCAGAGGTGCCGCATGCTGCGAAGGGTGCGGCTGGTGCAGCGCAGCCGGCCAAGGCGGGTGCTGCACACACAGGCAGGGCAGCAGCGAAGGCTGCTCCCACTCTCGCGGCAACGGCGGCGCCAGCTGCGGCTGCTGCAGCGGAGCAGGCTGTTGACAGCCCAGTCCAGGAGCAGGCCAGTGCGGTACCAGCAGCAGAGCCACCAAGCACCGCCTTACAGGCTGTTGAGCCGGCTGCATCTCAGCCAGACGAGCCAGCGGCTGCAGCAGCCAACGACGCAGCAGCCGAGGCGTCAGCAGCTGATGCTGCCGAGGCTGCTGTAGGCGGCGGTGATCCCCAACCGGCTGCGGAGCAGCCACCAGCGGAGCACACAGCCGAGCCATGTGCGGCCGCAGCCGAGCTGGATGCTCCAGGAGCTGAGCAGCCTGGTGTGGCTGAGGCCCCAGTAGCTGAGCCTGTACAGCCTAGCTGCACAGCACAGCAGCCAGAAGCTGATGGGCTTCAGCACACGCCCGCTGCAACTGTTGAGCCAGCTGAAGAAGCAGCGGGCGCTGCTGATGCGGCAGTGACTGAGCCGGGAGCAGAGGCTGCCCCAGCTGCAGCAGCTGGTGAGGAGCAGCTGGCGGTTGAGCCTGTGGCTGAGCAGCCAGTGTGTCAGTCTGAGCAGCCAGCTGAGGCTGCGGCTGCGGCTGACCTACAGGAGACTGCAGCTACCGAGCTGCCAACCCAGCAGCCGAAGCAGGAGGCACAGGCTGCTGAGCAGCCGGCCGACAGTCAGCCGGCGCCGGACGCAGTGCCGTCGCCGCCGGGCGAGACCGCCACCGCTGCCGATGCATCAGCCGACAGCCCAGCAGCCCAGCTGCCCGAGCTGCAAGAAGCCCACCCATACGCAGCCCAGCCAGCTGCAGCGGCACCCTGGCTAGCCGACACAGACGACAGCATGGGCTTCCCAGCTGCTGTCCAACGCAGCGCCAAGTCTATGGGCCAGCTATCACACGCATCGCAGCGGTCCAAGGCAGCCTCACGGCGCAAGTCAGTGGTTCTATTCTCGCAGATGGACGGGGTCGACGCAGACCCCCTCAGCCTGCTTGGCGAGGGCCTACCAGCCGAGCAATTCCTGGGTCCCAACAAATCAGGGTCACTGCTCGAGCAGGCAGCTCCTATAGTCGACCCAGCAGCGCCGTCACACATACAAGAAGCGCTCATGCAGCAGCAGGACATCTTCAAGCGCAAGAGAGAGCGTAAGAAGAGCCGTTTGCAGGCTGACAGTAGGGGTACTTCGTTGGGTGGATTCCCGTCTATGGGTGAAGACGATATGGACCCGTCAGCAGATGCACCACACCAACACAGTGCGTCACAGCAGTACAGCGTGCCACAACAGTATGGTGGGCCACAAATGCATGGCGCATCGCCCATGGCAGCGCGTAGGTCAAGGTTTGGCTCGGCAGTGTCCCAGTCGCCCAGCACGTATGGGGCAGCGCCAATGCAGCAGGACGAGGATGCTGCTGCTGACATCCCAGCAGTCGCAGCTGTAGCCAGCCAGCCGGAGGACTCACTTGCCGCAGCCCTTGCGGTGGAGCCCGAGCCTGCACAGCCGCCAGCGTGCGAGCTGGCTGAGCCGGCAGCCGCAGCCGAGCCCAGCCCGCAGCCGGAGGATGCGGCTGCTGCTAACGCAGCCACAGCAGCAGGCATACCGCCGGCGGCTGATGACGCGCCACCCGCCGTTGATCCCGAGCAGCCAGATAGTCAGCAGGACGCTGCAGCTGCAAATGCAGACGCAGCTGTGTCCGCTGCTGAGCCGTGTGAAAGCAGAGAGCCCACGGCGTCGGCGCCTGCGGCGGACGCGGAGGCCGCGCAGCCGCACGGCTGTGAGGCTGCGGGGGAGCAAGCGTCTGCCTCGCATGCAGATAGCCAAACCAATGCAGAGCCAGACAGCTGCTTCGCGGTCGAGGCGCCTGCAGTCAGCACAGAAGCCGCAGACGGGACTCAGACAGAGTCGCCCGCCACAGCCCCCACACAGCCAGATGCATCAGAGCCCCCGCTACAACAGGAGCCAACATGCGAGGCAAAAGGCACGGTACCCTTGCCAGAGGCAGAGCAGCAGGCTGAGTCACCTCACGAGCAGCCGAGCACTCAGACAGGGCCAGACGAACAGGCCGCCTGCTGTGCTCCTGATGAGGCCCATGCAGACACAGCAGCCGAGCCTGAAGCATCACCTGCTGAGGCCGAAGCCTCACCAGCAGCTGACAACACCGTGTGTGAACAAGAGCCCGCTGTCAGCTCAGAGCAGCATGCGGAGGCCGAACGCGAGTCTAGGACGTCGCCGTTTGCGCATGCCGCACTAACAGCACCAACAAGTCATGAGGTTACACAAGCTGTGGAGACCCAGGAAACCCCTGCTCCAGCAGCCGAAGACCACGATCACGCACCAAGCCCACAGGAGGCCACAACAGAGCCAACAGAGCCACAGCAGGGTCCTGCCGATGAGTCAACAAACATTCCAACCGCAGCGCAAGAGCCTGAGAGCTCGCCGCAGGCAGATGGTGCCGAGGCCTCGCGGCCGAGCCCTGGTGCAGCTGAGCGGGCGCAGCAGCCAGCTGCGCCAGCTGTCGTGGCTGATGCTGTGGATCTGGAGGCAGCTGAGGCGCTGCTGGGTGAGGAAACAGCGAAGCGTGGGGCACGAGAGGAGCGCACGCGACTCGACGGGGCGTACAGCCAGGTAGGGGAGCACGCATGCATCCATGTCAGGCCAGTATTGTTTTGCGTCCTCGGCCTTGTAAACATATCGTGCATGTGTGCGGAGTCACATGCTTGGAGCATGTCTGTGCATGCGTGCTCATCCGCATGGGTCGCACCCCATGCCTTCATGACGCCAAGTGAGCATGCCTTGTTGTCTGCATGCTGGGGGTCTACACGCATGCATGGTGTTAGGTGGCGCAGAGGACTCAAGTTTTGCCATGTGTTCCCATGATGTGTGCATGCAGGCGCTGACAGGATTTGAAGACGTACTCAACGAAGAAGATCTTGCAGACCTGGCCAAGGGAGAGCCAGAGGCCCAAGCGAAAGAAGACGTGCCTATAAGGACATCGGGGCAGAAGGCAGCGCCGCTCGCGGCGCGCCCGTCGGCACAGGTCGCCGATGCGCCCGCTGCGGCACAGCCCTTGGCTCGTCAGGTGTCAGAGAACTCGCAGACCCTCAGTGGCTTTGAGGATGAGCTTGAAAACACCAAGTTTGTGGATGAGGCTTGAGCTGCGTTGGGAACTCAATCGCACTAGCTGTTCACGCACTAGCGCTTGCGCTTGTGTGTCACACTGGTGTTGTGCAACTGCGTACTACGAATCACTAGTGATATACTGTAGTGGAAGAGCGCTTTCTTACATGAACTCTAGCTCAGTAGTCGAAGCGGATGTGCGATGGCCAAACTGCTGACTTGTTTCTTTACTAGGTTTTATTACTGGCAACAGGCTGGTGAGCTGTGGTGTGATCCAAACGCTGGTATGTTCTCCGTTAGTTGTCATGTGCTCACCTTAAGCTGCTTTTCCTAACACTGGCTGCCCAGAGACTGACTGACACAGGCGGGCTCAAGACACACAGGCACACCAAGGGATAGTTGGTATATCACAGACCACCTCAGTCAGAAGCCAGAAGACAACTAAGAGCACAAAACCGCTGCCAACAAGCCAGAGACGGGTGGAGAGACACAAGAGCGCAAAGGAAAAATGCTCAAGTGACCGGCGCTAAGCGTTCGGCCGCCCCGAAGACAGCCCACCCCGCAAAGCATCCTATTGCAACCCACACATCTTGTCCACCACGCAAATCATGCATACCAAGTTTGGCGCGCGGAATGATCTGCCCTAATGAACAAGCGCCTTCATCAAGATGTCAGTGCGTGTGTGTGACACACTGCTTAGTACTTGTAGCCCTTCTCGTACAGGGACTTGGCGGCCTCGGAGCTGCCCTCGGTGGCTGGGTCGTACTTGCCGAGCTGGGCGTCGCTGTTGGCCTTGGCGCGCTTGAGGAGAGCGTCCTGGGCGGCCTTGACGTTCTCGGGCTTGCCCTGCCAGGTCTTCAGGACAGTGTTCTGCAAAGAAGGAACAGACGCAGACCACAACAACGAGTCAGCGAGGTGCTTTGTCATAGGACACATTTCATCTCTAGCCGAGAGACCTTCACATGGCACAGCTAGCACAGGGCGAGGACAGCTGCGCTTTCTGGGGCTTGGCAGGGCCGTACACTGCCGTGAACACTGCCGCGCGCCACGAGGCGTGTGCACTCGCTGTATGTGCCACGCGGATATGTATCACTCAGCAGCATGCAGCACAGACAGTAAGGGCATATGCATGCGGTGTAGCTCAGCTCACCTGGAGAGCGCGGGCATAGGAGAAGGACACGTGCCATGGGTTGGGGCTCTTGTTCATCTCGTTGAGGTTGAGGGTGGCCTCCAGCTCGGACTGGCCGCCGGACAAGAACATGATGCCTGGGACGGCTGGGGGCACGCGGCGGCGGAGGAGCTTGAGGGTGTAGTCAGCGACCTGGGCGGGGCTGTTGCGGGTCTTGCACTCAGCGCCTGGGGTGACCATGGCGGGCTTCAGCAGGATACCCTCGAAGAGCACCTACGCACACACACGGACAGCCAGAGGAACACAGACACTCGTGAGCACAGTACTAGCACGTATGCAAGAACAGTAGGCGCGAAGTAGGCGCGAGCAGCAGGAACTAATCATTGTGCGGCAGGGCGCGGCAGGGCGCGGAGTGCGCGATGTACGTGCTGGGTGCACAAGTGCGTGGCGGGGCACCCTGTGCTGAGCCAGGCCTTGCCGCTCACCTTGTTGTCAGCCAGGTACTTGAAGGTCTCGGCCCAGACGGCCTCGGCGACCTCCAGGGTGCGGTCGATGTCGTGGTCACCGTCAAGGAGCACCTCTGGCTCCACAATGGGCACCAGACCGGCGTTCTGGGCAATGGCAGCGTAACGGGCCAGGCCGTAGGCGCAGTCACGGACGGCGATGATGGATGGGCCAGCTGGGATGGACACCACGGAGCGCCACTTGGCGAAGCGGGCGCCGGCCTTGTAGTAGTCAGCGCAGCGCTTGTCAAGGCCGTCCAGACCCATGCACCACTGCTCGCCGTTGCTGTTGGCGAGGGCAACGAGGCCCTTGTCGACCTTGATGCCTGGGATAATCTTCTGGTCCTGGAGCATGGCGACCATGGACTTGCCGGAGCTGGTGTTCTGGTACAGGGTCTCCTCGAACAGGATGGCACCAGAGATGTACTGGCCCAGGCCTGGGGTGCCGAGGAGCAGCTCACGGTAAGCACGGCGGTTGTCCTCGGTGTTCTCCACGCCGATGGAGTCCAGGCGCTTGCCGCAGGTGGCATTGGACTCATCCATGGCCAGGATACCACGGCCTGGGGTGGCAATGGTCTTCTGCGCTCACGAAAATGGAGTGCCACGGCAGAAAGTGCGCTCAGAGCCCCGCAACTGCATTGGACCTTATCCTGGCCTCGACACGAGATTCCTGCCCGATCCCACTGCCCTGGCGCTGAACAATTATTTGTGCTCAATGCTGGGAGGCTGGCTGGGGCGGATGTGCTGAGCTCGGCCAGTGGCAGGCTCTGACGCTCGGGATCATGAACCGATGAGGCCCACAAATGCGGCTCGCGTGGCTTAGGATGGCTGTTCATTGCGCCAAGCTACTCACCGCTGTCTTGATCAGCTCCTCATCGTACTTGGTGGCGCGCACGACCACTGAGCTGCGAGAGCCAGCGGCAGCACGGCCAGAGACGGCGGTGGAGGGCTTAAGAGCGAAGGCCATTTGTGATGAGTTGGCTGAACAGTAAGCCGAAAAGGTAGCAAGGCCTGAGCAGCGAGGCCCTTGTGAGTCTGCGGAGGTTCGGTAAGTTGGTAAACTCAGACGTTACATTCCAAGTCGGCATTCACTGGGCCTCTCGGGCTCGGCTAGCGCAGCTGCAAGTACACGAACTACTTTGTGAACGCTGGAGTGCAAGCCACTGACGCCTGAGCTCAGCTATGGTGCACTTGAGTCTGCTGGCGTACTCTCTTAGCGTTTACTGAGCTGCTTAGCATCTCTTACGCTCACTCAAGGCAGCTGGGCGCTGTGGCTCAGTAGTAAGGCTGTCTAGGCCTAGCAGCTCACTGAGCAGAGAGGCTTAGAGAGTATATCTTACAGCACTACGCTACAAGTACAGAACCATGCGCAGAACAAGCGTACACATCTTGCCGGCCTGAGCATGCTCACTGAGCAGCGACACAACCTGACCCTACGCTACTGCTACTGTGTATGAAACAGGACCATGCTATTGCTTGATGAATAGGTCTTCTAGCTCTGATCTGGGCATGGGGTTCTCAGCCAAGTGCGCCTTCCTGTCTTCTCTGGCCTGCACCTGGGACTTGTACTTGCCAGCAGCCTGCTTCTTGGCGGCAGCACGCACCTGTGCACACACAAACGCACACACACAAACACATACACAGCACAATGCAAGTTGAGTCAAAATCGCCGTCAGCTCCGAGCCAGCCGCTCTGAGGCATTTTGAGCTGTGTACATGTCGTGTGCTGCCTGGGTTCCGCGCGAAGACCATGCATGCGTTTGTACTGCAAGTAACCGGGGCCCATACCGCACGCATATGCATGTGTGTGTGCGTGTGTCACAGCGACCCTATGGCTTACCGCGTTTGGTGACACGTATTCTGGGTTCTCGTACAGTGTTCGCCCACCAAACGATCCATCAAAGATACGCACTGGGTTGAGACAGAAGCGTGGCCCCACCTGCACACACACACGCGCGCGCGCACACCCACACACACGCGCGCACAGACACATGCGGCCTTGGTCAGATAGGCAGTCATAGACCATGAGCGACACACTCAGCCACGTGGCGTCATGTAACCGCATGTCCCACGCCACAGCTGCCATAAGGCGTGTCACACATTTCTCAACTCACCTCGACAAGTGTGATGGCGTCAGAGTCAACCTTCTTCTTGTCCACCGGTACAACCACCTGTGAACACACAGGAG
>VFQO010045080.1_pt1 | contig 11574 bp, 3 predicted proteins | sample 3512331 | NCBI WGS metagenome assembly VFQO01 (sample SAMN10412371, study PRJNA504923) | tailings metagenome | isolation source: Replicate 3 from Balatoc abandoned mine | place: Philippines: Itogon, Benguet | collected 2017-08-28 | reverse complement strand
TTCCGCCAGCTACTCTTCCAACAACTCTAAGCATGGTAGAGTCTTTAAAATTTACTGTAATTGGGCCGTTAAAATCGTATAAACCCGTTTCTGGAAAACGACCCTGACTAAACGTATGGTTTGATTGTTCAAGTTGCACTACATGAAAACCAATTGGAACACGAACGGTAAATTTTCCACTGTCATTAACCGTAACAAGCTGGTCGTTTAGAACTGCATATACGCCATCAATTAAAATATTTGCACCTGCGGCAGGGCAGGAGGTTCCTGCATATGTAACAAAACCGTTAAACTCAAAGCTTGAAATGTCTAAGAAGTTTATATTGTTTATGGATTGTGCGCCATCCCCTACAAAAACTACCATCATGTTTGGTGAAAACTCATGGATATCAAGTGTAGGAACGATTGAGTAGTTTTGCCCAGATCCTATATAACGCACATTGGATAAAGTGTAATTTCCGTTTTTATCTGTGTAACTTGCATTTGCAAGTTGACTGTTACTCGGAATAATATCGGTATACTCTGTTCCATTAATAAAGCTTCCATGATTTTCATTAAAAACTAAATTAAAGTTACTTTGGTCGTATGTTTCTTTTAGTCCGTTATACCTATCATCAAAGGTATAATACAACATCAAGTTTCTGTTATTGTTAGAAACAACTCTATTGAAATCTTCTGTAACTTCATCTATATTTTTTGCAGTTTTCCATATTCTTAATTCATCCATTTCACCACTACCATAAATATTTAAATATGGAGAACCTCCTAAGTAAATTGGCGCATTAGTTGAGCCTATATATCCTAAAGTATTACCATCTGATTTTGATAAAATTCCATTAATAAATAATTTTATACTATCTGCATTATAAGTAACAGCAATGTGGTTGTATGAAGTAAATGAATTGAAAGGATTGTTTAATGTTACAATCTGACTGTCTATTTCATTTTTAATTATAAATCTCAATTCATCTGATAATGCATGATATGTTAAACCAAAACCTCCCATCGAGTCAAGTTTTGAAATTATTGCTAAATTGTTTTGACTCCCAGGTTTATACCATGTTTCAATAGAAAGTTCATTATTTAAAATTTCTTGAGTAGATTTGTGAGGAATTAAAATATAATCATCAACCCCATCAAATGCAACAGCGCCCCCTTTATTATTTGATGTATTCTGAGCTAAAATTCTAACACCTTTTGCTGCAAATCCACCTTGGTAGGTTACTCTTCCATTAATAACACCACTTGGACTTCTAAATCCAACATCGGTTGTAATATTTGAAAAACGAGTAACACCCGCACACTGTGTTTCACCAATTAGATAGTATTTATACATTACACCTGCTACAGTAGTATTATCTATATATAAACCATTACCGGATAATACGCTTGCTATTATTATCGAATCATTATTGCTATTTGCAATTTTTCTAAAAATTCTTATATTACTAAGTTGCGCATTATTTCTATTATTCCATTTTAGTTCAATTCTATCGGCATAGTAACCTTTAGAGCAGGTAAGTTTGTAAATGGTATTATCTTCAAAGGTATTATTCAGGTTTGGCGTTAATCTGGTTTGGTTTACACCAATACTTGGTATGCCGTTTGTTGCACATCCGGAGTGTGCTTTTACGATATAATTATAGTTTATACAACTACCGGCAAGTTTATCTTCATACATAGTGTCATTTGGATTAGTATCAAAGCTTACGCTTCCACCTCCAAAAGCTATACGTTCAATGGAAAATTTGTCTTCATTGTTAGAATTATCATTCCATTTAACGGTTATTATGTTTTCAACAGAATCTGCAAACAGCCTTACATTACTTGGTCTTTCAGGTATTTGTGGCGATATCCCTATAACAGCATCCATAGTATCAGAAACGCCAGCCCACATTGAATCAGGGGCAGATGGATTATAGCAATTATTTATTGCATAAATTTTATATTGATATTCTAAACCTCTTTGTAAGCTCAAATCGCTATAACTTCGGGCATTTCCGGCAATTGAAATAATGGTGGTATTTGTAAAAGTTGAATCAGTAGACCGTTCAATTCTAAAGCCATTTTGCGGATTGGCATCCGTCCATGTCCATCCCAAATCTATTGAACCATCGCATTTGTTTTTGGAAGCTGAAAACCCAGCCGGAATAGCCGGATTCGACTTAAAGCTACCTTCAGCAATATTTGAAGGAGTACTTTTTTTTGTATAATTAAATAATCCGGGTTCCCAAACCGTTATCACTTTAAATTGATAATTAAGATTTCTAATAAGTTTGGTATTAAAATAAAACTGATTTACACTAAAAACTGCGCTTGTTGTTGAATAAGGAAATATACCTATTAAACTATCATCAGCATAAACATAATGCTTAAAATTTGCTGTTTCGCATTTATTACTTATATCGCAGTTTCCGCTAGGGATGCCTGCACCTGGTATTTGCCAGTTTAAATTTATTGTCGAGCAATTATTATTAGTTGCGGTTAAACCGGTAGGGCCAGAAACAGATGTATTATATGCATTTACCCAATTACTGCTTGAACCTGTAAGAGAAAAATTATTTAAAGTTCCTCCGGCATTTGTACCTGAAATATCAACTAAACCGACTAAACCTGTATTATTTGCTCCTCCAATCCCTTGATCAAACCTAAAATAATCAACAAGCCCGGATGTATTTCTATTAATTGTATCATTAAGAAATTGTGCAGTTGTTATTTCAGATCTGGCCACATTCCAAACTCTTAGTTCATCAATAAATCCATTATAAAAGTTTGAACTTGCTGAGAAGTTTCTGCCTAAAACCATAGAAGTTGAAGTAAATGTCCCGCTTGTTACACTTGCACTTGCTTCGGTTACTCCATTAATAATAAGCCTCATGGTTCCATCGCTTTCTCTGGTAAATGCAACATGATACCAATTTCCATTATTTACTGTTGAATTTGAGGTAAGCCTTAATGTGCCATTTACTGATACATTTAATTTACCTGCACTGTTTAAAAACAGAATAAAGTTATTTGTATTGATAATATCAGCAGTTGATGAAGGAACCTGATTGGTTTTAATCCAACATTCATAGGTAAAAACACTTGATGCAGTTCTTGTAATATTATTTACAAAATCATTTATACCATCAAAATGCAATGCGTTTCCCGGTTGTATATATTGTAAATTAATCACTTTTACATTTGATGGCCCACCTTCACCGGCTAATGGCGTACCGGATTTATTTGCTCTTACCCTGCAATAGAATGAACTGCTTCCAAGTCCGGTTAGTACATGTGTTGTATCGGTTGTATTAAAAGGAGAGCCCGGAATTGGAGCAGCAAAATTTGGGCTTAATGATACATCAACCAAGTAATTGGTTAATGAGCCTATTTTTGGTTTATCCCAAAACAAAGTAAATCCATTTGGAGTAATATTGGTTGGTTCATGCAAAACAGGAACAACCATGGCATAGCTTTCAACCCAATTGCCGCTTAATCCCTCATAAAGCATGTTTTCAATGGTTAAATTAGTATTTCCTTTAGCATCTGTTATTGTTGAAATTTCTTTATTTATTTTACCACCAACCCCTTGATTGAACTGATAATAGTTTAATAAACCAGCAATATTGGGGTTAATGGTAGTATTCATTGAATTGATTATTTGTTGTTGGGTTCGTGCAACATTCCAAAGTCTTAACTCATCAAAACTGCCAACCAATAGATTGTCACATACACCTGACCCAAGTCTTAAATTTCCTGAGTTATTTACATTTGTCACAGCAGATGAAGTTTTACTTGCAATTGCTTCTCCATCTATATAAACGGTTACTTTGATGCCTTCTCTTACCAATGCTATATGATGCCATCTGTTGTCATTAATGGGCTTAGCTAATACAGTTTCAATTACATTAGGATTAGAACCGGTATTGTTTAATTCAACAAATAATTTATTTGGGTTATTATCTTTACCATGCATGATGCTCCAAAAATTTCCAATTGGCGTAATAACAAATCCAAAAAATGGCATTGTTACCGGCTCACATCGTTCCCTTTTGGAGATATGATATCCAGCATTATCGCTTGTTTTTATCCAATATTCAATTGTAAAATTACTCGTTCCAAAATTGCCTATGCTGGTATTTCCAAAAATTCGGTTATTGCCCGAACTTAAAGAGATTGCATTAGCAGGTTGCGTATAGGGTATAACAATTACAACGGTATCAGAATAGGCTCCCTGATTATTTAAAGTTGTTTTATTTGCGCTAACTCTTGCATAATATGTGCCGGGTATCATATCAGTGGCAGTATAAGTTAATTGAGTTGACGGTACTGAAATGGGAGTTGAAATCAATCCCTGAAAATCGGATGTTGTTGAAATTTCAATGAAATAATTGTTTACAATTCCAATTGAAGGTGCATTCCAGTTTAGAGTAAAACTATTGTTTGATATATTGGAAACAGAAATATTTTCCGGACGTAAATAGGCATAACTTTCTACAAAGTTACTTGTATTACCTGTTAAATTAAAATTATTTAAAGTGGCATTATTAAACAACGGATTTAAATTATTAATTCGATTTACTGTTGTATTATTTGCACCAGCCACCCCTTGATCGAATCTGAAATAATGTAATAATCCGTTTGAGTTTGAAGGAAGGCTTATCATACCACTTTTAATTTCTTGTGCGGTTCTTTCAGTTTGCCATATTTTTACTTCATCAATATTTCCTTCAAAAAAATTACCACTGTTTGACCAAGTATTCATTCCTCCAATTCTCCATCTGCCTGTATAATTTTCTGCATTTTTAATATTTTTATTCTCTGCAACCAAAACGCCATCTATATATAATCTCATGCCATTTGCATTTGAAAACGTAGCAGCCACATGATGATATTTACCATCATTGTAACTTAATGGAGATACAATCGTTTGGATACTTCCGGGATAAACTCCAAAATAGATTTTACCATCAGAATTAAAATATAAATGTCTATCATGTTGATTGCCATCTGAATTAAAACCAATTATTCCACCTTTTGCAATAGTTGTTCTAAACCAAGCTTCTATAGTAAATGTTTGTGGATTGTTATAGTAATTATCAACTCTAACAAAATCATTCACACCATCAAAATGCAATGCATTACCAGGTGGTGGGTAATTAATGGTTACCGAAATTGTATTTGATGCAGCACCCTGATTGGCAAAGGTTGTATTGTTGGCTCTAACTCTGTAATAGTAAGTGCCTGGAAGCAAATTTGTAATTGCATGACTAAATGTTGAACTGCTTAAATTAAAAGGAGAACCTGTTATATGTCCTGTAAAGTCAGCTGAAGTAGAAACATCTAAAAAGTAATTGTTTACAACTCCAAATTTTGAGGCAGCCCAATTAGCAGTAAAGCTATTAGCAGTAATGTTTGTAGCCGGATTTACACTTGGAACCGCCATTGCATAACCCGCAATAAAGTTGCTTGCAGAACCGGTAAAACTTATATTTTGTGGTGTAGCATCATATAAAGTACTTTTACTTTTATCAGTGATTGTATTGATAGCTGTATTATTACCACCTGCTGTTCCTTGGTCAAAATTATAATGTATTATTAAATTATTTGGCAATAGAGTTGATGTATCTCGAATATCATTCCATAAAACTGGCTGTGGGATTGCTTCATTGTATATCCTCACTTCATCTATTAAGCCATTAAAATAGTGCTCCATGTCCCATCTTCTGCCAATGCGCCAGTTGCCCGCTCCTGTTGGTAAATCTAATGTTGAATTTTGTGTGGCAACTAAGTTGCCATCAATATATAATCTTATAACTTGTTTATTATAAGTTACAGCAAGGTGAGTCCAACGTGTAAGAGGTAATGCATAAGGATAGGTTGCTTGAACCCAAGAATTTTGATAAAACCCACCTTTAATCATTCCTTCATGTAAATATAAAGCAAATTTTGTTTTTCCATTCCACACTTCTGTTATCAAACCAATCATTTGAGATGCATTTGGAGTAACATTTGGTTTAACCCATGCTGATAGTGTTATTCTGTTATTATCAAAATTTGCATTTAGATTTTTTGATGATGGAATCAATAAAAAATCATTTACACCATCTAAAGCCAAACAATTTCCGGGTGGGTTCAAACCGCTTAAAGTTGTAACTATTGTTGTATTGCTAAAAGCTCCTTGTCCTTGAACAGTAGTTTTGTCACATCTTACTCTATAATAATAATTTCTATTGTTTTGTAAGCCTGTAATTATCCTTGAATTTGTACCACCGGCAACACTAAATGGAGAACCTAAAATTGTATTGGTAAAGTTGATATCTGTTGCAACATCAACCAAATAATTATTTATAGTTCCGTTTGTAGGGATAGTCCAATTGGCTGTAAATCCGTTTGTGGTAACAGCACTTGCTGGTAACGCGTTTGATACACACATAGCATAGCTTTCTATCCAATTACTTGCAGTACCGGTTAAACTAAAATTATTTAATGTGGCGATAGATGTAGAATTTTTTGAGTCAATAAATGAAGTAATACCTGAATTGTTAAGCCCTGCTACACCTTCATCAAATTTTAAATAACTATGTAATCCATTAGTATTCGATAATACGGGATTTCTCATGCCTTGGTTTATTTCACTTTCATTTCGTTCGATAGTCCAAGTCCTGAATTCATCAATACTACCGTTGAAGTATTTATTGGTTGATTTTTGTGAACGACCAATCCAGTTGTTGGTAGTAGAACCAATATTTGAGGGCCTTAAAGTAAAATTATTATTTTCTCCTATTAATTCACCATTTAAATACATTTTACAAGTATTGTTGGTATTATTTAATGTTATGGCTATATGATACCATTTGCCGGTTATAATGTTTGTATTACCTATTACTTGTTGAAAATTGTTATTGTTGTTGATTTCAAATAAGGGCTTATTGCCATTTATGTTAGAAAAAGGTGTAAAAGAAATATATCTATTATTGCCTGAACCAAAATCAAAAATGCTTTGCCATTGATCGGTAGAATTGCATCTAAACCATGTTTCAATAGTGAAACTTCCATTTAAAGTTGTTAAATAATTATTTCCTAAACTTACAAAGTTGTTAGTTCCATTAAAAGCCAATGCATTTCCGGGTTCAGTAAAAGGTACAGTTACTTCAACAATATTTGAAAAACTACCATGAGTAATTACTGAGTTTTTCCCTGCTCTTACACGGTAAAAGTATTTACCTTGAACAATACCTGTTATTACTCTATTTAAAGTGCTTCCATTTAATGTATAAGGCGAACCTGCAGTTAGTGTAGCAAAAGTAGGTGTGCTGCTAATTTCTAAAAAGTAATTATCAACTACACCAAAAGTTGGGGCACTCCAATTGGCTGTAAAGCCGGTTGCATTTATATTTGTTGCGCTTGTTGCAACCGGAACTACCATGGCATAGCTTTCAACAAAATTACTTGTTGAACCATTTAAGCTAAAGTTAACAAATGTGCCATGATTATTATTCCCTGAAGTATCTCTTAAACTATTTATTGAAGAGTTGTTTCCTTCAATTATACCTTGATTAAAATGATAATGTGCAATAAGATTGTTTGGTAAAACAGGTGTTTGATTTGTTCTGTTAAAATTAATCTGATTTTCCGTTAATGCTACATTATATAATCTTACTTCATCCAAACTACCCGATAAGTTTTCGCCTCCACTCATATTTGCTCCTAATCGGGCACCAGAATTTAGTGAAGGTAAGTTTACATTTGCGCTAGTTCTCTGTGCAACCAACTGTCCGTCAACATAGCTTTTAAAACCATTAGTAGTATTCTTTTGCCATGTCATTACAATATGATGCCATTTGCCATCTGTAACCAATGTTGTAGGGAATGATACTCCATTATTTGGCCCACCATCGGTAGAAATTGCATGTTGTCCATTTAAGCCTGATGTTATAAAGCCTTGTGTAGTATTAATTCTAACAGCAGATCTTAGTTGTGTACCCTTAAACCAATATTCAATGGTTATACCATTATTATTGCTGTTAGCAATTCCAGAGGCAACATTATCTGGCAATGTTACGTAGTCGTTAGTGCCATCAAAATGTAAAGCATTTCCAGGCTGTTGAGCTTTTGCAATTTGGCTATGCAAACAAAGAATCAGACTTAAACCTGATATTAATAATTTGAGTGATTTTAAACAGTTCATCATAATGCTTAATTTTAGCACTATGTTAAAGTCGTAGTTTTAAAGTGACAAAAATTTGGAATGAAATGCAGATTTTTGGGCTTAAACTATAAAAAATAGAGAATTAAATATGTTAATTATGTAATTTACCAGGGTGTTATGACAGGATTTTTAATCTATCCATTAGCTCATCTTTATAGTGCCTTCCTATAGGAAGTTGTATTGATGCAATAAACACAAAGTCTCCATTTATGGCTTCTAAATGATTTATATTTATACAGAATCCCCTATGTATTCTAATAAAACCTGATTGCTTTAACATATTCTGAATAAAATCTAAACTTGTTCTAATGCTGTATTTCTTGCCATTTAGATTATGTAAATCTAATAATTTTCCGTCTGCCACGATATATATAATATCGTTAATATCTACGCGACAATATTTGTTTCCAACTTTTACAAATAAACTATTGTTTAATAGGTTAATTTGGGTGTCATTATTCTCTGATTTTATTTTCTCTCCTTTACTTAAAATTGCTAATTCAATTGCTGCGTAAATATCTTCCGGAGTAAATGGTTTAATTAGGTAGGCATTTGGGTGTGTTTGTTTAGCCTCATCAATTGTATTTTTATCAGAATTGCTGGTTAAATAAATAAATGGAAAATGAAAGTTTTCATTTATAAATTTCCCAATCTCAATACCTTCATGCTTGCCATCTAGGTTAATATCAAGTATGGCAATATCTATTTCCTGTTCTTTAAGTAATTTTATTGCTTCCTTTTTGTTTGAAGCTGGTTCATAAGGTTCATACCCTAAATCTTCAAGCATTAATTTTAAATTGCTTGCAATTATAAATTCATCTTCAACAATTAAGATTTTAAGCGATTGCATTATTTTGATTATGAGTATTTTCGAATACAAATATATACTTTAATCCATTTGGTAGAATAATTTTTTCAAACTTCCCATTTATTTGTTTAGTTAATCCTTTAATAAGGCTTGAACCTAACCCGACCTTATTTGTTTGATTTAGGTTAATTCCTATACCGTCATCCTGATATTCAAACTTTAATTCATTTTCAGAATTAATTAGTACCATTGAAATTGTGCCTTCATTTTTACCTTCAAATGCATATTTAAAAGTGTTTGTAAGTAGTTCGTTTGTTATTAAAGCCAAGGGAATTAAAAAATCAATATTCAACTTTACATTATTACAATAAATGTGATGAATAATTGTAACATCATTTTTATTGTACATATCATAAATGGTTTTATATAAATTTTCAAAATATTCCTGTGTATCTATTTTAGCAAAGTTATCTTGTTCATATAGGTTTTTATGAACCAATGCCATGCTGTTTATTCTTGATTTTGCATCTCTAAAAACTTCTTTAACCTTATCATCTTCAATGTTTTTTAGTTGTAAATTTAAAATGCTTGAAATAATGGTTAGATTATTTTTAACCCTGTGGTGTATTTCTTTAAGAAGTATAGATTTTTCTTCATTTTGTTTTGATATAATTTTTTCTGTTTTCTTTGTGTGGTTGTAAGCTCTAAATATTAACATTGCAATAATGATTAATAACGCTATACCTATAAATGTAAATCTTAATATAAGCGCTTGTCTTTTATTTTCTTCTTTCATTGTTAATTCTTTTTCAAATAGCTCCTTATCATATTCAATTTTTGCCTGCATTCGAGCAGCTTCTTTATATTGCCTTTGATTTCTAATGCTGTCATTTATTGCAGCTGAAATCTCCCTGTAGTGCAAAGCTGAGTCTATTTCCTTTTTTGATTTATAATATTCGCTTAATGCATCTGCTGCCTGAATACAAATAAAAAGCTGTTTGGCTTTTAATCCTTTTTGCATTGCCTCTTTTGATTTTAAAATGGCTTCATCTGTTTTTCCCATCTTATGCAAACAAAACGACATGATATTCGGCAATTGAGGTGATTCTACGTTGTATTTTTTATCTAAACTATCTGCAGTTTGAAGGTATTGCCATGCAATATTTAAATTGTCAGGATAAATTAACCATGCCAATCTTTGATATGCAAAAACTAAGTTTCTAAACGAGTTAATTTTTTTAAATAGTTTTATTGCCTTTTCATGATAAAAAATGCAAGAATCCTTATCTGATGGTTTACCTGTTCGTGAATATAGATGTGTAAAAAACAAAGCCCCAAGCTCTCTGTATTTCATAGCAAGCTTTAAAGTATCTTTAGTATATTTGTAAAAATTAATACATTCATGCAATTCAGCAAATGCTTCCTTGTAGTTTTCCATACCAATATTTACCAATATTATCTTGTCCAATACATTATAATAAACTTCTTTGTTATTAATATCTCTTGCTCTGTGCAGCAAATCAATATATTTATCCATTGTAGATGATGGATTAGTTCTTCTTGCCACTTCTAATAAACCTGTTTCTGCCAATATTATTTCAGGTTCACTTTTAAGTAATTTAAATATTTTTAATGCGTTTGAATAATAAAAGTCTATCGAGTCAACCTTATTTAGATAAAGAAGCAAGTTAGCCAACTCTAAGTTAAATAGCCCTTCATATTTAATTTCTTTTAATGCTATTGATCTTTCTAATCCTTTATACAAAATGGCTATTGCAGCGGTATCTTGATTATTACGTATTTTTAATTTTGATTGAATTAAATATTCTTCTAAGGTATTATGGGCGTGTAAAGAATTTGATAGTACACACAAAAAAATAAATATAATGGTATATCGCATCTTATGAAACATTTTTACAATAATATTAAAATAAACACTTTTGTTTGGCAAAAAATTCTATTCGTAAACACATATATAAATTATAGTGTTAGAAATTGTTTATCGTTTAATACTATTAAGGAGCAGAAACTTATTAAAAATGGAGGATGATAAACTGAATTAGCGAGAACATAAATCGTCTACAATGCATAAATAGATTAAGTCAAAGCGAATCGTTTTTTTGCTTGTATAAGAAGTATGTTTCTCAATGTTTATATTCGAAAAAAATAACAATTTCAGCGTTAATAAGCAGTTAGCCCTTAAAAGCCTCTAAAACATTTAATTTTGTTAATCACGTTTCAGGTACAATCAAAATTCCGGTAATATTTTCTTTTTCCACCTTTGCTTCTCCAAAGGTGGAGCCAAAGGAGCCAAGCAAAGCCAAATTTTAATTTTCTCGCGCAACCCAACCCTTCCTAATGCCTGAAAATTAAAATTTCGCTCCTTTGCTTGACCCCCACCGCACACCGCGTATTCGCCAGGTAGATTTGTGTTGAAATAAATGCACTCTTCAAGTGGAATTAACATGAGGAATAAAATGCCAAAAAACATCCCTTTTTCGAGGATGCCCCGATGAGCGCAGCGCGTGAGCAAAATTTTCTGAAGGGGCCTTGCGCAGCCTCTTTATTT
>VFQO010045079.1_pt1 | contig 11574 bp, 11 predicted proteins | sample 3512331 | NCBI WGS metagenome assembly VFQO01 (sample SAMN10412371, study PRJNA504923) | tailings metagenome | isolation source: Replicate 3 from Balatoc abandoned mine | place: Philippines: Itogon, Benguet | collected 2017-08-28 | reverse complement strand
TCAGGTCGCCGTTGTGGGCGAACACCCATTGCCGGCCCCAGAGCTCGCGCACGAAAGGGTGCGCGTTTTCCAGTGCCACTTCGCCGATGGTGGCCTTGCGCACGTGGGCCACGATGTTGCGGCTCTTGAGCGGGTAGGCCTGCAGAAAGTGCGCCATCGGCGAATGCGCCGCGCTCTGGTGATCGAGAAACAGGCGAAGGCCCTTGCCCTCGAAGAACGCGATGCCCCAGCCGTCGGCGTGGTGGTCGGTGTTGCCGCCGCGCTCGCGAAAGCCGGTGAAGCTGAAGGTGGCGTCGGTGGGGGTGGCGCAGTTGAGGCCGAGCAGCTGGCACATGGTCCGGCCTATTTTGCGTGGGTGTCTGCTTTGAGCCGCAGCGCCGCGACGAGCGCCAGCCCGCAGATGACGGCCAGCAGGATGAAGGTCTCGTTGAAAGCCGCCAGGCGGTCGGGCGCGTTGCTGGCGCTGTCCAGCACCTGCCCGTGTGCCGCCAGCCGCCACTCCAGGAAGATTCCGCACAGGCTCACGCCCGCGGCACCGCCAAGCATGCGCAGGAAATTGATGGTGCTCGCGCCCTGCGGGATGTGGTCGCGGCCGAGCCCGCGCATGGCGCCGATGTTGAGCGAAGGCAGGATGAAGCCGAGGCCGATGCGCCCGAGGATGGCCCACAGCACGAGCAGCGGGATGATCAGGCCCGCGTGGTCGAGTCGCACCGTCACCATCAACGCAAACGACGCGGCCAGCAGCAACACCCCGATGCTCACCAGCCGGTGCGTGGGTTGCCTGTCTGCCAGCCGCCCGACCCAGGCGATGGTGACCGCGAGCACGAAGCCGGCCGGCAGCAGCACCGTGCCCACCACCGAAGGCGACAGCCGCAGGCCCATCTGCATGTACACCGGCAGCAGGTAGGTGGAGCCGAACAGCGCGATGCCGTAGATGAAGGCCACGATGCTGCCCATGGCGAAGCGCCGGTCGCGAAACAGCGATAGGTTCATGAGCGGCTCCATGCCGCCGGCCGCGCGGCGCTGCAGGGTGCGCCGCTCCAACCAGATGAAGGCCAGCAGCAGGCCCACGGCCGACGCCAGCAGCGTGAATGCCGTGGCCAGGGTGCCGCCCTGCAGCTCCACCAGGCCATTGAGCAGGCACAGCGTGCCGGCAGCCGCGAGCAGCAGGCCGCGCCAGTCGAGCCCCGCACCGGCGCGGTTGGCCGCGGCGCCGCCGGGCGCGGTGGTGGGCACCAGCTTCCTGGCCAGCCAGAGCGAGACCACGCACAGCGGCACCACCATGAAGAAGATCGAGCGCCAACCGAACCAGTCGACCAGCACGCCGCCGATGCTGGGCCCCAGCGCCGGTGCCAGCACCACGCCCATGCCGAAGATGCCGCTGGCGCGGCCCTGCTCGCTCGAGTCGAAGGCGCGCAGGATGATGATGGCCGGGATGGGTTGCACCACGCCCGCGGCCAGGCCCTCGGCCACGCGCGCGGCCAGCACCAGCGGGTAGTGGTTGGCCAGGCCGCCGGCCACGCCGCCCAGCAGCAGCAGCCACATGCAGCCTTCGTAGGTGCGGCGGTAGCCGTAGCGCGCCAGCAGCCAGGGCGTGGTCAGCATCGAGACCGTCATGGCGGCCATGAAGCCCGAGGTGACCCACTGCGCGCGCTCCTGGCCGAGCGTGAAGTGGTGGCTCATGTCGGGAATGGCCACGTTCACCACGGTGGACGACATCACCGAGGCCATGGTGCCCACCATCACCGCCAGCAGCAGCAGCCAGCGGTAGCGCGGGCCGTAGCGTTCGCGCAGCGCGGGCAGGCTGCCGGGGTCGGGGCTGTCGTTCATCCGGCTTGGCGGGCGGCCGCCCTCACGCAGTCGGGGCAGATGCAGGCCGCGCCGCGCGCGGCTTCGGGAATGCGCGCGAGCAGCGCGGGCGAGAAGCTTGCACCCACGCACCAGCACGGCGGCTGCGGTTCGCCGGTGGTTTTGGCGAGCTCCATGGCGCAGCGGTTGTCGCCGCCGCACAGCGGGCAGCGCGTGGCGTCGGCGAGTGTGGGCATCGGAGTGGTCATGGCGGGGTGCGGGGCGCGCTGTGATACGGTCAGCGCGTGATTCGCCTTGCCATTGTCGCCGCAGCGTTGTGGGCCGCTGCTGCCGCCGCCCAGAGCCCTTCCCCCACCCCCTTGCGTGTGCCCGACACCATGGCGCAGCGCGTGCTGGCCTGCACCGCCTGCCATGGCGAGCAGGGCCGCGCCACGCCCGACGGCTACTTCCCGCGCATCGCGGGCAAGCCCGCGGCCTACCTGCACAACCAGCTGCGCCACTTCCAGGCCGGCCGCCGTCAGGCCGTGGGCATGGCGTCGCTGCTCGACCACCTCGACGACGCCTACCTGCGCGACATGGCCGAACACTTTGCCGCGTTGCACTTGCCTTACCCACCGCCTGCGCTAGCGCAGGGCACGCCGGCGCAGCGCGCGCGTGGCGAACAACTGGTGCGGGTGGGCGATCCATCGAAGGGCCTGCCTTCCTGCGCCAGTTGCCACGGCGAGCGCATGACCGGCGTGCAGCCCGCCATTCCAGGCCTGCTCGGCCTGCCGCGCGACTACCTCATTGGCCAGCTCGGCGGCTGGCAGACCGGCCTGCGCCACGCCAGCGCCCCCGACTGCATGGCCGCGGTGGCGAAAAAACTCAGCGGCGAGGACGTGAGCGCGGTGGCGAGCTGGCTCGCTGCGCAGCCCTTGCCCGCCGACACGCGCCCGGCCGAGCGCCTGCCCGCCGACACGCGCCCGGCCGAGCGCCTGCCCGCCGCACTGCCCATCGCCTGCGGCAGCGATCTCGGGGGCGTGAAATGACGCGCCGTATTGCTGTTGCTGCACTGGCACTGCTGGTGTTGTTGGCCGTCGCCTTCGGCGTGGCGGTGTGGCGCGAGACGCGCCCCGCGCCCTTGCTCGCCGGCCCCGATCCGACGCCCACACCGGCCCTGCTGGCGCGCGGCGAACTGCTCGCGCGCGCCGGCAACTGCATGGCCTGCCACACCGCCAAGGGCGGCGAGGCCTGGGCCGGTGGCCACGCGGTGCACACGCGCTTCGGCGCCATCGTGAGCAGCAACCTCACGCCGCACGCCAGCGGTCTGGGGCGGTGGAACGCGGCCGAGTTTCACCGCGCACTGCACCATGGTCAGTCGCGCGACGGCCGCCTGCTCTATCCTGCGTTTCCCTACGCGCACACCACACGGCTCGCGCGCGCCGATACCGACGCGCTGTTCGCCTGGCTGCGCACCTTGCCCGCGGTGGACCGCCCGCGCGCGCCGCACCAGTTGCGCTTCCCTTATGACCAACCGCTTGCGCTGGCGGCGTGGCGTGTGCTGTTCTTTCAGCCCGGCGAATACCGCGACGACCCCGCCCGCAGCGCCGAGTGGAACCGTGGTGCCGTGTGGGTGCAGGGTGTGGCGCACTGCGCTGCTTGCCATCGCGCGCCCGGCTGGCTGGAAGGCCCCGGGCAGGCACTCGCCGGCGGGCTCATGCCCGACGGCGCCTGGTGGGCACCTTCCTTGCGCGACCCGGCCGAAGCCGGCGTGCAGGACTGGACCATCGACGACACCGTGAAGCTCTTGCGCGACGGCCGCAACGCGCGCGCCAGCGTGGCCGGCCCCATGGCCGACGTGGTGCGCCATGGCACGCAGCACCTGCCCGAGGCCGAGCTGCGCGCCATCGCCACCTATCTGAAGGAGTTGCCGCGCGAGCCCGTGGCGCGCGACGACGAGCCCACCGAACCGCGATTGCTGTTGCTGGGTGCCAGCGTGTACGAGCAGCGTTGTGCGCAGTGCCACGGCGAACAGGGTGAAGGCGCCTGGGCCGAAGGGGCTCCGCTCGACGGTCCCTGGGCTTTCCCGCCGCTCGCGGGCAACCGCGCGGTCACGCAGGCCTCACCCGTCAATCTGGTGCGCTGGGTGCTGGACGGCGGTTACGGCCCTGGCACGGCCGCGCACCCGCAGCCCTGGGGCATGCCGCCATTTCGCAGTCAGCTGACCGATGAAGAGATCGCCGCCGTGGCCAGCCACGTGCGTCAGGCCTGGGGCAACCGGGCGGGCGGTGTGAGCGCCCTGCAGGTGCAGCAACTGCGCTGAGCGCGAGCCGCCCGCAGGCATCAGACGGCGGCCACCGCCCCATCGCTGCGCGGATCGGCTGCGCCTTCCATGCCGCCATCCGCGTGGCGCACCAGCGCGCCGGCGTGGCCCATGGTGTCGCTGAAGGCCTCGCCCAGCACTTCCACCGCATGGCCGGCATCGGCCAGGGCGCGCACCAGGTGCGGGTCGAAACGGCTCTCCAGCTTGAGCGTGGTGCTGCTGGCGCCCCAGGTGCGCCCGAGCAGCCAGCGCGGCGCGCTCACGGCCTGCTGCAGCGTCTGGCCGAAGCGCGCGTAGCGCGTGAACACGGTGGCCTGCGTCTGCGGCTGGCCTTCGCCACCCATGGTGCCGAACGGCATCACGCGGCCGTCGTCGAACAAGGCCAGCGATGGGTTGAGCGTGTGAAAGGGTTTGCGGCCGGGTTCCAGGGTGTTGAGCGCGCGCGGATGCAGCGAGAAGCTTGTGCCGCGGTTCTGCCAGCAGATGCCCAGGCCATCGAGCACGGTGCCCGAGCCGAATTCCCAGTACACGCTCTGGATGAAACTCACCGCACGGCCCTCGCGGTCGATCACGCCCATCCAGATGGTGTCGCCCGGCGCGCTGGGGTCGGGCCAGGGCAGGGCTTGCTTCGAATCGATGCCGGACGCGAGCGCGTCGAGCGCCACGGGTTGCAGGTGGTGGCGCGGATCTTCGGGCAGGTGGTCGGGGTCGGTGACGAGGCGGTCGCGCACGCGAAACGCGCGCTTGGTGGCCTCGACCACGCCATGCACGTGCGCGAAGCCTTCACCCTCGGCCACGCCCAGGCGATCGAACAGGCCGAGGATCATCAGCGTCGACAGGCCTTGCGTCGGTGGCGGCAGGTTGTAGACGGTGCTGTCGTGCAGGCGAACCGCGAGCGGATCGACGAAGCGCGCGCGGTAGGCGGCGAGATCCTCGGGCCCCACGGGGCTGCCCGCTCGCAGCAACGCCGCGCCGATGCGCGCGCCCAACTCGCCGCGATAGAAGTCGTCCAGCCCGCGCGTGGCCAGGTGTTGCAGTGTGTCGGCCAGCGCGTTCTGGCGCAGACGGTCACCCGTGCGCGGTGGTTGGCCGTCGATCAGGTAGGTGGACGCGAAGCCGGGCGCTTCGCCGAGGCCGTCGAGCAACTTGCTGCGGGTGAGCGCGGCCTGGCTGGCCGTCACCGCCACGCCGTCCCGCGCATGGCGGATGGCGTCGGACAGCAACCGGGGCAAGCCCAGCACGCCACCCCAGCGCGTCGACACCTCCAGCGCGCGTGCCCACCCACCCACCGTGCCCGCCACCGTGAGTGCCGCCAGCGGGCCACGCGAGGGGATGGCCTCGAAGCCTTTGTAGAACTCGCGCGAGGCCAGCCGGGCGGCCGGCCCACAGGCCTCGATCGCCACCGGGGCCTGGCCGGGTTCGTGGATCAACCAGAACCCGTCGCCACCAATGGCGTTCATGTGGGGATAGACCACCGCGATGGTGGAGGCCGCGGTGATCATGGCTTCCACGGCATTGCCGCCGTCGCGCAGCACGTCGCGCGCGGCCTGAGCGGCCAGGTGGTGGGGCGCGACGGCCATGCCGCCGTAGGCCCTGAGGGTGTGAATCATCCCGACGACTCCTTCGTTTTTGTCTGGTCTGCCAGCAAAGGCGCAAGCAAGTGTCGCACCTGCACGCTGCCAGACCTGTCAGAACTGACAGGTCTGGGCTTGCCTGCCAACTAAAAAGCGATAGACTTGCGGCGGGAGCCGAAAGGCTCTCCCCGCTTTTCCTCCCTGAGCGGGTGCCTTAGTGTGTGACAGCAAAAAGGCTTCCCAACCCGGCTCTGGCCGGGTTTTTTTTGCCCGCTCAAACCCCCGTTGGGGGACGGAAGTGAGGGCTCTACACTGCCCCCATGCTCTGGGTCAAAGCCTTTCACATCGTCTTCGTGGCGAGCTGGTTCGCTGGCTTGTTCTACCTGCCACGCCTCTTCGTCAATCTGGCCATGGTGCCGCCCGAAAGCGTGGCCGAACGTCAGCGTCTGCTGCTCATGGCCCGCAAGCTCTTGCGCTTCACCACGCTGCTCTCGGTGCCCGCGCTGGCCCTGGGGCTGTGGCTCTGGTTGGGTTATGGCATCGGGCGTGGCGCTGGCAACGGGTGGATGCACGCCAAGTTGCTGGTCGTTTTGTTGGTGGTGGGCTACCACCACGCCTGCGGCACTTTGCTGCGGCGCTTTGAAGCGGGTCGCAATCAGCGCTCCCACACCTGGTACCGCTGGTTCAACGAGCTGCCTGTGCTGCTGTTGGTGGCGGCTGTGGTGCTGGTGGTGGTCAAGCCGTTCTGAACGGGGCGGGTCGATGCGCACCTCTGCCTGGCCGCTGGCTTTCCTTTATGCGGGGCTTGTCCTGTATGCCAGCCTGTATCCGTTCACCGGGTGGCGGGTGCAGGGGGTTCAGCCCTGGTCCTGGTTGAGCGCGCCCTGGCCCCAGTACTGGACGGCTTTCGATCTGTACGCCAATTTCCTCGGCTACGTACCCCTGGGCTTGCTTCTGGCGCTGGGGGCGTGGCGGCTGGGGTGGCCGCGTGTTGCCTGGGGTCTGGGCGTGGGGCTGCCGCTTCTGCTGTCGGCCGGTGTTGAAAGCGCACAGACCTACCTGCTGGTGCGGGTTCCATCGAACCTCGACTTCGCGCTCAACACACTGGGTGGGGCGACAGGGGCCTTCCTTGCGTGGTGGCTCCAGCGCAGCGGGTTGCTGCAGCACTGGGGGCGCTGGCGCGAAGCCTGGTTTGCGCCTGGCACGCACGGCAGCTTGGTGCTGCTGGCGATCTGGCCGCTGGCCCTGCTTTACCCACTGTCGGTGCCTTTCGGCCTCGGGCAGGCCTGGGACCATCTCGCGCAGGCCCTGGCCGACTGGTGGTGGGACACGCCCTTCATCGCCTGGCTGCCCGAGCCCGGCCAACCGGCCGATCCCCTGAGCCCGTTGACCGAGGCCTTCTGTGTGACGTTGGGCTTGCTGGCGCCGCTCCTGATGGTGTACGGCGACATGCGGGGGTGGTGGCGCCGCCTGGTGTTTGCGGGGGTGTTCCTGGCCGCAGCCTGGGGGGTGGCCGGGCTCTCCGGCGCGATGACCTATGGGCCGGTGCATGCTTGGTCGTGGGCAACCGACCCGGTGGTGGCGGGGTTGGTGGGTGCTGCGCTGGCCGCTGCTCTGTGCGCACCGTTGACGCGGCGCCTGTGTCACGCGCTGATGCTGCTCAGCCTGGGGGTGATGCTCGCTCTCCTGAACCGCGCTCCCGAAGTCCCGTACTTCGCGCAGTCGATCGAGATCTGGGAGCAAGGGCGATTCATCCGCTTTCATGGCTTGTCGCAATGGCTGGGGTGGCTGTGGCCCTACGCCGCCATCCTTTTCGGCCTGCGCGCAGTGGCCCGATCGCCTGGCGCGAGCGGGGCACAGGCCTAGAATTCGCGCATGTCCGAACCTGCAGCGCCCGCTTCCTCTTATTACCAGCGCCACATCTTCTTCTGCCTCAACCAGCGCGAAGGGGGCGAGGCCTGCTGCGCCGATCACAAGGCGGAGGCGGCTTTCGCACGCTGCAAGTCGCAAGCCAAGTCGATGGGCCTGCTCGGTCCCGGCGGTGTGCGGGTCAATCGGGCGGGGTGTCTGGATCGCTGTGCCGGCGGCCCGATCGCGGTGGTCTATCCCGAAGCGGTTTGGTACAGCTATGTGGACCAGGACGACATCGACGAAATCGTCCGCTCTCATTTGCGCGATGGCGTGGTCGTCGAGCGGCTGCGCACGCCACCGGATGTAGGCCGTTGACGTGAACGCGCAAACGGAAGTTCGGCTGTTGGCTGGCCCGGTGGGGGCCATCGAGATCGCGATCGACCGCCCCGAGGGCGAGCCGACCGGCGTGGCGGTGATTGCGCACCCGCATCCCCTGCACGGGGGCACGATGACCAACAAGGTGGTGCAAACGCTCGCTCGCGCCGCCGTGATCGTCGGGCTGACTGCCGTGCGGTTCAACTTCCGCGGCGTCGGGCGCAGCGAAGGGGTGCATGACGAGGGGCGCGGCGAGTTCGACGACCTGCTGGCGGTGGTGCAGGCCGAGGCGCCCCAGGGCCCGTTGGCACTGGCCGGCTTTTCGTTTGGCGCCTTCGTGACCAGCCAGGCCGTGCAACGCTTGCATGCGGCGGGGCGGGATCTGCGGCATGTGGCACTGATCGGCACCGCCGCCAGCCGGTTCTCCGTCGTGTCCATTCCCGAGGAACTCCGGGCGCGCACGCTGGTCGTTCACGGCGAGCTCGATGACACCGTTCCCTTGTCGGCCGTGATGGACTGGGCCAGGCCCCAGGTGCTGCCCCTTACGGTTGTGCCGGGTGGCGGCCATTTCTTCCACGGGCAACTGCCCTTGTTGCGCGAGCTTGTCGTGCGCCACCTGCGCGCCTGACGTCTTTCTCTCGATTCTTTTAGGACTGCTGTTTTGCGTTTGTCTTTTCGCTCCCTGTTCTCCGGCCTGATTCTGGGTTTGGGCGTACACCTCGGCGTAGCCGCCCAGATGCCCCAGCCGCCCGAGATTGCCGCCCGCGCCTACCTGCTGCTCGACGTGACCACCGGCCAGGTGCTGGCGAGCAAGGAGCCCGATGTGCCGGTCGAGCCGGCCTCGCTCACGAAACTCATGACGGCTTACCTGGTGTTCGACGCGTTGCGCGCCGGCAAGATCACGTTGACCCAGACCTTCGGTGTCAGCGAACGCGCCTGGAAGATGCCAGGCTCGCGCATGTTCATCGACCCCAAGATGCAAGTGCCGGTCGAAGACCTCATCAAGGGCATGATCGTGCAGTCAGGCAACGATGCCACGGTGGCTCTGGCCGAGGGGGTGGCGGGCTCGGTGGAGCGTTTTGTCGAGCTCATGAACCAGCAGGCCAAGGCCCTGGGCATGAAGGCCACCGGCTATCGCAATCCGGAAGGCCTCACGGAAGCGGGTCACACCACCACCGCGCGCGATTTGGCCACGCTGGCCACGCGGCTGATGAACGACTTCCCCCAGTACGTGAGCTACTACGCCATCCAGCGCTACCGCTACCCGGGCACGCCGGCGACCAACGACACCAACCGCAACCTGCTGCTGTTCCGCGACCCGACGGTCGACGGCCTCAAGACCGGCCACACCAACGCTGCGGGCTATTGCCTGGTGGCCACCGCGCGCCGCCCGGTGCCTGGCCTGGGCGACGGCCCCGCCGGCCAGCGCCGCCTGTTGTCCGTGATGCTGGGCGCGTCGAGCGAGAATGCGCGCGCCGCCGAATCCCAGAAGCTGCTGAACTGGGGCTACACCGCGTTCGACACCGTGCGCCTGCTGGCCGCCAACCAGCCGGCCGCCGAGCCGCGCGTCTGGAAGGGCAAGGCCGATACCGCCAAGCTGGGGCGCGCGGAAGGCGCCGTGGTCTCGGTGCCAGCGGGCGAGGGCGCCCGCCTGAAGTCGGAGGTGGTTCGCCCCGAACCGCTGGTGGCGCCCCTTCAGAAGGGGCAGCCGGTGGGCACTCTGCGCGTCACCACCGCCGCTGGCCAACCGGTGGTCGAGGTGCCGCTGACGGTGCTCGAGACCGTCGAAGAGGCGGGCATCTTCGGCCGCGCCTGGGATTCGATCCGCCTCTGGATCCAGTAAACAGCGGCCGGCGCGGCCCGCCCCTTGGCTGCTGACCCGCCTCAGTGCTACACTCGCGGGCTTTTCGGAATTTTCCGAGAGGCTTTGCTGTTTTCAAACGTTTAGGGACGTTTTCAATGCCAACCATCAACCAACTCGTGCGCCACGGCCGGGAGGTCGAAAAGACCAAATCCAAGAGCCCGGCCATGGAAAACTCGCCGCAGCGCCGCGGCGTGTGCACCCGTGTGTACACCACGACGCCGAAGAAGCCGAACTCGGCCCTTCGTAAAGTGGCCAAGGTCCGCCTGACCAACGGCTTCGAAGTCATTTCCTACATCGGCGGTGAAGGCCACAACCTGCAGGAACACAGCGTGGTGCTGGTTCGCGGCGGTCGTGTCAAGGATCTGCCCGGCGTGCGCTACCACATCGTGCGTGGCTCGCTCGACCTGCAAGGCGTGAAAGACCGCAAGCAGTCGCGCTCCAAGTACGGCGCCAAGCGTCCCAAGAAGGCCTGATCGGCTTTCCATTCGGTGCCGCCCGGTTTTGACGAGCCGGATCGGCGTAGTGGCCTTGAACAAAGGCCGAGTAAGTGCAGGCTCCTGATGGGTCTGCGGGGTGTTCGGATCAGCAAGGACGTCCGAGCATCAAACTGAAGCAAGAGGTGAATCATGCCCCGTCGTCGCGAAGTCCCTAAACGTGAAATCCTGCCGGATCCCAAGTTCGGCAACGTCGAAGTCGCCAAGTTCATGAACGTGATCATGCAAGGCGGCAAAAAGGCCGTGGCCGAGCGCATCATCTACGGTGCGTTCGAGCAGATCGAGAAGAAGTCGGGCAAGGACCCGGTCGAAATCTTCTCGGTGGCCATCAACAACGTCAAACCCATGGTGGAGGTCAAGAGCCGCCGCGTGGGTGGCGCCAACTACCAGGTGCCCGTGGAAGTGCGTCCGGTCCGCCGTCTGGCGCTGTCGATGCGCTGGATCAAGGAAGCCGCGAAGAAGCGCAGCGAAAAGTCCATGGCCATGCGCCTGGCCAATGAGCTGATCGAGGCCACCGAAGGCCGCGGCGGCGCGATGAAGCGCCGCGACGAAGTGCACCGCATGGCCGAGGCCAACAAGGCCTTCAGCCACTTCCGCTTCTGATCCGGACGACCCCTTCCGATCAACCTGCCCCCGAGAGCCCGCAAGCCCCGAACAACGGGGTGGCGGGCTCGAACCCTTTCCGGAGTATTTCCATGGCCCGCAACACGCCCCTTGAGCGTTACCGCAACATCGGCATTTCCGCGCACATCGACGCTGGCAAGACCACCACGACCGAGCGCATCCTGTTCTACACCGGTGTGAACCACAAGATCGGTGAAGTGCACGACGGCGCCGCCACCATGGACTGGATGGAGCAGGAGCAGGAGCGCGGCATCACGATCACGTCTGCCGCCACGACCTGCTTCTGGAAGGGCATGGACCTGTCCTACCCCGAGCACCGCTTCAACATCATCGACACCCCCGGCCACGTCGACTTCACCATCGAGGTGGAGCGTTCCATGCGCGTGCTTGATGGCGCCTGCATGGTGTACTGCGCCGTGGGTGGCGTGCAGCCCCAGTCGGAAACCGTCTGGCGCCAGGCCAACAAGTACAAGGTGCCCCGTCTCGCGTTCGTGAACAAGATGGACCGCACCGGTGCCAACTTCTTCAAGGTCTACGACCAGATGAAGCTGCGCCTGAAAGCCAACCCCGTGCCCGTGGTGATCCCGATCGGCGCCGAAGACAACTTCACGGGCGTGGTCGACCTCCTCAAGATGAAAGCCATCATCTGGGACGAGGCCTCGCAAGGCATGAAATTCGAGT
>VFQO010045078.1_pt1 | contig 11578 bp, 11 predicted proteins | sample 3512331 | NCBI WGS metagenome assembly VFQO01 (sample SAMN10412371, study PRJNA504923) | tailings metagenome | isolation source: Replicate 3 from Balatoc abandoned mine | place: Philippines: Itogon, Benguet | collected 2017-08-28 | reverse complement strand
TGTGTGCTTTACGTGTGCCCGATTGTGCAGGCCCGTGAAGCAACGCTGCGCCACCTTGCAAGCCTGATGCGGACAGACCCCATCATCCATGGCTGCCGGCAGTGGCAGGTCGTGGCGCGCCCAGGGTACATGGCTGCCCAAGAACTGTTGCAACAGGTCAAGGACAGCAGACTGCCCAGTACCAGCGCTGTACAGGGCATCCCGCTAGACGGTTCACCAACCAAGGTGAGCAGTTACCGCAAAGATCTCACAGTGTACGAAGGTTAAAAAGGGCGTGCTGACGTAATCCAGAGAGAGTTTTGCTTTGCTGCCGCGGCTCTGCCCTAGCGTACAGCATGTGGTGCCTGGCACACAAGTACCCAGTTTGCTGCACGCAAGAGCCCAGTTTGCTGGACATGAGGCCATGTGCTTGTTGTGGCTGTGATTGTGCAGCACATGACAGTCAACGACCTCACCAAAGCGCTTCATGAACAAGAGTCCAAGGCCAACTGGTTCGAGACTCAGGCGGCAGGCCATGCTGAGCAGCCTAACAAGATTCACGGGCTTACAGCGGAGCTGGCACGCGGGCACCCCTGGGATGCAGAGACCAGTTGCTGGTGCTGGGAGCATGGTGAGTGCATACTGCACACCATGTAATGCACACATCGCATGTTCCTGTGCCCCAGTTACACGATTGATAGATGCACGTTTGAATCATGACTAGGCCTCGTGTTGCTTAAGGCTCCCTGTTATTCTCTGCTACTCCTTGCAGATGGGAAGGTATGGGGGCCGCATACGTTGAACCATGCCAGGGCTCACGGTTTTGACCCATTGTCTTTAGTCTACCACAAGGATCAGCCTATCTGGCAGTTTATGCTGGCAGACTTGTACAACGCGCTGGAAAATAGACGCACCTTGCCTGAAGCGTTCAGGCAAGCCGTTGCTGAGGCGCAACGTAAGCAGGCGGCTCCGACAAGCCCGCGCAAATGGCATGCCGCCGCGCAGCCGGAGCCGGCCCCTGCCGCGAACGGGGCCCATGAGCGAGCATCACGCCAGTCTGCAGACGGCAGCAGCGGGCAGCCGTGGCCTAGCTCAGAGACCCAGCGCATGCAGCGGATGCATGAGGCTACAGTCACAGCCTTGTATAGAGACCTTAAGGTAGCTGTGTGCAAGGAGGCGAACAGACACATTCTTTTATCAGTGCTGCCAGGGTGCTATGCTGAGTGGGCCACGCAGCTTGACAGCAGACAGTCAGCGCAGCCTCCCGCAGCAGCTAAGCCAGACACTGGTGCAGCGCCCCTGCAGGCGCCGCAGCAGGCCACCACCGTACCGCCGCTGCCACCCCGTGCCCCCGCGCCAATAGCTACGGACAGCACTGGGCTGCAGGGCCGGACAGTCAGCCCGGCCCGCGCACCCTTTTATGTGGGCCTGCAGCCCAGTCCTTCCCGGAGCTCCGGCGCCTCGCCAGGCAGGGCCAGTCCTCGGGCACCCTTGTTTGTCGGTGCGGAGCCAGGCAAGGGTGCCAGCAGGTCAAGCAGCCCTGCCCGGGGCGGCCATGCGGGCACAACGGGAATGGTGCGGCCATCACTGCTGGGCGGCAGGCAAGCAGCCGCGTCGGGCATGCCTAACGGCGATGCAAGCGGCACCATCCACACCGCTGCTGCCACAGTGCGGACACATGGGCTGCCGTTTCCTACCAACGCCTCCCAATCGCAAGGCAAAGTGAGTTCTACTTGCATTGTTGCCAGTTACAGCCTCGGCTTAGTGCAGCAGTGTTTTGCTGAGGCAGGTTTCGTAGGTAGTCCTTACTGAAGTGCTGGTGCTTATACTCATCGTGCAATTACACGCTACGTTTGCTATGTGAATCGTATGACCATCGTCTGTGGGCTGTGCTCTGATCCTTAACTATGTCTCGTGCATGCGCACATGCAGGCAATTAACCCACCTACACACAAGCCCACCGCCAATGCTCGTAGTACGGCTGGGCATACAGACACAGCGGCCAGCACGCAGTCACCCATCAAGGCAGAGCACAATGCCGATGCGCAGCCTGCTTCCAACACTACGCAGCGGCGCTGGCATGTTGAGCCACTCAAGGGTCGTGATGCACGGCCGAGCGACGGAGGGCGCATGCGCTCACAGTCCCCAGATGGCGCAAAGGCGGCCCTTAGCCCCAGCAAGGCCACACGAGGACAGAGTCGCAGTCACAGCCGCAGCCCGCGCGGTTGGGGGTCAGGGAATGGGTTTAGCCGGTCGCGTGGCCGGTCGCGCAGTCGGTCGCGTAACAAGTCAGGGGCGCGTGCCGACAGACGCACACGGTCTCGTAGCCGGTCGAACAGCCGGCCGCGTGGCAAGTCAGACAGGCGGGTAGGCAGACACATGCGGTCTCGTAGCCGCTCGCGCAGTCGGGTGCGCGACAGGGCCGACAAACGCGGGGATAGACGCACGCGCTCTTCTAGCCGCCCGCGCAGTCCGCAGCGCAACATGTCAGGTGCGCACACGGACAGGCATAAGCGAGCTCACAAGCGCTCGCGCACTCCACGGCGCAGCAAGGCAGGAAAGCGGGATGCCAGGCGCACACGGTCAAGTAGCCGTTCGGGAAGCCCGCTGCGCAAGAAGTCCCGTAAGCGGCCTGCCCAGCACTCGCGGTCACGCAGCCAATCGCGGAGTTCACCACGCAACTGGTCCGCCAGGGAGGCGGACCGCCGCACGCCACCGCGCAGCCGATCCCTCAGCCCAGTGCGGCGTCACTCAGAACGCAAAGCGCCGAGGGGCAGCAGGTCACGCAGCCGGTCTTCCAGCCCAGTGCACAGGCAAGCGGCCAGGCCGGCGGCGCGCAGCCGGTCTCTCAGCCCGCTGCGTAAGCCAGCACACAAGGTGGCGCCGCAGCGTAGTAGATCGCAGAGCCCGCAGCGTGACCCGCCCCAGCACAGCCCCAGACAGCGCAGCGTCTCTGATAGCCCGCCCAGATCCAAGGCTATTGCAGAGAGCGGCCACAGCCGCAGTGACGACTCGCGGCGGCCTGCCGGCACTCTGCGTGGTGCGGAGCCTCCTCCGCCCATGGAGAAGATGCCGTGCGTCAGCAGCCCTGCTCCGCAGCAGTCACCGCGCGCAGACGAGTGCAAGCCCATCCCGCTGCCGCCGAGGCCTGTGCCTGCAGCGGCGGTTGCTGGGTCGGAGCAGACTGGCGAGCTGCAGTCCGCGTCGGACACTCTAGTGGCTGACGCTGCTGCCACCAGCGGCCCTGCTGGCACCCAAAAGGGGAAGGGCAGGCAATGGAAGGCTGTGGGTGCTCCCACGGGTGGGGCATCGCAGGGCACTACAGGTGGTCAGCGGTCAGAAGCTGCCACAGTCAGCGCCCCGGCACCCAAATACCCACACGCGCAGGCGCCCCCATTCGCTGCTGAGCAGTCTATAGATAGCAGTGTGTCGGAACAGGGGCGTGCAGACCGCCCAGATGAGCGTCTGACACAGGCAGCAGCTAGCGAAGCTACAGAGCACACACAGAGTCAGCGCCCCGATGCCACCACACAGCAACCTTTGCCAATACCACCACCACCGCGACTGCCACCATCCACGAGTGTCGACATCCCAGCACCAACGCAGGCACAGCAGCTGCAGCAGCCCAGTCAGGCAGGTTGGCCTGCCAGGGCTACTGCACAAGCAGGGCATGTATGCCTCACACAGCCTGGTGCGGGCAGGAGCGCCGCACAGGTTAGAGCCGGAGGGCAAGGCGAGGCAGCACAGGGAAGCACCCAGGCTTCTGCCCCGTGTGCGCCTGCGGCAGGTGCCATGCAGCCAGCCTCAGGCTGTGTGGCTGCTCCTGTCCCCGCTCCTGCATCAGCCGTTGCACAGCCAGTGGGTGCTCGTGTCACCGACCCTGTGTCCGCGGCGCAGGAGACATGCCCGCAGCCAACAGTGGTGGCCAGTGCGCAGGCCCCCGCGCCAGGGCCAAGCAGGGGTGGTGGCCGTGGCCGTGGCCGGTCGTCTCGGCCCCCGCAGACCATCAATGCTTCGGGCTCCCGCGCTGGCACGGACAGTCTGCTGGGTGGCAAGATGCGGGGCAGGGGTGGTCAGACACAGGGCCGCGGGGGGCGGGGAGGCGGCAGAGGTGGGGCAGGTGCTGCTGAGCCCTCAGCTGTGCAGGCGCCTCGTAACGAGGCCTGGCACAGCGAGGCCGCCGGCGCCAAGGCAGGCGCGCCGCAGGCGGCACAGCCAGAAGTTCAGCCAGTAGCACAGTCAGCGTCGGCACCTGCTGCGGCGACGGCTTATGCTTCTGCCCCTGCCGCTGCAGCCGCGGTTGCAGACGCTGCTCTACAGGTAGCTATAGAGACGCTTGTGAGCCAGCAGCCAGCCACAGGTGACAGGCCTGTGGGCACCCGTGTGATCCCCACAGCACTTCATTATGTCAGCCCCATCATAGTAGCACAGGTGCCAGCAGTGGCTGTCAGTGAAGACTCCGCAGTGCAGAACAACAGCTTAGCGCCCCAGCTAGCAGACCAGGTCCACCCCGCAGTTTTGCCGTCTGCGCCCGTCAAGGAGGAGCCACCACCACCACCCCAACCATTCCTGCCACAACCACCACCCTTACCTCCACAACCACTCCCGCCAGCAGCAACACCAGGAGCTGCCGTACCTCCACCACAGCCTTCACAGCCACAGCCACAGCGGGTAGAGTCAAAGCAGGCAAAGAAGAAGCAGGCACAGTTAAAGCAGGCACAATCTAAGCAACCACAGCCCTTAGCAAAGCAGCCGGCGCCACAGCCGAAGCAGCCAGAGCCCCAGCAGGCACAATCGAAGCAGCTAGGGCCCCGGCAGCCGCAGCCACAGCCACCACAGTCGCGGCAGCCAGAGCCCCAGCAGCCTGACGCAAAGCCACACGCAGGCTCCAACACCAAGGCATCGCGAGGGAGCGGCAAGACCGCCCCCACGAGCGGCCAGAGTGCGCCACCCGCTGCCCAGCAAGCTGCAGACTCAGCTTCCAAGCAGCTGCCACCCCGCCCTAAGCAGGCCAAGTCACAGACCCAGTCTCAGTCAGACCAGAAGGGTAGTCAGGGTGTGCCGGCGCCGGGCGATGAGCTGCTGTTTGCGCTCGACCTGCCCCGCTTGACGCGCGGCAACATGCAGGCTATGGGCATTAAGAGCGAGGGCACGCTGTCGGGGCCACCGAAGCAGGAGCCCGCGCCGCAGCAAGAGGCTTCGAGCAAGCGCGCGCGCGTGCCAACGAAACGCTTTGAGCCAGATGAGGACACAAATACACAGCCTCCCAAGGCGCCTTCACGGCGTGCACAGTCAGCGCCACGCAGTGCGCCGCGCTCGGGTGGTGCCTCAAGCGGGTCCAGCGCTCAGCCAGCCGTGCAGCCTAGCCCACACACCACCCCTGCGCGTGACAAGCCCGCAGCTAAGGCTGTGCAGGCGCTTGGGAGCGCTGCCAAGTCCTCAAGGGATCCCAGCCCTGCTCCACCGCGCACTGCTTCCCGCCCGCCCACCAGCAACAAGCGCAAGCCCGCCCACACCCCTGCTGCTCCGGGCACCCATACGTCCCAGAGCAATGGCATCACACCCCCGTCAGTCGCGCCTGCAGTGCCAGGCAGTGTCCTTAAGACGCTCCCTAGGCGTAGCAAGTTCGCAAGAGCGGGCACGGGGTCCCCACCAGGCCTTCCCCTCAAACTACCTGGCCCCACAACCTGCGCTCGCCTGCTGCCACTTGATGCAATCAAGGTGGTCAAACGGCATGTGGTGGTCCCAGGGCATAAGTTCAAGGGGATGGGAACGAACGCAGGGACGGGTACGGACAGCGGTACAGAGGGCCCCAGCTCAGCTGCGCGTACTGCGGGTCTCGGTGGGCTCGGCAAGGTCAAGACGCAGTCGCGCTCGCGTGGCAGCGCGCTTGCCGGCGCCAAGCCAGCGTCAGCCACTAAGGGTGGGGTGGTGAGCAAGCTGGGAGCGGCCAGGGATCCTGGGGCCGCCAGTGCTGGTACAGCTGGTGCTGGCAGCGCTGAGGACACGGACCAGGGTCTTTGGAAGCATATCACACGCGGTGCAAAACTGCTCAAGTTCGGCCGATCCAAGATGTGAGTACGTTTACATGTCACTCAAGCCAGCAGTCAGCATGCACGCACTTTACACATGCCAGCACTATAATGATGTTCTGCTTCTCGTAACACACTTACCCGGCGTCACAGGTGCTTGACAGCTGAAGCCGGTAGCAATGAGTGTGCGTCTTATGTGTGCGTGTGTGTTTCTGTGTGTCTGTGTGTGTGTCGCGCAGCCAAGGGTGGGGTATGTTCGCAACACACGTGATCGAGCCAGAGGAGTTTGTGATTGAGTACATTGGCGAGATGATCCGCCTGTCACTCGCAGACACACGAGAGCGCGTGTACCAGGTGTGTCATCATACGAGAAGCAATATAAGCACGCCGCGCGGACACAGACTAGCACAGTGGTCTTCCCACCTGCCTTGAGCATGCGTGCAGATACTGCATGGTCGTATGCTGGGGTGTCCTGCGTTCTGTGTTTGCAGGCCCTCGGAATGGACGACTACATGTTCCGTGTGGACGGAGAGTGAGTGCATGCTTGCCGTCGCTCGCTCCTTGTGACGCTGTTGTGGGCCTGTGTTGTTGACCCTGTGCCTTGTAGTGTGGCAGTGCTCCTGATATTGACATCAGCGCTCCATGTCTGTGTGTTGGCTGTGTTCACAGGTGGGTGGTGGATGCGACGCGCAAGGGCGGCCCGGCTCGCTTCATCAATCACTGCTGTGACCCAAACTGCTACACCAAGGTAGGCAGGGAGACAAGCAGCCGCCACAAAGATGTGTGTTTGTGTCGTGCTGTCAAGCCAGTGCGAGCTCGCACATCCCTGCAGCCGCAGTCCCTGCGTGGGCGTCCCTCAAACCCCCACGTCGCCCCATGCTCTCTGTATGTGACGCGCTGTGCAGATCATCACTGTTGACGGTGTCAAACACATCGCCATCTACTCCAAGCGACGCATTGAGCCGGGAGAGGAACTCAACTATGATTACAAAGTAAGACGTCATTGAGTGAACAGCGCGAGTGCAGTGCTCAGAGCTTCATACACGTCTAACGCCAGACCCCCAGCAAGCAGGATGCAGCACACGCATCTGGAGGGTGTCTACACCTGCAGGCTTAATGAAGTAGTGCGTTGCTGTCTCAACACTCACACAAAGTCATGGGCCGTCTGTTGTGCGTACATGTCTGCAGTTCGAGATAGAGACGGACCCAACTCGGAAGATTCCCTGCAACTGTGGAGCTGCGGCCTGCCGCAAGTGGATGTGCTAGGTGTGATAGGTATAGGAAGAGAGCTAGGAAGTAAACCTGAGATGTATTCATGTGGCAGTGTGTAGCCAGGAGATGGTCGGTACCATTGTGATTCATTCCGAACCCCTGTTGTATTGGACGTTGACTTAGGCTTGCATGATGAAATCCAATGGGATGACACACCAGTAGATAGGCTGTGTGTGTATCGCCAGCCTGTTCCCACAAGCTAAGGTCCTGCGTACATATACGCCCGTGCTTCAGGCCTTGCCGCGCACCGTGTAAGACCGCATTGCCTTCACACTCTAGCATTAAGCAGTTGGCCATATCAGCCTTAAGGACGTGGAAGCGCCCCACGCCTAGCGCAATGAACCCCTCTCAGTGACCCAGAACCAGCCCAGGAGAGTGTGACGTTGGGTCGAGCGGGCGCTGTCTGCACGCCGCTTCCCTGCTTTGTGTCTGTACAGCAGTTCTACGGCCTACCACAGCACAAGCAGTTCAGAGGAGAGAGAAGTTTGCTTGCCTCTAGAACCCTGCGGAGGTTCAGATCTCCAAGTAGCCCACCCCTCTGATCATGTCAGATGCAGCAGCAGCCCCTGCTGAGAGCAAGGTAGGTTACAGTGCTCAGCATAGGAATGTGCAAGGATTGGGCGTAGGCGTCCGTGATGCTACAGCCCTTGCCTTGGGCATGCTGCGTCCGTGCGTGCACGCAGCCAAGCAACCCCTTCGCAGCCCTTGGCAACTCTGGGGCTACAGGTTTCGGCACAGGAGGCTTCACCTTCGGCGACTTGAGCGCGTCCGCAGCACCTGCTAAGCCAGCCGCAGAGGAGGACGGGGACGAGGGTCGCGACGAGCCAGCGGCCGAGGAGGAGTGCCAGGTACAGACTGTGCGCAGTCTCTCCACCTTGCGGCACCGTGCCTGAGCACAGCAAAGAGCATGCCCTGTGATCTGTGAGCTCCACCGCAGGCGGAGTTCAAGCCCATCGTGCAGCTTGAGGAGGTAGAGACTGCCACGGGCGAGGAAGATGAGGACGTCCTGTTCGAGCTGTGAGTGCACAGCCAAGTCCAGCATTCTCATTGCTGTCTTGCTGTTTCATAGCGCGCAAGGTGAAACGAGCCGTGTACTGACCCGGGCAAGGGACCTTGCACATGCGTGCAGGAAGGCCAAGCTGTACCGCTTCGACTCAGACTCCGGCGAGTGGAAGGAGCGCGGCGTCGGTCAAGTCAAGCTGCTGCAGCACAAGGAGAACAAGAAGGTTCGCTTGCTGATGCGTCAGGACAAGACCCTCAAGATCAGAGCGAACCACATAGGTGCGTACCAGCCGCACACGCGTAAGGGAGCGCAGAGGCCTTCATGGCTGACGTATTGACTGTCATTCAAGCTCCCTGTCGCAGCAGATCAGCGTGCCTCTAAACTTGAAGATCTGTAGCTTGGCCTTCCTGCAGCACACTGCTCAGTGCTCGCAACCCCGCTCTGTGTTTCTGTTCTATGTCGCGCAGTTATGCCAGGTGTCAAGCTCCAGGAGCACACAGGGACAGACAAGGCGTGGGTGTGGTCGACAGTGGACTTCTCAGACGAGCAGCAGAAGATCGAGCTGTTCTGCATGCGCTTCGGCAGCGTAGAGAGTGAGTGGTGCCCTGCACGCATACACAGGACACTGCCGCACCCGGCACGCCACTGCTGGGATGTTGGTGGCTGCATCACAGGGTGTGCGGGTAGCGTGTACCTTGCGGCCCTTGCGTATGGCGACGGAGGCCTTAGCTGCCTTTGCAGATGTGTACAGCAGCATGGCGGCGAACCCAGCAGCTCTGTGCAGCAGAAAGCACGCACACAGTGGCTTTGATGGCTTGGGAAGCCTTGTGTACGCTCGTGTCTAGGCAAGACGAAGTGGCACAAGTTTCCTTGCAAGGTGACGTGTCTGTGTGTGTGTGCGTGCGTGTGGGTGTACCGCAGAGGCTGCTGAGTTCAAGAAGAAGTTTGAGGAGGCACAAGAGATCAACGCAGGGCTGCTAGGCGCCACTGCCACAGTGGGTGGGGAGGACGATGGTGAGGCAGACGAGCTGGCCAAGGAGGTGGAGGAGAAGGCAACTGTGGCAGCGTGAGCGAGCAGCGGGCCTGAGGGTAGCGTGCGGACAGCTGAGAGCATGAGTCTGCATGGGACACCTGATAACGCGTAGTAGTGTGCTGGCTGGCTGGTTGGTTGCCTGGACTAGACGCGCGTTGTGGATGGGTTTGGTGTGTGTAAAGCGTAACTGCAAGAAGAATCATCGTCACGTGCCATATCTGGTGCAGCAGAGCTACAATGCAAGCAGCTCTTACACCCACGCGTCAATCAGAGTGTGGCAGCGTCAGGGGCATGTAGGCTACAAAACTGCCACCCAATGACGGACTTGAAGCTAGCAATGAGCCGTCCTTCAGTCAGCCGTAGCATGCCGCCTACTGTGACCCACGCGGTTTTGGGTTCAAGGTAGCGACTCGTAACACAGAGGGCGCATGTAGAGCTCGAGCAGCAGCCAGTAGACATCGGTTCTGTGTACGGGGAAGCAGTGGTCATATATACAGGTGGGTGGTGCCATGCAGCGCACGTGCTACGACATGGCAGGATGCATGCAATCCACACATACACAGGCCTCTGTGCTCTGTCTCGCCATCTCAGGCTTGCTGATGATCAGTAGACAGCATGCTTCGCATCAAAGAGCACAAACAACCAGCCATTGGCGAGTTATTCAGTGTTTTTAGGTAGGGTTTGCGCGTGCCGCTCATATACCAACTTGGCAACAATGCCTGCCAAGAGCCTTGCCACTTCCTGTAATGCGGCATCCGTCAGGAATCAGACTCGAACATCAGTCGCTATCGTATAGTGGTCATTATCCCCGCCTGTCACGCGGGAGACCGGGGTTCGATTCCCCGTGGCGGCGGCTCGCATTACTTTTGCTCCGCCCCTCATGTGCCTTCTTGCTGTGCGCCAACAGGCGGCGGCGAGGCGCAAATTGGCAACCTGGATGTCTCAGGCTGCGCTACCATTAAGACGCAAGGCGGGAGTGTGTCTGTCAACAGTCTGGATGGCAACGCAGTGGTGCTGTCCGGGGGCGGTGCTGCGAACGTATTGCCAGTGTACGCTCGCTGCGTCCATGCCATTTCCATCACTGTGTTTGCGTACGTGAGTTTGCATGCGGCCAGTTTCTCGCTGCCACACCGTACATCACGCATGGCCAACTATACACTTCGCGGTCATGTGCGCAGGGACTATCCTCCTGCAACAGGACACGGGCACGGAAGTGCGTGTCCGCACCTCTTTGGGGTTACCCACTTACAGAATTTCCTCGCACGAATGATTGTACTATTCAGTGAAAGAGCACCAAGTGCCTGAAAGCTCACGACAAGTGCCTGAAAGGTAAGATCATATACACACACATGCACACACACACACACACACACACACACACACACGAATGATGTGCGCTTGTGAATGCCAAGGTCGTTTTCACGTTCACAGCCCTCACTGCTGGGTCCAAAGCCTCCCAAGAGAAGCACAAGATGGCTCAAAGAGTGCAAGAGGCTCGAAGTTTGTTTTCGCTGCTTCAGGTCAGTGCACTCGTTCACTAGACCGCACACTCGACGCCAAGCAGCACTCGCGAGATCCTCGGAGTTGCGTGTTATGGACAGCATTTCAGTTGCCCCGCGAGCAGCGGCTTACGAGTTCATGCATGACAACATAGCATGATGTACGACGATACTGCAAATGCTGACTCGTACAAATAGCCGCTTACGTACAAATATGCCTGTACCTCGCATGCACTAATCTCCGATGCGTCATTGTATGAAACAGGGGGGGTGCAAAGGTGCTTCCTTGGGCTTGTAATGTGCACACACACACACACACACACACACACACACAAGTACAAGTTTCCAAGTGTTCTTGGTTCAAAGCTGAGCGCTGAGCCAACGTGTTCACCAATCAAATTCACACCGACCCACTCACAGCATACCTAGCACGCCACTCATAGTAGCTACCGTGCTTCTTGTGACTTGCTACCGATGCATGAGCACAACGATATGAGGAAAAAGAGTTAAGTGTTCTGGGGAGCTGGTAAGAAGTGAGTGTCTTCACAATTGGATTGCTTGTAGAGTTCACCTGCCAGCAGAGGCTGGGGTGGGTTCACGCCCCCAAGTGGCGCGCCATGGTCCTGTCTGGCCCCTGGCCAGTGCTGCTTGCATTGCCGATGCTCTGAGTGCATGCGCGCAACAGCTGTGATGCACATGCCAGCTTGGCAACATGAGTTCTTGCACAATGATATCAGCTGAACACTTTTAGCTCACGGTG
>VFQO010002387.1_pt1 | contig 11578 bp, 12 predicted proteins | sample 3512331 | NCBI WGS metagenome assembly VFQO01 (sample SAMN10412371, study PRJNA504923) | tailings metagenome | isolation source: Replicate 3 from Balatoc abandoned mine | place: Philippines: Itogon, Benguet | collected 2017-08-28 | reverse complement strand
AGCCCGCCGTCATGATGATGGCCGAACCGACGGCCGTGGCCAGGTTGCCGCTGAAACCCAAGCTCGCCCCCAAGGGGCCGCCGTAGACGGTCGCGACCACCATCACTGCGATCATCAGGACGGTGCGCAACGGGTTCTTGCCACCGCCACCACCTCCGCCGCCTTGTGGCAGGGTGATGAAGAGCACCACGCCATCGATGGGCGTGACCGCCCATTCGGCACGGAGCACCGGCGCGCCGTTCTTGATGCAGACGGTGGGCTGATCGAATTCGGCAATGCCCTGGGTGCCCAGCCACTGGCGGATGGTTTGACTCGGATGGACCACCATCACTTCGCGCTGACTGGGCTGGAAGGGGTTGCGCAGCATGATGACAGCGCTCTGCTCGGTGTGAATCACACGTTCTCCACAAATCGGTAATAGCCCTCCACTCGCCATCCGTGCAGCTGGAGTTCGGGCAACTTCTGGAAGACGACGCCCGCATCCTTGACCGCGTGAAGCATGCCACCGCAATCGACCGCGAGCCACACCCCGACATGCACCGGGTGGCGGGACTGGCGCAGCAGCACGGCATCGCCTTCGGCGGGTTGCACCACGGTCGCCCAGCGTTGCCGCTCGGGGTGATCGCGGAAGGTGGTCATCACGGTGCGCAGGTCGTTGGCGTCCACCGGAATTTCCGGGAGATCACGGCCAAAGTGGTCACGCTGGATGGCCAGGAACAGGCCCCAGCAGTCAAATGTATCCGGCCCACGCGCACCGGCGTGCCAGGGCCGACCGATGTACTCGGCCGCCCAATGAGGTGTCGGGCTCATCGGGTCAGGCCCGGAAAGGTCTTGGCGGTGTAGCTGATGCCGGGGAAGGCTTTGTTGCCGACATCCAACATGCGCGCACGCCCCGTCACCCGGAAGATGTCGGCCTCCACTTCGGTCAGCACCAGGTGGATGGGCGGATCCATCTGCGGCCCCTCCAGATCGGTGGAAAGGTACGGTCGGTAAGTCACCTCAATCACCGATTGCGACTCAGCCGCCGCGTCCAGATGCCGGACGATTTCGCGCGAGACATTGTCCAGCGTGACCGTGATTTCCGGTACCGGCATGGTGTCTACTGGTGGCAGATCCAGCTCAAACCCCATGGCCACGAACTGCACGCGCTCGCCGGCCTGCAGCGGCGCCTGCGATTCCAACCGGGACCAGAGATCACCCGTATCGCGAACCACACGAATGGCGACCGACTGACCCGCCTCATCGACAAAGGCTGGGTGGCGTAACTCCAGGGTGTGCAGGATGATCTGCTGAGATGGCGCGCTGGCGTAGGCCTCTTTGATCGCTTCAGATAAAGCGGTATTCGGCATGGCACCCCCTACAGAATGACGGGGTAAGGCACGTAGCTGGTTTCGCTGTCATCCTCGGGCAACTGCGCTTCACCGGCGTAACCACTGGCCAGCACCTGGCCGTCATCGAGCAGAAACACCAGGCCCTGTTCGGAGCTGGAGCCATAGGATGAAACGTCGACCACACGGCGCTGCGCAATGCGCACCAGTTCCACGCTGCTGCGGTTGGTGGCATCACCCAGCCCGAGCGCGCCGTTGCCGTTGTAGCCCCAGGCGCAGACGGTGCCGTTTTCCAATAAGGCGGCGCCGTAGTTGTAGGAACCGGTACCGCCATGCACGGCCTTGACCACGGTATTGCCCACTGGCACTTGCACGAAGTTGCCGCTGTTGCTGCCGTTGGCATTGCCCCAATAAGCCCCGGCACCACAGGCCCACAGGGTCTTGTCGGCTTTTTTGAGATAGGTGAGCGGATAGTCGTAACTGCCAGCGTAAACATCGGCCACGTTGGTGGCCACCTGCACCGGGGTGAACTGGTTGGCGAGATTCCCATTGCCCAGTTGCCCGTAGTCGTTGGTGCCCCAGGCATGCAAGGCACCGGTGCTGTCCAGTGCAAACGCATGGACATAGCCGCCGAAGACCTTGACGATGGTTTTACCGGCGAGGCTGCCACCGGCGCGCGGCATGGCGACGTTGGCCTGGTTGGTGGTCCCATCGCCCAGTTGGCCGTTGCCGTTGTAACCCCACGAGTACAGGGTGCCGTCGTTTTTGACGGCGTAACAGGCGGTGTAGCGTTCTCTGCCTGCCGCAATGTGCGTGATGCCCGAGAGCACCGGCAACTGCACGAAGTTGTTGCGCTGGGTAGTGTCACCCAAGCCCAGTTGGCCATGGGCGTTGTAGCCGCAGGCGTGCACCGTGCCGTCGCTGCATAGGACCAGCGTGCTGTTGTAGCCTTCCGTGCCGCAGTTCAGTGCCAGCTGGATCACGGTTTTGCCGACGATCGAATTGCTGGCATTGGCACTCATGTTGTAGGGCACGGGCTGGTTGGCCGTATTACCAGTGCCCAGCTGACCATAACCGTTGTAGCCCCAGCCCCATAGCTGCCCGTTCTTGTCGATGCAGTAGCCATTGGTGTCATGGCTGTAGTAGAGCTTGGCCGCGCCAGGAAACCCCGGCGGAAAGGCGGTTCTGGCAGGGTAAGAACGGGCGAATGTCGTGCCGTCGCCCAGCTTGTAGTTGACGTTGCGCCCCCAGGCGCGAATGCTGCCGTCGGTCATGATCAGACCGAACTGGCGGTAGCTGTTGGGTTGCGTGTTACTGGCGTTTTCTGGCAACTTGAGCGCCTTGGTGCCCGAACGCACATCGGGCGTCGCCCAGACCGGCATGCCCTGCGCGCCGATGGTGAGCACCTGACCGGATTGACCTGCGGGCAAGGCCACCAGCTGATTGCCATCGAAGTAGATGACCTCGCCCGGCAGGCTCGAGACCCCTTGCGTACCTTGCGCAAACAGATCCCAGGCCGGGGAATTGGCGTGCGGCGCTACGCCCGTGGTGGCATCCGCCAGGCACACAAAGCTGTCGCCGTGGTGGCCCACCACATCCTGGCGGGCATAGGTGGCGCTGGCGTCATACGCGCCGCGCCAGGTAAAGGCAATCTTGCCCAGAGAAACGGTTCCCATGAACAGTCCTTGAAGAGTGGAGATTGAAATCGGTGGGATTCAGAACAGGATGGGCGACGGCGCGTAGCGGTGGTCGTGGTCGTCATCGCCCGTTTGTGCATGGCTGCCGTTGCCAGTGCTCATCACCTGACCATCGACCGTGAGGAAGTGGTAGGCGCCGTTGTGGTACTCGCCACCCTCGCCGCAGCCCATCGTCCCGGAGCGGGAGAAGTCGACGATGGGCCGGTCGATGAGCACGAAGCGCGAGGGGGCGTTGGACGTGTCGGCATACCCATGGCCGCACTGCCCCGTTGCCCCCATGCCCCAGCCCACCGCCTTGCCGTCAGATCGGAGCGCCATGGCAGACGACCCATAGCTGCTGCCGTACACCCGCAGCTTGGTGACTTGGGTGAGGAAGTCGCCACCGATGGTGGCCCAAGTGGTGCGGTCACTGCCGCCGCCAATGCTGTAGCCGTTGTACCCGGTGTGGCGCACCGTGCCGTCTTGCATGAGCGCCAGCGTCCTGCCATAACCGCCGGAGATGGCGTAGGCATCGGTCACGCCGTCGAGCACCTTGTATGGAAACAGCGCGTGTCCGGTCCAGATATCGCCGGTGAAACCCGTGCCCCAGCTGCCGCCGACCTGACCGCTGTCATGCCCCCAGCGGTAGAGTGATCCGTCTTCGAGCACCACGCCGTAGGCGCGGTAGTACTGGGCGCCCGCCACCCAATGCCCGTCGGACTCGGAGCAGAAGACTTTTTTGACGCGCTTGTCGCTGCCCCAGGGCATGAGCAGGCGGTGGACAGATTGGTCGCTGCCAAAGCCACAGGCGTTCGCCTCGCCGGCCACCCACAACTTACCCTGGGTGTCCACCAGGTAGCTCGCAGCATGAAAGCCGCCCGACAGAAAGACCTCGCGGATCGGGGTGTCGAGCGTGAACGGCACGAGCGTGGGCGTGGTGACGGTGGTGCTGTGCCCGAGTCCCAGGCTGCCATAGCGGTTGTTGCCCCAGACATAGACGCGGCCGGCGTCATCCAGGCAAGCGAACATGCGATAGCCGTACCAGTCGTGCCCGGTGAAGACCCGCTTGACCACGGCGGCAGCAGGCAACTGGCCCACCCCATTGACACGTCGAGGCACCGGATTGGCAGTGGCCGTGGGCGAGCCCCCGTCGCTGTTGGCCCCGGCGTGCCACAAGCCGCCACTGGCATCGATGAAGAAGGTCTCGTCCCACATGCAGGTGATGGACGTGATGCGAGGCGTGCCGGGTGGAAATGCCACCCGCGCGGGGAAGGTGCGACTGATGTCACCGGTGTTGCCGGTGCCCTGCTGGCCGGTGAGCGCCCGGCCCCAGGCACGCACCGAGCCGTCGTTCATGAGCGCGGCCATGAAGAAGTTGGCGCTGTGGTAGTCGGCTGCTGCGCGGTCGGTGTTCATCAGCGCCGTGGCCACCGTGCCGTTGCGATCGGCCATGAAGCGGAATTCCACACCGTCCACGCCATTGGCGCCATTCGCGTGGAGCACCATGCTGCCGATGCCACCCACCGACACCCCACCGGTGAGCAGGTGGCCTTTGAGGGTTGCATCCTGCTGGCCCAGCGCAAAGGGCTGGGGCTGACCGTGGCGGATCACCCAGGCGCCACCTTCCTTGAAGACCACGTCCCCGTCTCGATAGCTGAGGAAAGGCGAGTAGAGGCCGCGCCAGCGGTAGCCGAGCGCCGAGATGTCGAGATTCAAAGCTGCACCTCCAACGAGTTGTTTTGTACTGCGAAGCGCACACCCTCCGAGAGGGTCCAGGCAATAAATTCCTGGGCATCAAAGTCACCCTCTCGCCCCTCTGTCAGCAGCAACTCCGAGCCATCGCTGGAGAGCGCAAACCCATAGAAGCGAGGCAATGCAGCGGTATTCACCAGCTCGTAGCCGGATTCATCGGCCTTGACCTTCAGCAGCATGCCGCGCGCGCCGGTCAAGGAGTCGGGCAGGCCAACAGCCAGCAAGCGGGCGATGACCTGCTGCAACACCGCTTCGGCGTTGACCAGGATCTGATTTCCGCTGGTCTGGACCAACTGCAGCACGGCGTTGGTGTCGGTGACGCCTTGGCTGGCCGCAGACTGTGCGCGGTCGGCTTCAGTCGATGCCAGCTCCGCAGAGATCAGCGCATCCTGTGCGGCCGACTGGCTCTGCGCGAGGATGCCTTGGGCCGCAACGTTGATACGGGCATCTGCATCATTCAGCAGCTTGGCCACGGTGACGACAGTGCCACCTTCGGTGCTCACCGTCTCAAGGGAACTGCCATGCACGACGGCATGCAACAGCACGCTGTCGGCCGCCACCCGCGTGACGGCATCGTGCAGATCAGTTTGTAGACTCATAGAGATATTTCCGGAAAAAATTAGGTTGGCAGGCCAGTCAGGCGCAATGGCAAGGTTCCGTGCACCAGTTGATGCAATTCGCTCCCCATGGTGAAGATGTCTTGGGCTTCCAGTTCCAGCAGCAGGTTGAGTGCACCTTCATCGAGCGTGGGACGCTCACGGATTTCCAGTTCACCCTTGACGTCCCAGCGCCGGGCCGAGCGCAACTGGGCTTCAAACTGGCGTGTGAAGCGGGCTTCATGGGGCAAGAGCCCCAAGCCACCGAGCAAGGTGATCTCGAACCACTGCCCACCCTCGTCAGCGTGGTACTTGTACCAAGCCTCGAACAAAGCAAACTGGGTTTCGGAGAACAGCCAGCGCACGGTGATGCGTGTGGGCGTTTGCCGAAACCGGCGGCGCTGGCGTGCCGGACCCGACTCCATGTCGGTGCGCAATACCGCTTCCTGTGGCGTCAGGCCATAGCCTTCGACCGAGGGCAATGGCAGGGTGTTGGGCCAGGTGATGTTCATCCGAGCCTCCTCACCGCATCGCCCCAGCGGCAGGGTTCAGTCCGTAGCGGCGCTCGAGCGTCGGTGCCAAACCGGAACCTTGCGAGATCGACCGTGCCATGCGCGCTTCCATTTGCTCGACGATCACATCGAGCCGCGTGCTGCCATCCGGCTGCTGTTGCTGCTCGACACGGGTTTCGACGCCACTGGCACGGTTGATCACATTCACTTCCACGTTGACCTGCGGACGTCCTGCCAAAGCACCACCGAGGGCACGCAATTGGCCAGGCGTGAACACCGCCTCACCCTGGCGGGCGATGATGGGCACTTCACCTGAGACCAAGCCGCCGGTATGAAATCGACGCGCACCGGTGAACACACCCATGTCCACCTGCCGGGATGGCAGGCCATCGGCCCCGAGCAGGCCACCGCTGTGTGCAACATTGGCATTCACGCCCATCAGGTCACCGGACCCGAGCGGCAGCGCGGAACTCGCCGCTGGGGTGAACAGGCTCATCGCCCAGTTCGCTAGCGGCAAGGTGATCGCGCGCTGAATCTGGATGCGGATCAGGTCGCTGATGATGGAATTGGCCAGGCTGTTGAAGTCGATCTTGCCGGTCATCACGAACTGGGTGAGTGCGTCCTCCATGGATTTGAAGGCACCGGTCACCGCACGCTCAGCCTGTTTGGCGGCGTTGGTGGCGTCCTCGATATAGGTGCGCATAGCCGATTTGGCACCGAACTCCGCGCTGCGCTGGTAGTCGGCGTTGGCGCGAATCAAGTCTTCAAGAATCGGCAGTTGACGTGCCAGTGCATCGTTGATGGCCTCGATGGTCTGGGCGCGCAGATCAGCATCCTGGATTTGGCTCGCCTCCTTGCGCGCGGCGGCAGCTGACTTTTCCAGTTCAGTGCGGGTTTGCAGGACCGTGCGCTCAGTCGCGGACAGATCCAGCATTTCGCGCTGCAGCTGTACGCCTTCGATACGCTGGCGGTTGCCTCCGATCAGGGTTTCGACGATCTTGCGGGCGTTGGCTTCTTCTTTTTCGTAGGCCTCGAAGGCTTTGTCTTTCTCCTTTTGGCGCTCGATGGCTTCGAGCACCTGGATGTATTTTTCTGCTTCGACCGAGACACCCTTGTAGCCCTTGGCCTCGATCTGCAGGGCGCGGGCGCGCAGTTCAGCCGCTTCACCCTCTTGTGTTCGGGTCAGGCGCGAGCGCAGTTGATTGAGGAACGCTTCGCCTTCGTTCAACTTTTCTGCGGGCTTGGGTTTTTCGAAACCGGAGAGATCCAGACTGGGGCGGGGCTTGCGCGGCAGCGTCGGCAGGAACTTGTCGTAGATCGCCTGCACTTCCTTGGCTTGCGCTTCAGTGTCGAGCACGAACTTCTGGCCCATGACGCGCACTGTTCGACGCTGCTCATCGAAGAACTTGGCCACCCGGTCCACATAACCCGGGTTCTGGTTGATATTGAAGAGCCGCTCGTTGGCGGCACGCACATAGTCGTCGCGCGCCATTTGCAGCTTGGCGATTTCCGCATCGATGGCCTTGGGGTCGTAACCCATGGACTTCATCGAACGCAAGATATCGCTCTTGAACCAGGTCTCGATGTCCTTGCCGACCACCGACAGGCTGTCAAAGGGTTGGGAAATCACGCGCCTGGCCAGCACGGCCGATTCGGCAATGAAGGCAAGACCCGAGGCCACCGACTCCAGAAACGCGAGTGTGGCCTCCCGATTGGCGGTGATGCGCTGCAGCTCGTTGCTGAAACTGCCGGTCTCACCCTGCGCCAGGATCACCTGCTCGGTGAAGTCGGCCAGCACCGGAATGACGGCCGCGCCGATCTGGCGCTGCACGCCTTCAAAGATGGCCGATAAGCGAGTCAGGTTGTCGTTGAAGACTTCAGACGCACGCGCCACGTCTTCGGACATCACCAGGCCCAGGCGCTGCGCTTCCTCCATCAGCGCGGTGATGCCCTCTCGCCCCTGGTTGAGGAAGGGGATCAGGTTCAACCCTTCGCGGCCAAAGAGCTTGATGGCCAAGGCCGCCTTGTCTGCGCCGTCGGGCATGTCGGCGAATTTCTCGGCCAGATCCAGCAAGACCTGCTCGGTTGGCCGGATCTGCCCATGGGCGTCGGTGGCCGCCACACCCAGCGCCTGCAAGGCCTTGCTGCCTTCGGCGCCCTCGAAGCGGCTGTCAAACAACGCGACAGACAGGCGCTGCAGCCCCTTGGTCAGTCCTTCGGTGCTGACGTCCGAGAGCTTGGCCGCATAGTCGAGCGCGGTGAGCGCTTCGACCGAGACGCCGGTCTTTTGCGAGAGCTTGAAGAACTCGTCGCCGACACGGGCAACGGGCATGACCAGGGCGGTCATGCCCACGCCGAGTGCAGCGATGCTGGCGCCGGCGATCAGACCGGCAGGACCGAGTTTGCCAAGCACCGAACCCAACAGGCCGAGCCGCTCGGTGGCGGCTTCCAACTGGAACTTGGCATCGTTCGCCGCAGAAGACAGCAGTTTCAAACCGCTGGACGCCGGGGTAGCTGCCGCCTCAATCTTTTTGAGCGAGCGCTCCCCCTTCTCACCGATCTCGGACAGCTCGGCTTTGACCTTGCCGCCGTCGACCACGGACAGGCGGATGGAGAGGTTGCGTTCAGCCATGGGGAAAAGAAATAGATCGTCGGGTGAGTCGTTGGTCTATGCGTCTTGTTGCAGGGTGTTCATCAGGCCCGCCTCGATCGCCGGGAACAGATCGATCGCCGTGGCACGGTCTAACCCAGTGCTTTCGCAGGCCAGCATCCAGGCGTTGAGATCCAACCCGACCACCCGGCCTTGTGCCATGCGCAACTGGCTGGCACAGATCTCAATGGCACTGGCGGCTTGCCAGCCCTCAAGCGACTCGGGCGCGTTCATGGTGTACGGGCACTCGGGGCACGGCTCGGGGCAGGCCTGGCAATAGCTCGGCCCGCCACCGAAGTGCCACGCGGTGCGGGCCTTCAGGCGTTTTTTTCGGAGTCCAGCGCATAGAGGCCGGCGAGGTATTCGCGCTCGAAGGCATCGGCCAGGAGCCAGTGCTCCATCAGCGCTGCCACACCCTCGGGGGTGACGGCAGCGGGTTTGCCCTTGTCGTCGGCCACACCTTCCCAGGCCAAGACAGCCAGCTTGGCGAGTTCCGTGATGAGCGTCGCGGTGCGCTCTCCGGCCGCAGCGGCATCGGTGCCGGCGACTTTGGAGGCGGCATGGCGCGCGGCCATGACCAGCGCCGTGGTGGCGGGACGCACCTGCAGGCGCACGCCGGCGGCCAGCGTGATCCAGTGCGGCTCACGCGGGAGATTCAGTTTGATCATCAGATACCTCTGTCGGTGATTCAGTAAGAAGTGACGTTGTTCACCAGTTCAACGGTGAACATGCGGGCCACGCTGGTGGCCTTGGCGGCTTGCCAATCGAAGGTGGCCTGGATGCCGCCCGGCCCGGAGATGGAAAGCTTCGGCTTCGGCAAATAGACCTCATGCGCGATGAAGGTCAGGCGGTGATCGGCGTCTATCGCGTAACCGAAGGTGAGCTCCAGCGGTGTATTGCTCGTCGCCGCATCGATCAGCGTGGTGTCGGCAAACCTCACTTCCAGGTTGCCGGTGAGGCTGGCCACCGTCGGATCCGCGCCATCGATCTTGCCGTCGGAGCGGATGGTCTCGATGCGCTCCAGATTGTTGGCGTACGTGAGCTGCGCCGAGACCACGTTGCCCAAGGCCTGGCCCTCGCGCAGGATCTGACCTTGAAACTGGTTGAAGCGCTGCAATTCCCGAGTGTTCGGGGTGTCATCCAGCATGGCGGTGCGCCGCACCTCGCCTTGGGCCACCAGGCCGACCGTGGCATTCGCTGCCCCCGAGCGGGCGAAGCCCACCTGCAGGCTGTTGACCATCACGCCGGAGGCGACGAACCAGGCCGGTATGTCCGGCAGGCCCGTTTCCAGCGTCAGGCTAGGCAGGCTTGGCTTGCCGGAAGTGAAGGTATGGGTCACCACGCCCGTCCCCAACGAGGTTGGCTCACCCAGTAGGGCCTTGAGCCACATACCGATGTGACGCACATCCAGCGGAACGACCATGTCGCCTTCGACCTTGACCACGTCGCGGATCGGGGCACTGGGATCACGCCCCAGACCGATCAGGTCGTTGGCAATCAGCCCCTGCTCAGACCCAAGGGTGGTGGATACAAAGGGCAGCTTCCAGTAGCCATCTACCGGGGTGCTGCCATAGGTGGATTCGAACGCGGCCAAGAGGCTGGCGTTCGCGCCGTAGGCACGGGCCATACAGAACTCCTTTTGGATGTGATTTCAGATGTGATTTCAGGAAAGCGGTCCGGCACTGCTGTAGTGCAGGACCACGGGCAGCAGGCAGGCCTTGATGCCGCTTGTGCCTTCGGGGGCCAGTTCATCGAACTTCGGCTGACCGATTTCGGCGTACTCGACGACACCGGCCAGCGTCCGGTCGGCTTCGATCAGGAAAGCCAACTCGGTGAGCAGCCCATCCATACGTGAATCGCGCGTACTGGTATCCGGGTCTGCGACAAACAGTTCGATGGCCACCTGGTGCTGCCAGTGGTAAGTCAGTGGCGAGAGCGATACCTCGGGCTCGCCCATCTCGCCATCGCGCAGGATCGCCATGGCGTGGTCCGCGATGCGCTCGGGCAAGGCGGCGTTGCGTTTGACCATCGTGCCCAGTGACAACTGGCCGAGGACCGCGAACAAAGCACCGATGGCGTTTTCTCTTTGGCTCATGACGTTGCACCTTTGCGGTCGGCTTCATCGAAGCGGTTGGCAATGCGCTGGGCCAGCGTGCTGATCCAGCGACGCGCGCTGCGGTCGATGTCGAATTTCTTCTTCAGGGTCACTTGGGGCACCAGCAGGAACATCGGCACCGTCACCAGCCCTCGGCCGGTGGCTTGTGCCTTTTGTGAGGCGGCCGAGAAACCGCCACGTTGGCCTTGGCGGGCGCGTTGGTTTTCTGCGACGAGAAGGGAGGGTTTGCCTCGACGGTAGATGAAACGAAGGCGCTGGCCCCGGAGCTTTTCCCAAAGACCGGGGGTCATGCGTTTGCCGCGTGGGCCTTTGCCGGCGGCCGGCAAGGGAATGGCCAGCCAGAAGCCGTCCTTGGAACGGATGGTGGCCCCCTGGTCATGCGCACCGACGATGACGGGGGCTCGGCTGTAGACGAGTCCCGCCGCCTTGATGCTCATCTGACCCTTGGGGTAGACCTCGCCGCGCCAGGTGTTGGCCAGGCGCTGACCGAGGCCCGCGCCGATGATCTGGCTGCGCAGTTCGGTCTTGAGGCCATCGGTCGCCTCACGGATGGAATGCGTGACCGCTTGCTCGGCAATGCGCACTTCGTCAGCCAGCATCTGGTCCAGATTGCCGGTGAGTGCCGCCACGAGCTTCACAGCGGTGCTCCGGTCAGCGTCCAGATCAGCCGTTCCCGATCCGCCAAGGGCTCACCCACCACTTGATAGGTCTGGCCGCCGACGGTGAACCGCTCGCCCTCGCGAGGATCAGCCAGGTCGCGGGCCATCACATCAAAGCGGTGGGTGGCGACCACCAACCGGGTGTCACCGAAGGACTCGACGACATCAGCTTGCTTGGCGATGAACCGGGTGGCAATCTCGCGACCATCGGCCAGCCGGTAGGTGCCGGACACTCCCAGCCGGGCGAACAGGCGTGCAACGGCCTTCTCGAAGGCGTTTTGCATGAGCC
>VFQO010002384.1_pt1 | contig 11580 bp, 12 predicted proteins | sample 3512331 | NCBI WGS metagenome assembly VFQO01 (sample SAMN10412371, study PRJNA504923) | tailings metagenome | isolation source: Replicate 3 from Balatoc abandoned mine | place: Philippines: Itogon, Benguet | collected 2017-08-28 | reverse complement strand
GACGACAAGGCGATGCTGCGCGCCGCGCGCGATCTGACCAAGGGGCTGGGGGAGGCGAAGGCCTCGATCTACTGGCCTGACATGCTGCTGTCGGCGGGCATCGGCTATGCCGGGATCGCGGTGGCGATCGCTTCGGGGAGTGTGGGGGTGAAGATCGCCGCCGGGCTGGTCGCCGCGCTGGCGCTCTACCGGGCACTGATGTTCATTCACGAGCTGACCCATATCCACCGCGATGCCCTGCCGGGCTTCCGCACGGGCTGGAACCTGCTCGTCGGGATCCCGATGCTGACGCCCTCCTTCATGTATGAGGGCGTGCATGTGATCCACCACAAGCGCACGCAATATGGCACCATCGAGGACCCGGAATACCTGCCGCTGGCGCTGATGAAGCCGTGGAGCCTGCCGCTGTTCGTGCTCGTCGCGATGCTGCTGCCTGTGGCGCTGATCGTGCGCTTCGGCGTGCTCTACCCGCTGGGCCTCGCTGTCCCGCCCTTGCGCAAGTTCGTGTGGGAGCGGTTCTCCTCGCTCTCGATCAACCCCGAGTTCCGCCGCAAGGCCCCCGAGGGCGAGTTTGCCGGCCGTGTGCGCTGGCAGGAAGCATGCGCGAGCCTGTGGGCGATGGCGCTGATCGCCTCGGTCTTCGTCTTCGGCTGGCAGCCGCTGGCGACGGCGCTGGCGATCCTGTCGCTCGCCGCGGTGCTCAACCAGTTACGCACGCTGGTCGCCCACCTGTGGGAGAACGAGGGCGAGGCGATGACGGTGACCGCGCAGTTCCTCGATTCCGTCAACGTCCCCCCGCCGGGGATCGCGGCCGAGATCTGGGCGCCGGTGGGCCTGCGCTATCATGCGCTGCACCACCTGATGCCCTCGATGCCCTATCACGACTTGCCCGAAGCCCACCGCCGCCTCGCGCGCGAACTGGGTTCGGGTTCGACCTATGAGGGCGCGAACCATCCCGGGATGCTGACGCTGGTGGGGCGGATCGCCAAGAGCACAATGGTGCGGGGTTAGGCGCTCCGGCGCTAATCCAGAAAGCAGATCATCGCGCAGCGGCGGTCGGCGGGCAGGCCGTTATCGACCTCGACCGCGAGCTCGCCGGCCAGCCGGATATGGGCGTCGAGCGCGGTGACTTCCTCGAAGCCGAGGCTGGCGAAGAACGGCGCACCCTCGTCGCGGTCGGTGGTGAGGGTGAGCGCCTTGGCGCCGGTGTTGCGCGCATCGATCTGGCCGGCGCGCAGCAGCCCCCGCCCGATGCCGCGCTGCCGGAAGACCGGGAGAACGGCCAGCTCCCAGATGTGCAGCTCGCGCCGGAAGGGCTCTGCCACCAGCGCGCCCGCAAGCGCCTCGCCGACAAGGGCGACGAGACAGTGGCCCTTGCGGATCAGGCGGGCGTAATCGGCAGCGGTTCGGGCGGTGCCGGGGACAAGGCCGGGCATGGCCTCGGCATCGGCGGGGCGCGCCAGCCTCAGCGACCAGTCTTGCGGACCGCTCACTCCTCGGTCCGGATCAGCACCGTCTCGCCGAGCAGCAGGAACAGCAGGAACGGCGCCCAGGCGGCGAGCAGGGGCGGGTAGCCGCCGAAGCTGCCCATCGCGAGCGCGGCATTGTCGACCACGAAATAGGCAAAGCCCAGCGCCATGCCGATGATCGCGCGCACGAAGAGCTGGCCCGAGCGGGCGAGGCCGAAGGCTGCGATCGAGCCCAGCAGCGGCATCAGCAGCGCCGAGAGCGGCCCCGAAAGCCGGTGCCACCACTTGGCGCGCATCTCGTCGGTATTGCGCCCCGCGCCCTGGTAGGCGTCGATCGAGGCTTTCAGCTCCCAGAAGCTCTGGGCATCGGGATCGACCGTTTGCAGCATGATGCGCTCGGGGCTGAGGTTGGCGCCGACGACGATGCTCTCCGGCCTTTCTGTGACTGCGCCCGCCACATCGAAGCGCGAGGGATTCTCGAGCCGCCAGCCCGGTGCGGCGAAGGTCGCCCGCGGGGCGCGGATCTGCTCGCGGATGATCCCGCCGGGCGCACGGGCATACCAAGTGACGCCGGTCAGGACGATGTCCTTCCCCGCACCCGTGAGGGTCGAGGCGGAGAGGATGTTGTTGCCGTCGGTGAGGTAGATGTTGGCCCGCGGCTTGCCGTCGGTGCTGCCCGCCTCGGGCACAGGGCCGTATTCCGCCGCCTGCCACGCGGCGAGGGTCGCATTGGCGCGGGTGACGATCCGTTCGTTGAAGCCAAAGCTTGCCGCCGAGACCAGCGCCGCGGTCAGCAGCAGCGGGGCGAGCACCTGATGGGCGGAGAGGCCGGCCGCCTTCATCGCCACCACCTCGGAGTTCTGGTTCAGCGTCACCAGCGTGATGAGGGTCGCCAGCAGCACCGAATAGGGGAGGAAGCGGCTCACCAGCTGCGGTGCGCGCAGCGAGGCGTAGTGCAGGATCTCGGCCTGCCCGTTGCCCGCCGCGGCGAGGATGTCGCCCGATTCCGACAGGAGGTCGAGCGCCAGCAGCACCAGCACCAGCATCACCAGCACCGCGAAGATGCGGACCACGAAGAGCTTCGCCAGATAGAGCGTCAGCGTACGCGAGGGGAAGAAGTCGAGCTGCATCGCGGGTTACTCTGCCGGTGCCGGCTCGGCCGCCGCGCGATAGGCGCGCGGCTGGCGGCGGGCGAAGAGCTTGCCGATGCGCTTGGAGAGCTTGGCAAAGGCCATCTCCAGCGCCCCGATCGCCTGTCCGCCCGGAACATAGGCGACGCGGTAATACATCCAGACGATCAGTCCTGCGAACAGCACGAAGGGCACCCAGAAGGCGAGGATCGGATCGAGCCGCCCGAGCGAGGCGACCTCCTCGCCATACTGGTTGACCTTGTGATAGGCGACCACCATCACGATCGAGACGAACACGCCAAGCGCGCTGGTCGACCGCTTGGGCGGGATCGCAAGCGCCACCGCCAGCAGCGGCATCAGCATCATCATCACGATCTCGACCAGCCGGAAGTTGAAGCTGGCGACGCTCGCATCGCGCTGCTGCGGCGCGGCCTCGCGGCTCCAGCCCATCCTGAGCAGTTCGGGCAGGATATATTCGCGGGTCTCGTCGCCGCGTGCGCGGAATTTCTCGATCGCGGGCAGGTCGATCGGCAGGTCGTGGCGGCTGAAGCTCAGCACGCGCGGGGTCTGGCCCTTGAGGCCGGTGTCCTGGATGATCGTGCCCTCGGTCAGGCGCAGGATGATGGTGTCGCGGTTGTCACGCGTGGCGAGGAAGGCCCCCTCGCGCGCGGAGATGGAGAGCACCTGCCCCTTGCTGTTCGACACGCGGGCGAAGATGCCGATGAGCTTGCGGCCCTCGTCCTCGCTCGCCTCGATCCTGAGCGCCATGCGGTCGGCCAGCGTGGTGAATTCGCCGACCTTGATCGAAGCCCCCAGCGCGCCCGAGCGCAGTTCGTATTCCATCTGCTCGTAGTAATAGCGGCTGATCGGCTGGATGTAGAACACCAGCGCGATGTTCACCGCCACCAGCGCCAGCGTGATGATGTAGGGCATCCGCAGCAGCCGGTTATAGGACAGCCCGACGGCGCGCATCGTGTCGAGTTCGGAGGAGGTCGCCAGCTTGCGGAAGGCGAGCAGCACCCCGAGCAGCAGCCCCAGCGGGATCGCGAGGCTCGCATATTCCGGGATCAGCGCGCCCAGCATCTTGAACACGACGCCGACCGGCCCGCCCTCGACCGCGACGAAATCGAACAGGCGCAGCATCTTGTCGAGCATCAGCAACGAGGCCGCGAGCGCAAAGACGGCGAGCATCGGCACAAGCGTCAGGCGCAGGATGTAGCGATCAATGCTGGGAATGAGATTGCGCACGGGGCCTGTCCGAGGATTATCAGGCTTGCCTAGCGTGTCTTCCCGCTTGCGTCATGCCCTCAATTGCAGGGACCGCCAGCGGCTGCGGCCTTCAGGCCTTTTCCAGCGTGCATTGCAGCGGGTGCTGGTTCTGGCGGGCGAAGTCCATCACCTGGTTCACCTTGGTCTCGGCGACCTCGTAGGTGAAGATCCCGCACACGCCCACGCCGCGCTGGTGGACATGGAGCATCACCCGCGTCGCCTGTTCGAGGTCCATGCCGAAGAAGCGCTTGAGGACCAGCACCACGAATTCCATCGGGGTGTAGTCGTCGTTGAGCATCAGGACCTTGTATTGGCTCGGCTTCTTGGGCTTGGCGCGGGTCTTGGTGGCGACCCCGACCTGGCCCTGTCCGCCGCCGTCCCCATCCTTGCCGGCGCCGCCATCCTCGTCCTCGGCGCGCACGCCAAGGGGCTGCGGCAAGGGCAGTGCGGCGCGTGTCGCGAGGGTCGGGAAGGCGGGGGTGGCCATGGGTCTCCATTATGGGATTCGCTTGCCGAGGTGCAAGCGATAGGTGCGAATTGTTTGGAGAAGGTAACCTTCAGTGCAGGGTGGGCCCGCCCCTTGCGGCGAGTTCCATCCGACTGAAAAGAAAAGGCCCGAGCAAGCAGGGCTTGCTCGGGCCTTGCGCCTTGCGGCGCGCTCTCGTGGACCGGGTTGGGAGAGAGAGGAGAGAGGCCCGGCCGGAGAATTCCGTGATTAGGCGGCGGTCTTCACCTTCTCGACCGCGACGCTGACGCGGTTCGAGATCGGGGCGAAGGCTTCGTTGTAGAGCTTCACCCAGGCTTCGGTGCGCTTCGAGCCGAACGAGACCATCGCGTCGAAGTTGCGACGGGCGATTTCGCCCTGGAGCTGGAACAGCTCGGTCGGCGACTTGACGGCAGCGACCTTGCGGGCGTCGGCGGTGACGGTTTCGAGCACGGTCTTGCCGGTTTCGATGTTGTCCTTGAGCAGTTCCTGCGCGCCGGCAGCGAAGATCTTGCCGCTCTCGACCACAGCCTCGACGTTCGCCTTGGCGAATTCGGTGGCTTCGTTGGCGAACACGGTGCCCTTGGCGGCAGCGGTCTTGGCGCGGGCCTGGACGTCGGCGACGACGTTCTTGGCGGTGGCGGCGATGTCGGCGGTCTTGGCAGTGGCCATGATGGTATCCTTCAGCTTGATGACGGGATTGGTCTTGGGCGCGGTGTTCTTGGGGGCGGCGGGCTTGCCGGTCTTCGCGGCAGCCTTCTTCGCCAGCACCGGCTTTTTGACCCCGGAGGTCTTGGCAGCGGGCTTGGTCGCCCTCTTCTTCTTGACGGTCTTGGCCGCAACCTTCTTCACCGGAACCGCCTTCTTGGGCGCGGCAGGGGTCTTCACGGCGGGAGCAATCACGGCCGATGCTTCGGCGTAAGCCTTCTCGGCAGCGGCATCGATCTTGGCGACCGGAGCCATCACTTCAGCATTGGTTTCTACGTCGGACATAACGACCTCGCTTCATGTTGCACTGCACAAAATAGTGAGTGCGACTGCGAAGTCAAGCATTATTGTGCGGCGCACAAAAATGCAAAAACATTCAAGATATCAGGGGTGTGCGCCTATCGCGTCTTCACATAGCGGCCCGGCGCGTCCTCGATCACGGTGTCGCCCTCGCCCCCCGGCACGCGCTTTCCGGTGGCCGGGACGCGGGTATTGGACTGCTTGTGCAGCCACTCCAGCCAATGTGGCCACCAGCTCCCCGGATGCTCGGTCGCACCTGCAACAAAGTCCTTGAGGCTGGCCGCGGCGCTGTCGCCCACCCAATATTGGTATTTGCCCGCGGACGGCGGGTTGACCACGCCAGCGATATGGCCCGAGCCTGCCAGCAGGAATTCCATCGGTCCGGTGAAATGGCGGGTGATGCGCCACACGCTCTCGGCCGGCGCGATGTGGTCCTCGCGGCCCGCCTGCACGAAGCTCGGGGTGGCGACGCGCGTCAGGTCGATCGGCGTCCCGTCCGCCTCCAGCGCATCGGGCACCACCAGCTTGTTGTCGCGGTAGAGGTCGCGCAGATAGGCATTGTGCCATTTCGACGGCAGGTTGGTGACGTCGCCGTTCCAGTGGAGCAGGTCGAAGGCCGGGTAGTCCTCGCCCAAGAGGTAATTGTTGACGACGTAGTTCCAGATCAGGTCGCGCCCGCGCAAGGCGTTGAAGGTCGCCGCGAGATAGCGCCCGTCAAGATAGCCCTGCGGGCTCAATTGCCCGATCATCTCGAGCTGGCCCTCGTCGATGAAATGCTTGAGGTCGCCGCTCTTCTCGAAATCGACCTGCGCGGTGAAGAAGGTCGCGCTCCTGACCTTGTCGGCCTCGCCCCGCCGCGCCAGCACCGCGAGCGTCGCGGCGAGCGTGGTGCCGGCGACGCAATAGCCGATGGTATGGACCGCGGGCACATCGAGGCGCGCGCGGACATGGTCGATCGCCTCGATCTGGGCGCGGATGTAATCGTCCCACACGATGTCGCCCATCGTCGCGTCGGCGCTTTTCCAGCTGACGACGAAGACCGAGATGCCCTGATCGACCGCCCACTTGATGAAGCTCTTCTTGGGCGTCAGGTCGAGGATGTAGAAGCGGTTGATCCACGGCGGGAAGATCACCAGCGGCACTTCCAGCACCTCTTCGGTCGAGGGCGAATACTGGATCAGCTGGTAGAGCGGGGTCTCGTGCACCACCTTGCCGGGGCTGGCGGCAAGGTTCTCGCCGAGGCGGAAGGCGTCGGGGTCGGTGTGGGTGAGCTGCCCGCGCTTCAAATCGTTCACGAGGTGCTGCATCCCGCGCACCAGATTGGCGCCCTTGGTCTCCATCGTGCGCTTCAGCACCACCGGATTGAGCGCGAGGAAATTGTCCGGGCTCATCGCCTCGGCGAGCGCTGTCACGGCGAATTCGAGCTGCTGGCGTTTGGTCTTGTCGAGCCCCTCCATGCCCTTGACCGCTTGCCGGAAGTAGTCGGCCAGCATCAGATAGGTCTGGTGGAGCAGCAGGAAGGCGGGATGCTCGCGCCATGCGGGGTTGGCAAAGCGGCGGTCGGAGCGGGGGAGGGCGGCGGCCTCGGGCGCCTCTGCGGCCTTGTCGCTGCCCATCGCCGCGCTCGCGCCCGAGGCAAAGCTCTGCATCACGCCGGTCCACAGCTGCATCTGGTCCTGCGCGAGCCTGGAGGAGGCCTCGAACAGGCCCTTGGGCAGATTGCCGAGCATCGCCTGCGACATCACCAGCCATTGCGCCGGATCAGGCAGGGCGCTGCCCCTGGCTGCCTTCTCGGCGGCGGTCTGCGTCTGGTAGGTGGCGAAATCGAGCCACAATTGCTGGAGCTGGGCGGCAGTGGCGGCCCATTGGGTCATCTCGGCAGGGTCAATCCCGGCGGGAACACCCTTGGCTAACAGGGTGTCGATGCCCTTGTCGCCCAGCATCTCGCGCAGTGCCTCGCCCTGCATGTCGAAGAAGCCCTTCAGGCTCTCGCCTGCTGCCGCCATCAGGTCGCTATCCCGTGCCATGGCCTGATCTCGTTCCTTCATCTCCGTGTGAACACCTTAGTGCCGCCAATCGGACAAAGCCGCAATTGCCGAAAACGCCTTCCCTCGGTCGGCGGGTTTGGCCTAGGGAGAGGCTTGCGCCGCATGCATCAATGCCGCGCCAGACAAAGGTGTGCTGTCCATGAATGACCAGTTCTATCGCATGAAGCGGATGCCTCCGTATGTGATCGCGGAGGTCAACGCCATGCGTCATGCAGCCCGGCTGGCGGGGCAGGACATCATCGACCTCGGCATGGGCAATCCCGATCAGCCCCCGCCGCAGCATGTGATCGACAAGCTGTGCGAGGTGGCGGCCAAGCCCGACGCCCATGGCTATTCGCAGTCCAAGGGCATTCCCGGGCTGCGCCGCGCGCAGGCGGGCTATTACGCCCGCCGTTTCGGGGTGGAGCTTGATCCTGACACCGAAGTGGTGGTTACGATGGGCTCGAAGGAGGGGTTGTCCAGCCTCGCCACGGCGATCATCGCGCCGGGCGATGTGGTGCTGGCGCCCAATCCGTCCTACCCGATCCACACTTTCGGCTTTATCATTGCCGGGGCGACGATCCGCTCGGTGCCGGTGACGCCCGACGAGCACTACTGGGAATCGCTCGAGCGGGCGATGAACTTCACTGTCCCGCGCCCCAGCGTGCTGGTGGTCAGCTACCCCTCCAACCCGACCTCCGAGATCGTCGATCTGGCCTTCTACGAGCGTCTGGTCGCCTGGGCGAAGGAAAACCAGGTGTGGGTCGTCAGCGACCTTGCCTATTCCGAGCTCTATTTCGACGGCAAGCCGACGCCCTCGATCATGCAGGTGCCGGGCGCGAAGGATGTCGCGATCGAGTTCACCTCGATGTCGAAGACCTATTCGATGGCCGGCTGGCGGATGGGCTTTGCGGTCGGCAACCGGCAGCTCATCGCCGCGCTGACGCGGGTGAAGTCCTATCTCGATTACGGCGCCTTCACGCCGATCCAGGCCGCCGCCTGCGCGGCCCTGAACGGCCCGCAGGACATCATCGAGGCCAATCGCGAGCTCTATCGCAAGCGCCGCGACGTGATGGTCGAGGCGTTCGGACGCGCCGGCTGGGACATCCCCCCGCCGCCAGCCTCGATGTTCGCATGGGCGCCGCTGCCCCCGGCGCTGAAGTCGATGGGGAGCCTCGAATTTTCCAAGCAGCTGCTCACCCAGGCGCAGGTCGCGGTCGCACCGGGCGTCGGCTATGGCGAGAACGGCGAGGGCTATGTGCGGATCGCGATGGTCGAGAACGAGCAGCGCCTCCGTCAGGCGGCCCGCAACATCAAGCGCTACCTCCAGTCGATCGGGGTCAATTCCTCGGCGGCCTGACGTCGTGGATGCAGGCCTTCAGGCTGATAAATAAGACTAACTTGCTCCTAATTTTGTTAACTTTCCGCCCGCGCCGCGCTATGAAGGGCGCCGACGGGTTGAATGTTCAGGGAGTGGGTCATGGTGTCCGGAGCCGCAAGGCGGCTGACCGACAGGCAACGCGCGGTGATGGAACGCATCGACCGCCGCGTGCCGATCAAGGTGATCGCCACCGAGCTCGGGGTGTCCGAGACCCGGGTGAACCAGCATATCCGCGCCCTCAAGGATCACTACGCTGCAGCCAGCCTCGGCGAGCTGGTCGAGAACTATCGGGCCACCCTCGCACCCGAAGACATCGCGGCGGCGCGGCTCAACGATCCGGGTTACACGCCCGGTCACACCCCCGCCGCGCCCTTCAGTGAATCTGCATACACATTTTCTCAGATTAACCCTGTGGCCGGGATTGCCGATTTCGATCCCCGGGATGATCCGGGCCGGCTGGTCCTCAGCGATGCGATGCCTCTGACACAGCAGGCGCCATGGCTGAGACCGGGGGAGCCCCGGGTGGTCCCCGGGGTGCTCGACGGGGAGCATGCCGTCCTCGTTCGTCTGGGTGCGATCATCGGGATCGCCACCGGCATTCTGGCCTCGGTGATCCTTGTGATCACGGCGGCCAGAACGCTCAGCGACGCGACGGATGGCAGAGCCACCTACTCCGCGGAAACCAGGGTCGAGGCCGGGTGAGCACCGGCTCGGCTGGAGACCAACGATGGACAACCGCATTGTCGCAGATGCACATAATCTCAAGAAGCTCGTCCGCGAAGCCGAAGCCCTGGCGGACGAGGCCATCATTGCCATGGCCCGCCTGAAGCAGGCCATGCTCACCGCCCGCCAGAACCCGCTGGTCGAGGTCCACACCGGCCAGCGCGCGCTGCTGCGCCTCACCCAGGCCGAAAGCCAGGCGCTGGCGATGTCGACCAATCTGCTGCGCGTCCATGACGAACTGAGCAAGATCGCGCAGGTGCACGCCAGCGGGGATCCCGGCATCCCGACCAAGATCCCGCCGAGCGACGTCGAAGCGGCGCCCGCCCCGCGCGTGCAGCAGCAGCAGGAGCGGCAGCAAGCCTGAACCGATGAGCGACCTGCTCGAAATCTTCAACGCCTACAGGGTCCCCGCCCAGCACATCACCAGCTTCCTGCTTGGCGCAGCGATCTGGCGATGGGGCGGGGCGCCCGAACGCTGGCTGATCGGCACCTTTCTCGCCACCATGGTCGCACCGATCTACGTCGTGCGCTGGATCGGCCTTGCCTATTGGCACACCCAGACGGCAGCGACGGCCATTCTCATGATCGACGTGCTGGCGGCCGCGCTCTTCATCGCCATCGCCTTGCGGGCGAACCGCAATTATCCCCTCTGGATCGCCGGCTTCCAGCTCGTCGCGGTCGGCGCGCATCTGGTGCGCGGCGTGTCTGACGACATCTCGCCGCTCGCCATCGCCATGCTCACCATCGGTCCGTCCTATTGCCAGTTGCTGGTGATGCTGGGCGGATTCCTGCGCCATGTCCTGCGCGAGCGGCGCTTCGGCAGCTACCGCGCCTGGCGCGTCGATCCGCCCTTGGCCGGGGGGCTGATCCTGTGATGCCCCGCGAGAAGAGGCGCGCACGGCGGGGGCGCCGATGCTGACCCAGACCCTAGCCCGCGGGGGCGAGAGCGCCGCGTCGCAGGAACAGCGCACTGCGGCGATGATCGCGTATCTGCGCAGCGTCGTCCTCGCGCCGCCCACCCGTTACGAGCGCGGCCACGCAATCTTCCTCGATGCCAACAGCGCCTGGCTCGGCGAGGCGCCCTGCGGCATCGGGACGATGACCACCCTCGCGATCCGGATGCGTGCACTGCTCGGCGAGGCGCTGCGCCACGATGCCGCCGGGATCATCCTCGCCCACAGCCATCCTTCCGGCCATTGCCGCCCGAGCGGCTGCGACATCGCCGCAACGCGCCGACTTGCCGAGGTTGCGCAGGCGCTCGACATCGCGCTGGTCGATCACCTGATCTTCACCGACGATGCGGTCTATTCGATGCGCGCAGGAGGGCTGCTTTGAACGCGCCGCTGGCATCCAGCCACTTCGCCGGCGACGAGCGTGACGGCCCGCGCTTTCGCGTGGCGGGCGAGATGGTGCTCGACAGCTTCCACCGCGACGGCCGGGTGGATGATCGCTGGCTGGGCCTGGGCCCGCGCGAATTCGCGCTGCTGTGGCGGCTGGCGGAGACCCCGGGGGAGCGCCTCGCCGGCACGCAGTTGCGAGGCGAGGGATGGCATATCGCCTTCGATCCGGGAGGCGACGGCCTCGCCGCCGAGCTCGCGCGGGTCCGGGACAAGCTCGCGGCGGCCGGGGTGGGCCATCTGATCTGCAGCGACGGCGATGGCTGCCATTTCCTCGATGCCCCGCCGCCGCCGGGCGCGGCGCGGCCCGCGCGGGGCTAGCGCGGCTCTGGACAGGGCGGGGGCGATCCGCCAATCTCGCCGTCCGAAACCGAAGCGAGGGATCCGCCTGCAATGTCCGCTACTGCCACCACGATCGCCAATGACCGCGTCGCCATCGAGCTTGGCGAGGACGGCGTTGCCGACGTCCGCTTCCTGCGCGCCGACAAGATGAATGCGCTCGATCACGAGATGTTTCAGCGCATCATCGAGGCCGGCCATGCGCTCCAGCGGATGAAGGGTCTGCGCGCGGTCGTGCTGTCGGGCGAGGGCCGGGCGTTCTGCGCCGGGCTCGACCTGTCGAACTTCTCGCGCAAGCCCCCCGAGGACGAGCCGAGCCTGACCGAGCGCACCTATGGCAATGCCAACCGCGC
>VFQO010045076.1_pt1 | contig 11581 bp, 18 predicted proteins | sample 3512331 | NCBI WGS metagenome assembly VFQO01 (sample SAMN10412371, study PRJNA504923) | tailings metagenome | isolation source: Replicate 3 from Balatoc abandoned mine | place: Philippines: Itogon, Benguet | collected 2017-08-28 | reverse complement strand
CCGCCCCGACCGTCTGCCATGCTGCTGCGTGTCCTGTGTGGGCCTGCAGGTCAGCAACAGGCGGCAGGCGGCAGCCGCACTTAGCAGAAGCTTGCAACAACCGCATCCGGCGGCAATCTGTGCCGCCGTCGGCGCGCGGCGCCGCCGCTCACCAGGCGTCAACCCCCCGATCGGCCGCTGTCCGACACTGTCGGTCACAAACAGCGGCTGAAATTGCGGGCAAGTGGCCCGGTCAGTGGGAGAGTGAGCTTGGCGCTGTCGGGCCACCCACCTGGTGTTTCGGAAGCTTCTTCCTGGCCAATCAACTCGCGGATAGAAGGTCAGAGAGCCGATTCAGCAGGCTACAAGGGGCGCGGGGCCTGCGGGAGAAGTGTGGTGGTGTCGGCCTGGCGCTTTGGTCGATTTGGAATGTTGTCTGCACCCTAGGGAGATTATGGCGAGCAAGAAATAATGGGCAGCGCGCAGGCCGAGCGGCGATCTGAACGCATCAGGTGCCCTGGGCAGTCGCATGACGCCGCCGCGCATGAACCTGCACCTGTGCAGCAACCAGAAGAGATGGTTGCGACGCATGCAAGCCTGCATCATACATGCTAGCGGATGGTGGGGCTCTGATCAGTCATGGCATCTGCGCCACACAGCGCCGCCGCTGCCGCCTGCCGAGTCCACACTGCTCGACCCCGTGTGCGCTGCACCGGCCTCAGCCCGTTGCCACTGGTCAGGGCTGCCCCAAGCTCGCTGCTATATGCCGGGGCGTGATCATGCAACTGGGCGGACGATAGGCTGACTGCAAGCCATGAAACTCGGCCCAGCAGGTCGGTGTTGCAGCACGCGGCCGCTGGGCGTGCTGCGACGGCGCGCAGCGGGCCCAGTATCCGTGGGCTGAAGGCTCTCTCGACACTTCTGCGTTCAACGATCAGCGCCACAAGCCAGTTAAATAACGATCAAAGCCCCCGCAGCACTCCACCGCGTCGGCGCTCACGCCACCCAAAACGTTAACAGCGAGTGTGTGCAAGGCAGGGCCCGCCAAGCGACAGATCATGCGCGCGCGAGCTCACGCGACCGTGCCGACGGCTGCAAGCCCGTGCTGCTTGCGTCGGGCGGTGCCGCCGGTGCCGCCGCCACGCCGCCACCGTTCGCCGCTGCTGCGTGCGGACCGGCTCGTGTGCCTGGCAGCCCCGCCACCCTTCCGCGATGGCAACGGCAGCGAGGCTGGTACAGGCAGCAGCGTTGTTGTGGCAGCCCCGCCTGCTGCGCCTGCGCCACCCGCTCCCAAGAAGACACGGTGCGTTTGCTTCCGCTGCTGGCGCTCCTACCTCGGCGCGTCTGCCCAGGCCGAAGACGGCGATGTGACCCAACGGGCCCGCCACCTCTGCCCCACTCGCAGGGTGGTGGTGCTGGGCAGCGGCTGGGGCGCGGTCAGCTTCATCAAAAACCTGGACCCCGCCGCCTTTGGGGGTGCGCAGAGTGGAAGGGGGTGCTCTTGGCGATGTGGGGGCCTCAGCCTGCCCTGCCTGCTTGGTGGCAGAGGCCGCCAGAGGTCTTGAGCAGACCTTCCTTGCTGCAGCTGCTGGATTGCCTGCAGCTCGGCCGCTGCCCTGCCCACCGCGCCACCCCCAACCACCTCGCCCCGTTCCCATGCAGAGGGAGGAGCTTATGAGCTGGTGCTGGTCAGCCCCCGCAACTACATGCTGTTCACGCCCCTGCTGCCCAGTGAGCGGCTACACTGTTGCCGGCCGCCTTTCCATGTGCTGAAGTATGTGTGCTGCAGCAGCGCAACCGATGTGAACTCCGCTCTGCTGGTCCACAGTACCGCCTCACCAGCCCCTACGTACCGCCTGATGCAGGCGCTGTGGGCGGCGTGGTGAGCGAGGCCAGCATTGTGGAGAGCATCCGCAACATAATGCGAGGCCTGGTGAGGTGGCTGGCTGCTGCTGCCTGGCTGCCTGCCACCTTGGGTGGCTGCAGAAGCCAGGGCTCAAACTGCCAGCGGCAGCAGGCCGTGTCCCCGGCAGCAGAGGCAGGCCCTGGAGGCAGCAGCCAGCTTGCATGCGCCCCTAACTTCTGACCGGTGCCTGCCATCAGCACGCCCTATGCTGTACGAATGCCTGCTCACGCTCGTTAAGCAGGGTGTGTACTACGAGGCACGGGCCGTGGACATTGACCCCGCCAAGCGAACCCTCACGTGTGTGCGCGAGTTCTGCGAGGTGCGGCAGGCAGCAGGGCAGGGTCATATATGCATTGGTGCATGCGGCACCTGCCGTATGCGGCAGCATTGAGAGTGTGGCAGCAGTGTACAGGCATGTTGAGTGCTGCTGCGCCAGAGTGCCACAGTGCTTCATTGGTTTGTGGATTACAGCCAGCCCCGGTGCCCGCCGCCCCGGCCTGGCAGGTGTGCGCACGCCGCCGCGCGAGCGGCATGGACGGGCAACACAGCGAGGAGGACCACACCTTCCACCTGTCCTACGACATCCTGCTGTGCTCGGTGAGGGCTGCGGGGCAGGGCAGCTGGGCTCTTGGCAACCTCTTGCCAACAGCTGATAAGGCAGTGGTGTGGCCTGCTGGCTGGGACTGCATTTACCAAGCCCAGCATTCCTTGATAGCACAGCTGCCTCCCTCCCCTGCCTCTCCTGCCGCAGGTGGGCGCCGTGAACGCCACCTTTGGCATCAAGGGCGTGCAGGAGCACTGCTTCTTCCTCAAGTCGATGGAGGACGCGCAGCAGCTGCGCCGCCACGTCAGGTGGGCAATCTGGGGCTGCACGCCTGTGGTAACAATTGCTGTGGGTGCAAGCAAGCAGGTGGTGATGCACATGCGAGCGTCCGTCCCTGAGTTAGGCTCCCTTCTGTCAAACAATGTACCGCCTAACCTTCCTGCCTGAAGCAAGACGCTGGAGCATGCTGCCCTGCCGGACGTCACACCTGAGAGCCGGCGCAAGCTGCTGTCCTTTGTGGTGGTGCGTGCGGCTTGATGGCGGCGGTCTTGCTGCTGCCAAACGCTGCGCCAATGCTGGTTTAAGCTGCTCAGGTCTGACTGATGTCGCTTGCCTGCCATTTTAGCCTGGCGCTGTTGCAAGGCCTCTTGCCCGCCGTTGGCAGCTCTGGCTGGCACTTGCATGCAAGCCCACTGGCCCGTGCTCGCTGCCTGCTACTGCCCTGCAGGTGGGCGGCGGCCCAACAGGTGTGGAGGTTGCTGCGGAACTGATGGACCTGGTTGAGGAGGATGTTGCCCGCAAGCTGCCGCACATTGAGGTGGGTGGCACCATCTGGCAGGCTGGGAGGAGCTCTGCGGGCCAGCGGGGCTGGTCTTGCTGGGCGGGGGTATATGGTAGCTGGGCTGGGCGGATGGGCTGCAAGCTGGCCTCCCCTAGCATGGTGCTGCTTGAATGTAGGCACCTCCACATCTCGTCCTGCCTGCTGCCTGGCTTGCCACCCGCAGGAGGATGTGAGCATCACGGTGCTGGACGGCTCGGACACGCTGCTCAGCTCCTTCCACACGTGAGGCTGAACTGGGGGCTGCAGCTCCGCGGCCAACAGTGGCGCCCAGCCTGCGGTGGTCGTACGTAGCACACGGCTGGTGGCATGCCTGCTTGTTCTGCATGGCGCAAAATGCTTGCCATGCCCCATCTTGCCAAGCTTGCAGCGAGGTGCAGAGCTACGCCAAAGACCTGTTCAGCCGCAACGGCATCGCCGTCCGCCTGGGAGCCAAGTGAGCCTGGGTTGGGGCTGTGTGCCTCTGCCCGGCAGGCTGTGACGGCCTGCTTCTTGCCGGGCATGCCTGCAACCTCTGGATTAGCCCCATGCAAGCCAGGCGCGCACCGCAGCTGCAGCTGGTTGTTGGCACGCGCCGCAACCACAGCTGCCGCCAGCTGTCCCGCAGAGTAACAGCAATTCACGAGGAAAGCATTGACATCGAGCTCAAGGACGGCGCCAAGCAGTCCCTGCCCTTTGGCACCTGCATCTGGGCAGCCGGTGTGGGCATGCACCCGCTGGTGAGGGCGGCTGGTGGGTGTTGTAGGCGATCCAGTCGGGGGGATGAGCAGAGTGTCCGAGGGAAGCTGCTGCGCCCAGCCTGCTGCTTCTGCTTCTGCCTTGCTACGTGTGCGCCTGTTGAGGTGCGACGCGCTCTGCCTGCAGGTTGCGAGCCTGAAGGACAAGCTGCCGGCGGACTTGCAGACGTCTCGCAGGTGGGCACTGGGGTATGCAGGCGGAGTGTGATATGAGTCGAGCGCACTCCACATCGCACCAACTGCCTCCATCCGCTCTGCCCTTCCACCTCCCACCCCCCAGGGGCCTGCTGGTGGACGAGCACCTGCGTGTGGTGGGCAGCCAGGGCACCATCTACTGCCTGGGCGACGCCGCGGTGACGGGCGACACGCCAGCTGCCGCCCTGCCGCCCACCGCACAGGTGGGCTGGGCTAGCTGCTGGTGACAGATCGCTGCAGCAGTGGCTGCTGAAGGTTCTGCAGTGCACTAGTCAGGGTGCTGGCTCCATCAGGCCTGCTGCGCTTTGCTCTGCCCCGCTATCCTGCGATTGCTTGTCACCGCTTGGCTGCTGCTGCTGTTTCCCCTGCCTGCCTGCCAGGTGGCGCGCCAGGAGGGCAAGTACCTGGCCGCCCTCTTCTCCAGGAACAAGCTGGCACTGGTGGAGCCCGGATCAAACGGTGCAAACGAGGCCAGCAGCGCCGAGCTGGTGCCTCTGCCCAAGCGCGCCAAGCCCTTCCGGTGCGCGGCTGCAGGGCAGGGGAACTACCTGGCACGACTTTGTAGCATCTGGGGCTTGGTCGTGCAGCGAACAGGGTCTGCGTGCCACACTGATAGGTGGCAGTGCAGCCCTGGCCATCAGGTGCTTCGCAAGGATGGCAGCCTTGCGCACCAACGGGTGTGCGGCCCCAACCTGCTGGCCGCTTGCTGTTTGCCCCTGCAGCTACTTCCACCTCGGCTCGTTGGCCTACCTGGGCAGCCACAAGGGGGTGATGGACCTGCCGGTGGGTGGGCGGGTCAGGGCGCATGGGGCAGCTGGGTAGCATGCAGCGGGCGGGCAGGTGGTACCATGTGCTCGTGTTGTTCAACAACGAGCTGCTGGATACTGGGAGCACTGCTGCGGCAGCGGGCTAAGAGGCAGCACTCCTTCACTTTGTGGCGGGCTGGCTGCCGGCTCACCTCCAGACTCACAGCCAACCCTGCTTCCCGGTCGCAGTTCAAGACGCCCTTCCTCAAGACGCTGCGCGGCTACCTGGGGGCGCAGACCTGGCGCTTCCTGGAGACGTACATGCAGGTGGGTGCAAGGGCGCTGTGCCGGCACCGCCGTTGTCCGATGAAGGGACAGCATGGCCTGCAGGTTGGCGGCCAGCGGCAGCCTGCCCAGCCTGCCAGGTTTGAAGCGTGTAGCATGCTGCTGTTTGCACAGAAACCTGGTTTCAGCCCGCCCACTCGTGTGCGCCCTTGTTGCCGCCGCGCTGCTCAGGTGTCGGACCGCACGCGCTGGCTGGTGGCACAGGACTGGATCCGATCCTTCTTCTTCGGACGCAACATCTCCGACATCTGATGGGTGCGCCGGCGGAGAGAGCGTCCCAAACTTTGAGCACTACTGCGGCAACCTCCATAAGATTGGCAGCGTAGCGGCAGCCACGTTTTGATGCACGACAAACATATAACGCATATCCTGGGCCGCTGCAAACAGTTCGCCGAGGTTTATTCCGCCATTTTCAAGCAGGACGTTGAATCCGGTTTGTTGAACGTTAATGAGCTGTACAGTATTGACGAGCCGATCATCGCTGTCCCCAGTCTGCTGTCGATTTGATTTGGCGGCGCACCGCCGCCGCCCGACGCATTTTGTGCCACCCCTGCCTTTTCACCCCTGCCTTTTGCAACCCGACGTCCCTGCTGCCGATTGATAAGCAGCCCAGTCTGCCCGCCTGCTATTGCTGAGACTGAGTTCATGTTGTGTCTTCTGTCGCCTTTCCACCGCCCCTGCTTTCCTGCCGCAAGTTTGTCAATGGGCGGGTTGCCATGCCAGCGCCGGCGCTGGCGGCCACCCAGTTGCGCTTGCCTTTGTAACACGATACTATAACACGCCTTATTTGAGAGCCTGCGTGGTTGGAGGGGCAGCAGTGGCGCGCTGGCTTGGCTAACGGGCCGATCTCATCGCTCCGGGACGGCGGTCGTGCGGCGGCCTCCGATCGGCTTGAGAGCGGCGCCCACTGTCGAGACCGTCCCGGCTCTGCCGCCTTCCTCGGTGGCCCATCGCCCCCACAAGCGTGTTTGAGCATGATCGGAGAAACGAGGAAACCAGCCCGATTCGGATCTTAAGCCTCGTGAAGCGTGGTGATCCGGCCAATGACAGCCTTCTCCCGGCCCCCCGGGCTTCCGCGCCAATCACCGCACGCTGCGATTCGATCCCGGGACGTCTGCGACACCCCTGCAGCTCCCACACGAGCGCCAAGTCCCGCGCTAAGCTGAACCGGCCCGCCGCCGCTCGCACGTCCCTCCGCCCGGGGCCCACATGGCTTGCAAGGCCGCACTGATGTGCCGCATGCCCGCGGCGACGGCCGGCGGGCGCAGGGCCCCTGCGCTGTCGCTCGTAGTCGTGCCGCCGCACGTGCGCCGCTCGCCGGCACGCCGCATCACCTGCCTGGCCAGCCCTCACCCATCTGCCACTACCAGCCAGAACAGCACCGCAGTCATGGAGCTTGAGGCTCCGCCAGCGCCCACCGCACCCGCCGACATGCCCGCAACCGCTCGCAAGTCGCGGTGGGTGGTCCCGCCTCGCGGATTCCCATGTTGCTGCAGAGGCCACCGCCACAATGCGGCTGCTTATGCTTAACTCACGCTTGACGTGCCTCCCTGACTCTGCCCCACTTGCAGGGTGGTGGTGCTGGGCAGCGGCTGGGGCGCGGTCAGCTTCATCAAAAACCTGGACCCCGCCGCCTTTGGGGGTGCGCAGAGTGGAAGGGGGTGCTCTTGGCGATGTGGGGGCCTCAGCCTGCCCTGCCTGCTTGGTGGCAGAGGCCGCCAGAGGTCTTGAGCAGACCTTCCTTGCTGCAGCTGCTGGATTGCCTGCAGCTCGGCCGCTGCCCTGCCCACCGCGCCACCCCCAACCACCTCGCCCCGTTCCCATGCAGAGGGAGGAGCTTATGAGCTGGTGCTGGTCAGCCCCCGCAACTACATGCTGTTCACGCCCCTGCTGCCCAGTGAGCGGCGGGAAGGGTTGCGGGCTGCTTTCCCATGTGCTGAAATGAGTGTGCTGCTGCAGCATGGCCTTTCAAAAATCCTGCACCGCTGATTTACAGTACCACCTCACCAGCTGCCGCGCTGCCTGCTCTTGCAGGCGCTGTGGGCGGCGTGGTGAGCGAGACCAGCATCGTGGAGAGCATCCGCACGCTGATGCAGGGCAAGGTGCGTCCTGTTACCGAGTTACAGGGTGGTTCTCCAATGCCTTGGCGCCCGCATGTGCCTGTCCGGTTCTCTGCCACTACGCACTCAGCAGGGCGGCTGGGGCGAGTTTGGTGGGCAGCACCTTTGCTTGGTGCATGGCGCCCGCAACAGCACGTGCTGGGCATGCTCTTCCATAGCACTCCAGCTTGGCAGCACCCCCGGCCTTTCGCCTTGCACAAAACCCAATAGAAGCAAATTGCCCATGGCCGCTCACCAGCAGTAGGCCTGAATTTGGCAGCGCTGTGCTTCCACTTGCAGGGAACGTACTATGAAGCACGTGCCACTGACATCGACCCTGAGGCCCGCATACTGACCTGCAAGAAGGAGTTCTGTGAGGTGGGTGGAGATATGGATCATGTCTAGTGGTAGCGGCGGGTCAGCAGGAGGGGATGAGGTGAGTGGTGGACAGACGCACAGGGTGCGGCATGCGTGCTCCTCCACAGGTCTGTGAGCCTTGGCAGCGACTGCTCATGTGCGCCCACCAACCAACCAACCCCTTCCCCGCAGGTTTGCGCGGCCCGCAAGAGCCAGGCCGGCAGCCTGGGTAGCCACGACCACAGCGAGGAGGACCACACCTTCCAGCTGCCCTACGACATCCTCCTGTGCTCGGTGAGGGCTTCGGGGCAGGGCACTGCACTTCCGTGCTGATGAAGTGGGTGGTCGGCTGGGGTTGCGGGTGCATGGGGTCTGGCGGGCTTTGTTGGGCCAGGTCGCGCTGCTGGGGCTGATGTGCTGAGGAGCCGGCCTAGCCACACACTGCACCCTGTTCCCTGCCCTCCCCCGCCTCTCCTGCCGCAGGTGGGCGCCGTGAACGCCACCTTTGGCATCAAGGGCGTGCAGGAGCACTGCTTCTTCCTCAAGTCCATGGAGGACGCGCAGCAGCTGCGCCGCCACATCAGGTACCTGAGGCTGGCTGGCCCTGCTGCATTCAGCAAGCAGCCTGCCTGGCATGACATTGCAGGATGGATAGAGAAGCTTGAAAACTTTGTTGGATCACCTCGATCACTCCTGCCAAACCGAGCTTGCTTGCCCGTCCCACTTGCTTATGCTTATGCAGCAAGGCGCTGGAGCATGCCGCCCTGCCCGATGTCACGCCTGAGAGCCGCCGCAAGCTGCTGTCCTTTGTGGTGGTGAGGCCGGCTTCTGCCTAGCTCATGGCCCTGGCAGCAGCCAGCCTGTCCTGCTGGCAGATGGATTGTTTCTGCTGAAATCGCAATCCGTCTTCGCCAAACCGCATTCCCGGTGAGCTTGGTGGTGGGTTCACCACTCACACTCTGCTGGCACCCACCTGTCGCTCCACCGCTGTGCAGGTGGGCGGTGGCCCAACGGGCGTGGAGGTTGCCGCCGAGCTGCACGACCTGGTGAAAGAAGACGTGGCCCGCAAGTTCCCCAGTGTGGCGGTGAGTGCATGAACACCACCCGCGCCTGTGCAGGGTAGGAGGGGCTGGTATCTGTGAGCGCTTGCAATTGGCAGCGGCCTGTGCCTGGAGGCATGCGGGTGCATGCCATGCGAGCGTGCAAGTGCTGCATGCAGGAGGCGAGCATGAGGGAGGCTGATGCCATGCAAGCCTGGCTGCCCGGCTGCGCTGCAGGAGGACGTGAGCATCACGCTGATTGACGGCATGGACTCGCTGCTCAACTCGTACCACGCGTGAGGCACTGCTGGCCCCCAGTGAACAGAGGTTTTTGCGCCCTTTAGCCCCCAGGTTGTATTTTTAGGCCTTGCGCCCGCACTGCATGAAGCACTGTCATGTCCCCCATCCCCCGCCAACTGCGCTGCACCCCATCCCCTCTTCCTTTCCCTTCTCCTCCGCGCAGCGAGATCCAGAGCTACGCGGGCGAGGCGTTCCGCCACAACGGCATCAACCTGCGCCTGGGCACCAAGTGAGGCGCAGCAGATCCCGATCAAAACAGGCTGCCAAGTATTGCTGCATGTTGCATCTCAGTTTCAGCTGCCGCTTCAGGGCAAACCATCTCTTTCAGCTCCACTTATGCTCAGTATATCGATTGCCACTCGAGCATTCCACCGCCCCACCACCCATCCTCCTGCCCGCAGGGTGACTGAGGTGCAGGACGGCGAGGTGCTGGTGGAAGGCAAGGAGGGCGGGCGCGATGCGGTGCCCTTTGGCACCTGCGTGTGGGCCACCGGCATCGCCATGCACCCGCTGGTGAGAGGCGGGGAGCGGCCGCTGCTGCTGCTGGGGATGTGTGGAGGGGGCATCAGTGCGTGGCTGCGCCCGGCAGGCTGCCACGCACTGTGCAGCCTGCAGCATGGGACTCCTGCGCTTCAACCCCCCGAGCCACCAGGGTTTCTCAGCCATGACCTGCCTCACCATGGCAGAAGACCAACGGGTGAACCATACCCACCCACCCACCACCCGTCTACTCAACCACCTACCCACCCACCTTCCCATCTGATCTCTCCCTCCCTCCCATCCACCCTCCAGGTCTCGCTGCTCAAGGAGCGGCTGCCCGCAGACGTCCAGACCTCGCGCCGCGGCCTGCTGGTGGACGCGCACCTGCGTGTGCGTGGCAGCCGCGGCACCATCTACTGCCTGGGCGACGCCGCGGTGACAGGCGACACGCCGGCGACAGCACTGCCGCCCACCGCGCAGGTCAGCAAGGGGCGGCGAGCTGGCAGTCAGTGTGTGCTGTGCACGCACAACAGCCCAAGCGCTCGCCTGCACTGCACCTCTGCAGGGAGCTGGTTGCACAAGCATGCTGCGTCTTGCTTGCAACCCATACCACCCAAACTCCCCCCCTGCCCATCTGCCTGCTGCCCTCAGGTGGCACGCCAGGAGGGCCAGTACCTGGCCGCACTGCTGAGCAAGCAGCGCCTGGCTGTGGTGGAGCCTGCGGCGGCCGGCGAGCAGGCGGCCAGCTCTGGTGCGTGCGTGCCTCAAGGATCCGAGGATTCAATCCTCGGGAGGTTCCTTACTTGTCTCAACACTGTGCTTCGCCTGTGTTTGCCCCATCTGTGCCACACACACCTGCCTCTGCTGCAGGTGAGGGTGTCGACCTCGTGCCGCTGCCCCGGGGCACCAAGCCCTTTGGCTACATGCACCTGGGCTCGCTGGCCTACCTGGGCGACTCCAAGGGGGCCATGGACCTGCCGGTGAGCGCGAGGGCAGCGCATACGTGTGTGAGCTGGCAGCACCTGCCATGCAGGCCAGGCCTGCCAGCGGCTTTGCACTGCACATCCAATAAGCATGATGCAAGTTGTCTAGCCCGACAGGGTGTGAATGTGTGTGTGAATAATGAAACCCTCGTGCCTCCCTGCATCGCCGCTCTACAGATCAAGACGCCGTTCCTGAAGACGCTGCGAGGCTACCTGGGGGCTCAGGCCTGGCGCACACTGGAGACGCTCCTCCAGGTGGGGCTGTCGTGTGCTTTGCGTTGCAGTGTGCGGTGGCGCCTGCTTGGCACAGGCAGGCAGGGTGCAACAGCCCTTGACAATCACTGTTGATGCGCCCCAGCTCGCTCTCAGCTCTGATCACCACTGCTGCCTGCTGCTCCTGCAGCCAAAACCTCTCGCCTGCATGTATGCCAGCCCCCGCAGGTGTCCCCCCGCACCCGCTGGCTGGTGGCGCACGACTGGGTGCGTGCCAGCGTGTTTGGCCGCAACCTGTCCGACATCTGAGGCGGCTGCCGGTCCCGCAGAAAGGCAGACTGCCCATGGCTCTGGTCTGCTGTGGCGATGCGCTTCCTTGTAGGCGAGCTGCGCCTGTGCAGCCGCAGCATGCTAGGGCACCTGTTTCATACCAAGCAAGCAAACCATAGCTTCGTTTCTGCATACTGCACAGAACAAGCTTCCATTGGTTAATCCCGTCCTGCCCTGGTGTCGGGCAGCCAAGCCCTGTGTATTGGGCCCCCTTGCCCAGTTCATTGCAACTGCTATTGCACATGTTGGCATCTGTACGACAACCATTGGTCTGCTGTTTTCCCCAAGGCCCGCATCCCATTTTGCATTTCATGCGCTCTCCCCTGCATGGAGTCCTCGGTTCATTCGTGTTCCTGCCCTGTTCGGCCTGGCGCCTCTCGTCCTGTCTTCCATCCCCAAGGGTTTACGAACCCTCGTCTGCTGGGGTTTTCTTAGCCACATGTCGGCTACGTGTCAGCCTTTCGTGTTCCTCCCTGTCGCTCGTCAGCC
>VFQO010045074.1_pt1 | contig 11587 bp, 21 predicted proteins | sample 3512331 | NCBI WGS metagenome assembly VFQO01 (sample SAMN10412371, study PRJNA504923) | tailings metagenome | isolation source: Replicate 3 from Balatoc abandoned mine | place: Philippines: Itogon, Benguet | collected 2017-08-28 | reverse complement strand
GATCGGCCGGTGGGAGAGTTCGTTGCGGCACCAAACCCTCTCCCTGCCCAACAGCAGCGGCCGTTCCCCCTCAGCCCTTGTCACACAGCGTGCCGGCCATGCAGGCGGCGTTGCAGCAGCGCGTGGCACTGCCCCAGGGGTCTACCACCCGGCCCCGGACCCTCCGCAGGGCGCGCGTCGTGGCGTATGTGGCGGAGCCGAGCGCCCAGCACTCGGCGCCGCCTCCGCCGGAGCCCAAGGTAAAGGGTTCGCGGTCGGGGTCCCGGATCTGGCTTTTGCAGGGCCGCGCCCACCAAGCTGTCGGCGCCCGCCGCCGGCGCCGCCGTGCCGCTGCTGCCACAAACGTGCACGGGGGATGACCAAACCCCTCGGCTCGTCATGCTGTTGCTGAACCCTGCTGCAGGCAGCCAACCAGCTGGAGGCTCTGAGGCAGATGAGCAAGGTGAGGCAGGGGTGCAGTGCACCTCGAGGCCCCCCCTGCATGCTATCGCGTGGCCCCGAGCCTGCTGGTAGCTGCCTGGGCCGCCCCAGGTTTTCCGCTGCCGCGCTGCCAAGCTGCCCTGACTGGTTACGGACGGTCGGTTGAGACAACCTTCTCCAAACTGGCAGGTGGTGGCGGACACGGGCGAGATCTGGGCCATGAAGGAGTACAAGCCGATTGACGCCACCACCAACCCCAGGTGCGCTTTGTTTAGGTGCTGCTGGGCTGTGGTGTGGTTTAGCAGCAGCTGCCTTGTTCTCCACTATGCGGCAGCCATTGCTCAAAGTGAGTTATAATCGCAGGTCGGAGCCAAGTTGAAAGCAGCTGCGCATGGCCAGAAATGCTGCTGCTCGGCTGTGCATCCACTGGCTTGCCTACGCCGGCCGCCTGCAGCTGGAGACGTCCACACTGCCTCTGCTGCCACGCTTGCTCGAGCGCCGTCTCTCCTCCCACCCGCCCTGTGCAGCCTGGTGCTCAAGGCGATGCAGGACCCCGAGTATTGCCGCTTCCTGGATGACGCCATCTACCAGGAGCGCCGCCGCGGCTTCCCCCAGGGCATCCGGTGCGTGGGGCTGCTGCTGCTGCAGGCACAGCTGGGTGCCTACCGGCTTTTTTTGGCGTGCCAGGCTGGCTGTGCACGTTTGTTGCCCAGTTGACATACTCTCTGCCTTATCAACCTCATGTTGCAGTCCCAACGCGCTGGTGGCTGACCAGCTGGCCGTGAACATCGGCACCGAGCTGCTCAAGATTGTGCCCGGCCGGGTGAGGGGCTGACCCTGCATGCTGTCGCGTTGAGCCCAAGAGCTGTGTATTACTCCAACATTGTCGTTACGCAGCCTTAACAGCTGCAGGCAATGCGCGCTGTCCTGCTGATGAGTTGACACATCCTGCTGTGCCATGGAACACCTTGCAGGTGTCGACCGAGGTGGACGCCCACCTGTCGTACGACGCACAGGTGCGCCTTGGATCGCCTTGACTTGCCGCACCAGCTTTCGCTGCCAGCGCTGCAGCCGTTCCTGCTGAGACCTCTCCATCTGGCGGCCACCTCGCAGCATTTGCTGCCGCTGTGGAGTCCTTTGCGCCGATTTGCCGATCTTTGAGGTGATCCCACCCTGCTGCCTTGCATGCCTGCTGCAGGCCACGTACGACAAGGCGCTGCACCTGGTGGACCTGTACGTGCAGCGCGGCGTGGACCCCAAGCGCCTCTACATCAAGGTGGGCTGATGGCTGGCTGGTTGACTGGCTGGCTGCATGGATGCCTGGTTGCCTGGCCAGACTCGGGAATAGGATGGCCGCAGCTGGGTGGGCAGTGAGGCGCACAATGCAGTGGGGCCAAAAGCCGGTTGGGAGCAGTCTCCTCACCCACGCCCCCTTGTTCCTCGACCCTGACTGGCCACGCCCTCCTGCCCTGCCGCCCCCATTTGCCCTGCCGCCCCCAGATTGCGTCGACGTGGGAAGGCATCCGCGCCTGCGAGATGCTGCAGGACGAGGGCATCGACTGCAACATGACGCTGCTGTTCAGCTTTGCCCAGGTGCGGGCTGCAGTCCATTGGTAGGGCCGGTGCTGTTGGATTGTTGGGCAGGCACGCTAGCTGTGCAGGCTAGAGCTGACTGCTGGACTGGTGCTGGCCATGTTTGCGAGCTAAGACTCTATGTCACCCCTTGTCGCTTGCAGGCCTGCGCATGCGGGGACGCAGGCGCTGCCCTCATCTCGCCGTTTGTGGGTCGCATCCTGGACTGGCACAAGAAGGCGCACAACCGCGACTACACGCCTGAGGAGGTGGGATGGGCTGAGCTGGTTGGAAACCTTCAGTGTGGGTTCAACGTAGCGGAACATCACGGCCCGTGGCATGGGCAGGCAGCTGCGCTTCTCGACGTACCTTCGGTTCTTCTTATTCATACTCCCTCTATTCTCTCTCATACGCTTGCGACCCCCCACCCCCTTGCTGTGCCTGTGCGCAGGACCCGGGTGTGGCCAGCGTGAAGCGCATCTACAAGTGAGTGTGTCACTTGGGCTTTGGATTAGTGCACGCCGTTGCACAGGTGCCCCTCTTTCAGCGCAAGCATGGGTGCACCAGCACAATGCAGCATATCACAGCAAGAAACCCACCCACTGTATTGCTGTGCATGCTCTCAATACGGATGCTGCACTTCGCTATGCCGTCTACAGGCACTTCACACCCTGTTCTGTCGGGACACCTGCTCACTTGCCGTCTACCCTTGCTGCCCTCTGCCCAGGTACTACAAGCAGTACAACTACCACACCGTGGTCATGGCCGCCTCCTTCCGCAACGCGGGGGAGATCCGGCAGCTGGCGGGGTAAGTCACACTCAAGGGTTAGCCTTGCTAAAAACAAAATAAAAAAAGCTAGGTTGGCAAACAGCACCAGGCAGTAGTACCAGGCAGGCTCCCCATTGAGTACTAGCCATCTGGCCTGCCTCCCGCCCGACTCCTCTGCGCCCTCTGCTTCATCCCCTCCACCCCGCAGCTGCGACAACATCACCATTGCGCCGCCGCTGCTCAAGGAGCTGGAGGCCAGCACCGACCCGCTGCCCTACCAGCTCTGGCCCCGCATGGTGCGTGGCGGGGCTGGGAAGGAGCTGTGTTGTGTGCGTGGTGTGCAGCGGTAGAGGCTGGCAGGTGGTTACTCCCAAAGGTGTATGCTGGGCGTGAACCTGAGAAGCTGAATTTCCTGTGCCCCACCAAGCAGGGCGGCTGCGAGGACGAGCACCAGCGCATGGACTACATGGCTCGTGACAAGTTCTATGCGGCACACAACGAGGACCAGTGAGTGCCTGGCGTTGGGTTTGAGGGGCAGCTGCGGCAGAAGTTGGGAGTGTGGCTGGCTTGCCCACGTGTGTCGATGCTGCTGCACCTGGCCATTTTGGCAGCTGCAGTCACTGAAATGGCCTGGGTTGCCATTCTCTAGGCCACCTTTGAGCTGAGTTGTCAAATGCCATTACTGAGCCTGCCCTTGCGTTTCTCCTTGCCTTGGCAGGATGGCGGTCGACAAGCTGCAGGAGGGCATCGACAACTTTTCGGGTGGGTCACTTGGGCAGGGATGAACGGCTGCAGCGCAAGCCAAGCTTGCAAGCTGAGAGCAAGCTGCAGCTGGCGTGCGCACCCATGTTTTGGTGCCTGGGAGTTGTTTGCGGCGGCATGCAGCGGCTGCCGCTCAACAAACAGCCACCCTTCTGGCAAAATCATCAGTGCCTCACTCCTGTTGTGTTCCCGGTTTCCTCACGTGGTTGTGCAGCTGACCAGCGCAAGCTGGAGGACATGATCGGTGCGGCCATGGAGAAGGCGGAGGTCAAGCAGTGAGTGAGCGCCAAGCACTGAGCGCCGGCTGCTGCCTCTGCTGCCAAGCACTAGCAGCATCGAGCGCCGGCTTGGCACTGCTGCCGCCAAGCCTCTGATGGCACCAAGCGCTGGCTGCCGCTGCTGCTGCAGCCGTGCTGGGCAGCCTGCTCTGTGACCCAACACTCGCACCCACAAACGTATGACACCCAACACTCACCTGGTACCGCCTAGCGCCAATGCGTACTGCCCCGCCGGGCTGCCGTTGTAGCGCCATGATACATACGCATGTTCCCCCATGCTCTGCCACTCCGTTGCCGCACCGTGCCGCCCTGTTCCCTTCAGCGCTCCCGTCTCCCCCTTTCTGCAAATACCTGCACACACTGCCCTGCCCCGTTGCCCTCTAGCAGGGGCCTTGCGGCCCCTGGACTGTAATTGCAAGCTCACAACCTGCTGTGTGCTGTAGGACGGCCATGCAAGGGCCAAGTACAGGGAAGCATGTGTGGACCCCTGCTGTGCGGTGCTGGACGGAGGCGCGAGATGCACAGTGGCTGAGCTCGCAGCCGTGCATGCACATTCCGCCCTGTGTTCGCAGCGATATGACGACGCTCGTGGAGCAGATACAGCAGCTGCTGGCCCTCCCAGCCACGGAGGTGCAGCTGCGCCGGCACGCAAAGGCGCGCGTCGCTTTGCTGATGGCGGAATCGTGTCCAGAGGAGGTCTAGCTAGATCGATTCATGCAGCGGTGGTGAAGCGCTGCTGATCGCTGCCGCTGCCGCCGCCACTGCCGCCGCCGCCAGCTGCTGCGACTCGATGCGGCCTTCAATGCATCACTCTCGTGTCCTCTTGCCATCTTGGTGCAGCTTACCGAGGGCCTGGGGCTGGAGGTGCGGCCAGATGCTGGCGGCGGCAAGGGTCGAGGCGTGTTTGCCACAAAGGTACGCCGGAGTGGAGGGTTGCATGCGCACACTCGCTGGCTTCGAGCTCGTTATGCGGCACAACGCGCCTCTTCTGAGTCGATGCTGAAGCACAACCAACACACCCGCTTGGTTGGACCTGCAGAGCTTCAAAACGGGCCAGCTGCTGTTCAAGGAGCCGCCTCTGGCCGCCATTCAGCACAGCGACAACCGTGCAGGTGGGCAGAGTGTGCAGGCGCTGGCAGGAGCACGGGTTGTAGACCGATGTGCATTGCAGTTCTTGTGGTAATGCTGTCCACACAGTGCCCCATCTGCCTGAGCTGAACATCACCCTGTGTCCTGCTGCCCATCTGCTCCTGTGTCTGCAGTGGCGTGGGTGTGCGGCCACTGCTTCCGCTTCCTGGGCAGCGTGGAGCAGCAGATGGGGCGCCAGATCGATGCATCTCGGCAGGCAGGCCTGGCCGAGCGCCAGGCTGCGGAAGACGACTCTGACGAGGGCAGCGGCGGCAGTGCCGGCAGCAGCGCACAGCACGAGGCAGCGCTTGCTCTGGATGCAGATGCTGTGGCAGCGCTGGCGGCCGGCACGCTGCGGCTGCCCCACAAAAATGCCGTGCCGCTGCCGCAGCCGGTGAGTGCAATCCTGGCTGCGGGAAGGTCGTGGGTGAGGCAAGATGGGACTGCATGTGATGCCTGAAGAGTGCCACGGTTGAACACCTACCTGGTCCACATCCCTTGAGTGTGCATGTCCTCTTCCCGACTTTCCCACCCGCCGCCCCCTGCAGGTGCCCTGCCCGGGTGGCTGTAGTGAGGAGAGCTACTGCAGCGCCGCCTGCGCAGAGGCAGCCTGGCAGCAGTACCACAAGCTGCTGTGCGTGGGGCAGGGCGCTGCAGGCAGCAGCAGTGCCAGCAGCAAGGGCAAGGCGGCAGTGGCGAGCAGCTCCGGCAGCAGGTCTGCTGAGCGGCGACGGGCGGCGCTGCAAGAGTTCCTGCACCTTGCTGACGAAACCAACGACGTGTTTCGGCTGGCGGCTGTTGTGCTCGCACGCACGCTGCTGGCAGCAGAGCAGCTGCTCGAGCAGCAGGGCGGTGCTGGCGCCAGCGGCGCTGAAGGCAACAGCAGCGGCAGCAGCGGCGGTGAGCCCAGCGCAGACGCCTGCTGGCGAGCGCTGCTGGCTGCGTGGGAGCCGTTTGGCTGCGGGCACAAGGGCCTGTGGTGGGAGGCCATAGCTGCACCGCCCGATGCAGCAGCAGACATGCGGCAGCTGGCGGCTGATTCGCTGGAGCTGCTGACTGCGGCGCTGCCCTCCCGGCTGGCGCGGCGCTACCCAGCGCTGCTGAGCCTGGAGGTCTGGGGCAGCGTGATCGGTGAGCTGAGGTGTAATGTTTCGCTCCGGTTGTAGCTGCTGTACGGGCGCGTTTGCGTGGCACACTGCTGTGTGGAGGTGCCGCAGGTCATCCACAGGAAGACATGGAGCACCGCTTGCTACACCGCAGCTGACCTGTTCCCCTGTTGCAACCACGCTCCCTCCCCCGCAGGCATGTTTGAGCTGAACAACCTGGCGGTGTACGTGGGCAGCCCCATCACGCGCTGGCTGCAGGCGCTGGAGCGGCTGCCAGATGGCGAGCGTGCAGCGGCGTACGATGCAGCAGGTGCGGTGTTGCAGGTGCATGCCGAGCTGGGCAGGCTGCATGCAGCATCCAACAGCGAGGCATCGGGCAGGCGGGCACAGGCCTGTGGCTAGTTAAGTTGAGGCGCGGCGGCTGTATTCGCTCATCGCTCCTGACTTGAGGTACCCGCGTTCCCCTTGCCCAAAGGAGCAGGGCCCTACCTGGAGGCGCTGCCTGACGAGCTGCCGGGCTGTGAGGGCAACGCGTTCTATGCACTGCACAGGTGGGGCGGCAGTTGGTAGCTCCGGCTGGCTTGTGCACGGGCGTGGCAGTGAAGCGCACTGCTGTTCTGCACCGGTAGGCTGGCCCTCTGCTTGCCAACCTGCCACACATTGCTCATCATCAAGTCGACATCAGCCTGCCATACCCGCTGGCCCTGTCGCAACGCAGCTGCTGCAACCACAGCTGCGCGCCGAGCGGCGAGGCGTTCAAGCGCGACGAAGACGATGATGGCAGCGGTAAGTGAGGCTTTGTGCTTGGGAGTCAGGCCAGGAGCATCCTGCTGTTGTGATTCGCCGCTGCTGGCTGCATTTGCCTGTCTTGGAATCCTGCCTGTTGCCTGCTCTTCAAGGCTGCAGCTGTGCTCTTCCTGCGACTCCATGGCACCACACGTTCCAGCTCGCTCCCTTGCTCACAACGTGCTGGCTCCCCTTGCCGCAGCGGTGATTCTGGCACTGCGTGACATTGCGGCTGGGGAGGAGATCACGCTGTCCTACATAGGTGAGCCTCATGCTGGTCTGCTTGGCTGCAGGCATGCCCCTGCAGCTGTGGCTTGCCTGACCTGCTTGCTTGTTGAAGCAAGGCTGTCTGCAGCTACGGTGCATCTGTAACATCAGGTCTGCCCCCTATCTCACTCCCGACTTAGCAGACGAGGAGGCGCCCCTGGCGGAGCGGCGGGAGCAGCTGGCTGACTACGGCTTTGCCTGCGCATGCGACAAGTGTGCAGCTGAGGAGCTTGCGGCTGAACTGGGCGCGCTCTGATCCTGGGCTGTTGACGGCATGGCTGGAAGCAAACTGGTGGCAGTGCTGCGAAAGTCAGATGGCAGGCAGCTGGCAGTGTTGCCCTGCACCAGCTGCTGTAGCGCAAAGCGATGTAATGACATCCAAAGAGCTGCTGGTGCAGCATTGCCATCGCCCCTCCCAGTGGATCAACTGCTGCTGCCCAACCGACCCACCGACCACACAACCTGACATACCTCATGTGCTCGCTGGGGCTTTTGTCTTGTAACGGGACCCGCAAACTCTGCTTCGTGTGAGACAATGTAGAGCCCTGAGGGTGCACAGGCCCTGATGCTGCCCAGCCAGGCCTTGCAGGCCCGCCCATCCCCTACCGCCGTCGACGGGGCAGCGGGCGAAGCGCGCCGCCTCACATCCTCTGGTGGGGGCTTGCGGGGGTCATCGCGCGCCTGTCCAGCGGCGCATCGGTCTGTCCTTCACCTCCTGGGGCCGCAGCGGCAGCACGTGAGCACCCCCCGAGCAGAGGTGCGAGTGCCGCCCACTTGAACGCGACAGCGCGGTCTGTCGCCACAGGGGCGCTGCGTGGATCGGCCCGGCGGCTGCAATCGACCCGCCGCCCCCTGCAAGGCCCCGATATGCTGTCGCTCTCGGCAGCCCCCGCCAGGGCGCAGCTGGCGGTGCAGCGGGCGCCAGCAGCTCGGCAACGCACCATCTGGGCGCTTGCGCAGCATGCGGCAGCCCCCCAGCAGCGGCGGCACCACCGGCGGCGGGCGGCAGCAGCAGCGGCAGACGGCAGCACGGCAGCCCCCACCCCGGCCTCGGCTGCAGCAGGTAGCAGCAGTGGGCCTGCTGTCAATGGGGACGCAGCGGCGCAGCATCCCCAGCCCTGGATCACGCCAGTGGTGCTGCGCAAGGTGACGGCGGCGGCAGATGCCAACGAAGCTTTGGACATCCTTTGTGCCGAGCTCGGCGGCAGCGGCGGAGGCAGCGACGCAGCAGCCGCCGACAGCACAGGCGGCAAGCGCAAGGGCCGCGGCGGCAGCCCTGGGCCAGCTGCTGCGCCGCCGCGCCTGGTGCAGCTGACAGAGGGCCACTGCCGGGAGCTGCTGATGGCATGCTTGGACCGCGGCAACACACCGCTGGCTCTGTCCATCTTTCGGGCCATGAGCGCGGCATCAGCAGGCGCAGCCACGCCCTTTGCAGCCAACTCTCTGCTGTCGCTGTCCTCACTTGATGGCGGCGATGTTGGCGGCGCGGCACAGCCGCTGCGCTGGCCGGCGGCCTCAGCAGAGACGGCGGCGGCGCTGGTGGTTGGGCTGTCGCGCTGCCTACAGACCAGGGAGGCCATCGCCCTGGTGAACTCAGTGCGCGCCCGCGGGCTGGCCAGCACAGAGGACGTCAACTTTGGCCATGTGGTGGCCTGCCCGCAGGACAGGTGTGCGATGGGCTGTGTGGTGGGGTGAGAGCCATGTGCAGTGTTGCACGGTGTGTGTCGCTGCTCGCCGCTGCAACTAGGTGACTGACAAGTTGTGCTGCTGCTGGATCTGCAATTCGCGATTGGTGGCAAAATGTGACTTGCCAAGACCCTGCGCTGCTGTGCCCTGCTACCGCCGTCCCGCAGCACCAAGCCGCTGGCGGTGGTACAACCGCAGGAGGGTGTTAAGACGGTCGCTGATGCCTTCAGCAGGTGGGTTAGCTGGGCTTGCCATGTGAAGCTTTAGGCCTGCTGTCTGTTGCCGCGGCTGCTGTGCTGCAGACTGCATTTAAGGATGCACTGCTCTGGTGGGGATGGGAACTTCTGCCTGCTTGGCTCTGTGCTTTCAAGCCAGCTGCGCGCATATTGTGCCCAGAGTTGCTTCGCATCAAACTGCACTTTTTGCACCCCGCCTCTGCCCAGGTACGAGTACGAGCTGTTCTCGGGCCGTGTGGCAGCAGCCTCATCCGAGTCCCTCGTCTCAGGTGCGCTGCTGACGTGGCAGGGAGGCAGTCGCCTGCAAGGGTGCCCTTCATGCAGCATGGGACGTGCCAGGCTCAGCGTGCAGGCAGCACCAGTCACCTAGCTCCATCCAGGTCACTCACGATCTGTCTGGTTTGCCATTGTATCGGCCCGCAGATGCCAACTGGCTGCTGGCGGCGGCGCGGCGGGTGGGCCTGCTGCGGCGGCCAGCCGTGGGCGCGGTTCACACGCTGCTGGTGGAGACGCCGACTGGGCAGCAGCGCACGTTCAGGTGAGCGGCAGGCGATGTGATTGTGGCAAGCCTGCTGCTGCACAAGATGCGTTTGACATGCGGCTGTAACATGCTGCGTGTTCTGGGGCTTGTTGACCGCTGTGCCATCACAGGTGCTTGTGGCTGCCGAGGGCACCACTGGCTGCTGGGTGCGGCAGCTTTCTTACCACGCTTCCCTGTATTTGCTGCAGGCTGGGAACAGCAACAGCCGATGTGCCCGCCAAGGTCGGGGACCGCATCACAGTTGTGTGCGCACCGCAGCGATCGCTCTTTGCGCAGCGACGCCTGCTCAGCACAGCGCCACATGGCACCAAGCCAGGTGCGCAGGCTGGGTATCTTGACGAAAGGTTTTTGCTTGTCTCTGGTTGTGGGACTTTGGTTTTGCATATTTGGTTTTGTAGTTGGCCGGCTCTGAGAATTGCTGCCGATTCGCCACATCTCACAAGCTTTCCTGGTTTCCACCCTGCTGCACTTCTGCTGCAGGCGAGGCGCTGTCTGTGAGCAACCACACCACCCGATCAGAGGTGCCCTGCCTGCGTGCGCCGCCCCCTGGTGGCTCCACCGGCGGCATCCCCAGCTGGGCGCTGCCTGCAGCCGTGGTGCTGACGGCAGGCGACGCGGCCAGCAGCCTCATCGACCCGGCGCTGCCCTTCATTGCTGCGGGTGCTGTGGTGGCGACAGTGGCCACAGGTGGGTGGGGTGCCTGTGCCGCTCAGCCATGTAAGTCATGCGTGTGTGGCGCCTGGCTTGCCTTGCACCGGAAGACGGGCGTCTTGCTGCAGCCAGGCCTGCTGCAGCCCTACTGCGGCATCTGTGCTGCATTGATCAGCCTTCCTGTCACTGCTGCTGCCTGCAGGTGTGGCGGGCAACAGCTTGCTGCTGCCTCGGCTCAAGCAGCTGCCGGCGCGGGTGCTGGAGGTGCAGGCCACTCGGCAGAAGCTGCTGGGGCAGGTGCGCTGGACGCTGGTCCCAGCTGCTGCACAAATGACGTGTGCCCATATGCCGATTTGGTGTGAATCATCAGTCAGCACACACACACACAGAGCAGAGGATGCGCTGGCTGTGCCTGCCACGAGGCTTGTTTGAGAGCACATGCAAGCGCGCCGCTGTGCCTGCCTGAGGCGCTGCTGTGAGGGTGCTGCCATGCTCCACGCTCACAACATCTCCTGCCATCTGCCGCCTCTGTCCCACAGCACACTGAGCTGGAGGCGCGCATCAACGAGCTGGTGGATGGCAGCGTGGAGGATGTGCTCATGCTGGCGCGGTGAGGCAGCACAGCCAGGTGTACTGCCACAAAGTGTAGTTGCCCCTGCTGCACAGTGCCTGCCAGCAGCTGGCAGGCTGCCTTCCTGCTGCTTGCTTGCATCCCCTTCCCTCTGTCATCGGCTTGCAAACGCAACGTGGGCTCCATGCAATGCCGGGCAGCTCGGTTTGAGCCCCATGCTGCCTTCATGCGCCCTGCAGGCTCTGGCAGCTGCAGGCCAAGATGGCGGCTGTGGGCGGCGGCCCTGGCGCCTATGAGGCTCGTCTGGAGCGGGTGGCTGAGGCACGCCTGGGCCTGGAGCAGCGCCTGCAGGCACGTGCTGCTGGAAGGGGCATGGGAAGGGGAGGGGGAGCATGCGACTGTGAGTGGTAATTTTGCCCTGCCGGCCATGTGACTGCTCTTATCGCCTGAGCCGCTGCATCGTCCTGCCCTGGCCCACCCTGCCCTGCCCGAGCTGCGCTTGCAACCTTCAGACGCGCATCAAGCTGATCCTGCCGCCTTGCTCTGCGTCTTTCAATTGCTGCAGAAGCGCATTGAGCTGGTGGATGCGTATGCCCGCGTTATTGCCATGATTGAAATCGAGGTGGAGATGGACACCGACCTGCCCGCCGCTGAAGTGCTGGGTGCGTGCGATGGGCTGGTTGCGTGGGGCTCAGGCTGGCCAGAAGGAGTGCAGGGTTGCAGGTTGCATGAGCCAATGCAAGTGCCGGAAGCGCGGGTGCATTCAACACAAGCCTGTCTCCCGCTCTGCTGCTGCCCCTCAACCCACACTTCC
>VFQO010045073.1_pt1 | contig 11588 bp, 9 predicted proteins | sample 3512331 | NCBI WGS metagenome assembly VFQO01 (sample SAMN10412371, study PRJNA504923) | tailings metagenome | isolation source: Replicate 3 from Balatoc abandoned mine | place: Philippines: Itogon, Benguet | collected 2017-08-28 | reverse complement strand
GACAAGGCGACCTCCAACATCTGCACCGCGCAGGCGCTGCTCGCCAACATGGCAGCGGCCTATGCGATCTGGCACGGACCGGAGGGCCTGCAGGCGATTGCTTCCCGCGTCCACGGCCTTGCATCACGCTTCGCAGCCGGCCTGTCAGCCGGCGGGCATCAGGTCTCAAGCGCCTTCTTCGATACGATTGCGGTCGCAACTGCGGATGCGGAGCGAATCGTGGCCGAGGCCGAGGCGCAAGGCATCCTCCTGCGCCGCACGGGCGACGGGCTCGCTGTCAGCTTCGACGAGACGACGTCCGAGGCCGATCTCGCAGTTCTCGGGGCCCTGTTCGGCATCGACGTGCCGCCAGAGGCCGACGCTTCCCTGCCCTCGCAACGTGAGTTGAAAGGCTTCCTGACGCAGCCGGTCTTTCACGAGAACCGCTCCGAAACGGAAATGATGCGCTTCCTGCGCCGGCTGTCCGACAAGGACCTCGCGCTCGACCGCGCGATGATCCCGCTCGGCTCCTGCACGATGAAGCTCAATGCGGCGGCCGAGATGATGCCGGTTAGCTGGGGCTCGGTCGGCAATCTGCATCCGTTCGCGCCGAAGGCGCATGCGCAGGGCTATGCAACGATGGCCGCGCAGCTGGAGGACTGGCTGGCGGAGATTACGGGCTTCGATGCCGTCTCGCTGCAGCCCAATGCCGGCAGCCAGGGCGAATATGCGGGGCTGTTGGCCATCCGGCGCTATCACCGCGAGCGCGGCGAAGAGGGGCGCACCGTCTGCCTCATTCCGTCGTCAGCGCATGGCACCAACCCGGCGAGCGCGGCGATGGCAGGCATGGACGTGGTCGTGGTCCGGTGTACCGACGAAGGCGACATCGATGTCGAGGACCTCAAGGCAAAGGCCGCGCAGCATTCGGACCGGCTCGCAGCCCTGATGATCACCTACCCGTCCACGCATGGCGTGTTCGAGGAAGGTGTGAAGGACATCTGCGCGGCGATCCATGAGCATGGCGGCCAGGTCTATCTGGACGGAGCCAACCTCAATGCGCTGGTCGGGCTGGCGCGTCCCGGCGATCTCGGCGCCGACGTCTGCCACATGAACCTGCACAAGACCTTCTGCATCCCGCATGGCGGCGGTGGGCCGGGCGTCGGGCCGATCGGCGTCAAGGCGCATCTGGCGCCGTTCCTGCCGGGGCATGCGGTGCTCGAGACCAGCCATGCCGTGGCTGCCGCGCCGCTTGGCAGCGCTTCGATCCTGCCGATCACGTGGATGTATATCCGCATGATGGGAGCTTCAGGCCTCAAGCAGGCGACGGAGACGGCGATCCTGTCGGCGAACTACATCGCCAAACGGCTCGCCGAGCGCTATCCGGTGCTTTATCGCGGCCGCAATGGCCGGGTCGCGCATGAATGCATCCTCGACACGCGTGTGCTGAAGGACGATGCGGGCATCTCCGTCGAGGATATCGCGAAGCGGCTGATCGACTACGGCTTCCACGCGCCGACCATGTCCTGGCCGGTCGCAGGCACGCTCATGGTGGAGCCGACGGAATCCGAGCCGAAAGCCGAACTCGACCGCTTCTGCGATGCGATGATCGCGATCGCGGACGAGGCTGCGAAGGTCAAGGCCGGGACCTGGCCGGCCGACGACAATCCGCTCGTCAATGCTCCGCACACGGCCGACGACGTACTGGCCGACGAATGGGCGCATCCCTATTCGCGCAAAGTTGCGGCACATCCGGCAGCGGACGGGGACTTCGCGTCGAAATACTGGCCGCCGGTCTCGCGCATCGACAATGTGCATGGGGACCGCAATCTGGTCTGCTCATGCCCGCCGGTCAGCGAGTATCTCGGCGCGGCGGAATAACGATGGATCGGAGGTGGCGCCCTTAGTGCGCCGTCTCCACGATGGCAGCGTTCGCACCTGCGCGCGCCCAGTCGACGACTCCGAAGGCAAGGCCGAACGCCATCCCGAACAGGATCAGCGTCCGCGTAAGGCGTGCGAGGGCCGATCCTTCCCGCATGGTGTCGGCATTCTTCATGTGTGCCCCCTGCTCACATTCGCGCCCACGGCTGGCAAGGCCGCAGGATTCCTGTTCGTTTGCGCGCGACGCTAGCGGCGCAATCCTGAAAAATCGGGTAGGAGCATGAGGTGCAGCGCGGAAATCCGCGGTTTGCGTTAGGGGGCCTTTAAGTCCTCGCATCGAATTTTACCGAAATGGCATAAGCGAACGAAGACGGAACATCGTCATCCTTCGCCGATCGTGGCAAACTCGACTCCGATTCGCAGGCGGGATAGAACGCGGCCCCATGGACGACAGCATCGATCTCTTCGGCGGGATGAAGCCCACAGCGCAGCCAGAACGCGTGCGCGATCCCATCGTGGCGGCCGCAGCCCCGGCGCGGGCGCCCAAGGTCAAGCCACAGGCCGAACCCTCCGACAGCTATTCGGCGGCCGATATCGAGGTGCTGGAAGGGCTCGAACCCGTTCGCCGCCGTCCCGGCATGTATATCGGCGGTACCGACGAGAAGGCGCTTCACCACCTCTTCGCCGAGGTGATCGACAATTCGATGGACGAGGCAGTCGCCGGCCATGCGACCTTCATCGAGGTCGAGCTTTCGGCCGACGGCTCGCTGACCGTTACCGACAATGGACGCGGCATACCGGTCGATCCGCATCCCAAGTTCAAGGACAAGTCGGCGCTCGAGGTCATCATGACGACGCTGCATGCCGGCGGCAAATTCGATTCCAAGGTCTACGAGACGTCGGGCGGCCTTCACGGCGTCGGCGTCTCCGTCGTCAACGCGCTGTCGGACCTGCTCGAAGTCGAAGTCGCGCGCGGACGCAGGCTCTGGCGCCAGCGCTTTTCGCGCGGCGTGCCGCAGGGGCCGCTGGAAGATGCCGGCGAGGTCCATAACCGCCGCGGCACGCGCGTACGCTTCCATCCCGACCCCGACATCTTCGGCAAGACCGCCGCTTTCGAGCCGGCGCGGCTGTTCAAGATGGCGCGGTCGAAGGCTTATCTGTTCGGCGGCGTCCAGATCCGCTGGTCGTGCGAGCCGTCGCTGATCGGCGACAAGGACCAGACACCCACGCAGGCCGTGCTGCACTTCCCCGGCGGGCTGAAGGACTATCTCGCCTCTTCGCTCGAAGGCGAGTACCAGGTCACGCGCGAGCCTTTTGCGGGCAAGAGCGAGAAGCAGAGCGGCCATGGTTCGCTCGAATGGGCGATCACCTGGTATGGCGGCGACGGCTTCGTCAATTCCTACGTCAACACGGTGCCGACGCCCGATGGCGGCACGCACGAACTCGGACTGCGCACCGCGCTTCTGCGGGGCTTGAGGAGCTACGCCGAGCTCGTCGGCAACAAGCGCGCGGCGATCGTGACCGCCGACGACGTGATGATCTCGGCCGCAGGCATGCTGTCGGTCTTCATCCGCGAGCCCGATTTCGTCGGCCAGACCAAGGATCGCCTCGCGACTGTTGAAGCGGCGCGCATCGTCGAGACCGCGCTGCGCGACCCGTTCGACCACTGGCTCGCCGACAATCCGCAGGAGGCCGGCAAGCTTCTCGACTGGGTGATCGCGCGCGCCGACGAGCGTGTGCGGCGTCGGCAGGAAAAGGAAGTCAGCCGCAAGAGCGCTGTGCGCAAGCTGCGCCTGCCCGGCAAGCTCGCCGACTGTACGCAGAACGCGGCAGCGGGAGCGGAGCTCTTCATCGTCGAGGGCGATTCGGCAGGCGGCTCGGCCAAGCAGGCGCGCGACCGCGCCAGCCAGGCCGTGCTGCCGTTGCGCGGGAAGATCTTGAACGTCGCCAGCGCCGGCCACGAGAAACTGACCGCCAACCAGCAGATCGCCGACATCATCCAGGCGCTCGGCTGCGGCACGCGCTCGAAATATCGCGAGGAGGACCTTCGCTACGACCGCGTGATCATCATGACCGACGCGGATGTCGACGGCGCGCATATCGCGTCGCTGCTGATCACCTTCTTCTACCAGGAGATGCCGCAGCTGGTGCGCGGCGGGCACCTCTACATGGCCGTTCCGCCACTTTATCGCCTGAGCCAGGGCGGCAAGGTCATGTATGCCCGCGACGACGGCCACAAGGACCAGCTGCTCAAGACCGAGTTCACCGGTCGCGGCAAGATCGAGATCGGGCGCTTCAAAGGCCTCGGCGAGATGATGGCGGCGCAACTGAAAGAGACAACGATGGACCCGAAGAAGCGCACGCTTCTGCGCGTCGACGTCATCGAGGCCGAAGACGCCACGCGCGCGGCGGTCGATTCGCTCATGGGCACCAAGCCCGACGCGCGCTTCCGATTTATCCAGGAGCGGGCCGAGTTCGCGGGCGAACTCGACATCTAACGGCTCCTTCATCCAGCCGTCATGCGCGACTGGTACCGGTCAGGGATGCCACTCACCCTGTTGCGGCCCCGCGCCTTTCCGGAACTGTCCTACGCCAGCCCCGCCCACCCGCGGCTGAAACGCTGGTTCATTCTGGCTGTCGAGGAAGCGTCCGGGCGCTCGCATCTTTCCACGCTCTACGACATCTGGCGGCGTGACATCGTGCCGACCGGCGAGCATGTTTTCTCGCGGATGCTGGAGCTGCTGGAGCTCAAACCCGAGGTCGAGGGCGAATGGCCTCCGCGCAACCTGCCTGAGGGCCCGCTGGTCATCGTCGCGAACCACCCTTTCGGCATTGCCGACGGCATCGCCATCCTGTCGCTTGCCGAGACGCTCGGTCGTCCCTTCCGGGTCATGATCAATGCCGATCTGATGAAGGTGCCCGAGATTCTACCCTACTCGCTGCCGGTCGATTTCTCCGAGACTCGCGAGGCGCAGAAGGCGAACATCGCGGTGCGCCACGAGGCCATGCGCTGCCTGAAGGAAGGCATCACCATCGTGGTTTTCCCTGCGGGCGGCGTTGCCACGGCCCCACGTGGTTTCGGCCGCGCCGAAGACCTGCCGTGGAAGCTCTTTCCGGCGCGCCTCATCCAAGAAGCGCGCGCCAACGTCATCCCGGTGCATTTCTCGGGTCAGAATGGCTGGCTCTTCCATGCCGTCAGCCGGTTCTCGCTGACGGCGCGCATCGCGCTCCTCATCCGCGAACTTCGCCGGCTTTGCGGGCGTACCATCCGCTGCCGCGTCGGCGCGCCGATCGCGCATGAAGAACTGGCGGAGATCAAGGATCGCAAGGAGCTGACGCGCGCACTCCGCGAGCGGGTTCTGGCTCTGGGCCGGGATTAGCTTTGGTTGGGTGCGTCCTTCGAGGCTCGCTTTGCTCGCACCTCAGGATGAGGGGAGGAGTGCGCGTGGCCCCGCTGCCTCCCGTTCACGAGGAGAAGACAATCCGACGGACGAAACGAGCTTCATCGCGAACTCTCGCCAGATAGTGCCGCCCCTTACCTGCCTGTCGGCATCAACCCGACTGGGCGAGGAAAGACTAGTCGCCGCCGCTGGCCCTTGAGACCTGCAGCCCCAACCGCCCCCATCCTGAGGTGCGAGCGGAGCGAGCCTCGAAGGACGCACCTCACACTGCACCGCGTCGGAGGGTAAGACGCCTACTCTTCCGCGCTGATCGCGCTGCGCAGGTCGGCGGCGGCGCTCTGCTCGCCATTGGTGGCAAGCACTTCGACATCCTGGTTGCGGCCGGGCGTCACGGTGAACTCGCGCTGGTAGATGCGGTCGCGGTTTTTCGCGACGACGGCATACTCGCCCTCTGCCAGAACCAGCGTCGCAAACGCGCCGACGGTCTCGCGCACGATGTCGCCGGAGCCCGTCAGGATCGCCCATGACGTGTCTGCGATGGCCTCGCCGCCCGCCTCGCGTACAAGCTTCAGCGTGATCTCGGCGGCGCGGTGCTCGACAGAGGCTTCCGTGAGCAGGCCCGGCTCGACTTTCACGTCGGATCGGATGACGGCGTTGACGTTCCCGTAGGTCGAGACGATGTGATAGTTGCCGGCGTTGAGCCGCACCACCGTGTTGGGCGCGACGTCCGGCAGTATCAGTGCGCGGTCGCCCTCGGCATCGCCAGTTGATTCGTAGACCGAGAAGCGGAGCTTGTCGGAAGGGATGCGCCCGCCGCCGGCGAGCGTCGCGTCGAATTTCACGCCGCCGGCATCGAGCACCAGGCTCTCGCTTGTCTGCATGCCGCCGACCTTGATGCGCTTGGTGGCGCCGGCGCGGCCGAAGGAGGCGTGGACGAGATAGCTGCCCGGCTCCAGCGTGAAGGTGCTGGTACCGCCTTGCGCGGACGCAACCAGCGGCAGCTTGCCGTCGGGCCCGGCATCGGGCCGGAAGATCCGCCAGACGAGCCCGCGCGGGATTGACGCTCCTTCCTCAGTCAGTTGTGCGGACAGGGTCACCTCGCCGGTGCCGATCGTCGCAAGCGGCTGGTCTATGCGCGGCGGCGCGAAGCTGCTGAAGCCCGGCATGTCGACGGTGACGTCGGGCACGGGCAGCGAGGGCAGCGACGGATCGGCAAGCCCGGGCGCGATGGCGTCGCCCAGGTCCTGGGCGCGGACGGGCGCGGCAGCGAGCACCAGCGCGGCGGCGCAGATCGCGAACAGTCTGGTCACAATGGCCTTCATGCTTGCGTTCGACATCATCCGGGTGGCATTTTCGTGTCGCCTAGATAGCCCTCATCCCAGCCAACGCGCAAGGCATGAGCGAGCACCCTTCCCCGGAGAGACATTTGCCCGACCTTCTCGACCATCTGCTTGCGCGCCGCTCGCCGCCGATCCCCCTGCTTGCCGGCCCCGCACCCAGCGACGACGAGATCACCACCATGCTGACGGCTGCCAGCCGCGTGCCCGACCACGGCATGCTGGTGCCGTTCCGCTTCATCCTTTACCGCGGCGCAGCGCGCGAAGCGGTGGGCAGTGGGCTGGTGGCACTCCTGGAGGGGCGTGACGGCCCTCTTGCAGAACCGCGGCGGACACAGGAACTGACGCGCTTTTCGCGCGCGCCGCTCGTCATCGGCGTCGTCTCCGTACCCAAGCCAAGCGAAAAGATCCCCTTCTGGGAGATGCGGCTCACCGGCGGCGCCGTCGCTATGAACCTCGTCCATGCTGCCCATGCGCTCGGCTACAAGGCGAACTGGATCAGCAACTGGTATTCGGACGATGCCGAGGCAAGGCAGTTGCTCGGTATCGCGCCGGAGGAGCAGGTGGTGGGCTTCGTGCATGTCGGACGGCACGACGAGGAGGTGCCGGATCGTCCGCGACCGGACGTCACCAGTCTCGTCAGCGACTATTCCGGCCCCTGGAGCGCCTGATGTTCTATCGCCCCGAAGACGGCCACGGCCTGCCGCACGACCCCTTCAAGGCGCTGGTCGCGCCGCGGCCGATCGGCTGGATCTCGACGCTGTCGGCCGATGGCCGCGTGAACCTCGCGCCCTATTCCTTCTTCAATGCGCTCTCGAGCAGCCCGCCTCTGGTGATGCTTTCATCGGAGGGCGAGAAGGACAGCGTGACGTTTGCGCGCGAGACCGGCGAGTTCGTCATCAACCTCGTCGGCCGCGCCTTCAGCGAGAGCATGAACAAGACCTCGGTCGATGCACCGCGCGGCGTCAACGAGTTTGAGCTTGCGGGGCTGGAGCAGGTTCCGAGCCAGACGGTTCGGCCGGCGCGCGTCGGCGGCATTCCGGCCGCGCTCGAATGCAAGGTCACCGATATCCGCCCCGCCCCCACGCTTCCCGGCGCCAGGAGCGCTCCGACGCTGATCTTCGGGCAGGTTACCGGCGTTCACATCGACGACGCCATGCTGACCGAAAACGGCCTGTTCGACATGGTCAAGGCCGGCAATGTCGCCCGGCTCGGCTACATGGACTATCTGACGATCACCGAGACCTTCCAGATGCGCCGGCCTCGGTGGGAGGATCGGTAGGAAATCTCGACGGCAGCGCGACCCCCACCCCTCACCCCTCCCCACAAGGGGGAGGGAGGCGTTGGCCGTTGCGTGTCACCCTCGCACGCAGACGCTTGCTGTCGCCTGATGATTTGGCGTTAGCGCCGACGCCCTCCCTCCCCCTTGTAGGGAGGGATTGAGGGTGGGGGTCGAGCCTGCGCTGAAGCTTACTCCCGCCAGATGCCCGCCCGTGCCAGAAGCCGCTCGGCCTGGCGAAGATGCGGGCGGTCGTACATCTTGCCTTCAAGCGCCAGCACGCCCGGATTGCCGGCCTCGCGAAAGGCGCGGGCGACGCGCTCTGCTTCGGCCACGGCATCGGCGGAGGGCGTGTAGACCTCGTTGATGACGGGCACCTGCGCCGGGTGGATCGCCATGGCGCCGACGAAGCCGTCGCGCTCCGCCTCGATGCAGGCGCGGCGGAAGGCGGCTTCGTTGCGGAAGTTGGTGAAGACGGTGTCGAGAGCCGAAACCTCCGCCGAGGATGCGGCCAGAAGCGTCAGGGATCGGGCAAGCCGGAAGAGGTCCGTGAACTGGCCTTTCTCCTCACGCGACGTCCGCGCTCCGACTGAGGCCGCGAGGTCTTCCGCGCCCCAAGTCAACGCGGCAAGGCGCGGATCGGGATCGACGCCGTATGTGGAAGCGGCCAGCACCCCCTGCCCCGTCTCGGTGATGATCGGCAGGATGCGCGTCGCGCCGTCATCGAGCCCGTTGTCGGCCTCGTGCACACGCAGCTTCACCGACAGCCGGGCGACATCGTTCGCGCCATTGCACTTCGGCAGCATGATGCCGTGCGGGCCAGCCGGCATGATGCCGACGAGGTCTTCGTCAGTCAGGCCCGTGCCAAGATCGTTGACACGGACGTAGACAAACGGGCCATCCTGCCCGGCGCGGCTGCGCAGGAACTCTGCGGCGAGGCGGCGGGCGGCGGGCTTGTTTTCGGCCGAAACGGAATCCTCCAGATCGACGATCAGCGCATCGGCGCCGCTCTCGAGCCCCTTAGCGAGTTTCTTTTCCGAATCGCCCGGGACGAACAGCATCGAGCGCATCAGGCGGGCCTCTTCATCATCATGGCCTGGCGCACGCAGCGCGCGACGAGCACGTCATTCTGATTATAGGCGCGATGCTCGAACTCGACGATGCCGCGGTCTGTCCGCGACTTCGATTCCCGCACCGAACAGACTTCCGTTTCCACGCGGATCGTATCGCCGTGGAAGACCGGATGCGGGAAGACGGTGTCGGTCATGCCGAGATTGCCGATCGTCGTGCCGAGCGTCGTCTCATGGACGGAGATGCCGATCATGAGGCCGAGCGTGAAAAGCGAGTTCACCAGCGGGCGGCCCCACTCGCTCTTCTCGGCGAAGGCAAAATCGATGTGAAGCGGCTGCGGGTTCATGGTCATGACGGAAAAGAGCATGTTGTCGCTCTCGGTCACCGACTTGGTCAGCGCGTGGCGGATCACGCGCCCGACCTCGAACTCCTCGAGATAGAGACCGGCCATCCATCCTCTCCCTTCGATCATCTGCGACGGCACATGCGGCCGCGCGTCGTTTCGGGCGGGTTAAAGAACATGGTGAACCCTTCGTAAACCAATTTCGCGCAAGGCTGTGCCCATGTGGGGAAAAGCTTGCGCGTCATGGTCATCCGTCATTTCCTGAAATGGATCGCGCAGGCGCGCGTCGAAGAGCGGGCAGCGGCGGCGACCGCGCTCGCCAACGCCTTCCTCGCAAACGAACTCGCTTTCGAGGAGCGCTGCGAGGCGGAAGCGGCACTTACCTATCTACTCGATGACCCGGCGCCGAAGGTGCGCCATGCGCTCGCCGAAGCCATGGCGCTCAGCCACCACGCACCGCGCCAGATCATCGCCGCGCTCAGTTGCGACCAGCCCGAGATCGCCGCGCTGATCATCCTGCGCTCGCCGCTTCTCGACGATCGCGACCTGATCGAGCGCGTGCGCGGCGGCGACGCTGCGATCCAGAAGATCGTGGCGCAACGGCCCTACGTTTCGATGGCGGTTGCGGCAGCGATCGCCGAGTTCAGCGACCGTGCCGCATGCCTCGCGCTTCTCGGCAATGGCGGAGCGGACATTCCCGATGCGGCTCTGCGCCGGCTCGCAGAGCGTCATGGCGCCAGCGGCTCGATCCGCGCGAGCCTGCTGCAGCGACGCGATCTTTGCCCGGCGCTTCGCCATGCGCTCATCAAGCAGCTGGGCGAAACGCTGATGGCAGCGCCGATCGTGCGGCAGATGGTGCCGACGCCTCGGGCAGAAAGGCTTAGCCGCGAGAACGCGGCGATGGCTGCGGTCGCGCTCATCGACCGGACGCCGACGCAGCGGCATGGCGCGCTCGTCGACCATCTCCGCCAAACAGGCGAGCTGACTTCTGGCTTCCTCGTGCGCATCGCCGCGCAGGGCAAGATGGACTTCTTCGCCTGCGTGCTGGCCCGTCTTTCGGGGCGCGTAGGCGCGCGGGTCAATACGGTGCTTGCGGGCGGCAGTCCTTCGGCCGTGACATCGCTCTTCCGCGCAGCCGGGCTCGATAGTGAGCTCGATGCGGCGCTTCTCGCGGCGCTGACCGTCTGGCGCGACGTCGCCAACGGGCGCATCGTCGCCGGCGTGCAGGAAGCGAGCTGGACGATGCTCAAGGCTGCGGAAGCCAGCCCGGCGCTGGCCGCGCAGCTGCGCGCCATACATCTCGAGACCTTGCGCGACAATGCCCGGCGCCACGCGCTGGAACTCGCTGCCTGATGTACAAAGGGCGGAGCTCTTGGCCCCGCCCTTCTGAATGTATCAGGCCGCTTCGGCCTGCTGACGCCGACGCTTTACGTCCGGCGGCGTCGCTTCTTCCGACAGGCTTGCGACTGCCTCGGCCAGCGACAGCGACTGCTGGTCGCGGCTGCCGAAGCGGCGCACATTGACCGTCTGCTCCTCCGCCTCGCGCTTGCCGCAGACGAGGATGACCGGCACCTTGGCCAGCGAGTGCTCGCGGACCTTGTAGTTGATCTTCTCGTTGCGCAGGTCGGTTTCGGCCGTCAGCCCCGCGGCCTTGAGCTTCTCGACCACCTTGCGGGCATAGTCGTCGGCCTCCGACGTGATCGTGGCGACCACCACCTGCACGGGCGCGAACCAGAGCGGGAAGTGGCCGGAGAAGTTCTCGATCAGGATGCCGAGGAAGCGCTCCATCGAGCCGCAGATGGCGCGGTGGATCATGACCGGCTGCTTCTTCTCGGAATCCGAGCCGATGTAGAAGGCGCCGAAGCGTTCCGGCAGATTGAAGTCGACCTGCGTGGTGCCGCACTGCCATTCGCGGCCGATGGCGTCGCGCAGCGTGTATTCGAACTTCGGGCCGTAGAAGGCGCCCTCGCCCGGCAGGATGCCGGTCTTGATGCGCCCGCCGGAATTCGCCTCGATCTGCTTGAGCACGTCCATCATGACGGCTTCCGCGCGATCCCAGAGCGCATCGGATCCGACGCGTTTTTCGGGTCGCGTGGAGAGCTTCACGACGATCTCGTGGAAGCCGAAATCCTCGTAGACCGACAGGATCAGGTCGTTGATCTTGAGGCACTCCGCTGCCATCTGCTCGTCGGTGCAGAAGATGTGCGCGTCGTCCTGCGTGAAGCCGCGCACGCGCATCAGCCCATGCAGCGCGCCCGACGGTTCGTAGCGGTGGACGGTGCCGAATTCGGCGAGCCGGA
>VFQO010045072.1_pt1 | contig 11592 bp, 8 predicted proteins | sample 3512331 | NCBI WGS metagenome assembly VFQO01 (sample SAMN10412371, study PRJNA504923) | tailings metagenome | isolation source: Replicate 3 from Balatoc abandoned mine | place: Philippines: Itogon, Benguet | collected 2017-08-28 | reverse complement strand
GTGCTGGTCGCCCGGGCCCTGGCGCAGGAGCCCGGTGTGATCCTGCTCGACGAACCGACCAACCACCTCGACATCCGCTTCCAGCTGGAAATCCTCGATCTTCTGCGCAGCCTTGGCATCACCGTGATCACCACGCTCCATGACGTGAACCTTGCTTCCTCCTTCGCCGACCGGGTGTTGCTGATGGCCAATGGCAGGATGGTGGATTTCGGCATCGCCAAACGGGTGCTCACCAAGGCGAGCATCGCCCGTGTCTTCAAGGTCAACGCCAACCAGTATGTGGCCGCCAAGGGGCACGGGCCGCATTTCTTTTTCTATCTCACCCCCAAAACCCAAAACGAGGAGACACTTTCATGAAACCCCTGTGCTTTTTGCCGACCATCATCGGCGCTGTCACCCTGACCACGGCGGCATTGGCCGATCCCGTGACGGTCAAGAGTTGCAACCGCGAGGTCACTTTTGAACAGCCGCCGCAGCGCGCGATTTCCAATGACGTGAACCTGACCGAGATGATGCTGGCGCTCAAGCTGCAGGACCGTATGGTGGGTTACACCGGCGTTTCCGGATGGAAGACGCTGGATGAAAAATTGCGCGAGGGCGTGAAGGAACTGCCCGAACTTTCTGCCAAATATCCGAGCAAGGAAGTGCTGCTCAGTGCCGATCCCGATTTTTTCTTTGCGGGCTGGAACTACGGCATGAAGGTGGGCGGCGAAGTGACGCCCGAAACCTTGGCGCCCTTCAACATCAAGGTCTATGAATTGACCGAGTCCTGCATCCACATCATGGCGAAGAACAAGCCGACGATGGATGACATGTTCGTCGACCTTCTCAATCTCGGAAAAATCTTTGGTGTCGAGGACCGCGCCAATGAACTCGTAGATGGCTATCGCAAGGAGCTTGCCGGGATCGTCAGCAAGATCGGCAAGGATACGAAGCCGGTGCGCGTGTTTGTCTATGATTCCGGCGAGGACAAGCCTTTCACATCCGGCAAATATGGCATTCCCACTGCCATGATCGAGGCGGCAGGCGGCAGCAACATCATGGAAGATGTCGAAAAGAGCTGGACCGAGATCGGCTGGGAACCGGTGATCGAACGCAACCCGGAAGTGGTCGTCATCGTCAACTACGGCGAGGTGACGGCCGAGCAGAAAATCGCCTTCATGAAAAACAATCCCGCCTTCAAGAACATCGATGCCGTGAAGAACGACCGCTTCGTGGTGCTCGAATACGTGGAGGCAACACCGGGACCGCGCAATGTCGCGGCAATCCGCAAACTCGCCGAAGCCTTCCATCCCGGCGTGATTTGATCCGTGTCCCTGCGCGAACCCTGACGATGCGCCGGCTCCGGACACTGCCGTGGATTCTGGCAGCAGGATTTCTGGTCCTGCTGCTCAGCATCTCCGTGGGCGTGGCCTTCGGTTCATCCGCCATTCCGCTTGAGACCGTGTGGTCGATCCTGCTCAACAAGAGCGGGCTCGCCACAATCGAACCGAACTGGTCGGCAGGCCGCGAAAGTATCATCTGGGACGTGCGGTTTCCGCGCGCCGTCCTCGCCGTGCTGGTGGGCGCGGGCCTTGCCGTCGTCGGTGCCGTGCTGCAATCGGCAACGCGCAACCCGCTTGCCGATCCGCATCTCCTCGGCGTGTCCTCAGGCGCGGCGTTTGGCGCGATCCTCGCCCTCCTCCACGTGGGCCCGATCTGGGGTCTTGTCACCGTGCCGCTTTTTGCGTTCGCGGGCGCACTGGTGTCGACAGTGCTTGTCGGTGCCGTGGCGCGGCTGACCCATTCTGCGTCAGCCGAACGGCTGGTGCTGGCGGGCGTTGCTGTTTCCTTCGTCGTCGCAGCCTGCAGCAATCTTCTGATCTTCTTCGGCGATCCGCGTGCGGCCCATACCGTCGTCTTCTGGATGCTGGGCGGCCTGGGATTGGCGCAGTGGAGCCAGCTTGCCTATCCGGCGCTCGCCCTTCTCGGCTGCGGAACCTTCGCCTGGCTCAGGGCGCGCGAGTTGAACGCCCTGGCGCTTGGCGATGAAACGGCCCTGTCGCTCGGCATTGCCGTGACGCCCCTGCGCATGCAGCTTTTCACGGTGACCGCCCTCCTGACCGGGGCCATGGTCGCCTTCTCCGGCGTCATCGGCTTTGTCGGGCTGATGATGCCGCATTTTGCGCGGATGCTGACCGGCAGCGACAACGTCAAGGTCATTCCGGTGGCGGCGCTGCTCGGTGCCATCGCCTTGATCTGGGCAGACCTCGCGGCACGCGTGCTGTTTGCGCCCGAAGACATTCCGATCGGCGTGGTGACAGGCCTGGCGGGCGGCGTTGCCTTCATCATCCTCCTGCGGCAGCACAGGAGATAATTTGTCACCGAAATTGAGCGCCCGTTGCGCTAGCCTTTCGGCTCTTCCGTCCAGTCCTGGTTGTTGACGGCAACAATGTTGGCGGCCTCGGGCACGGCTTCCGGCTTCCATTGGGCGATCCGGTCCTGCACCGCCTGACGCTCGGTCTGGGTCAGGGTCTTGGCGAGGGCATTGGCGCGCTTCAGGCCTTCCTGGTCGTTCTGCTGGGCGGCCAGCATGTACCAGAACATGGCATCCTTCGAATCCTTGCGGGTGCCGAGACCGCGCTCAAGCAGGACGGCGAGATTATACTGGCTGTCCTTGAGGCCGTGCGCGGCAGCGAGCGAGAACCACTTGAAGGCCTTGTCATAATCCGCCGGCCCCACTTCGTCGCCGGCAGAGAGCACCGCAGCGTTGTGCATGGCCTTGATGTTGCCGAGGGCCGCGGCGCGTTCGTACCAGCCGAGCGCGGCGCGGAGATCGCGCGGCACGCCCTTGCCCTTTTCATAGAGCGTGGCAACGCGATATTGCGCGGGTGCGGAACCCTGTGCTGCGGCCTTGCCATACCAATAGGCGGCCTTGGCGAAATCCTGCGGCACCTGATCGCCATTGTTGTAGCGGGTGGCGATCACGAACTGGGCCTCGACATTGCCGAGGGCCGCCGCTTCGCGGAGTTTCATGGAGCCTACTTCGGCAGGGGGCATGTTGCCCGAGGGCAATTCCTCGCCGGCCACAATGGCTCTTGTCGCTTCGCCGCTCGGTGAGGTGGACGCCGTCAGAATCTGATCGATCTCCGGCTCGGGCAGCAGCGCCTTGTTCTGCACAGGCTGTTCACTGGAGGCGAGCTTGTTGACCTCGCTCTCGGCCTTGGGAACAATCTGGGTGGTGGAGCTTTTCTTCACGCCCTGCTGGATGGGCTGTTCGATGGCGGCGGGCTCGACGGGCTTCACCTTCTTGCCGCGGCCCATGACGTTCATGGTGACGGCGGAGGCGAGCGCCAGCAGCACGAAGCCCATGATCAGGAGCTTGCGGCGCTTGGTATCGTTGTTGTTGGCGGGCGCCTTGAAGCCCGGCGGCGGCTTGATCTCGCCGGACAGGCCCACGGGTTCCGGCTTTTTCTTTTCGGCCTTCGGCTTGCGCTTCAAGAAGGAGAAGCTGAGCAGCGACTTGCTGCCGGGGCGGACCGGTCCGCCATTGGGCTGTGCGCCGCTCTTCAGCGTGAAGATGCTCTTCTGGGCCGAAGCTTGGGCGGCACGGCGCGCGGCCGCGATAAAATCATCGCCGCTGAGCGGCGTTGAGGGTTCGGCTGAAGATTGCTCTTCAACCGGAGACGGGCCCGCCTCCAGAGGATTCTGGAAGGGCGGGAGCCCGGCTTGCGGCGCTGGTTCATCCGCAGTCGCCGCGGGTCCAAGGATAAGTTCTGTTTCTGGTTCCTGGGGTTCAAGCGGGTTGTTGACGGGACCCGGCACGGCGTCCTCGACGGCCATCATCGCCGCAGGCGCTGCCGCCACGGCAACGCGCGAACCGATCGCCGCCGTTTCAAGTTCCGCGAGCTTGGTGACGATCTGCTCCAGCGTCTCGTGCACCGCTTCGAGGGTTTCCTGATTGCGCTGGTCCGACGTTTCTGCAGCCTGGCGCACCGCTTCAAGGCCCTGTTCCAGCGCACCGATCTCGGGCGAGCCGGCCAGCGTCACGGGCTGCGGCCCCTGACCCATGATGCGTTCGGCCATGCGGCCTGCCGCTTCTTCGGCGACCTGCTGGGTCCAGTTGCGCTGTTGCTCGAAGCTTTCGAAAAGTTGATTGACGGCACGCTCGATCGATTCAAGCGACGACAGATGCTGCTCGGTGCGGCCGACGCGCTCCGACACTTCGGCAAGGCGCGCCTCGATCTCGCCCGACTGGGCAACTGCATGGCCCGCCAGCACTTCGTTGAAGCGGTAGTCGAGTTCGGCGATGCGGTTTTCCAGTTCCTGGAAATGCGGAATGATTTCGGTTGCAGCCTGTGTCTGTTCTAGGCGCTGCGTGAGCTCGAGAATGCGGTGATCCATTTCCGCAAGCGGGCGCAGGTCCGGGCCTTGTGCAACGCGGGCGGACAGCTGCTCGACAGCGTTGCGCAACGCATGCACTTCGCCATCGTCCGATTGCGAAAGCTGGCTTTCGTCGATGCGGCGGTGGAGCCGCTCGATCTCGCCGCGCAGGCGCTGCACTTCAGCAGGGGCAACAATTGAACTGGCAAGCGAGGTCTGGGCTTCGCGCACGAGGCCGACGATGCGGCTCTCGATCTGGCGCAATTCCTGCTGGCTGGCCTGCACGGCCTGGGTCTGGGCGCGGTTGGCAAGGGCCTCGGCGGTGTCCCGCACGCCGTCGATGCGCTGTGCAAGATCCGACAATTCGTGGCGGAGCAGATCAGGAAGGCCGGTGGGCCGCTGCTGGTTCTCGCTCACATCGAGGCGGCGGGCGAGATCACCAAGGCGGTTCTCGAGATGGGTGAAGGCAGGCGCCTGGCGGATAAGCTGGTCGCTGTTCGCCGTCTGGGCCTTCTGCGACATGGAGGCGATGCGGTCCTGCAGGGACTTCATCTGGTCGCGGTTGCGCTTCTCGCTCGCGTCCATGTGTTCGACGATGCCGCCCACCGCCTTTTCGAGGGCCTGGTAGCCGGGCGAATCTTCGGGGCGCGGTGCAGCCTTCAGGGCCTGCGCCATCTGCCGGCCGAGCGTGCTCAGGCGCTCGTTGACGGCACCGAAGGCTTCAACGGTCTGGCGCTCGTTGCTTTCGACACGGGCCAGCACGCGCTGCACGGCAGCATCATCCAGCTCGCGTTCCGGCGCCGGGCGGATGCCGATCCGTGTCGCCGTGCTGGCGTCACGCTGCGAGAGGCGCGAAAGTGTTTCCGCGATGTCTTCGAGGCGGCTCGCGGTCCGTTCGAGATTGGCTTCCGGCGCCTTGAAAGGCCGGCCCTTGGGCTGTTCGCGGGACTGGCCTTCGGCACCGTCTTCCGCCTGCTCCTTGATGGTCGAATTCAGCCATTCGCCCAGGGTCATGCCGGAACGCCGGGCCGCCTGCTTGGCGGCCTCGCGTGCGTCAGACTCGATCCCCTTGATACTCCACGGCAATCCTGGCTTCATCGCCACCTACTCCTCAATCCCGGCGTCACATGGCGAGGGCCCCCAAATCATGCGCCGGGACACAAAATCCCAACCCTGAAAGTTAACTTTCTTGGTAAAGATTCAGTTAAGCGTTTGATCTTTTATGCAGAATAACGACGACCCCCTTTTCCGAGGACCCGCCTTGACCCTTGCCTTCGTCACTCCCGCCCATGACCGTATGGAAGACCTGCGCCGTGAGCCCGCCAGACTGGCGGAACTGCTTGCCTCACCCACTGTCCGCATCCTGCGGGCCCGCGGCGACCTGATCGAAGTTGAGGGCGAGGTGCCGAAAGTGTCGCGCACGGCGCTGACTTCGGAACCGATCTTCCTGGGCCAGGCCGCAGACGGCACAGCGCTTTTCGCCGAACAGGCACCTGAAGACGCACCGCTTGCACCATTGCGCGGCCTGATGCTCGCAGGTGCACTTCCCGCAGAAGAGCTCACGTTGCTCGCCCATGCGCGCAGTCTGGTGCACTGGCACGAGACCCACGGCTTCTGCGCCAAGTGCGGCGCGGCCTCGACCTTGATGGATGGCGGCTACCGGCGGCATTGCCCGGCCTGCAGCGCCGATCATTTTCCGCGCACGGATCCCGTGGTCATCATCACCGTGACCTGGGAAGGCCATGTGCTGCTCGGACGGCAGGCCAGCTGGCCCGAGGGCATGTATTCTGCGCTCGCCGGTTTCATCGAACCGGGCGAGACCATCGAGAATGCGGCACGGCGCGAAGTGTGGGAAGAAGCAGGCATCCGCGTGGGCGATGTCAGCTACGTGCAGAGCCAACCCTGGCCCTTTCCGGCGAGCCTGATGATCGGGCTCACGGGCGTTGCCGCGACGCATGAGATCCGCATCGACCACAATGAATTGCAGGATGCGCGCTGGTTCCCCTTTGCCGAGGCGCGGCAGATGATGGCGCGCAACCACCCGCAGGGACTGACCGCCACCCATCCCTATGCCATCGCCCATCACCTGCTGAATGCGGTGCTGGCGGACTGACCCGCCGGTATTTAGTCCGTATGCGGAGGAGAAATCCCTGCCTAGCCGCCTTCCATGCGTTTGGCGATCTCGGCGCGGTAGGGGCTCGCGGGATAGACGCCGAGGATGCGCATGTAGGAGGTGAAGAACTCCAGTTCCTCCATGGCAAGACGCACGAGCCGATCCTGCGGATGGCCTTCGATCTCGGCATAGAATTGCGTGGCCGAAAAGCGCCCTTCGAGCTGGTAGGATTCAAGCTTGGTCATGTTGACGCCGTTGGTGGCAAAGCCGCCCATGGCCTTGTAGAGCGCGGCGGGCACGTTGCGCACGCGGAAGACAAAGCTTGTCATCACCGCGCCTTTACCGGGATCAGCGTCATTGCGCTCCGGTGCCAGCACGACGAAGCGCGTGGTGTTGTGGGCTTCATCCTCCACATCGGCACGCATGATGTCGAGGCCATAAATTTCTGCCGCCAGCTTCGAGGCTATGGCAGCCCGCGTCTTGTCCTTGATCTCGGCAAGCTCGCGGGCGGCACCTGCCGTATCAACCGCGACGACAGCCGTGAGGCCCAGTTCGCGGATCACCTTGCGGCATTGTCCGAGGGCGTGGACATGGGAGTGTACCGAGGTGATGTCAGAGGCCTTTGCGCCTTTCACCACCAGCAATTGATGATGCACGGGCAGGAAATGTTCACCGACGATCGAGAGCGTCGAGGCCGGCAGCAGATGATGAATGTCAGCCACGCGGCCCGCCACGGAATTATCCGTAGGGATCATGGCCAGCGCCGCCTGGCCGTCCTGCACCGCCTGGAACGCATCCTCGAAGGTGCGGCAGGCCAGCGGCTCATGGCCGGGCACGGCTTCCAGGCAGGCGATGTGGGAGTTGGCCCCCGGCTCGCCCTGATAGGCAATCTTCTCTTTCATGTCCCGTCCTTGAGGGCGATCCGCGCCGCTTCCAGATCGGCAGGCGTATCGACGCCCAGCGGCACGCTGTCAACGCGGACGACGGCGATCTTCATGCCATTGTCCAAGGCCCGCATCTGCTCAAGGGAGCGCTCTTTCTCGCGCAGCGACTGCGGCAGGCGCACGAAACGCTCGAGCGACTCGCGGCGATAGGCATAGACGCCGATATGATGCCAATAGGGTGGGTGATGGGCTTCGCCCACCTGGCGCACGAAATCCCGGGCAAAGGCAACCTCGCGGTGATCGCCCAGTGGCGCGATGGCCTTGACGATCTGCGGCCGGGCCACGTCGGCCGGGTCGTGGATCAGGGCGGCAATGGTGGAGATATCCACAGTTTCATTGGTGAGCCCCGCCAGACAGCGCTGCACCGCCAGCGGGTCGATGGTCGGCAGGTCGCCCTGCAGGTTGACGATGTGGGAATAACGCTGCTGCGGGTCGCGCAACTTGAGGACAGCCGCCACCCGGTCCGAGCCCGAAGGCAGGTTGGGTTCGGTCACCATGGCATCGCCGCCGGCCTTGCGAATGGCTTCGGCAATGGCGAGGTCGCCCGCCGCCACGAGCACGTGACCGACCTTGGCCTCCACGGCCCGGCGCCAGACATGGACGATCATGGGTTCCCCCCAGATATCGGCCAGGGGCTTGCCGGGCAGTCGCGTGGCCGCCAACCGGGCGGGGATGACCACAATGGTATTCTGTAACTCTATCATCAACTTGGGCCGGGGCGCGGCAAAATGTGCCGCAGAGCTTATAGATATTGCGACAGTGCCAGCAAGGCATTAGTTAGGCGCATCCGACGCAATCACGCAGGTAGTTCGACCCATGATCGACAGCTGGACCTTCAACAAGATCGCAGGCGCAGTCCTGGGAACGGCCCTTCTTGTATTCGGCCTGAGCGAGCTGGGTGCCATGGTCTATCACCCGAATGAGCCTTCGGAGGAAAAGCCGGGCTTCAAGATCGACGTTACCGAAGCCGCCGGTGAGGCGGGCGGTGCCGCTGCCGTGGAAATGTCGCTGGGCGCGCGGCTCGCCGCAGCAGATGCCACCAAGGGTGCCACTGAAGCCAAGGCCTGCCAGTCCTGCCATGATTTCAGCAAGGGCGGCGTGGCCAAGACCGGCCCAGACCTGTGGGACATTGTCGACCGCCCGAAGGCGTCCTTCGTTGGCTTTGACTATTCCCCCGGCATGAAGGCCCAGTCCGGCGAGACCTGGACCTACGAACACCTCGATGCCTTCCTCAAGAACCCTCAGGCCGTGGTCAAGGGCACCAAGATGGGTTTCGGCGGTCTCAAGAACGATGCCAAGCGTGCCAATCTCATCGCCTATCTGGCAACGCTCGCAGATTCTCCGAAGCCCTTCCCGGCACCTTGAGAAAGCCATCATTCGAATCGACAGCAAAGACACCGGCAGAAACCCTGCCGGTGTTTTCATTTGCGCGGCGTAACGACTAAAACAGACCGCGAATCACGGACGGATGGCGCCCATGGCATGGACCCGCAGACGCATTCTGCAGATTGCAGGATTTTCACCTTTCGCCTCCGGTTTTGCTGCCCTCCCGGCCCTTACCGATGACCGCGTCTTCCGCCATGCCACGACCCTCTTCGATGCGGTCAAATATCCACCCGGCTTTCCACATTTCGACTATGTGAATGTCGAGGCACCTCAGGGCGGGCGGGTGCGGCTTGGCCTTCTCGGCTCTTTCGACAGCCTCAACCCCTACACGATCAAGGGCGATCCGGTTTCGACGGGTGTCAACGAGACCTTGATGACGCCCTCGCTTGATGAACCGTCAAGCGAATACGGGCTCATTGCCGAAAGTGTCTGGTATCCGGATGACTGGAGCAGGGTTGTGTACAAGCTCAGGCCCGAGGCGCGCTTCCATGACGGCACGCCGGTCACGCCCGAAGACGTGATCTTCAGCCTCGACGCCCAGAAAGAGAATAGTCCGAAAGCGGCAGGCTACTACAAGGACATCGAAAAGGCCGAGAAGACGGGCGACCACGAGGTCACCATGGCCTTCTCGATCACCGGCAACCGCGAGCTGCCGCACATCACGGGCCAGCTCGCCATTCTGCCCAAACACTGGTGGACGGGACAGGATGGCGCCGGAAAGACCCGCGACATCGCCCTCGCCACGCTGGAAGCCCCGCTCGGTTCCGGCGCCTACATGGTGGCAGACGTGAGGCCCGGCCAATCCTACCTCTTGCGCCGCGTACCCGACTATTGGGGTGCCAAGCTGCCGGTCAACATCGGCCAGAACAACTTCGATGAAGTCGAGGTGCAGTTCTTCGGCGACCGCAACGTGCAGGTCGAGGCCTTCAAGGGCGGGCAGTTCGACATTCAGATCGAAACCTCGTCCAAGAGTTGGGCCACGGGTTATGACTTCCCGGCCGTGCGCGACGGGCGGGTGGTGAGGAATGAAATTCCGCGGCTTGGCGTCAGCGGCATGCAATGCTGGGCCGTGAACCTGCGGCGGCCGTTGTTCCAGGACAAGCGGGTGCGCCAAGCGCTCGATCTCGCCTTCGATTTCGAATGGTCGAACCAGAACCTGTTCTATGGCCTCTACACACGCTCGCGCAGCTTCTTCAACAATTCGGAACTGGAGGCGACCGGCCTGCCCTCGCCCGAGGAACTGGCGCTGCTGGAGCCCCTGCGTGACAAGATTCCGCCGGAGGTTTTCACCACGGAATATGTGAACCCGGTCAATGCCGGCCCCCAAGACCGGCGCAAGAACCTGCGCGAAGCCCAGGCGCTGCTCGCAGAAGCGGGCTGGGTGGCGCAGACCCAGGGCACGCGGCAGGTTCTCAAGAATGCCAAAGGCGAGACCTTTCGTTTCGAGATCCTGCTCGATGGTCCCGCATTCGAGCGCATCGCCCTTCCCTACCGCGACCAGCTGGCACTCTTGGGGATCGACGCTACCGTGCGCACCGTGGACCCCGCGCAATATGAGCGGCTCGAAGGCGATTTCAACTTCGACATGATCTCGCAGATCTGGGGGCAATCGCTCTCCCCGGGCAACGAGCAGCGTGAATTCTTCGGCTCCGAGTTCGCCGCCAAGGTGAAGAGCCGCAATGTTTCGGGCATCGCCGACCCTGCCGTCGACATCCTGATCGAAAAAATCGTCACCGCTCCCAACCGGCCCGCCCTCATCATGGCCTGCCGCGCCATGGACCGGGTGCTGATGTGGAACCGCTATGTCGTTCCCATGTGGTTCAAGGCCGCAGACTGGGTGGCTTACTGGAAACGCGTGCGGCACCCCGAGCACATGCCGGGCTATGCACTGGGCTATCCCGACATCTGGTGGTTCGATGCGGAAGCCGATGCGCTGCTGAAGAAAGGCTGACCCCGCACGCGATGGCTGCCTATATCCTCAAGCGCCTGTTGCTCATGATCCCCACGATCTTCGGGGTGATGCTGCTGACCTTCGTGGTCGTGCAATTCGTGCCGGGCGGCCCCATTGAACAGATCATCGCCAAGCTTGAAAATGCCAATGCCGATGCGGGCAACAGGCTGGGAGGTGCGGGGGACGAAACCCTCGAATCCGGCGGGAACTCCACATATCGCGGGGCTCAGGGCCTCGATCCCGAATTTATCAAGAAGCTTGAAGTGCAATTCGGTTTCGACAAGCCCGCCCATGAGCGCTTCCTCAAGATGCTGCGCGACTATCTCACCTTCGATTTCGGCGAGAGCTATTTCACCAACAAGCGGGTGAGCACACTGATCCTCGAAAAATTGCCGGTGTCGATTTCGCTCGGCCTGTGGCTGATGATCATCACCTATGCGGTGTCGATCCCGCTCGGCATCCGCAAGGCGGTGCGCGACGGCTCCAGCTTCGATATCTGGACCTCGGGCGTCATCATCGTCGGCTATGCCATTCCCAATTTCATTCTTGCGATCATCCTGATCGTGCTGTTTGCGGGCGGCAGCTACTGGGACCTGTTCCCGTTGCGGGGCCTCACCTCCGATAATTTTTCGCAATTGAGCTGGCCCGCCAAGGTGCTGGATTATGCTTGGCACCTGGTGCTGCCGCTTTTTGCCATCGGCGTATCGGGTTTTGCCACCATGACGCTGCTGACCAAGAACTCCTTCCTTGATGAAATCCGCAAGCAATATGTGACGACGGCGCGGGCCAAGGGCCTCAACGAGCAGCGTGTGCTCTATGGCCATGTCTTCCGCAAC
>VFQO010045071.1_pt1 | contig 11593 bp, 15 predicted proteins | sample 3512331 | NCBI WGS metagenome assembly VFQO01 (sample SAMN10412371, study PRJNA504923) | tailings metagenome | isolation source: Replicate 3 from Balatoc abandoned mine | place: Philippines: Itogon, Benguet | collected 2017-08-28 | reverse complement strand
GTTTGTGTGTGTGTGTGTGTGTGTGTGCGCACTTCCCACCTCCTCATCAGCGAATCCCTTGTACTTGTCCTTCGCTGCGAAGATACCCAGCACTGGAATCTTGATTTGCTCAACCTGTGTATGTGTGTATGTGTATGTGTATGTGTGGCCTGTGTATGTGGTATGTGTGTATGTGTGTAGTTGTGTATGTGTACGTGCAACACAATACTCAGACAAGGTGTCAGACGTTTTGAGCCACACATGCTCTGACGCATGCGCTTGATGTGTGGTCATCACATTACACACGCACGCACAAACACAGCGCTGTCTTTATGCCGCTTGGTGTTTTATGCCAGTGGCTAATTACAGACATGTGCCTCTCTCTGCACCTGAAAGTACTTTGCATCAGGGGTGCCATAGCAGGGCACAGCGCAGGTCAGCTCCGTCACATGCTGGGCGGCAGCAAATGCCAGCGCGCCTCCCATGCACATTCCTGCCATGAGCATCAATAGACACACGCACACATACACATGTGCGCATACGCATACAAACACTTACAAACGAGCAGCGTTATTGCGTTTCGTGCTGTTCTGCGCCCGTCATGCAGCTCGTGGTTTCGTGATGCATATACCTGCCATGCCTCACGGCTCACGGCTCACGTGTCGTTTGCGTCGACACGCACCTGTAATGCCTACTTTTGGGGAACCTGTTTCGAGCAGGTACTTAGCGGCCTGATCAACCTCCTGGACTGCCACCTTGAAGTCCAGATTACTCGTCAACTGTATACGCATACATGCAACAAACGAAGGCGGCAGACACACATGCAAACACATGCACGAGTCACCTCCCCGCCTGCAAGTGAGAGGCTGGTGTACTCACGTGGCTGGCCTCTTCAGCTGTGACACCAATCTTGCCCTGCAGGACAACATAGAAGTTCAGACGCGTCCGCAGGCAGCAGTACCTAATGAATATACATATGTATTCGATTGCCACGCATTCGTACCTTGTACAGGTCAGGGGCTAGGACACGAAAGCCGCGGCTGCAGGAAGGCAAAAGGCAGCAGCACAGTATGATGACTGAGCACGGGAACAGAGGCCGTGCAGAATAATCTACCTGGCCAGGAGCTCTGCCTGCTTCTTGAACAGGTCGCACATGCCCCACCACTCTGCAACCACAGTGTAATCGTCACCAGAACGTCAGTGCCACGAGAGAGCAGCCGGAGGGTAGCCACGTAGTGAGCCACCAAAAAGATATTCAGGATTGCTTCATGTCATCATGTCATCAATTCGTTTGCTCTTTTCCCACACTGCCGCCATCCACCACCCCTCCAAGATTACAGCACCCAATGAAATGGCATTCTCACGCACCCTGCATTGCGATGATGGCCGGAAGGCCAGGGTCGCCAACCTCGTAGCCTGGCAGCCCGTCGGGGCCAAAAGTAACTGGACGGAGTTGCGCCATCTAGTGAGCTATGTGGTGGGCACTGAGAACAGGGATGCGATCTTGCGCTATCCTTGAGGCCAACCAGTCTGTTCTTCACCGTGTGTGGGGCTGACCTGAAGTTATCTGGGATAACGTGCACAGATTCAAGCCATTCTACCAAGCTACCATAGATTGCACATGTATGTATGTGTAGTATGTGGCTGTATTTGAGTTAACATGTGTAAAAGCCAACCTGTATACACATGAGGGTAGAGTGCACGGGTGGGAATCTATTCCGCGCTGTTTGCAATCACTGCCATGCGCTGGCTGTATCCCTCACTTAGTCTGAGCGCAGCCATTACAGGCACCCAGGGGCAGACTCAGCCCGAGAGGGCGGTACAGAGACGTGCTCATCAACAGTACCCTTACCAAACACTAGTCACGCCAACATGCGAATGGTGTGCAACAATGGAAACAAAACAGTACAGAAGACCTTGCATAGCTTAGCCACTGCAGCTAGCAAGCACAACGCTTGATAACACATACATACAAACAGACGCGCAAGGCATCATTCGCGGTCACTGTACATACTTTAGCCTACGAGCAAACTTCAGATTGAGTTATGTGCGTGGTGGCGGGGGTGGGGGTGGAGGCGGGGGTGGAGGTGGGGGTGGGTTTGGTCTCATTGGTACTGGGTCGCCAAGCAAATCACCTAGCAAGTCCCCTCCACCACCACTACTTGACAGACCTGTCCTTGCATTGCTAGGTGGGGCCTGCACGGGCCTGGCAGGCTGCGTAGGCGCAACCCCCACAGGCGCCTGCGCCAGCCGCGGCGGCGGCAGCGGCGCAAACATCGGTTGCTGCGGCTGCGGCTGCTGCTGGGGTGGCCCACCAGGCAGCACGAAGGACGGCGGCTGGTAGCCCATCCCTTGTCCAGCCCGCTGCTGCTGTGGCGGCGGCGGCGGCTGCGGCGGCTGTGGCTGCGCCCCGCCGCCTATCAGGCGTGAAAACACGCCAGTCTGTGCCGGTGTGGCTGCGGGGTGCACTGTCAGGGGGCTGGTGTGCATACCCTGTGTGTTTGCACCCCCACCACCACCGCCAAACAAGCCGTTCCCAAACATGCTTGTCACTGCATTGAGCGCGGAAGGCAACGACGTGGCTGGTGCAGCTGCAGCCGGCTGCGCAGGAGGCTGCTGCGAGCCGAACAGCGACCCAGACGGCTGCCTGGCTGCAGCAGCAGCAGCCAGGCTAGGCAGCTGTGGCGGCGCAGCCGCACCGCCCCTCACGCCGCCGCTGCCCTGCCGGTCGGCTGCAGCCGGCTGCGCCGGCGTGGCTGCGGCTGCTGACCGCCGCAGCGTTGCTGCTGCACGTTCGCCCAGGGCCATTGCCTTGTCACACCTTAGCTCATTCAGCGCTGTTTGACAGGTGATCAGGCATGTCAATGCATCCGTGATGAGTGGAGTTAGCCGCATGGCGAGTCGGGGGAGAGGGGAGGGGTCAGGCTGGGAGGGCTCTAGCAGGGAAGGGGCTGTGTCTGTGCTGCTGACGTCTGACAGGCCCTTGGATGCCTTTGACACCTGCATGACACACACATACACACACACACACACACACACATGCGCACTCGCACACACGCACATCACCTACCCAGCCGTGCTGTGGTTCAGTGGTGTAGGTGCGTCGGCTGTGACAAACCAGACCCAGTCTCATGTGTGTGTGTGTGTGTGTGTATCAGGAGAGCAAGGGGCACTGACCTCAGCGCCCGCCTCTTCCAGCCGCCCACTAGCTTCCGACAGTGTCGCAAGAAACGTGTCCATCGCACTGTCCGCAGCCGTCGCAACCATCTCCGCAGCCGCCTGCGCCGACGTCTGCGCCTTCTGCGCACGCGAGATCGCCCCATCCACGGCCGCTTCCATGGTCCTAAGTGCTGCGCCCGTATCTGCACCTTTGACTATGCCCAATGCACGCTGTGCGCATTCCAAGGCAATCAGCAGTCGTGCGACGTGGGCTGCCGACTCAGCAGCTGCCGCCGCTGCCGGCGGCGGCGGCGGTGAGGGAGCTGCAGCAGCAGCCGCAGCCGCGACTGCCAGCCGCAGCTCGTCTGCCAGCCTGTCCCGGTCAGCTGCCACGGCTGCTAGCTGCCGCCGCACAGCCTCCAGCTCGGCATGCAGCGCAGCTGCGCGTGACTGCAGCCCAGCCAGCGCAGCTGCACTCTCTGCTGCTGCCAGCCCTGCATCCTGCTGCCCAGCTCCAGCTGCAGCACCGCTCATAGATTCATGCCTGCTAGTAACAACCCCACTAGATGATAAACGAATGTCGTCAAATGCATTTATGTCAGTTTCACACACACCAGACCCACTGCGCGACACGCGAATGCTCAGCCCGCGCGCCGCCACCTCGCCGTCGGCAGCGTCAGCTGCGTCGGCGTGTGTGTCGGCTGCATGGTGTGCGCCGTTGGTGCTGTGGTGTTGTGAGCGGGGGAGGGGGGTGAGGGAGCCTGTTGATGCGAGCTGGACAGCAGATTTGTGTTCCGCGACCTGAGCGCTGAGCTCACGCAGCTTGGACTCCTGCACACACATACACAAACACACATATACACGTCTCTTCCGAGCGCGTCTCTCCGTCCCGATGCCCGCTCAGTCCAAACACATACTTCACCAGGCGTATCATGCGAAACAGCATATGTGTGTGTGTGTGTGTGTGGGGGGGGTGTTGTTTACGGCCTCACCTGTGCTTCCAATGCAGCGTCTCGGTCCTGTATCGCTTCCCTCAATGCCTTGAGTCGACCCACAGTTGGCGTGTCACCGTCCAGACACTCTTCACCTCCCCCGTCCTCTGTGCCCCTTGGCCACTGGGGATTGGCATGCTCCATCTCCTGCACACACACACACACACACACACACACACACAGATGAGCACGGACGCACGCCTTACCGACTACTTCCAGATACAATACAGCTGTCATACACGAGCGTGGTAGCATGAGCAAAGAGTCGTGTGTGTGTGTGTGTGTGCGCGCGTTACCTGCAGCTGGTCTTCCAGCAGCTGCAGCTTCGCGTCAGATTCATTCAGCCGCTGCTGCGCGTCCTCCAGCTCAGCTGTGCGCGCCGCCGCAACCTGCGTGACCGACGCCAGCTGCGCGGCCAGCTGCTGCGCCTGCTGCCGCAGCTGCTCGCCGGCCGCCACCTTGGCTTCCAGCGCTGCCTTCCCAGCCCGCAGCTGGCTGCACTCGGCCTGTAAGGCTGCTATGGTGGCTTGCAAAGCACTGATGCGCTGATCTACCTCGCTGTCTGGCTGCTGCAGAGTGTCATTGGTCTTTGGGGCTTCGTCTGTCTGCGTTGCGCCGCTGCTCTGTACTGCACTGTCCGTCTGCGTGGTGCCGCTAACCTGGCTGGCGGGATCTGTCTGTGTTGCGCCGCTGCTTTGCAACGCTGCATCTGTTTGTGTTGCACCGCTGGTCAGTGCCATGTTGTCTGTCTGTGTAGTGCCGCTGCTGTGGAATGCGCTGTCAGTCTGCACCTCAGCTGGTACACCTGCAGCCACAGCAGGGGCGGCTGCGGCCGCAGCCGCAGCCGCAGCAGTCAAGGCTGCCAGCTGCGTGTCTTGTTCACTCAGCTGGGCCCGCAAGCTGTCAACTTCTGCAGCCAGGGCGGCGGCCTGCGCAGCCTGCGTTGACTCGTCTGCCAGCTGGCTGCGCAGCTGTTCTATGGTGGACTGATGCTCAGCCAGCTGTGACTGCGCAGCAGCTAGGTCTGCCTGGCTGCTGGTATGGCTGTCGCGCACGCTGGCCAGCTCAGCAGCCTGCGCCGTGTGTTGATCACGCACACTGGCCAGCTCAGCAGCCTGCGCCGCGTGCTGATCACGCACGCTGGCCAGCTCGGCAGCCTGCGCCACATGTGCACCACGGATGCTGGCCAGCTCAGCTTCCTGTGCAGCTTGTGCTGCCAGCGCCGCCGCCAGCTGGGCAGCTGGCACGGCTGCTGACTCATTCGCAGCTGCAAGCTCAGCTTCAAGCCGCTCTACCTGGCTCGTCTGCTCAGCCAACTGCTCCTGCAGCTGCTGCAGCTGCTCCGCAGCCGCCCGCTGGCTGTCTGCCAGCGCAGCCCGCACTGCCGTCAGCTCAGCCTGACTTGCCTGCAGCTCAGCGCGGCACGCAGCCAGCTGCTGCTGGTACTCCTCACGGCAGCTAGACAGCTCGGCTTCAGCCGCAGCCAGCCGCTCAGCTGCAGCTGCAGCAGCCGCCGTAGCAGCTGCTGTGTCAGCTGCCACAGCTGCCTCAGCTGCTAGCCCACTAGCTTCAACCCCGTTACCGAGCCCTAGCAGATCTTCACTCGACCCATCTATGCCTTTATGCAATGACAGGCCCCCATTAGGCATGGGCTGTGTCTTATCTTTCACCTTCTGTGTGACTGACTCAACTGGCTGGCTGCTGACTGTCAAGGTCAGCTGCACGGGTGCAACTGCCGCAGCGGCCAGCTGCGCGGCGTGTTTGTCTTGCGCCTCGCGCAGCACTGCCTCAGCCTGCTGCAGCTGTGCCTGCAGGGCTGCCCTGGCTGCTGCCTCACTGTCCAGCCGCAGCTGCGCGTCCTGCAGCGACTGCCGCGCAGCTGCCGCGTCTGCCTGAGCCGCAGCCGCACGCTCGCTCAGCTGCTGCAAAGCAGCCGTGCCGGCTGCAAGCACAGCGGCACTGCCCTCCAGCGCACTACAGAGCCCGCGCGTTTGGCTGCAAAGCGAGTGCAGCGCGTCAGGCAGGCGGCCCACTGTGGCTGCCGAAGCAGTTGGTAGCTGGCTGTCATGACCCGCTGATGCATATGCAATGGTAGGTGCGGTGGCAAGGGTGGCTGCGGTGGCTGGAGAGGAGGGTGCAGGAGTGCTGGGTGGCTGCTCTGTGTCTGCTTCAGCTGCGGCAGCGGCTGCGCCGCCAGGCTGACCGACTGCAACCAGCTGCTGCTGCAGCGCGTCTTGCTCGCGCTGCAGCGCCGACAGCTGAGTAGCCAGCTGCTCATGCGCTGCCTGAAGCGCTTGCATGGCTGCAGTGCTCGCTTTTAACTCCTGCTCTTGCTGGCTGGGGTGCTCTGCATGATTGCTGGATGCGGCCTCATGGGTGACAGCTGCGGCTGCGGCTGCTGTCGCGGCAGCGGTGGCAGCCTGCAGCATCCAGGCAACGACACGAGCCACAATATGCATACTCAAGATAGAGCTGGTCTAGCTTCTGCATTTGCGTACACACACATGCAGAAGCGTATGGGTGCGCCTGTGTGTGTGCCTGTGTGTATGTGTGTGTGTGTCTGTGCCTCTCGTACCTGTTGTGCTGTGGCCAGCTCGCCCCTTAGCTTCTTTACTTCCTTAGCCAGCAATGTCTGATTCTCCCTGGCCTTGGCCTTGTCTGCAGCCCTGCCTGCACGCTCTGACTCCAGCTCAGCCTGACACACGCACGCACACACATAAACACGACACACACGCTGCGGAGATCTGGCACTATGCGTCAAACACATAGCGGACACACATCCGTACACACGTTACTGTAGGACTCTGTCCCCTTCACGTTACACATCGGTCATGGTGACAGGGCTACGTAATATTGGAAATGTATGTATGTGTGTGTGTGTGTGTGTGTGTGCGTCACTCCTCACCTGCAAGGCTGCTAAGGACTTGAGTGCCTCGGCGTGTGAAGCCTCCCGCTCCGCCAGTTGGACCTGTAGGGCCGCCAAAGCCTGCAGCACAACACACAACACAACACACACACACGACATACAAACGTCCACCCAAACAGCCTTACCCAGCATACCTTGCTTTTCGGACTCTGTACGCACATGCACGCATCTGTGCATGCATCTCCGTGTGTGCGTGTGTCTGTGTGTGTGCGTGTGTACGTTCGACCTACCTCTGCCAGCGCAGGATCTGCTGCATCACCAGCTCCCGACACCCCTCTTCCAGACACCCCTGGTGCATCCTCCTCCATCCCACCTGATCCATCCCCACTCCCCCGCCCGCTGCCCCGCCCCGCACCACCCGCGCTGATACGAGAAGGCGAAAAGCCCCATGCCTGCATGCCCTTGATTAGGCCCTGGTTCTCTGAGTGGGCCTCCTCAAGCTGTTTTTGTAGTGTGGAGACCTGTGTACACACGCAGTGCATGCAACGCACATGCGTGTCAGTTCTGAGCAGAAGATGATGCATGCAACCGACATGCATGCGAGTCGCCATGGAGAGGCCTACATAAAGAAGTTTACATGACTGTGTTGGGATCATGCAAGCATTGCATGTGACCCACGGTGCATGCAAACAGCGCGCAGCCTGCAAGTGCCATGTAGCATGCATACGAATTGCCATGGTGCACGACACTGTGATTTAACATATGCATGGCGCTGTGCAGAAGTCAGCAAAGCATGTGTGGGTAAGGGATTACATACCTGTGTTGTCAGTGTCTGCATGCGGCCTGCCACAGACCCCTCCACCTCAGCCAACCGCTGGGCTAGTTGTAACCGAATGTCCTCACTGGCAGACAACTGCATACGGACCTGCTCAAGCTCTAACTCGACCTGTGCACACACGCATACACACACACACACATGGCACACACATACACACACAGGAGACACACACACACAGGGTGATCATCATTGGCTACTTTTCTATTGATTTGTATGTGCTGGCGTGCTCGGGCTTAGCCGCGATGCATAGTAGCGCGCATGCAACGCGGAACAGAGCACAACAAAGCGCGATACAAAGCAGCAGACCTATGCACACACACACACACACACACACACACACACATACCTGTTCCAGAGCACTTTCAGCATCCGTGCGTTTTTGATCCGCCAATTCCAACTGCTCCCGCAGCAAGCCAACTGCCGCTGCATTTTCGTCTGCTGCGCCTGCTGCGGCCTCCTGGGCTGCTGGCTGCTCAGGCTGCTGCGCGGCTGCTGTGGCTGCGATACCAGTGTCTGACTGCCCCCCTCTGTTTGCCTGTGCGCGAGCTTCTGCCAGCTGATGACGCAACTCCTCTATCTGATGCTCCAACTCGTACTGGCGAGCCAGCTCGGGCTGCATGTACACACACACACACACACACACACACACACACACACACACACACACACACACACATGCCACCCCTGCACCTGACATGCACAGGCTATAAAATAAGAGCGGTTTGAGGTGTGCGTGTGGTCGTTTGTTCATGTTGGTGTTTGTGTATATGCGTGTCTTACCTTGGATTGAAACTCAGCCATACGTGCGCTCATCAGTCTGTTCGCCTCTCGTAGTATAGTAGCCTCATGACTGGCTATCTGTAGGTCGCTGGCGGCCTGTGGCCACTCACACAGGAACGACACACACACACATACACACACACACACACATCTGTTTGTATGTCACTGGCGGCCTGTAGCCACTCACACAGGGACGACACACAAACCATGCGCGTGGTAGCCTGCAATGCATGAGACACGCACACATGCATACACACATACCTTGTCTAATCGGGCTTGTAGCATAGCCACCAGCCTCCGTATGTCAGTTCGATGCTCTAGCTTCACGCCCAGCCGCCGCGCCGCGCCCAGCGCGACATCCGCGGCGTCCGCGGGCCCCGCGCCGGCCGGCGGCCCCCGCATCGCACCCCGGCCCATTTCGCTGTGTGGCGGGCTGTGTGTGTGTGGCGGCGTGGCTGTGTCGAAGTGCTGTGCTGATGTGGAGGCGATGGAGGCTGTGGGTGAGTGTGGCGCGCCGTCGTGTGCTGGTGTGTGTGTGCCGTACATGCTGTCTGCCTCGCCTGCTTCGCTGGCTGGGTAGCTACGGCCTACACCCTCTCCAGCCTGACTGCTACCCACCCTGTACACGCACACACACACACACACACACACACACCTGAGTCCTACCACTTGTACCTTATAGCCAGCATCATCGCTACGCAAAGGGACGTATCAACAGTTTGTGCAGAGTACTGCGCAGTGCGTTGAGGCAGAGGTCTGCGTGGGTGTGGGTCGTTGGTGTGAGGAGTGTGTCACGTACCTTGCAGCTTGTTGCTGTGCGCGTGCAAGGGCGCGGTCCCACTCTAGAAACGTCCTGAGTGCCGAGCTGCGGCTGATCGCTGGCTGGCCTAGGAGCTTCCACATCCAGGCCTCTAGATCTGCCCGCCGCTTGTCGCACATTTCCTGTTGTCAATTCACAGGCACACCACACGTCAGAAGCTGCCTGGCGCAGGGACGCGTGTGTTTTCTTGCGCTGACAAACTGCGTGTTGCGTGTGGGCGTGTGTACCTTCGAGCCGCGTATATGCAGCGCGTGGCGCGGCGGGGGCGCAAGCGCGCGGTCCTTCATAACATCGGGAAGGGCTTGCTTGAGCTGCGGCACAATGCAAGCAGGCCAAAGGACCAAGAGCTCACTATGCGCCTGCCCTGTACCCTGAAGCGGACTGCTGCTCAAATCTCTGCATTCTGTGCCTGCCGGGCTACTCTGGTGACCTACAGGCTGGCACAGTGCTGCCGCGTGACTGCACGAAGCCTGCTGCCTGCGCACCTGGTCATACAGCAGCCTAAACTGATTGTAGCGCCTGAGCACAAAGAACGGAGGGCGGGTGCTCGCTGCCTGCGGCGTGCTGCCTGGAGGCTGGAGCAGCACATTGACGCGATATAGCTGCGCGTACAGACAGAGGGACACGCGGGGCGGGGCTGAGTATGGGAGCACACGCGCGTACGTGCATTGACGATCGTTGAGCGGGCACCCACGCACGCCCCCTGCCTGGCCACTAAGCAGACAATGGTCTAGACGCAAAGGGCTCACTAAGAGTGCTGGCAAGTGTGCACTTGGCGAGCGTAGCTGCAGGTATCAGTCTGAGGCACCCCAAGAGGCACCCCATACCTGGGGCACCCTACTCACCACTACATCCTGGTTCTCCTCGTCTTTCCCCTCAATCCATTGAGGGATGGACACAGTGAAACGCCAGCCTGCCATCGCTCTGGAGCTGAGCAAGGGGCTGCTGGCGAGTTCACGATACTGGGCTGAATTCACACAGCTTCGCTGCAAATGCCTGTGTAGGGTTTGATGCGCTCTCCATTGTGTGCGCCTGACACAGCAGCCAGTGACTTCAACTCGAGGTGCGTGTGTTGACACAGAGCACAGTTGTTCAGGGTGCGCCTACTCGTCACACCTGCCGGCTGAAATTGTACTGCACGTTGGCCTAGCGGCTGTATCTAGCATACGCTGCATTGGCAGCTGCGTTGACAATGGCCTAGCATACCAACGCATGCATTCCTTTACACGGTACAGCAAGTACAAAGCAAGTACACAGCAACCAAATCTGGCTACGCTCAACTAACACATCGCAACGTACAAGACTTCCTAGACTACATTGCGCAAGCGTCCGCAGCACGTGCCCAGCAGCCAAGTGCACACTTGTCACATGCTCTCTCCCACAGTCATGCAGTGCAAGGCTGAACTATGCCTTTCAAGCACGTACAACGCGTGTTTTGTACCCAAAAGCAATTCGAAGAACGCTCATGCACTCTCCCCTCACTCATCACTCCTCGTGCCAAGCACAGCTGGTACGAGGACCATAGTACACCAACTAGTATCGTCCGTTTGTCAGGCGATCAATTACAACGTTCAGGTCCACAGCCTGGCCTGACTTCTGCATGCTGTTGATGACAGCCATGACCTCGTGACGCTCAAAACCCATCTGTGTGATGTCCTGGATGATATCATCGAGACGCACAGACCTGTAGAGACACACACACATACACACACACACATACACACATATATGAGAGGCTGCAGCATGCTGTGTGCCTAGTACGCGGGATTTTGGCAACCAGCCTAGGAGTGTTGAGGCAGCACGGGCTGTCATCCACATCGTGCATGAGCAGAAGGCAAGAGTATGTGTATGAGGCTTGTGGTGCTGTATGGCCTCACCGTGTGTTTGTGCGGGCACCACCACCACCGCCCGCGCCACCGCCACCGCCGCCCGACCCGCCACCGCTCATGGTCTGCACACCTGGTGCCATGTGCGCGCTGGACGCGCGCTGTGGGTAGGTGGGCGCCGGCGGGTAGGCCACCTGGGGTGGTGCGGGGTAGGACAGGGCTGGAGCGGGGTAACTGGGACCAGGGGCCTGCCAAGCAGGACCTGTGATTACACGCACGCACACACACACACACACATACACACACAATCGTACTGCTTATCCGAACCCATTC
>VFQO010045070.1_pt1 | contig 11593 bp, 12 predicted proteins | sample 3512331 | NCBI WGS metagenome assembly VFQO01 (sample SAMN10412371, study PRJNA504923) | tailings metagenome | isolation source: Replicate 3 from Balatoc abandoned mine | place: Philippines: Itogon, Benguet | collected 2017-08-28 | reverse complement strand
AGACCCACCAATTGTACATCATAATCTATCAGATAGCCACTGCCTTGAATGGTGTAGGTTTGATCAATGTATTGATTAGCACCGAGAGCTAATCTAAACGAAACCTTGGTAGATTGTCCTGCTGTGAGGGTGGTATTGGCGGCAGTAGTAGTGAAATATAAATCTGAAAGATTGATATTGCCTTTATTGGTAGGAAGTTCTAAACTGAACTTACTGCTTTTGTCGTCGATAAGGTAAAGAGGCTGTTGCTCATAGGTTTTGTATTTTTTGAGTAAAACTTCTTTGACATTTCCGCCTTTGGTACTAAAAGTGATACGCAGGTCTTCGTTTTCAACCACAATATCTTTGGCGGTTCCTTGAGCAGCGCTCGAAAAATCTCCATAAATGGCCTTAGCAGCTACTGAATCCAACTGTCTTTGTGCTGGAGCGGTAGCGGTTGAAGTGCTGGGGGTAGTTTTGGCTTGACTAGTGGGATTAGGCTTGGCAGGTTCGGGGTTTGGTACCAAAAGCTGATACCCCACCAGCATACCTAAAATAAGCACTAATCCAATAATTTGATTTCTCTCCATTATTTTGGTTTTAACGTTATCTTTATTCGTTGAGCCCTATTCTGCGGTAGGTCGATGCGTCATAGTTGTTTTTTGCAGATATAGATTCCTTCAACATTTTTTTCAAAAAGCGGGTGCAAAGTTAGTGAGTTTTCAAGAAATAGTACTTGGAGAAGGGATGAGTGGTAATATTTTAGTGAAAATTTAACGTAAATGCTTAAAAAAAGAATAATTGGTGAAAATTTTTCTTGACACAATCACGTTTTAGAGTTAACATTGCAAAACATTTCTGACAACACCGCGGTAACCTCTGATACTGATAGACCCAAAAACCGCCTCCCTTGTTCAGTTCAAGCTTTCAATCCTATTTAATTTCTTGGTTAGCTCTCAAATTGTTAAACACCTAATAGTAAAAGAATTCCTTGTGTAAAGTCTCTCTTTACCTTTCCCTATTTTATGCTCAGTACTGACGATCTTAACAACAAACTCCTGTCGGAGTTAAGAGTTCTTGCCGAACAAATCGGCCTCAAAGACTACAATAAATTAGCAAAAAAAGATCTTATAAACAGGATTTTAGAACGCCAATTGACTGCTGAGCAGCCAGAAGCGACTACTCCTGCCAAACGACCTCGCAAGGGGAATGATACGGCCGCTGTCGAGAAAAAAATACAGCCTTTAGCCCAAATTCCCCCCGTTCGTGAATATACTCATTCTGACCATAGCGAAAAACGTTCGAAGCGTCAACGAATCCAAAAAGAAAAAGCCGATCCCCAAGTACCTATATTATTCACTACCCCAGCGCTTGAAGCGCAAGGTGCTTTGGAGGAAGTGCCACCTTCAGTAGTTGAAGCACCGGTATTGGAGGAGGTAGTGGTACCTAATGCGTTTGTAGAGGAGGAAGGATTTGAAGATTTAAAAATAGAAGATTTGCCCGAAGATGAATTTTTGGATACCTCTTTTATTACTGAAAATCTTGATACTGAGCCGCCTGTTGATATCGAACCGCCCAAGCCAGAAGAAAAACCACGCGAATACAAAGACGAATACTACAATAAAGTCAAACGGCAGTATAACAATTACGTCAAAGAATTTGATGGTTTAATCATCAACGAAGGCGTATTGGAAATTATGTCTGATGGAGGATATGGCTTCTTACGTTCGGCTGACTACAATTACCTCGCTAGTCCCGACGATATATACGTTTCGCCTTCACAAATTAAACTATTTGGCCTTAAAACCGGTGATAGCATTCGAGGCTCTGTAAGACCTCCCAAAGAAGGTGAAAAATATTTTGCGTTGCTCAGAGTTGAAACCGTCAACGGAAAAACAACCGAAGAAATTCGTGACCGTATTCCGTTTGAATATCTAACTCCCCTTTTTCCAGAAGAGCATATCAAGCTCAGTGGAAAAGCCGACAATTATTCGACTCGTGTTTTAGACTTATTTGCCCCTATCGGAAAAGGACAACGTGGGATGATTGTGGCGCAGCCCAAAACTGGTAAAACAGTATTGCTGAAAGAAATAGCCAATGCCATTACGCGCAATCACCCCGAAATTTACCTCATTATACTACTCATTGACGAACGCCCCGAAGAGGTAACCGATATGCAGCGTAGCGTAAGGGCGGAAGTTATCTCTTCGACCTTTGATGAGCAAGCCGACCGTCACGTAAAAGTGGCTGGAATTGTACTCGAAAAAGCCAAACGCATGGTCGAGTGCGGGCATGATGTCGTGATTTTGTTGGACTCTATTACACGCCTTGCCCGTGCACACAATACCGTTACCCCTGCCTCTGGTAAAATCCTTTCGGGTGGGGTAGATGCCAATGCTTTACACAAACCCAAAAGATTTTTTGGCGCAGCTCGTAACGTAGAAAATGGAGGCTCACTTACGATCATTGCTACGGCATTGATTGATACAGGCTCTAAAATGGACGAGGTGATTTTTGAAGAATTCAAAGGTACTGGTAACATGGAGTTGCAGCTGGATCGCCGTTTGGCCAACAAACGTATTTATCCAGCTATCGATGTGATGTCGTCAGGTACGCGTCGTGAAGATTTGCTGCTTGATAAAGAAACCCTCCAACGTATGTGGATTCTCCGTAAGCATTTGTCGGATATGAATCCCAACGAAGCAATGGATTTCTTGCTCGACCGCATGAAAGGAACCCGCACCAACGAAGAGTTTTTGGTGTCGATGAATCGCTAAGCGTTTTTTATTCATAGAATTACAAAATTAGCCCGCTCAGCTGAGCGGGCTAATTTTGTAGGTGGTTAACCAATTAAAAAAACGGTTGGCTTTTTGTGTAAGTCCACTTGATGTTTTTTCCAGTCTTTGGCTGAGAATGTCTTGACAAATCCGTCTGAAGCGGTCAAATGACAAGCCACACAGATACGGGTGCTGGGGTCACAGTGTAGTACCAAATCTTCGAGAAGTTGATTGTTTCGGTAAGGCGTCTCGATAAAGAGCTGGGTTTGTTTTTTGGTAATTGCTTCTTTTTCTAATTGCTTGATAGCTTTGATTTTTGAAGCCTTTTCGATGGGCAAATACCCATGAAAAACAAATGACTGTCCACTCATTCCGGAGGCCATCAGCGCTAGCAGCAGTGAAGAAGGCCCAATCAAGGGAATGACTTCTATGCCTAACTGATGGGCTATTTTGACCGCAACCGCGCCAGGGTCAGCCACTCCTGGGCATCCTGCTTCCGACATTACTCCGGCATCTTTGCCTTCTTTCAACAATTGTTTTAGTTGGTTCAAAGTGTCGGTTTCGGGCGTGTCTTTGTGCAGCTCAAAAAAAGAAAGCTCGTCTATGATTTTGCCAGTTTTGAGAGAACTAATAAAACGCCGTGCGGTTCGTAGGTTTTCAACAAAAAAAACATCCAATTTTTTAACCACCTCAGGAACCTGCATCGGCAAAACCCCCTCCGTAGTATCGGGTGCAAGTGGCGTCGGAATTAAGTATAATTTCATTGTAAAAAGCTGACAAGCGATTTGACAAAAGCCTCGGGTTGCTCGGCTTGTACCCAATGACTCGCCCCCTCGATAGTATCTACTGTCGAATTGGGAAACAACTCTTTTATTTTGGGTAAATCTTTGTCGCGTACATAGCCTGATTTTTCTCCTCTCATAAAAAGCGTAGGTTCTTCTACTACTCGCTGATTGGTAATGTCCTGACTAATGATTTCGATGTTTTCGTCTAAAACGGGCAAATTGATGCGCCACGCAAAATTCCCTTCTTCGTTGCGGTAGAGATTTTTAAGTAAAAACTGACGCACCGACGGACTAGGCTCATACTGACTTAGTATTTGGTCAGCTTCATTGCGGTTTTGGAGGGTATCGAGCGGAATAGCCTTCAGGCCTGCTAATATATCCCCATGATGTACTTTGTACAATCTAGGTGCAATATCTACTACCACCAAATTACTAAAAGTGCCGGGGTATTGCATAGCGTACTGCATCACGGTTTTTCCACCCATAGAATGCCCTATTAAAATAGGTTTTTCTAATTGTTGCTGTTGGATAAAATCGTGCAAATCATCCGCTAATTCGGGATAAGAATGAGTAGGGAGTTGGGGCGACCGCCCGTGGTTGCGTTGGTCAACAGTATACACCGAAAAACCGTTGTCGGCTATCACTTTGCTGATAGTGAGCCAGTTGTCGGCAGAGCCAAACAGCCCGTGAAGAATAATAATGGGGCGACCTGCGCCTATTTGACGAAAAAAAAGTTGCATTGCTGTCTTCAAAACGCGTTTGTTGGTTTTACAAAGATAGCAAGGCAACTTTCTACCCCAAGTGCTCTGGGGGATTTAATTAGTATTGAGAAACTAATCTTCTAGGTTCAAGACTCTTTTCACCTCATTATAATCTTTCCAGTTGACATTCCCCAGACGAGCCCCCGTGGCAGGCGGAACGATAACAGCGCGATACTCTTCATCCGTAAAAAAGTTGCTTACGTTCACGGCTTTAGAGAAAGAGATAAAAGCCGAAATTTTGCCAGGTTCGGCAGCAAATGAGTAAGTCACATGCGCTCCATCAAAGTAAGTATCCCAAGGTACTGCATTGACAAAACTTTTGTTGGAAGCCACGCGGTTGTAAAGTAATACCATTCCACCATCAAGCGTTTTTTGAGTCAGATAGGTCTGAATAGCTCCTCCTTGTAATCCTATTGAAGTGTACAGTTCATTTTGGTCATAATTGGTCACAAAAGATTGTTTAGGGATAGAGACCCAATTGGTCGAATAAAACGCCGCCCCACTGCTACCGGGGTCGCCTTTAGGGCCTTGTACCCCTTGTGGGCCTTGGGGACCGGGGTCGCCTTGTGGGCCTGTGCAAGCTGATACCAAAACGACCAATGCAAGTGATAGATAACCTAAGATTTTCATAGTATTGTTAGAGAATTCTTCGGCCTCTACGAAGAATAAATTTAAAGGTGAATCATATCTAAGAGGCTCATTAACGAAGATATGAGTGGATTGTAATTGAACAAATTATTTTTAAATATCCCTTCTAACGCCTATTCGCCCAAAAATCATATAGGGCACGGTTTATATTTTATTATTCGGGTAGTATAGCCCCGTCACAAGATTAGGAAATAGGATTAGAATGGAATGAAGGGGGTTTTCGCTTATCTTTGCATCCAAACCAAAAATCAGAAACATCAATGAGTTTACAGAAATCATATCCTTATCTCTACCGTTGGGCGGAGACATACGGAAAAGTGGAGTTTGGGCGGTTGGAAGAGGTAGAAGGGGTAGTAAGATGCATCGACGAAAGTGGCGTTGTATTTGAATCTCCCAAAAAAGTCAAAGACCTTGATGCCGCGCTCAAAATGGCCGAAGATGCCATTTATGAGTGGTTTGAAATCAACGACCCCGACGAATTGGATGATTGAAAAGGGCGAAAAATAAAGTATTAACAAATCAATAATAACGTGTTTGATATTAAACAAAAAGTAGGTGTTTTGGGAGGAGGGCAACTTGGGCTGATGCTCCTGCAAGCGGCAGTTGATTGGAACTTGCACGTCAAAATCTTGGACGCTGCCGACGCACCATGCGCCGCTATTGCTCCCGAATTTGTTGAGGGTTCTTTACAAGATTATGATGTCGTGTATCAGTTTGGGCAAGACGTAGAAGTTTTGACGATTGAGATTGAAAAAGTAAACGTGGAAGCGCTCGAAGCACTGGAAAAAGAAGGTAAAAAAGTTTTTCCACAGCCCCATGTAATCCGACTGATTCAGGATAAGCGTACCCAAAAGCAATTTTATCGTGAGCACGGCCTGCCTACTGCCGATTTTGTATTGACCCAAAATCGAGAAGATGTCAAAAACTACCTTGATTTTTTACCCGCTTTTCACAAATTAGGTAAGGACGGGTACGATGGCAAAGGTGTCCAACGCATCGCCTCCGCCGAAGATGTATCTAAGGCATTTGATGCGCCAGGTTTGTTAGAAAAGGCCGTAGATTTTGAAAAAGAACTGGCGGTGATTGTAGCACGAAACGAACGCGGCGAAGTATCTACTTTTCCTACTGTGGAGATGGTGTTTCATCCCGAAGCCAACTTGGTGGAGTACTTATTTGCCCCCGCCGAAATTTCGGAGGCGATTGAAACACAAGCCAAAGACCTGGCTATCCGTACAGCGCAAGCTATTGGCATTGTAGGGCTTTTGGCCGTCGAGATGTTTTTGACCAAAGATGGACAAGTGCTTATCAATGAAGTAGCACCTCGCCCTCACAATAGCGGTCATCATACCATTAGAGCTAATTTTACCTCTCAATTTGAGCAGCATTGGCGCGCTATTCTCAATTTGCCACTGGGCGATACCGCCGCTTACACGCCCGCTGCCATGGTCAATCTACTGGGTGAAGAAGGACACACGGGTGCCGCCCATTATGAAGGCATGGAAGAAGTACTGGGCGTACATGGTGTTTACCCTTTTTTATACGGTAAAAAAATCACCAAGCCTTTCCGCAAAATGGGACATATCACCGTCACTGACAGCACCTTGGAGGGTTTAAAACAGAAGGCGGATTGGGTTAAAAATGCCTTGCGAGTAATCTCAAAATAACGAACCAATAGGGAGAACGTAACGTTAGATAAACAGAGACTTTCTGAGTTTACAATATTGATTGAAGCTAAAACTTGGAAAGTTTCGTTTATTAGCTATAGAAATATCACCATTAGCCATTGATATGACACCCAATCTCCCCAAAACCGAACTCAAACGCGTTGTGATTATAGGCGCGGGGTTTGGTGGGCTTACGCTTGCTCGTAAGCTGTCGCAACGTTCTGATTTACAGGTTGTACTAATCGACAAAAATAATTATCACCAATTTCAGCCGCTTTTTTATCAAGTGGCAATGGCAGGGCTAGAGCCTAGCTCTATTTCTTTTCCTCTCAGAAAGGTATTTCAATCCAAAAAAAATGTTCACATCCGAGTGACAGAGGTATTGAAGATTGATACAACGGCTAATGTTATCGAAACTAAACTAGGGCCTGTCGAATACGACTACTTAGTATTGGCCACGGGGGCAGATACCAATTTTTTTGGAATGAAAAATATGACGGAAAATGCCCTTCCGATGAAATCAGTGTCGGAGGCTTTGGCCATTAGAAATCGGATGCTCCAAAATTTTGAAGACGCCCTCAGTGTCGAAACCGTCGAAGAGCGACATGGATTGATGAATGTGGTCATTGTAGGGGGTGGCCCTACGGGTGTGGAAGTAGCGGGTACCTTGGCCGAAATGAAACGCCACATTCTCCCCAAAGATTATCCTGAACTCAACTTCGACTCCATGCAGATATATCTCTACGAATCTTCGCCCGAAGTGCTGGAGGTAATGTCTGACCAATCTTCCAAAAAAGCCAAACAGTATCTGACAGATTTGGGCGTAAACTTGCGCTTAGGCGTAAGAATCATCGATTTTGACGGTAAATATGCTACCACCAATACGGGTGACCGTATTCGTACCAACAATTTGATTTGGGCGGCAGGAGTGAAGGCCAACGGACTTGAAGGAATTCCGGCGGAAGTATATGGCCGAGGGGGACGTATCAAAGTCAATCGTTTTAATCAAGTCGAAGGTTTGCCCAATGTATTTGCCTTAGGAGATGTAGCCTTGATGACCGAAGAAAAATTTCCCAATGGTCACCCTCAATTAGCCCAACCCGCTATGCAACAGGGTGAATTGTTGGCCAAAAACCTAGTCCGAATCATCAAAGGTGAAGAGCTCAAACCTTTTGTGTACAAAGACTTAGGCTCTATGGCTACCGTAGGTCGAAACTTGGCCGTGGTAGATTTACCTTTCTGGAAGTTTCAGGGCTTTTTTGCTTGGCTTACTTGGATGTTTGTCCACTTGATTTCAATCGTCGGGGTCAAAAATCGATTACTGATTTTTATCAACTGGCTTTGGAATTATATCACTTATGACCAGTCTTTGCGCCTGATTATCAAGCCCAAGATTTTGAAAGAAAAAGAGCCGACGCCCGCTTTAGAAAAAGAAATAGCTTGAAATAAAAGCTGAGCTTTATACAACTATTGAGCCTCTTCGATGCTATTTTTAGTACATATCTCTTGTTCAGAAAATAGCTTCGAAGAAGTCAAATATATGTTGTCAGCTACAAAAACCTTGTGTTTTTACCTTGCGCATCCTACCAATCTTATGTTTTAGGCTAAACTCCGTAGCCAATACACCCCTACGGTAAATATTACGCCCCATATTACCCCCCAAAGTAACATATGGCTGATGATTAAAAAACGGGATACCTTGAACGAAACTGCAATCAAAGTACCACCAATGGGCGTAAAAAGCAGAGGAGTCAGCAAGGCAATCCCTGTGATACCCGCCCTTTTCCAGACTTTGACAGCCATGCGGGTACGCTTACTAAAAAGACGGGGTTTTTGAGAACGATAGCGCGCGATTAGGTTCTGAATAGCAGTCCCTAAAAATACAAACAAAACCACGCTCAGCATCATGCCAATGATGGTACAAAGGACGGTTTCCCACCATTCGAGTCCTAGGGCTACTCCCGTAACGGGGCCGGCAAAAAACTTCAACATACTCGCAATAATCACCGAACTGTATTTGGCCCAAGGCATTAGAAGATGTGGTATTTTGTGAAACGAACGCTTGAAATAGATGTTTGTATGGTAGATACCATCTAAAATCCCAAAGATACACTTAAATTCAAAAAACAATTTGTGTAAGTTTGAGCCAAATATCAGAAGCTAATGGAAATCCTTGAACAAGTACAAAAATACGGCTACGTGCGCGAAACTGTCGCACCCGAGATTGACCTCGTTGCCGAAATCAACCGCTTGCGGAAAGAAAAAAACGCCGTCATATTGGCTCACTACTACGTAGATGGCGCCATTCAAGACCTTGCAGATTATATTGGCGATAGCCTGGGGCTTTCGCAGCAAGCCGCAAGTACGCCTGCAGATATGATTGTATTTTGCGGGGTTCACTTTATGGGAGAGACTGCCAAAATCCTCAGCCCTGAAAAAAAGGTGGTGATTCCTGACCTCAACGCAGGCTGCTCCCTGGCCGATTCGGCACCAGCCGATAAGTTTGCGGCTTTCAAAGCCCAATACCCCGACCACCTCGTGCTTTCGTACATCAACTGCTCGGCCGAAATCAAAGCGCTTTCGGACATTATCGTGACTTCGTCGAATGCCGTAAAAATAGTAGAGCAAATCCCTAAAGACCAGAAGCTTATCTTTGCACCTGATGCCAATTTGGGGCGCTATGTAGCCAAAAAAACGGGCCGTGATATGGTGCTTTGGGACGGTGCTTGTATCGTACACGTGGATATTTCGGAAGCAAAATTGAAAGCTTTGCGCGAAAAATACCCCAATGCTTTACTTGTAGCCCACCCCGAATGCAAAGACAATATTTTGCTTCAAGCAGATTTTGTGGGTTCTACCACGGCTATTTTGAAGTTTGTGAGCGAAAGTCACCACGACGAATTTATCGTGGCGACCGAAGCGGGGATTTTGCATAAAATGAAACAAGCAGCAGCGGGTACGGGCAAAAAAATCATCCCAGCACCGGCTACTGAAAACAATACCTGTGCTTGTAGCGAGTGTCCATACATGAAAATGAACACGGTCGAAAAGCTTTATAATTCACTCTTGTACGAGCAACCCGAAATCACGGTTCCTGAAGACATTCGCCTCAAAGCCTATGATTCGGTAATGCGAATGCTAGAAATGAGCAAAAATTTGTAGAATGCCTAGCTTGTATATCATTGCAGGCCCCAACGGAGCAGGAAAGACTACGGCGGCTTCAACTATTTTGCCAGAAATGCTTAATTGTAAGGAGTTTGTTAATGCAGATAATATAGCCGCAGGACTTTCTCCATTCAATCCAGAAGGAGTAGCGTTTGAGGCGGGGAGAATTATGCTCCAACGAATACGTTATTTACTATCAACACACGAAGAATTTGCATTTGAAACAACTTTGGCTAGCAAGACTTACATCTCTTTGTTAAGAGATGCGCAATTACTAGGGTATAGGGTTGTTTTGGCGTTTTTCTGGCTACCTTCTTTTGCTATGGCTGTTGAACGGGTAAAGCAGCGAGTTATAGAAGGTGGGCACCATATTCCATCTGATGTAGTAAAACGGCGTTATCAAAGAGGACTTGAGAATCTATTTCATTTGTTTATTCCAGTATGTGATCATTGGGTTCTTATTGATAACTCAAATTTGACTCCACAAATAATTGCAAATGGGGATAAAAATGGGAGTGCAGAGGTGCTTAATAAGCTAATCTGGGAACAAATCATTAACCAAATCAATAAAAATGAATAGTAAGGAGTTGTCTGAAAAAATCTTGACAGGTACCGAAAAGTCACTGAACTTACTGGTACGAAAAAAAGCATTTTTTGGTCAGTCGTTTGTAGTTGCTGATGAAAAAGGTGGTGTTAGCCGCATATCTGCTAAGCAACTTTTAAAAAAGAAATAAAGGAATTTATATTTTAACTAATCAAATACTGATTAATGAAACCCACCCTTTTAATCCTTGCCGCAGGAATGGGCAGCCGCTATGGCGGTATCAAACAACTCGATCAGTTTGGCCCCAACGGCGAAACCATCATTGATTATTCTCTTTATGACGCCATCCGTGCTGGTTTTGGCAAAGTAGTGTTTATCATCCGCGAAGAACTACGCAATGATTTTGAAGAAGTGTTTGGCCCCAAACTCCAAGGAAAAATAGACTACGACTACGCCATCCAAGGTTTTCAGAGCTATGTGCCTGAGGCATTGGGACAAATCGAGCGTGCCAAGCCGTGGGGAACAGGCCACGCCATGCTATGCGCGTGGCAGCAGACCGATACGCCTTTTGCGATTATCAATGCCGATGACTTTTATGGGTTGGAAGCCTTTGAATTAGTGGCTGATTTCTTAAAAAATAGCACCGACGATACCGAACATACTTTGATTGCGTACGAAGTAAAAAAGACCTTGTCCGAAAACGGAACCGTATCAAGAGGGGTGTGTGAAGTGAATGACAGTGGGTATCTCGACGTAGTGACGGAGCGTACCAAGATATTTCCGCAAGAAGACAAAATCTTCTTTGAAGAAAACGGCGACCTGACCGAACTTACGCCCGAAACGCCCGTTTCGATGAATTTTTGGGGCTTTAAGCCTTCCGTTTTTCCGATTACGGAGGCATTGTTTACCGAATACGCCCACCAAAACTACAATGCTCCCAAGGCTGAATTTTACATCCCAGTAGTGGCTACGCACCTTATCAAAAGCGGTGCCGGACGTTTGAGAGTGATTCCGAATGCTTCGGAGTGGTTTGGGGTGACTTATCCCGAAGACAAGCCTACCGTACAGGCAGCCCTCCAAAAACTACACGAAGCTGGCAAATATCCCGATCGGTTGTGGTAAGAATACACATTTGTCATGCCGTCTTGTCATGCCGTCTTGTCCTGCCGCCTTGTCATGCCGTAGGCATCTCAACCTAATTTACGCTGACTTTAGATGCTTCCAGCATGACAAAGTAACTATTGATTATTATGAAAACTATCCTCGTCTT
>VFQO010045069.1_pt1 | contig 11594 bp, 11 predicted proteins | sample 3512331 | NCBI WGS metagenome assembly VFQO01 (sample SAMN10412371, study PRJNA504923) | tailings metagenome | isolation source: Replicate 3 from Balatoc abandoned mine | place: Philippines: Itogon, Benguet | collected 2017-08-28 | reverse complement strand
CCTCGCGCACCAATTCGGCGCGCGACGCGTCGGCATCGACCAGAACGATATCAATAACTTCGGGCTCGAGCGCGGACATCCGTTTCCGCGCTTGCAGGGCGCGTGCCGGTCGGCCGAAAAGGCGGGCATGATCGCATTGATGCGCACCGCCACGCATAAGCCCGCCCGCCGCGAGCTACGTCAACGGTCAAACGCTGGCGGTCGATGGCGGTTTCTCGATCGCCGGGCTTCTTGCGACGACGTGACGGGAGAAAGACGCCCCCGAAAGGGGCGAAAAATTCGATCTAAAGAATCCGCATTACCGCTTCGATTTCGACCGTCATGTCGTGCGGCAGCGAGCCCATGCCGACGGCCGAGCGCGCGTGGCGGCCATTGTCGCCCAGAATTTCGACGAACAGATCCGAACAGCCATTGATGACCTTCGGATGATCGGTGAAATCCGGCACCGCATTGACGAAGCCCAGCACCTTCACGACCTCGATTTTCGCGAGATCGCCCACCGCATTGCGCGCCACCGACAGCAACCCCAGCCCCGCAAGCCGGGCATGCGCATAGGCATCGACGGCGCTGACATCGCGCCCGACCTTGCCGGTCAGCGGCTTGCCGTCGGGCGAGCGCGGTCCGCGCCCGGAAATATAGATCGTATCGCCCACGCGCTTGAACGGCACGTAGTTGCCGGCGGGCTTGGGCGCCGGCGGCAGGATCAATCCGAGAGCGGCGAGCTTTTCGTCGGGCGTCATGGGCGGTCGTCCTTCATCCTTTCACGGCGCCGGCCCCGAGGCCGGCGACGAAGCTGCGCTGTACGAACATGAACAGCACCACGGGCGGAATGCTGAACAGCGCCGCGGCGGCCATCAGCGAGGTGTAGTCGACGCCGTAATTCCCGATGAACGAGGCGATGCCGACCGATCCAGGCCAATTGTCCTCCGACGACAGCAGCGTGCGCGCCAGCAGATACTCGTCCCAGCCTTCGATGAAAGCGTAGATGCCCGTCGCGACCAGCCCCGGCAGCGCCAGCGGACCGGTCACGCGCCAGAACACCTGGAACCAATTGGCGCCGTCGATCAGCGCCGCCTCCTCGATCTCGTGCGGGATCGAATCGAAGACCGAGCGCATCATCCACACCACGATCGGCAGCGCGAAGGCGACGTTGCCGACGATCAGCGCGGCGTGGCTGTCGAGCATGCGGAAATAGACGAACGCCTTGAACATCGGGATGATCAGCACGATCGTCGGGATCATCTTGGTGGACAGCACCATCACCGCGAAGGTCTGCTTGCCGCGATAGCGGAAGCGCGACAGCGCGAAACCGCCGGGCACCCCGATCAACAGCGAGAAGAATGCCGTGCCCGCCGCGATCTTCAGGCTGTTGACGATCCAGGTCAGGAAGCGCGGATCGGTCAGCAGCGTGGTGAAATTCGCCAAATCGATCGCCGTGGGGATCAACGCCGGCGGGAAATGGAACAGCGCGTCGCGCTTCAGCGCGCCGATGGCGCCCATCCAATAGATCGGGAACGCCGCGAACAAGCAGATCGCGATCACGCCCAACGCGTGGCCCGTGCGGCGCAACGGGCCGGGTTTGCGCGTCGCGATCATGCCTCGTCCTTTCGGCGGAACAGCAAAGTCAGATAGAGCGTCGTGATGCACAGCGAGATCGCCAGCACCACCATGCCGAGCGCCGAAGCCGAGCCCATGCGGAAATACTGAAACGCTTCGTGATAGGTCTGCAGCGCCAACACCTCGGTCGTGCCCGCCGGACCGCCGCCGGTCAGCAGCAGAATGATCGTGAAGGCGCGCCCGAAAATCGTCACCGTCATCAGCAAAATCACGAACATGCTGACCGATCGCAGACCGGGCAGCGTGACGTTGAGGAATTGCTGCCAATCGTTGGCGCCGTCGATCTCGGCCGCCTCGTAAAGCTCGTCGGGGATCGTCTGCAACGCCGCCAGGAACATGACCGACGCCAAGGGGAACAGCTTCCAGCTCGTCACCAGGATCACGGTGATCATCGCACCCGGCGATGCGGCAAGCATGTCGAGACGGTCGAAACCCAGCCCGTGCGTGATTGCGTTGAACAAGCCGTAATCGAAATTCAGCAGCCATTGCCACGAAGCGACCACCGGCACGACCGGCACCGCCCAGGGCAGAATGACCAAGCCGCGCGCCAGAAAACGGCCGGGAAAGGTGCGAAACAGCAGCAGCGCCGTGACGACACCCAAAACCCAGACGCACACCACGACGCCGACCGTGTAGACCACGGTGTTGAACAACAGCTCGGGAAACAGCGGCTGCGTCAGGACGGCGACGAAATTCTCGAGCCCGATGAATTCACCGATCCGCGTTCCCAGCGAATCGCGATGCAGGCTGACGAAGAACGCCTGCGCGATCGGATAGGCGTACATCGCCAGCAAAGCAAGCAGCGTCGGCGCGAAGAACAGGTAAGGCACCAGACGGCGCCGCATCGTCCATCCCAGCAACGGTGCCGCTACCGTCGTCGTCGCACTCTGGGATCGCAAACCGGACATCGTCGTTTCCCGTCGAATCTCGATCCCCGGCGGCGCCCGCCGCCGGGGTGTTCCGCATGCCGCCGTCAGCGGCGCGAGGCCAGCAGACGTTCGAACTCCGCCTGCATGTTGTCCAGCGCCGCCTTCACCGGCACGTTGCCGTAGACGAAGGATTCGAAATGGCGCTTGATCGCGACATTGATCTGCGGCGCCAAGCTTTCGGCCCCTTGCGGTGCCGACGACGCCGACAGATTCGACGCCTGCAAGAACGCTTCGAAATCCGGGAAACGCGCCTGGATGTCGGCCGCTGCATAAACGGGGCGGATCGGCAGCGAGGCGTATTTCTCGACCAGCTTCTTCTGGTTCGCTTCGGTCAGCAGCGACATCAGCAAACGCGCCGCTTCGTCCTTGTTCTTCGCGTCTTTCGGCACCGCCAGCAGGGTCATGATGGTGAAGGACTGGCCCTGGCCGGGAAACGGCAGCACGCGCGTCTTCAGATGTTTCGCGATATCGGCGTTGACCGTCTTGGCGCGCACGAAGGCGAAGGGCGCGGACGCGATCATCGCGACCTTGCCGCTATAGATCAATTCGCGTTGCGTCATGAAGTCGATGCCGCGCGGGATCAAGCCTTCGTCGAAGATCTTCTTATAGAAGCTCATCGCTTCCAGCATTTTCGGCGAGTTCGCGACCGGTTTCCCATTTTCGAAAAACGCCGCGCCGAAGCCCAGCACGATATTCGAGATTTCATAGGCCGTGGGGTCGGCCGCAACCGGCGTGCCCAGCAACGCAAAGCCGAACTGGCCTTTCGCCGGATCGCGCAGCGCCTTCAATGCCGCATAGAACTCGTCCAAATTGGTCGGCACGCGCAGACCGACCGCGTCCAGCATGGCTTGGTTGTAGATCAAGGCACGCGGGTTGACCTGCAACGGCACGCCATAGATCTCGCCGTCGCGGATCGCGGCTTGGATGACCTTGGGGAAGGTCGCAGGATCGACACCGGCGGCTTTATAATATTTGCCCAGCGGCTCCAGCAGGCCGGCCGAAATATATTGCCCGATTTGCGGATCCTGGAAGGTGAGGATCGACGGCGGATTACCCGAGGTCACTTCGATGAACTGCTTGTCGAAGAAGCCGCCGTAATTGGGCGAAGCGATTTTGACCGTCGTGTCCTTGTTGGCAGCGGTGAAGTCATCGACGACTTCGCGCATGAAATCCTTCAGCGGCCCGCCCCATTCGTAGGACGGCCACACGATCTCACCCGCCTGCACCGGCGCGCCACCAAGTGCCGCCGCGACGGCAAGGGAACCGAAGATCTTCGTCATGCGCTCGAACATGCTGCACCTCCGTTGCGCCGGCCGGACGGCGGCGATTTATGTGCGCGCCGGGATCCGGCAGCGCATCGTTGACGGCGAGAAGTATGTCGGCATCGAGCTATTTGCGAAAATATCAGTTTTTCCGTGAATCATTCATGCGCGATATGCGTCATAGCTGCAGAACGGCTCAGCCAAGCCGCGCCGTCCCAGCCCCGTGATCGCAAACAAGGCACCCGCCAAAGGTTGTGCGGCGCGTTGTGCGGGATCGGTCAGCAGGAAGCTACCCGACGTCACGTAGAGAACATCGAGATCCCGACCGCCGAAGGTGCACATCAACGGATGTTCGACCGGCATCCGGATGCGCTCGCGCAAAGCACCGTCGGGCGCGTAACGCGCGATATGCCAGTCGCGAACATGGGCGCACCAGTAATCGCCGTCGCCATCGACCGTGGCGCCATCGACGCGCGCGGGACCGCCCGCGGTCGATGCGAAGACGCGCCGATCGCCGACCGCGCCCGCCTTGAGATCGAATTCGTAGGCGTAGACGATCTCGCGCCGCGAATCCGCCAGATACATCGTGCGATCGTCCGGCGCGAAAGCCATCCCGTTGGGCGTGACAAGATCGCTGGCGCAAAAATGCGTCGATCCATCGGGATCGAGCCGAAACAGCTCGCCCACGGGCGCGTAGTTCGTCGTATCGACCGTGCCCGCCCAAAAGCGCCCTGCGCGATCGCATTTTCCGTCGTTGAAACGATAGCGCGGCGCATCGGGCGCGTGGCGCGGCAAAGCGGTCAGTTCGCCCGTATCGGGCGAGAGCGTCGCAAAACCTTCCGACGTCGCGGCAATCAATCCGCCCGCCGCGCGCAAGCCGATCGATCCGACCAAACGCGCCAGAGGCTTGGCGCGCGTTTGCCGCGTCGCCGGATCGTAGCGCCACAAGGTCGGGCGATAGATATCGACCCAATAAAGCGCTTGCTCGCGCGGATCCCAGACCGGCGATTCGCCGCACAGATTATCCGTCTGCGCCAGACAGACGACCGCGACGCTCATCGCCGTCCGCCGGGCACGGGATTGAGCGGTGCGCGCCCCGCCGAAATCGCGATCACATTGGCGACGGCCACGTCCTGCATGTTGCGTATCGACGCGAGGGTCGATCCCGCGACATGCGGCGTAAGGATCGTGTTGGGCAAGGCGCGCAGCGCTTCGGGCACGCCGGGTTCGCCTTCGAACACATCGAGCCCCGCGCCTGCGATCGTGCCGTCGCGCAGCGCCGCGATCAGATCGTCCGTCGCGATGACCGGCCCGCGCCCGATATTGATGACCAGACCTTCCTTGCCCAACCGCGCGAGAGCCGCACGATCGACGATATGGCGCGTCGCCGGCGTATCGGGGCAAGCGACGATCAGCGTATCGCAACGTTCGGTAAGCGTGGCGATATCGGGTGCGAAATCATATGGCGCTTCGTCGCGCTTGCGCGTCGCCATATAGGTGACTTTCGCATCGAACGCCGCCAAGCGCCGCGCGATCGCTTGGCCGATCTGGCCGAAGCCGATCAGCCCCACGCGCCGCTCCGACAATTCGCCGCCGACCGCATTCGTCCGCCATTCGCCCGCCCGCACGCTGCGGTCCAACTCCGGCAAACGGCGCAGCAGCCCCAACAGCAACGCCAATGCGTGATCCGCAACGCTCGACGCATTGGCCCCGCTGCCATGCGTGACATAAAGATCGCGCGTGCGCGCATAACCCATGTCGATATTGTCGAAACCGGCGCCGATACAGTGGATATGCCGCAAGCGCGGACATTGATCCATGAACGTATTGGGCAACGGATTGCGCCCGGCAATCACGATCGCCGCGACGTCGCGCAACGTTGCAGGATCGGGCGGCACACCGTCCGTCCCGTCGATGATCCGCGCGGCGGCGGCGATGCGTGGGTCGAGCCCGAATTTGTGGCGCGCGAAAACGGTGAAATTGTCGGTCATGGCGAATCCTCCAGCACGCATGCGTGCCCGTCAAATATCAGAACATGGCGCATTTATACCGTGCCGATATGCCGGATCGCGCGCGGCTTGCGCCGTCGCGCGACAGGCGCCACAACGACCGGCGCCAAATGCGGCGAGTTGGCCGACTGCACCGCAATCGCTTCCTTGATCGCCGCGATCAGCGCGCCGACCAGGCGCCCGCCCGCGTCGGTGCGCGGCATCATCACGCTGTAGCGAAAACCGACCGCGGGGCGTAGCGGGCGCGTTTGAATGCGGTTGTCGGCGATGCCCAACACGGTCAGCGCATCCAGCACCGCGATTCCCAACCCTTCGGCGACCATCGCGCACGCGATCGAACCCGATTGAACTTCCAGGATCGGCTCCGACACCAGCCCATTGGCGGCGAACATCGCGTCAATCTTGCGTCGCGAGGGCAGGTCTTGCCCGACGAAGATCAACGCATGATCGGCCAGGTCGCGCGGCGTAATCGCGCTGCGCCGGCATAATGGGTGGTTCGCGGGCAGCACGCAGACCGCGTTGGCGTCGATCAACGGCTCGACATGCGCTTCGACCTCGCCATCCGGCACGATCGCGATACCCAAATCGCAATGCCGCCCCAGCACGCGCGTCAAAATGCTGTCGTAGCGTCCCGCTTCGACGACCAGCGCCACATCCGGAAACGATCGGCGGAACACGGCAACGGCTTTGGGCAAAAGGCCGATGCACACGCTGGTCACGGCCGCGACGCGTACGCGTTCGCCGCCCGTGCGCCGGATCGTCGCCGCCGCGCGCTCGATGCTCTCCAGCCCGTGATAGCTGCGTTCGACTTCCTCGAACAACCGCGTCGCCTCGCGCGTGGGCGCCACGCGGCGCCCCTGGCGCTGGAACAACGGGAACCCGACCGCGCGGCCCAAATCCGCCAGCACGCGCGACACGGTAGGTTGCGAAGTGTGCAAGCCCAGCGCCGCCTGAGTCAGCGAACCCGTCAGCATCACGGCGCGGAACGTCTCGATCTGGCGATGGGACAGCGGCATTCGATCCATATCCTTTCTGAATGCGAACGCGATAAAGTGATATTTGCCGAAATCGATCGGCGGCCGCAATACTCCGTTCGCGCTCGAACATCAAGCGCTGGAGGGATACGTGCCGGTTCAGGAAATTCTGCTCGTCATCACCATGGATTGCGAGCGTGCGCGCGCCGAAACGCGCGGCGACGCCAGCGGTCCGCCCGACTACGCTTCCAGCGCCAAATGGATCGAAGCCTATGCGCGCATCTCGCGCGATCGCGGCTTTCCCGTCACCTTCTTCATCCATCCCGAGGCGGCGGTCGCGCATCCCGCGCTGTTCCGCGATCTGGCGAAGGACGGCGCGTGCCTTGGCCTGCATCTGCATCCGTGGAAATACGGCGACGGCAAATGGAAGGCGCATTTCGGCGGCCTGGATGCCGCGCAACAGCGCGCGATCCTGCGCGAGACAAGCGGCGTCTATGCCGACGCGATCGGCGAAGCGCCGCTTTATTTCCGCCCCGGCACGTTCTCGGCCAACGATTCGACCTTTCCCGTGCTGGTCGAGCTCGGTTTTCGCGGCGGCTCGATTTCGGCGCCCGAGCGCGTCTACCGCGAGCTTTGCTCGATCTGGACCGCGGCGCCTGCCGATCCGCATCGCGCGCACGCCGTCTTCCGTCAAATGCCGGGCGAACTCGACTTCGCCAACATGCCGTTGACGGTCGATCTTTCCGACATGCAAGAAGTCAACGGACGGCGCTTCTGCCGCGATCTGCGCCCCGATTACGAAAATGCCGATTACGACGCCATCGCAACGAACGTCGTACGGCAAATCGCGGCGCGCGATCCGGCCGTTCCGGTCATCAATATTGTGACCCACAACGACAACGACTATACGAATCCCAACGACCGCGTGCCGCGCAATTTTCTGCGTTCGCTCGATGCGATCGCCGTCGCCTGCGCACGCGAAGGCATCGCGTTGAAGGGAGCGACGATGGCCGACGTAACCGATCGGGTTTTGGCGCTGAAGCAGGCGGCGAAGGAAATCGAGACGGTCGGCATCATTCACGGCCGTCGATCTGCCGCCGCAAGCGGCTGAGACCGGAGGATCATGGCACAAGATCGCCCCGTCGCGCTCGTCACCGGCGCGTCCGACCCCGAAGGGGCCGGCAATATCGGCTATTCGGTCGCCGAGGCTTTCGCTGGCGATCACAGCGTGCTGCTCGCCGATCTGCGCGACCCGTCGGCCAGTGCGGCACGACTGGGCGCTTCGGCGTTCGCGATCGCGGGCGACGTAACGCGCCTCGACGATTGCGAAAAGATGGTCGCGGCGGCGGAAGCGCAAGGTCCGCTCAAGGTTCTGGTCCACGCGGCGGGCATTACGCGACCGGCGACGCGGATCGAAAACCTCGATCCCGCCGAATGGGACCATGTGCTGCGTACCAATCTCACCTCCGCCTTCCTGATCGCGCGTGCGGCGATCCCCGCCCTTAAACGCGCGGGCGGCGGGCATATCGTGCTCGTCTCCTCGCGCGCGGGCCGCACCCCCTTCGCGATCAGGGGCGTGTCGCCCGTCGCGACCAAGGCGCATTACGCCGCATCGAAGGCCGGGATCATTTCGCTGACGCGCGCTTTGGCGCTGGAACTCGCCGCCGATGGCATCAAGGTCAATTGCGTGGCGCCGGGCCCGGTGAAAACGCGCATCATGCCCAAGGAATCGTATCAGGCGGCGGCGGCATCCGTGCCGCTCGGCCGGATGGCGGAAGCGTCCGAAGTCGCCTCGGTCGTGCGCTTCCTGTGTTCGGACGCGGCGAGCTACATGACCGGTGCGATCTTGGACGTCAACGGCGCGCAGGTTCTGTCGTGACCGCAACGCCAGCCGAGACGATCGCGCAAGCGCTCGCCCTTCTACGGCCCGATCTCGCCACGACGATCGACAAAGCGCTCGACCGCGCGCCCCTCGAATGGAATCGCGAAACCGGCCGGCCCGATCTGTTCGGCATTCCCGATCGTCTCGCCTATCTCAACTGGGCGCATCTGGGCGCCACCACCGCTGCCATCGAGGCGGCGAATGCCTGGGCGATGAAGCGGCGCGCCGAACCGTGGCGCATCGAGCGCCGCGATTATTTCGACGAAGTCGAAGCCTGCCGCGTGCTGTATGCGGGTTTGATCGGCACCGATGCATCGAACATCGCGCTTGTCCCCGCCGCGAGCTACGGCATCGCCGTCGCCAAATCGATCCTTGCGAACACGACGCCCGGGCGGATCGTCGTGCCCGAAGGCGAGCACTATTCCAATTTCTACGCATGGCGCCGCCTGACCGCCCTGCCCGGCTGGTCGATGGAAATCGTGCCCGCCCCCGACGACGGCGATTGGACGCGCGCGATGATCGCCGCCATCGGCGACGGCAAGGACATCGCCATCGTCGGCGCGCCGCCGTGCCATTGGACCGATGGTGCGCGCCTCGATCTGCCGGCGATTGCGGCCGCCGCGCGCAAAGTGGGCGCCAAGCTGGTCGTCGACGCGACGCAGAATGTCGGCGCCGATGCCGTCTCGCCGATGGCGGCCGATCCCGATTTCCTGGCCGTGTCCGCGTATAAATGGCTGCTCGGGCCCTATGGGCTCGCGTTCCTTTACGTCCACCCGCGCTATCACGCCGCCGCACCGATCGAGGAGCACAGCTACCATCGCGCGGGCGCCACCGGCCGCGCGACCAAGGTCGAATACACCGACGACTACGCGCCCGGTGCGCGTCGTTTCGATGCGGGGCAACGCTCCAATTTCGCGACCTTGCCGCATGCGGTCGCGGGGCTGGCGCAATTGCTGCTGTGGACGCCCGCCGCCATCCAATCCGCGTCGCATAGCGTTGTCGCGGCGATCGAGGCGGCGGCGCAGGCGCGCGGCTACGAAACAACCAAGGGCCCCCGCGCGGGCGCCAATATCACGGCACTCCGCCGCGAAGGCGGCTGGCCCGCCGATATCGGCCCAACCCTGGCCAAACGCGACGTGCATATCAGCCTGCGCGGCGATTCCCTGCGAATTAGCCCGTCGCTCAACAACGGCCTGCGCGACGTCGGGCGCCTGTTCGACGCTTTGCCGCGATGAAGAAAATCCCCTTACGCGCCATGCCGCCGCCGGCCGCACGCGACGGCGAACTTGCCTGGCGGTTGGCGTGCCTTGCCGCCGATACGCCCAAAGGCGGCGGCGATGCCGCACGGATGGCAAGTTGGCGCGTGCTCGATAGCTACGGCGTGGCGATCGGCGGCATTGCCGACAAGACGGTCGCCACGATGCGCAGGCAAGCCTTGCGGCGCGCCGATCCGTCGGGCGCGCTGCTGTTCGGATCGACCGCGCGCGTGGCGCCCGAAGAAGCCGCCTGGGCGAACGGGGCGGCGCTGCGTCTACGCGACATGCACGACATGTTCGTCGCCGCCGAATATGCCCATCCCAGCGACGCGATTCCCGCCTTGATGGCGGTCGCACAAAGCCGCGGGCTCGACGGAGCGGCGCTGATGCGCGGCATCGTCGCGTCCTACGAGATCCAGATCGCGCTATCGAAAGCGATCTCGCTTAACCGCCACGGCATCGAGCCGATCGGGCATCTGGCCCCGTCGATCGCCGGCGGAATCGGCGCAATGCTCGATCTGCCGACCGAGACGATCCACGCGGCGATCGAACACGCGGTCCATCTTTGCGTTTTCGCGCGCCGCACGCCGGTCGGACGCAAATCGGATTGGCGCGTCGTCTGCGCGCCGATGGTCGCCAAGCGTGCGGTCGAAGCCGTGACGCTGGCGCAGGATGGATTGCTTGCGCCTTCGCCGGCCTATGAAGGGCCGCAAGGCCTGTTCGCCCGCTTCCTCGGCGGAACGGATTTCGCGGCCGAGATCGAGATTCCAGAGGCGGCGGATTGCGGCCAGGCGCTGCGCGTCAGCTTCCCGAAGGTCCACGAGGCGCAGTACCAGAGCCAGGCGATGATCGATCTCGCCTTGCGGCTGCGCCGCGCGATTCCCGATTGGCGCGACGTTGCGAAGATCGAAATTCTCACCAGCCAGCATATCCACAGGGCGACCGGTACGGCATGGCGCGTCGGGGCGGCGCCGCGCCCGCGTCTCGACCACGATCTGTCGCTGATCGTGGCAAGCATTTTCGCGACCGGCGGTCTGGCGAAGCCGCGCGACGCCGATTTCGCCGCCCGGCCGGAAATCGTCTGGCTGACGGATCGGATCGCGACCATCGCGGAGGATTCCTGGTCGGCACGCTCGCATCTCGACGACCCCGCCCGGCAATCATTCGGCGGCACCATGCACGTCGTCCGCGCCGACGGATCGGAACACACGGAGACGATCGAGTGGGCCGATCGGCACCCCAATCGCGGGCAGCCCTGGGGCGAGCGGGATTACGTGGCGCGCTTCGCCGATCTTGCCGCACCCTTCGCCGCATCGAACGACATCGAGGATTTCATCGAACGGTGTCTACGCCTTGCAACGCTCGACGCGACGGCGATTTGGAATTTCAATTTGAAGGCCGCACCGGGCCCAAGCGCGATCTAGATCGTGGTCCGGATGGTGGGCGCGACGGGGATTGCACCCCGCGACCCCTACCATGTCAACATACGCGGACATCGCGTGAATTTAATCGGTTAGAGATGGGGCTTCCCGCAGATCGAGCATCGACCTGCGGGAAACCGAATTCGTCAAATATTGGCGAATTTCGATGGTTCGTAACTGCTATCACTTCGGCGCGATCAGATCCTCGTCCTCGCGCAGCACGCCGTAGCGGCGCAGATTCGGC
>VFQO010002382.1_pt1 | contig 11594 bp, 11 predicted proteins | sample 3512331 | NCBI WGS metagenome assembly VFQO01 (sample SAMN10412371, study PRJNA504923) | tailings metagenome | isolation source: Replicate 3 from Balatoc abandoned mine | place: Philippines: Itogon, Benguet | collected 2017-08-28 | reverse complement strand
TGGTTGACAGTGAAGTGCTCCGAAATCCCCCACTGCGGCAAGCGGCAAAACGTTATAGCCAATTGTAGAACGACACCGCAAAACAGAAAGACAAATTGAACTGGATAGACAAAATAAAAGAGTTGACAACTAAGCAGGACAAATCACCCGAACTGAAAAAAGGAGAGATAAAACAGATTCTCATTCAGACAGCAAGTGAAGTTTTGCCTGACTTTGAATTTTTAGCTTATAAAAATAGTTGCTACTCATTTCAACGACTGAGAAAAGTTAACAATTTGACAGTTCACGAAATACTTCACATAATTTTTACTCTTAAAGATAAAAACTTTGCTTGCTCAATTTCTTCACTTCTAAATCCAGTTTACATTTTTTCAAACCAATACAATACAGGACTTTTAAATCCACATAAAGACTTGAAAGTATTGCGACATAATTCAGGTGCATTAAATATTGAAGACGCTTACTATTTCCATAACGGACAAGTTGAAACGACCACAAAAACCGTAAAGGAAATTTTTGGAGACTTCAAAAAATACGGACTTCCATTCCTTGACAAACAAATGGAAAGTCTTAAAACAAACGAAATAGTTAAATGTGGTTTTGAATATATCGACAAATTGCAAACCGACAAGGACAGACTTAAAAAGGAAATAACAGAAGAACTCAATAAAGGTGGACTTTTAGTACCGAGTATCAAGCACCCGATATATATTGACCTTAAAGATAAATTATACTTAGTTAATGGACTAACCAAAGACGACCGCAGAATAATACCCAAGACAGCACACGAATTATTAGAAATATATTGGACGAGATGAAAAGAACAACTGGCTATAACAGGCGTTTGGCTCAATGGCGGGTGACGTGGTTAATTGAACATTCTAACTCCCATCAACTTTTGTGGTGTATTGACAGTTTTGTGCTCCGAATTCCGCCACTGCGCCAAGCGCCAAAACGTTATGTGCCATTCTAAAAGACCGTGCTACAACGAAATGACTGTGAACAAAAACAGACAACTTTCAATCAGACGACCTGTTTTTTTGACTAAATTTGAAACGACTTTTAATTGAATTTGAAAATGGAAATATTAGGTAACGAACAACATAAAATTATTCACGGAGACGCTTTGGAAGCATTAAAAACACTTCCTGACAACTCTGTGGATTTGATATTTGCCGACCCACCCTACAACATTGGTAAAAACTTCAACGGACACATTGAAAAATGGAAAACGGAAGAAGCATACCTTGAATGGTGCTACGAGTGGCTTGACTTGTGTATTCAAAAACTTAAACCAAGTGGGAGTTTTTATGTAATGACAGCGACACAGTTTATGCCGTTTTTCGACATTTATCTTCGCAAAAAGTTAGACATACTTTCCCGACTTGTTTGGTATTACGACAGTTCAGGTGTTCAAGCAAAAAAATACTACGGTTCAATGTATGAGCCAATTTTGTTTTGTGTAAAAGACAAAAACAATTACACTTTTAACACAAACGACATTTTAGTAGAAGCAAAAACAGGAGCAAAACGAAAACTCATTGACTATCGCAAAGCCGTTCCGACAGTATACAGTTCAGAGAAAGTTCCTGGCAATGTTTGGGAGTTTGCGAGGGTTCGCTATCGGATGGACGAATACGAAAATCACCCGACACAGAAACCAATCGCTTTACTCGAAAGAATTATCAAAGCAAGTTCAAACGAAGGAGATTTAGTTATAGACCCATTTTCGGGAACATTTACTACTTGCTTTGTGGCAAAAGAACTTGGCAGAAATTCCATTGGCATAGAACTACAAGACGAGTATGTAAAAATCGGTTTGCGGAGATTACAATTAGCCAAAGAATTTAAAGGCGAAAAATTACAAAAGGAAATCCGCACATTTGAAACAGAAAAGTTGGCTACCGCCAACACCTTAAAATTATTTGAAGAGCCAAATGGAAAATATATTCACAGCAAACATTAAATCGGTATTAGAAAAACACTTTGGCAAAAATGCTGACGATATTTTCGATAAGAGCCAGCTAATCCAATATATTAACGAGAAAACCCGTTCAGCAAATAAGGGTTCAAAATCTCGTTCAAGTTTCGCAAACCTTTACGCCATCTATGTTATCATAGAGGACTATATCGCCAATGGTTACGACCAAAAAGGGGATTACTCAAAGTATGAAGGTGCATTGTTCAACAAACTTTTTGCAAGACAAAGGGAATTGCCTTTTGGCAGCAAACTTCAAAATCACGCATTAAACAACAGAATGAACTCGGAATTTCAAAAATATTTTCCAAGCTCAGAGTTTATTCCAATACTTCGTAACCACGAGACAAATCGTTATTGGATAAATGAAAACCTTTTGAAAATAAAAGTTGGCAAAGCCAACTTCAATATTGCAAAGGCTATCATTGAAATAATTGATGAATACGCAAGGACGAAACAAGATGCTTTTCAGCGTTTTGTAAAGTCCTGTGAAGAACTGCAAGAGATTGGCAAAACAACACCAAAGAAAATTGAGGAATTTGTAATTGGTTTGCTTGCACCAAATGTTGATGCAAGGCTTTTTGAAATCGTTAGTTATTCAATTCTCAAATATTTCTATCACGACCAACAAATATTTTGGGGCTACGAACTTGAAAAACTAAACAAAGAGAATTTAAAACTTTACAAAACAGGAAGGACAAACGCAAATGATGGAGGTATTGACTTCGTGATGAAGCCTCTTGGACGATTTTTTCAAGTAACAGAAACTTTGGACTTCAAAAAATACTTTCTTGACATTGACAAAATTCAGAAGTATCCAATCACTTTTGTAATCAAATCAACCGAACCGACCGAAGACCTTTTAAAGAAAATCCGAGAGAACGCAGGTAAAACGTATTCAATCAAAGCCATAGTTGACAAGTATATGGACTGCATTGAAGAAGTGATAAATATTCCGACCCTCAACGATAGATTTAACGATGCTGTGAAACAAGGCTATCTAAACAAAATCCTTGACGAAGTAGTAATTCAAAGCAAAGTTGAGTTTAATTATGAGGACACGGACGAGGACGAAGAATAGAAGAACGGCACATAACAGCGGTTTGGCGTAATGGCGGGTGCAGTGCTTCGTATGACAGTTTTGTGGTGGGTTCAAGTGCAGTTCTTCGATTGAACTTTTGTGCTAAAAATCCGCCACTACGCCAAGCCGCCAAACGTTGTATGCCATGCTGAGAAGCCACCGCACGGTCAAGCACATTTGGTTTTTTGCCGACACGCAGAGCCAACTCAAAAAAACCAAAAGAGCTTGAATTTTTGCCAACGTTTCTACAGAATTAATCCCGTATTTTGTATTTATGAAATTACTTATCGTAGAAGACGAACCACAATTATTAAAAAGTTTGGAGGATTTTGCATCCAAAGAGGGATACATGTATGATTCTTCCGTGGGATTTCGTTCTGCTGCGGAACGCATCGCTCTTTACGACTACGATTGCATTGTTCTCGACATTAACCTTCCTGATGGAAACGGTTTTGATTTACTGGAAGCATTATATGAAGAAGGCAAGACGGACGGGGTCATAATACTTTCAGCACGTGATTCATTGGATGATAAATTAAAAGGGCTTGTTAAAAGGGCTTGGGCTGGGAGCCGATGATTACCTTACCAAACCATTTTATTTCTCCGAACTAAATGCCAGAATAAAAGCCATTATCCGTAGAAAACAATTTAAAACGAACAAAATCGTTCACTTTTCTAACCTGGTTTTTGAACCAGACCAACACCTCATTGGCGTAGGCAACCTTGATAACCCCATTTCATTTACTAAAAAAGAATTCGCTTTACTTAGCTATCTCATTAATAACCATAAGCGAGTTCTTTCCAAGGTATCGTTGGCAGAATATATCTGGGGCGACTATGTGGATGATGCCCAAAGTTTTGATTTCCTTTTCTCGCAGATTAGGAACTTAAAACGCAAACTGAAAGAAGCCGGGGCATTGGTAGAAATAAGCAACATTTATGGGATAGGTTATCAAATCAAAGCATTATGAAGCTGCTCACCTACACCTCCCGTATTCAATTACGATATTTACTGATTCTGTTTGGATTTTTTTCCATTCTGTTTTATGTGGTACTTAACTGGAATGTACTTCGGAATGTGGACGAGGTGTTGCATAATAGAAAAATCAATCTGCTGGCTTACCTCGAAGTTAATCCTAAAGCACCATTCCAAGGAGATAACCCACTGGACGATTTTACCTTTTATGCTATAAACATAGCAACTTTTCAAAAGGGCAAAGAAACCTATACAGATACACTTGTTTATGAACCTGTGGATGATGAACTGGATGAATACAGGAAATTAACCACGTTTGTGGAAATCCACAACCAACATTACAGATTGGAGATTATAGCACCACATCTTGAAGCCGCTGAAATGATTGGCACAATTGCCTTTTTTTTGGGAATATTGCTTATTGGGTTATCTCTCTCCTTTTATTTATCGCAACGAATCATTTCACGAATAATTTGGAAGCCTTTCTATGACATGTTGGAAAAACTTCGGGGTTTTCGCCTCGACAAGCAGCAGTTACCGGAATTGTCCCCCTCCACAATAGATGAGTTCCAGATGCTAAATGAGTCCATTAATGAATTGGTCTTGAAAAATATGGAAGTATTTGATAGTCAAAAACAATTTATTGAAAATGCCTCCCATGAAATGCAAACACCGCTTGCTGTTATACAGTCACGACTGGAAGCCCTCATAGGACGGGCTGAGTTAACACAAGAGCAGGCAGAGATTGTGGAAGGGCTTATCAGCTCCACCCAACGTTTAAAAAAACTTAATAAAACCATACTCCTACTATCTAAAATCGAAAACCGGCAGTTTCTTTTAACAGACCAGGTTGATGTAAATCATATTATCCGACAGTCAATGGAATATTATGAAGAACAGAAATCAACACTTAATATTTCAGTAAAGATTGAAACAGATAACCAATTAACTGTACAAGGCAATACCATGCTTACAGAAATACTGGTTCAGAACCTTCTTAAAAATGCTTTTTTGCATAATATAGAAAATGGCACATTAACCATTCGTGTAGAAGCAAAGCAGCTTACAATTACCAATACAGGCCATAAAAAAGTGGGAGAAGGGTCAATGTTGGATAAAGAAAAATTGTTTGACCGTTTTTATAAGCAATCGGGAAATCCTGATACCTGGGGGCTTGGACTGGCCATAGCAAAGAAAATTGCAGACACAAGCGGATGGGAGCTTTGTTACCGAAGTGATGAAGCCCTGCATATTTTCGAAGTGAATTTTCAATAAACGGTTCTGTTTCCCATTTTTCTACAGATTCAATGGTTTACTTTGCCCAGTAAACCCTATAAAATTATTACAAAATGAACAAAAAAATAATCTTAACGACAGCGATTGCACTGATAAGCACAGTACTATTTGCACAAACTCCAAAAGCGTACATCACCAACTACGGTAGCGACTTTATTTCGGTGGTTGATATTCAGAAAAATCAAAAAATTACCGACATCAAAACAGGTAACAAACCACACGGAACAGCCGTTTCACCGGACGGAAACTGGATTGCCGTGAGCAATGAAGGAGACAATACTGTTTCCATCATCAGTGCGACAGACAACAAAGTTAAACAGACCATTTCCGTTGGCAAGACACCTCACCAGTTAAGTTTCAGCATTGACGGCAAATATGTTTTAACCGCCATCAACGGAGAACATAAGGTTGATGTGATTTCAACCGCAGACTGGAAACTGGTCAATTCAATTCCAGTAGGCAGAAATCCTCACATTGTACTGTCAATGCCAGACGGCAAGACCGCTTGGGTTACTTCCGAAGGCGACAATAAAATCGTAAAAGTGAATCTGGACAGCATGAAAGTTGTAGCTGAAATCCCAACTTTCGGCGCTCCGAGAGTGATGACCGCTACACCTGACGGAAAATATATTTATCTGACCATTCGCTGGTTTCATGGACTGGTAAAGATTGATGCGGAGCAAAACAAAATTATTGCCCAAGTTCTTTTACCGCAATCGGACAAATTTGATAACGAAGGGAAAGCTGCCCACGCCCTTTCTGTAGCTCCTAATGGTAAAACCGTTTACCTAACGAGCCAGTTTACCAATGATGTAACCGCTATTGATGTAGCAATGGATAAAATCCTGAAAAATATTACTGTCGGTACAAACCCGAACTGGATTGAATTTACTTCTGACGGAAAATTTGCCATTGTAAGCAACACATCTTCCAATGATGCAAGCATTATTGACGTTGAAAAATGGAAAGTGGTGGCGACTATTCCGGTTGGCAAAAGTCCAAAACGCTTATGGGTAGCAAACACTAAATAAATGAATGATGGTGAGAATTATTTTCTGTTTATTCCTATTTATAATCCATTTATCTGCTTATGCACAGGAAACAGGCAGCATAACAGGAAAAGTGCTTGATAGTGAAAGTACACCTGTTGAGTTTGCCAACGTGTTTATTACATCAAAAAACGATTCCACAAACATTGTCAGCGGAACAATTACAGACAGCACAGGAAGTTTTGCCCTGAACAATTTATCGTTAGGCGAATATGTCATCCATTTTCAGTTTATAGGATTTGTAAAACAAAAACAGCCAGTTTCACTTAGTGCGGAAAATAAAAATCTGCAACTTGGGAATATTGTGTTGGCGTTTGACATCACAGCCCTAAACTCAGTGGAAGTAACCGCCTTTCGCAATCTGTTTCAAAAAACCGAAGAAGGCATTGTAGTGAATGCTTCGGAAAACATCACACAAATTGGCGGAACGGCTGCCGACCTGATGAAAAATATGCCTGGTGTGTTGGTGGGTGCTGAAGGTGAAATAACACTACGGGGGAAAAGTCCGCTGATTTTGATAAACGGCAGGGTCTCGGGCATTGGTGGTGTGGACAGGGTAACCAACCTTGAGCAGATTCCTGCAAGCAGCATTGAACGCATAGAAATCATTACTAACCCATCTGCTAAATATGATGCGGATGCAGAAGGGGGAATCATCAATATTATTTTAAAGCAAAATGCCGATTGGGGAACAAACGGTGCGGTGGCTTTGGGTGGTGGCTTTGGCGACAGGTATCGCATCAACGGCTCACTTTTACTCAATCACAGAACTTCAAAATGGAATTTTGGACTGGCTTACGATAATTGGTTCACAACCAGAACTCGCCAACAAGACGGAGACCGTATAAATTATAACCTGCCCAACGAATATTTCCTGACACAACGAAGGTCAGATGAACGAATCGTACAAACGCAAACGGCAAGGTTCAACATAGATTATACGCCCGACAAAAAGAACAGCTTCCGTTTGGAAGGAATTTGGTTATTTGACGGTGAAGACAATCGAGAAACCGTCATCAGTTCTACTGAAACTTCTGCTTATGATTTTACTGGAAGGAACAGCCGTTATGCCAATGAAATAAGACGGTTTCATACAGGAGAATTATTGCTGAACTACACACGACAATTCAATAATCCCGAACAAATCCTGACATTCAACGCAAGTTCTTCTATCGAATACAATCGGGAAAATACCGATTTATCAACTCAAACCTTATCAGAACAAAGTAGTCCAATCGGAAATCCCTTTTTACAAAAAACGCATAACTACGAAGATGCCAACCTGACCAATTATTCGGTGGATTATGTCCATCCGATTAAAAATAAAGGAATGATTGAAACGGGTTATAAAGGTATTCTCCGTTTTATAGATGTTGACTTCCTTCGTTCCAACCAGCTGAATGGAAACTTTGTAACCGATTCGGCAAACACAGACCTGTTTCAATTCAGCGAGCAAATTCATGCGGTCTATTTGCAATACACAGGTTGGATTGGCGATAAACAAGAACCAAAATGGAAGTATAATGCAGGCATTCGGGCAGAACAGGTTTTTAATAATGGCAATACCATTCTGAACCCGATAGAATTTACCAACGATTACTTCAACCTTTTTCCGTCTACGAGTTTGATTTATTACACACCAAAAAGAAACATGCTCAAATTGAGCTATAGTCGTAGGATTAACCGCCCCTCGCTTGGCAGATATAATCCGTTCACCGACATAACCGATTCACTCAACATCTATTCAGGCAATCCCAACCTTCAACCCGAATTGGCAAATTCTGTTGAGCTATCCTACAACCACTCATTTAAGAAAGGTAGTGTTACCACTTCGACATTTTATCGGCAAACAAGCAATATCATCCTGCCCTACACAGTTGTTGACAGCAATGGAGTAGGTTTTACACAGCCACAAAATTTCGGCAATGCTTCTACCTATGGTTTGGAAGCGATTTTTACTTACAATCCTTTCAAATTCTGGAGTATCAATCTCAATGTTTCGGGTTATGAACTGCGTATTGAAGAAACCGACCCGACCCTTAACATTCAGCAAAACCAGTTTACCGGCTACGCCAAACTCATCAATAATTTTCATGTTTGGAAGAATGGAAAACTACAAATCACAGGAAACTACACTTCTCCTATTGCCATTCCGCAAGGTGAACAAAATGAAGTTTATTTTATTGACCTTGGATTTCAACAAAGAATCATGAAAGGACAGGGACGTATAGCTCTTACAGTTACAGATATTTTTGACACACAGCAAAGCGGTTACAGAATTTCTGATACCAATTTTCAATTTGACCGAACCCGAAAAGTAGACACTCGTGCAGTCATGCTCATTTTTGCCTATACGTTCCGGTCAGAATTCAAGGAAAAACTTTTAGAAAATAAATTTAAAAACGAATAATCATGAATACATTTTTAATCTCCATTGCACTATTGCTGGGCATTACCTCATGCAATAGTGCATCACAAAAAAGTAACCAGACAGAAAATACGGTTTCCTACGAAAAGATGGGCAGCGATACGCTTGTCAATTTTGAAAATGAAACAGAAGGAAAATTGCCTTCGGGATTTGTTGCTGACGCTACCAATAAAGCCAAAAGCATTAAATGGAATGTGATAAATGACAATGGCAATAAAGTGGTGGCACAACAAGCCGAAAATTCGGGCAGTTGCTATAACCTACTTGTTTTAGATAAAGTCGCTTACAAAGATTTTTCAGCTTCGGTGAAAATAAAAGCCATATCAGGTGAAGAAGACCAAGGTGGCGGACTCGTTTGGCGTTACATAGACAGGAACAACTATTATGTGGCGAGATACAATCCGCTTGAAAATAATTTCCGATTTTATAAGGTTGTTGATGGAAACCGAAAAGAATTGGAAAGTACTGAAAGTGACATAAAACAGGGAGAATGGTTTACCATGACCATTGACATGAAAGGAAATAAAGTTACCTGTTCGCTGAACGGAAAAACATTGATTGAATCAACAGACGACACCTTCAAATCAGCAGGACTTATCGGATTTTGGACAAAAGCGGATGCGGTTACGTATTTTAACGATTTGAAAATTAATACTTCGATTAAATAGACATGATTTTTTTACGAAGCATATCTGTTTTTTTAGTCGTTGCTCTTTCGGTAATGCTGAACAGTTGCAGAAATAAAACAGAAAATTGGCTCAACGATTATGCAAAAACAAAATGTGCATATCAACAAGAAGAACAAATGATGCAGGATGATTCGGTTAGTCAAATTGCATCGCTTGTTTTAGAAAAGCAAAATCTGTTACAGGAATTGAATTTATTATCTGCTCCCTTTCAGAACAAGATTGAATTGATGAATCAGGAAATAGCTAAAGCATTGACAAAGTTTGGCGAAGAGTACAGAAAAAAGACTGACAAACACAGTGCCCAATATGGACATATATCTACTCCTGAATATGAAAAGGCGATAGAAAATTTACAAATAAAAAGAGACACAAAAATTTCATTGTTGAAGGAAAACATCAACCAAATAAATGAAGAATTAAGCAACGATTCTGAAATTAAGAATAAGTCGCAGGAAATCGAACTGCTTGAAAGTAAAATTGATTCTTCATGGAACAGTATAATAGATAAGCACCGGCCAATTATTGATAGCTTACAGCAGGAATTAAATACATTGAACAGAAATTATAAAAATATTCTGAACGAATTATCACAGGAAGAAAAGAAAAGTTTTGAAATGAGCCGAGATAGTATTAGGAGCAACCCATGCAGTTATGACCGAAAATAAAATACCATATTCACTGAAGGATTTAACCCTTTATTTTCTGAAACTCGGAACAATCGGTTTTGGTGGCCCTGTTGCACTGGTTGGCTATATGCACCGCGACCTTGTGGAAAAAAGAAAATGGGTAACAGAAGACGAATATAAAGAAGGTCTTGCTTTGGCTCAACTGGCACCGGGACCACTTGCAGCCCAACTTGCCATTTATATGGGTTATGTTCACTACCGCATTATTGGGGCAACCATTGTAGGAGTTACGTTTGTGATACCGTCTTTTTTAATGGTACTTGCTATCGGCTTTGCTTATGTGAAATTTGGAGGATTGCCGTGGATGCAAGCCGTATTTTATGGGGTTGGTGCAGCGGTAATCGGAATAATTGCCATCAGTAGCTACAAACTGACAAAGAAAACCATTGGAAAAGATTATCTGCTTTGGGGAATATTTATTTTGCTTGCAGTAACTACATTTATTACAGAAACAGAAATTATTTCCCTCGTTGTGGCTGCGGGTGTTTTGATGTGGTTCGTTAAAGCACCACCGAAATTTTTAAAATCAGTAAACTCCTTTTTTCCTGTTTCTCTAACGTTGCTATCAATTACAAGCATTTCAGTCACAGGGAAATTGGCACAACTGTTTTGGTTTTTCTCAAAAGCAGGAGCATTTGTTTTCGGCAGTGGGCTTGCTATAGTTCCATTTTTATATGGAGGTGTAGTAAATGAACATCAATGGCTGACGGAACAACAATTTTTGGATGCGGTTGCGGTAGCCATGATAACTCCGGGACCAGTTGTCATTACGGTTGGATTTATTGGCTATTTAGTTGGAGGATTTCCCGGAGCTTGTATTGCAGCACTTGCGACATTCTTACCCTGCTATCTTTTCACGGTCATTCCCGCTCCTTATTTCAAAAAGTATGGAAAAAATCCTGCTATTAAAGCATTTGTTGATGGTGTAACAGCGGCAGCAATCGGTGCAATTGCAGGTGCAGTCTGCGTACTTGGAATGAGACAGTTTACAGACATGACATCCGTTGCTTTTGCGGTTATTACCGTATTGATACTGTTAAAATTCAAGAAGATTCAGGAGCCTATAATAATTCTAATCGCAGCTATTGTTGGACTTTTAATTAAAGCAGCATTATGACACAAGCCAACCCTTCGCATCCATACACATTGGCAAGTCGCTCAAAAAGCCTTCCCGCAAGCCAAAACTTGCCAAAGAGTATGGTTGCCCAAACGCACGGACGAAAAGAAAGCACGGGCATACAACATTGTATAAAAGCAATAGCGGGTGAAGTGGTAAAATTAAGTTCTGTGCATTTAATAAACTTTGGTGGTGGCGGACAGGTAATCGCTTTGAAATCCGCTACTGCTCTTATACTTGACCGTTGGTGGCAATGCTAAAGGACACGACACCCAAAAGTTTAAATTAACCTAG
>VFQO010045068.1_pt1 | contig 11596 bp, 10 predicted proteins | sample 3512331 | NCBI WGS metagenome assembly VFQO01 (sample SAMN10412371, study PRJNA504923) | tailings metagenome | isolation source: Replicate 3 from Balatoc abandoned mine | place: Philippines: Itogon, Benguet | collected 2017-08-28 | reverse complement strand
GATCGCGACCGACGATGGAAGACACCGCGACGGCATCCGTCGGCGACAGCACGGCAGCAAGCGCGAAGGCAACCGGCAGCGGCACCTGCGGCAACAGCCAGTTCAGTGCGTATCCGAATACCACGACCGTGAAGAAGACGAGCCCAAAGGCAAGACCGAAGATGCGCGGTGCCAGTTTGGCGAACTCGCGCTTCGGCAGCATGATGCCATCGATGAACAGAAGTGGCGGCACGAAGACAAGAAGAAACAGCTCCGGCTCGAGTTCGACGCGCAAGCCATCGATCGGCCACGCCAAAAGGACACCCAACCCGATCTGAATGATCGGCAAAGGCAGTGGCAGGAAACGCACCAGCACGCCGGATGCAGCCACCAGCACCAGAAGCAGCAGGATCAGGGTCGCGACGGCCAAGCATTCCTCCACCGATGATCCGTCCGACCTAGACCGTTTGGCTTGGCGAGGAAAGCTCCAGGGAAAGAAACGCCAATTCTTCTCACCCTGCGGGCGCCGACCTGAAGTCGTTTTTCCCTTTCCGTCCAACATCTTGAACGTGCAGGATGATTCAAGCTTTCAACTCCGGACAGTGCGCCGTCAGGTCTCTGCTTTCCTGAAGGTGCGGACATGGTCCACCAGCGCGCGCAACTTCAGCGGCTGACGATGACGCCTGGGGAAGTAGAGGTGGAAACCGGCAAAAGGCGGGCAATAGTCTTCCAGGAGCGGCACCAGTTCGCCCCGGGCGACATAGGATTCGAAGGTCTCCACCATGCCGAAAGTGATGCCCGCACCGGCGCAGGCCATGCGGATCATCATGCCCATGTCGTTGGTGGTCATCGCCGGATCGACCGCCAGCTCGAAATCGCGGTCGTGTTCGGTGAATTCCCAGCGATACGGCGCCGTATCCGGCCGCGGGCGCCAGCCGATGCAGACATGATCCGTCAGATCGCGCGGATGAAGCGGCGTGCCGCGCCTGGAAAGGTAGGCGGGTGAAGCGACCGCGCACTGCCGCTGTTCTCCCGAAACCGGCACTGCGACCATGTCCTGCTCGATCACCTCGCCCAACCGGACACCGGCATCGTAGCCTTCCGCAACGATATCGAATTCCTCGTCCGTGATGGTGATGTCCAGCTTCACCTCCGGGTACTGCACGAGGAACCCCGCAAGCAGGGGCCCGGATATGAAACGCTCGGCAATCGAGGACACCGTAACCTTGAGCAGGCCGGAAGGGCGCGTCTGCGTTTCACGGACCGCCTGCACGGCCTCGGTTATGTCCTGCGCCGACGGCCGGACCATGTCGTAGAACATCTCGCCCGCTTCCGTCAGGCTGACACTGCGTGTGGTCCGCTGCACCAATGCGGTGCCTATCCGGTCCTCGAGTCGTTGCAATGCCTGGCTCACGGCTGAGCGGGTAACGCCAAGACGCTCGCCCGCAAGCCGGAAATTGCGCGCTTCCGCCACGGCAAGAAACACCGAAATGCCTTCGAAATCATCCGCCATTGGTTAGAATAACTAACCAAGCTATCTTTGATTGGCAAGTCGATCACGCCAATCGATGCTCCTATGTTCCTCCTGCCAGCCAGGTCGTGCGCAACGCATGGCGCCAGGCTGGACCGGAGATCGAACGATGACGGTACGCAGCAAAAGACACGTTCTGCCCTGCCTGATCCTGGCCATGCTTTCGGCAACGCCGGCTCCGGCATCGGAAAGCGTCACCAATTCCCACCTCCTCAAGGAGCGAGAGATGACACAGCATCCCTATGTCGGCATGTGGTCGACCGATGACGGCAGGGTCCGCCACGAACTCTTGCCGGACGGCCGCTATGACGAAGCGCGCGGCAGCAGGCAAAGCGCCTATCAGGGCCGCTACGAAGTGACCGGCACCCATATCGAATACTGGGACGACACCGGCTTCACCGCCGATGGCGACTTCGTCGACGAAAATACCCTTCACCATGGCGGCATGATCCTGCGCCGCCAATGAATACCGGAGAGACACCCGCTCTCGACTGAAAGGAACTCACCATGACAATGACCGATCCCGTATGGTTCATCACCGGAGCCTCCTCCGGCCTCGGCCAGGCACTTGCCGAAGCCGTTCTGGAACGCGGCTGGCGTGCCGCCATAACATCACGCAATTCCAATGCTTTGAATGCTTTAGCCTCCAGATATGGTGAACGCGCGCTCGCCTTGCAGCTCGACGTCACCGACAACGCTTCCATCGAACGGGCCGTTTCAGCGGCGGAGGCAAAATTCGGTGCCATCGACGTGCTCGTCAACAATGCTGGCTACGGCTATCTGGCTGCCATCGAGGAAGGCTCCGATCGGGAAATCCGCGATCAATTCGAGACGAATGTCTTCGGTCTCGTCGCCGTCACCAAGCGCGTCCTGCCCGGCATGCGTGCCCGTCGCCAGGGGCATATCTTCAATGTCTCGTCGCTTGGCGGTCTCGTCGCCTTCGCTGCCACCGGCTACTACCATGCCACGAAATTCGCCGTCGAAGCGCTTTCGGAATCGCTGTCGCACGAGGTCAAACCACTCGGCATCAAGGTGACCATCATTGAACCCGGCGCCTTCCGTACCGATTGGGCCGGCCGTTCGATGGTCGAATCCGGGACTGTCATCGAGGACTACGCGGAAACCGCGGGAAAGCGCCGTGCGGCAACCCGTGGGGCATCAGGCCGCCAGCCTGGTGACCCCGCACGGGCGGCGAAGGCGATCATCTCGGCATTTGAAGCCGATGAAGCACCACTGCGCCTGCTGCTCGGTGCCGCGGCCCTGAGCATAGCACGCCAGCGGCTCGATGCGTTGCGGCAGAACTTCGACGCCTGGGCCGAGACGACACTCAGCGCTGATTTTCCCGATTGATCCCCGTCAACTGCAAGAATTGTCCAGACCATGGAGATGTCTGAATGAACGGAATTGAAGGAAAGGTCGTCGCGATCACCGGTGCCAGCAGCGGCATCGGCGAGGCAACGGCAAGAGTTCTTGCGGCGGGCGGCGCGCATGTCGTCATTGGCGCACGCCGGGTGGACCGGTTGCAAAGCCTGAGCGACGAGATAACCGCTGCCGGTGGTTCCGTCCGCAGCCGCCGGCTCGACGTTACCGAATGTGCCGATGTCGAAGCCTTTGCACGCTATGCGCAAGAGGAATTCGGCAGGCTCGATGTCATCGTCAACAACGCCGGCGTGATGCCCCTGTCTCCGCTCGCGGAACTCAAGGTGGACGAGTGGGACAGGATGGTGGACGTCAACATCAAGGGCGTGCTTTACGGCATTGCAGCCGCCCTGCCCTTGATGAACGCGCAGGGCCAAGGCCAGATCATCAACCTGTCGTCGATCGGCGGCCACAGCGTTTCACCGACAGCCGCCGTCTATTGCGCCACGAAGTTCGCAGTCGGGGCCATTTCAGATGGGCTGCGGCAAGAAACCGACCGGATCCGCGTCACCGTCATTTCGCCCGGCACCACCACCTCGGAGCTGGCCGACACGATCACCGACGCCAGGGCACGCGAAGCCATGAAAGCCTGGCGTGCCATCACCATCAGTGCCGAAGCGGTCGCCAACGCCATCGCCTATGCGATCAGACAGCCAGCTGACGTCGATGTGAGCGAGATCATCATTCGGCCAACGGCAAGCCCGCACTGAGATATGCTGAAGGAAGAAATTCAGCCTCCCGGATGGCAAGGCCGCTCCCATGCGGCCTTGTCCCGAAGGGTACTCATTCACCGGGTACCGGCGCCAGACCGCCGCCAAATACGCCACCCTTCTCGTCGCGTTGTTCGCGGCGAGCCCTGGCACGGGCAATGACTGCTTGACGGTTGACGGATTTGCGTTCGGCGTCGATGCGCCTGATCAGGAGGTCGGCGCGCTCGACACTGCCCAGCAGTGCCAGCAACGCCCCCCGTTCACCGGGAGCGATCCCCTCGCCTGCGGTCAATATCTGAGCTCGAAGCTGGTCGACCTCCGGGAAATTGATATGACCAGCCGGCATTTGCGGTGCCTTCACGCCGAAGTCGGGCAGGATTTCGCGAAGGTCGAAATCCAGCTTGTCGAGCGCGGTATCGACGATCACCTTGCCTTGCGTTCCGAAGGTTTCACGACGGACGCGGCGCGCCACCTGATGGAGCTGCTCGGCGAGCGCTGCGGTGAAATCAGCCTCCTCAATCAGGCTGGCAACCAGATCGAGTTGGTCCATTGGCATATCGGTTGACAGCAACGCGGCCGAATAGGAGCGGATGTCGCGCGACAGAATGTCGGTCGCCAGATAGTGCTCGCCAGGGTCGCTGGGCGCATTCTTCCTTGAGCGGGCGATATCGAGGAACAGTGCACCTGCCTTGAGATGCCGTTCCGTCTCCTGTTCCACCGCAGGCACGGCCTGTCCAAGATCCGAGGAAAAGCGGCGATCAAGATATTTCGGCACCGAGAAATCTTCCACATCATCAGCTTCGGTATGACCGATGCGCGACAGAACGCGCTCGAACACGCCGACAAACGGAAAGAGAAGCAATGTATTGAAAACATTGAAAAATGTTGAATACAGACCGACCGCGACGGGAACGAGCGGGAACGTATCCTTGCCGTCGACGACCACCGGAACGCTGGGATCGCCGCCGAACCACTGCATGGCCCAGCGCAGCACCTCGATCGAGACGAAAAACAGCGGGACGGTCACAAGAACCCCGATCACGTTGAACGACATGTGCGCATAAGCTGCGCGCTTGGCATTCTTGGAAAGGTTGAGCGAGGCCATCCACGAGGTGATCGTGGTGCCGAGGTCAGCGCCGAGCGAAAAGGCGACGGCGGTGGTCCAGTCAAGCACGCCGGCGGCGCCCAGGCCCATGACGATACCGATCGTCGCCGAGGAAGAATGGATCATCGCCGTGACACCGGCGGCGATCAGCACACATTTCAGCAGATTGAAGTAGGAATCGGCCCGCAATGTCTGCAGCAACTCCATCACTTCGGGCATGTTTCGCAGCGGGCGCAGACCACCGGTCATCAGGTTGAGACCGTAGAAGATCAGTGCAAACCCCATGCAGGCGAGCGCTATGTTACGCACTTTCTCGCTCTTCGCGAAGCAGTAGATGAGCGCGAAGATCCCGCCCAGGATCAGGCCGAGAGGGCCGAGCGGCAGGGCGATCAAGCCGTTGCCAAGTGTCGTGCCGATGTTGGCGCCCATGATGACGCTGATGGCAGGCCGTAGCGCCACCACCCCGGCATTGACCAGGCCGACCACCATGACGGTCATCGCCGTCGAGGATTGAATTACACCGGTGATGAGCGTACCGGCGAGCACGCCTTTGATCGGCGTTCCGGCTGCCTTGGCCAGAAAATCCCGCATCTTGTTGACGGAGAGTGCCTGGATGCCGTTGGCCATGAATTCGAGGCCGAGCATGAAGATGCCGAGACCGCCGATCACGGGAACGAGGATGTCCTTGAAGATGTCGACCTGCATGTCGGTATGCCTTCCTGTGTGGACAGTGCCGGCGCCCGGAAGAGCGCGCTAGTTGTTCAGGGTCGTCAGGGTCTGTGCCCAATAGCGATCGATCTGACGCACAAGTTCCGGCGGCACGGGGGTGTAGCCCAGCGCACGTGCATCCCTGGCGCCGGCTGAATAGGCCAATCTGAAAAGGTCGAGCACGCGCTGGGTTCGCTCACCACCCCGATCCTTGGGCATGACCGCGTAGGTGACGGCAGCCATTGGATAAGCGCCGGCACCCGGCATATTGGTTGTATCGGCAAGGAAATGCCTGGAAGCGTCCCACGCAATATTTGCCAGGCCTGCCGTGAAGCTTTCAGGTGCGGGCGCGACGAAGGCGCCGGCTTCATTGAGCAACTGCACGACGGGCAGACCAGCGCGCACCACCTGCCCATATTCGAGATAGGTGATGCTGTCGGCCGTCGCTGCAGCCAGCGCGACCAGATTGCCGGTGCCTTCTGCGCCCTGCCCTACAGGCCAATCGATCAACGTCGCAGTTCCAAATTTCTCACGCCATTCGGAACTGGTTCTGGAAAGATAGCTGGTGAAGACGAATGTCGAGCCGGAGCCGTCCTGGCGCCGCAGCACCTTGATCGGGCGGTCCGGCAGTTGCATGTCCGGATTGAGTGCGACGATCTCCGGGGCCGACCAGGTCCTGATCTGGCCCGAGAAGATGCCGGCCAGGACCGGACCGCTCAGGCGCAACTTGCCAGGCTCGACTCCGACAACGTTGGCCACCACCGCGATGCCACCCATGACGATAGGAAATTGCGCCACATTGCGCCTGGCGATCTCCTCCAGCGAAAGCGGTGCATCGGTCGCGGCGAAATCCATCTCCGGCTGCGAAAGCCGCATGACGCCGGCCAACGAGCCGACCGGTTCGTAGTCGACGCTCCAGTCGAGGGTAAAGTAGTCACCTCCGTCGGCCCGCGCCTCCTTGTAGGCCTTGGCCCAAGCCGAAATGACCGGCGCGGCGAAGGTCGAACCCGCACCACGAATTGGTTCTGCGTCAGCGGGTAAGGCTGATAGCAGTGCCAAGAAGATTGTCAGGCAAAATGCCCATGCCCCTGCAACTTGTCTCACGAGCGTCCCCTGCGTTCGTGAGCAAACGCTAGTGACCGCCCGTAACGCTAAGATGACAAGCTTAGGAGACTTTGCCGGACATCCAACCGTTCGGCATGATTGAGGGTTGGGTCATCCCTCAATCGGCTGTGCAGTTGCAGCGCCGCTGCGCACCAGAAAAGCAATCACGATCGCAGCCAAGGTCAGTGCTCCTGCCACAGCAAAGGTGATCCGCATCCCGGTGGCGATGGTCTCGGGATGCGAAACCGATCCGTCGACAGTGCCCGACACGAAGGCGAACAAGGCCCCCATGACCGATGCCCCGGTGATGAGCCCGAGATTGCGCGACAGGCTCAGCATGCCCGAAACGACGCCGCGCCGGTCCGGGCTGACATCCATCATGACGGCCGTGTTGTTGGCAGCCTGGAACAATTGATAGCCAGGCGTCAGGACGGCGATGCCCAGGACGTAGCCGGCGACACCGAAGGAGGTTGGAACCACGGCCAGGACAAACGCGCCGATCGTCATCAGGACCAGCCCGACGGTGACAACGAAGGAAGCACCGAGCCGGTCGACGATCCGGCCAGCCGGAATGCCCGTCAAGGCCGAGATCACAGGACCAACCGACATCACCATACCGACGGCAGCTGCATTCAATCCGAGAGCACGGGCAAGATAGAACGGCCCGACCACGAAGGTGACCATCATGACTGTGGAAACCAGCGCGTTCATCATCAGGCTGCCACTGAAACTGTCGTCCCGGAATGCAGACAGCTGGATCAACGGCGAAGTCACCCTCGCCTCGACCTTGATGAACAACCCGGCTCCGAGAGCGGCGGCGACGAACAACGCCACATTCAGCCATCCCATATGCGAACCACCTACCGTGGTGGCGAGCGCATAGGCAGCAAGTGCAAGGCCAAGCAACAGCGTTCCAGGAGCGTCGAAGCCACCGCCCTTTCCAACCGGCCTGGAACTCGGCAGGAAACGGCGGGCCAGAAAAAGGTTCAGCATAGCGAGCGGCACCATCACCAGAAAGATCGCCCGCCAGCCTGCCGCGGTCAGCAGGACCCCGCCCAGCGAAGGGCCAAGCGCAGTACCGATTGCCGACATGGTGCCCAGCAATCCCATGGCGCTTCCCGTCCTGTCCTTGGCGACTGTATCGCGCACGAAGGCGATGCTGAGCGCCATCAGGACAGCGGCGCCAAGTCCCTGCAAGGCACGCGCGCCGATCAGCAGCCAGAGCGAAGGCACGACGCCGCACAGGCTCGAGGCGAGCGCGAAAAGCGAGATACCGCCAATCAGCATGCGTCGATGTCCCACGAGATCACCGAGCCGTCCCGCCGAAACGATGGTGATCGTGACTGCAAGCAGATAAGCCAGCACAACCCATTGCACGCGCTGGAAAGACGCATCGAATGCCTCCGCCAGGGACGGCAAGGCGACGTTGGCAATGCTGATGCCAAGCGAGGAAAGCAGCATCGACAGTGCCAGGCTGATCAGCGCCCAGCGGCCGGTACCGTCTGGGGCCTGTGCTGTTGTCGTGTCATGCTGGCTGACGTTCGATTGCATGGTCTGTCTGCCTCCGCCGATTGAAACTCGTACAGAGAGGTAGCGTCACATATCACATGGCGGAAGACGCACCATTTGCACTTTATTCGTGCATTTAACGCCTCATCAAAACACGGAACATGCGTTATGCTGGACGAATGCCACACCCGGATCTCAACCTGCTCGTCACCCTCGATGTGCTGCTTGCCGAAGGCAGTGTTGCCCACGCGGCCAGAAGGCTGCGGCTCAGCCCCTCGGCCATGAGCCGCGCGCTGGCGCGGTTGCGCGAAGCCACCGGCGACCCGCTGCTGGTCCGGGCCGGTCGCGGCCTTGTCCCCACACCGCGTGCGCTTGAACTGCGCCAACACGTCGGCCGTATCGTCGAGGAAGCCGAGGCCGTGCTGCGCCCCGCAGAAAAGCTGGACCTGACAAGACTCACGCGGACATTCACCATGAGGAATTCCGACGGTTTTGTCGAAAACTTCGGGCCGGCCCTGCTTGTACGCATTGCACAGGAGGCACCCGGTGTACGCATGCGCTTCGTACCGAAGCCGGACAAGGACAGCACACCGCTGCGCGACGGCAGTGTCGACTTGGAGACCGGCGTGATCGGAAACACAACCGGACCCGAGATCCGCGCACAGACCCTGTTTCGAGACCGTTTCGTCGGCGTCGTACGGGTCGGACACCCGCTATGCGAGGGTATCGTCACCGCCGAACGCTATGCCGCCGGGCATCATGTTCTCGTCTCGCGCCGAAATCTCGACAAGGGACCGATTGACGACGCCCTGGAAATCCTCGGATTGCAACGACAGATCGCTACAACCGTCAGCGGGTTCCTGGAAGCGTTGGTCTTTGCACGGGCGGCTGGCCTGATCGCCAGCGTTCCCGAACGCTACACCGGCCACCTCGTTCCCGAACGCTACACCGGCCACCTCAGGGATGGCATGTTCCGCTTCGCGCTGCCCTTGGCACTGCCGGAAATCACCATCTCGCTTTTGTGGCACCCGCGGCTGGATGCAGATCCGGCCCATCGCTGGCTGCGCGGTTGCGTACGCGACGCCTGTGCCGAAAACATCAAAGCCACCGGCGTTGCCGCCGGTGGCTTTGATAGCATCTGAATTGCCCGCTTCTTAAAGAGAAGAGGTGATCTGCAGCTCGTCGACGCCATCGCGGCGATAGATATCGTCGCGGAACTGTACGACGCCCGGACCCGTCGACCAGGCCGAAACATAGGTGAAGTAGACCGGAACCGGATTCGTGACCGCAACAGGAGTGTTGTTGCCCGTCTTGATGGTTTCCTCGAAGTGCTGGCGGCTCCAGCCCGGGGTATCGCGCAGGATCCAGGTGACAAGGTCGCGCACATTCTGCACGCGCACGCAGCCCGAGGAATCAAAGCGCATCAGCTTGCCGAACAGGCTCTGCTGCGGCGTATCGTGCATGTAGACGCCGTCCGGGCTCGGGAAATTGATCTTGACCGAAGCCATGGCGTTGCCGGTGCCCGGATCCTGGCGGAAACGGTACTTGACGGCATCTTCCGTCGACCAGTCGACGGTGGTCGGATCGACTTCGGAGCCATCCGGCGCCAGCAGGCGGATATGGCTGTCCTTGAGGTAGTTCGGATTCTTGCGCATCAGCGGAATGATGTCCTTGCGGACGATCGACACCGGCGCGTTCCAATAAGGATTGACGATGATCTCGTTGATCTTCGAATTGACGATCGGCGTCTGGCGGTCGATCTTGCCGACGATCGCCGTATGACGCAGCACGACGCGGTCTCCCTCCACCGCTTCGATCTGCGCGGCAGGGATGTTGACCATCACGTAGCGATTGCCAAGAAAGCCGCCCATGGCGCGCAGGCGCACGAGGTTGGTTTCGAGCTGACCGAGCCGTACCTGGGCCGAGATGTTCATCGCAGCAAAGGTGTATTTGCCGGTGACGCCGTCGGCCGGCAGGCCATGACGGGTCTGGAAACGCTTCAACGCAGCATCGACGTACGAATCGAAGGATTCCGAGAGGCCGGCATTCTGCGGCAGATCGCCGGATACCATCAACCGCTTGCGCAGCGGCACGACATCGGGATCGGAAACGCCAAGCTGGAGCTTCTTGGTCGCGGGCACTTCCGGCCAGCCGCCCTGAGCCACGATGTCACGATACTGGCCAATGGCCTGCTCGGTGTAGGTCACGGTCTGAGGGCTGAAGATCGGCAGCGTCGAAGCGACCTTGCCGCCCTGCGTCGCGCGGGCGTCAAAGGTGTCGTCCCAACTACCCTGCCCTGAGGCCTTCAGGATACCATCCACGGCGTCCTGGGCACTGGCGGCGCCGGCGGCAAAAGCCACGGCAAGCGCGGAAGCTCCGGTGAGAAACAGGCGACGGCTGGTGTTCATGGGCGTTCCAGACTTGTTCAACAATTCGACGATCGGCCAGTGGGCCTGGTTAGCGGCCCGCACTCTATGGTTGCCATCCTTAACATTTAGCCAACCATATCTCGCATCTCGCTGCCGGAAAACGCACATTCGCGAGAGCGGACCAGCCAGCCAGATTGGCTGCACCGTCCTGTTTCTCGCTTTCACCGGAATATGGCGGCAATTAGGCGCAACGCCCGCGCATTAGACCTACGTCGTACGAAAGAAAGGGCCAGTGCCTTTTCAGCACCGGCCCAGTCCGGAGATTTAGAGCATTTTGTAGCCAAGTGGAAACACCTGGCGTTACAACAATGCGGCCGAAACAAAACTCGGAGCGTTTCCGCGAAAAACGGAAACGCTCTAGATCTCCTCCTCCCCGCTCTTCGGCGTGGTATCTCGCCGCGACGAAGACGTCGCGGAACTCCGCCGGCAATCCGACGGGCGATCACGAACCAGCCGCTTACATGCGGTAGGCGATTGTGTCGTTCCAGAAGCGGTCGAGGCGCTGCAGGGCACGGTTCATCTGCTTGAACTCGTCCTGGTTGATGCCGCCGACATGCTCGATCGAGCCGATATGGCGCTCATAGAGACCGGCAACCACCTCAGCCACCTCATTGCCCTTGTCCGTCAGGCTGACGCGGACCGAACGGCGGTCGATGCGCGAACGCTGATGGTTGATGAAGCCGAGGTCGACAAGCTTCTTCAGGTTGTAGGATACGTTCGAGCCGAGATAGTAGCCACGCGAGCGCAGCTCACCGGCGGTCAGTTCGGCATTGCCGATGTTGAACAGCAGCAGAGCCTGGACAGCATTGATGTCGGAACGGCCGTTGCGATCGAACTCATCCTTGATCACATCAAGCAAACGCCGATGAAGACGTTCGACCAGCTGCAGGGATTCCATGTAAAGCGTGCGGATGGACTCGCGGCGTTCATCGATAACATTGGCGGTCTTCGCCACAGGACGCGAATTGATCATTGTCTTTGCCTCTCGTTTGTCGCCCGGTGATTTTTTGTTTTTTGTCACCTTGATCGCGACACTATCGAATACCTATAAAATTCGACTTAAACGCCAGGGCTAACAAGAGCTTACCGGTAAGAGGTTTCG
>VFQO010002380.1_pt1 | contig 11597 bp, 13 predicted proteins | sample 3512331 | NCBI WGS metagenome assembly VFQO01 (sample SAMN10412371, study PRJNA504923) | tailings metagenome | isolation source: Replicate 3 from Balatoc abandoned mine | place: Philippines: Itogon, Benguet | collected 2017-08-28 | reverse complement strand
ATTTGGCTGAATACGACTTTTCCCGCCCAAGTGGTGGTAGATGGTATTGCTAAACCTACCGCGTCGGGTTGGTCGGTGCTAACGCGATTGGTGGATTCTCCTTCTCCTGCATTAACTCATGCTCAAGTCTTATTAACCTTTCCCAATGGCAGAGAACCGCTGGCCGGTGAGGAGTGGTCGGTTGAGCTACGGTTGCGCGAAACGCAGGGGCGTTATAACCCCGCCGGTATCGACTTTGCTGCTTGGCTGTTTGCGCAAAATATTCAAGCAACTGGGTCGGTAGTCCGATTGACGGCTTCAGAACCCAGTGAAAGCAGCTGGCATTGGCAGTCGTGGCGTTGGTTGGCCATGCAAAAGCTGTTATCGGTATTGCCTGCCGATAGTGATTTTACGGGTTTGTCAGTTGCTTTGGTGTTGGGTGAAGTGAGCGCCGTCAGCGACGAGCAGTGGCGTGTGTTACGTGATACTGGCACCCTGCACATGGCGGTGGTGTCGGGTACACATATTACCCTCGTGGCAGGCTTGGCGTGGTTTTTAGGACTAGCTCTGTGGAAATTAGCACCTTCACAGCGTTATCCAGCCGTGTTAGTGGCATCGCTGGTTGCCTTATTTGCTGCGGTGAGTTTTGCCTTTTTGGCGGGTATGAATGTGCCGGTACAACGCGCTTTGATTATGTTTGTCATGCTGATGATGGCGGTGTGGCTAAAACGTTCCTTGCATCCTTTGCTTACCCTGTCTTGGGCGTTAATTGCGGTACTGCTGTGGGATGTGGGCGCGGTGATGCAAGTCGGTTTTTGGTTGTCATTTATTGCCACGGCTATCTTGTTGTGGATGTTGACGCTGGAGAGTGGGCGACTTCAGCGTTTATTATTGTTGCATTTGGGCATGAGTCTATTATTAGCCCCTTTCTTGCTGCTTTTCTTTCAACAGATTCCGACTTATTCCGCTTTAGCCAATTTGCTTACCTCGCCGATTATTGAATGGTTGCTGGTTCCTTTGCTGTTAATCATCGCTTTGCTGGCTTGGATAGCTCCTAGTTTAGCAACGCTGTTAAGCCAACTGACCGAGCAGTTATGGGCGTTAGTTTGGGCAATGCTCAGTGAAATCGCCACTTGGCCAATGGCTGTTTTGTTGCTCTCGCCAACGGCTTGGTGGCAGGGTTTACCCGATGAAGCACAGCGATTGACTGTGCTCGATATGGGTCGTCATGAAGTGGTAGCAGTGTGGCAAACGCCACAAGGCGATTGGTTAATGGGTACGGGCAGTCAGCAAGGCAAGTCGCACAGCATGGAAACCATTATTTTGCCCAGTTTAACGGCCTTGGGCGTACAGCGTTTAGCTGGTGTGGTGATGAGCGATAACAGCGAAGCAGGGCAAAAAGGGCTAAATTTGCTCAAGCAACGCATGAGTGTCGAGCAGACACTATCGAGCGAGTCTTGCTTACAGGGGGAAATGGCATCGGCAACCAGTGCCTTACCGATACAAGGTTGGTGGTCGGAGCAGGGGCAGTGTTGGTTAATGATGAATACTCAGGATCGCTTAACAGCCTTTGCGCTGAGTTGGCAAACGCCTAAAGCGAATGACTGGCCGTATCAGATGCCCATTATTGCTCCCGCACTTAGCGCAAAACCCAGCGCGGCTTCTAGCAAGGTGGATTTATGGATCAGTGCAGGTAGTCCTGTTCGTTCGGGTTGGGCGCAACAGCCTTATGGCACGCAACAGCAGGGTGCGATGACGTGGCAAATCAGTGAGCAAGGGTTTTCACTGTTCAAGGCTTATAAGCCGGCTAATCAGCGGTTTTATCATCCGCAGGAGTAATGCCAAATAACAAAAAAGCGACCAAATGGTCGCTTTTTGCATTCTACGTCGTCAGGAATTAACGTTGACGTGCCTTGAATTTAGGGTTGGTTTTGCAAATTACATAAACCTTACCACGGCGACGAACAACTTGACAGTCTTTATGACGCGTTTTAGCAGATTTCAAAGAAGATAGAATTTTCATGGGGTACCTCGGTCAATTTATTGAAGTATTTTAACGCTAATTAAATACTAAGTCAATGACCTAAGCCGCTTATTTGCTTGCTTAAAGCGGGACTGGCGTGTTAAAATCTTACGCTTGTACTTTTTGGGAGTACATCCTCCTTGTCAACAGAGGTTTTTGGTGTTGACTCATGTAAATTAATACATTGATCCATAAGGAGCATTCATGCGTCATTATGAAATTGTGTTTCTTGTTCACCCTGATCAGAGCGAGCAAGTAACCTCTATGGTAGACCGTTACCGTGCCGTTATTGAAGGCAAGGGCGGTAAGATTCACCGTTTAGAAGATTGGGGTCGTCGTCAATTGGCTTACCCAATCAAGAAAGCTTACAAAGCGCACTATATTCTGATGAATATCGAAGCGACTCCAGAAGTCGTGGCAGAGCTTGATAATGCTTTCTATTACAACGATGCAGTATTGCGTAACATGATTATGCAACGCGATGAAGCTATCACGGAAGAATCTCCGATGATGCGTCGTGAAAGCAGCGAGCGCGGCGAACGTCGTGAGCGTGATTCAGAACGTCGCGGTAGTGAGGAGTAATCAAGATGGCACGTTTTTATCGTAAAAAAGTTTGTAAATTTAGTTCAGATGCAACTAAAGAAATCGACTACAAAGATGTTTCTTTGTTAAAGGGCTATATTACCGAGACAGGTAAAATTGTTCCAAGTCGTATTACGGGTACAAGTGCTCGCTATCAGCGTCAGTTGGCTTCTGCCATCAAACGTGCGCGCTACTTAGCCTTGTTGCCGTTTTCTGATCAGCACAAATAATATCTGTTTAATTAAGTATTAATTGATTATGCTGTTTTTAGCTAACGCCATCATGAAGTCGCCGCAACAGGCACTTGTGTGGTCAGCGATGCTAGGTGCAGCAACCCTTGTTCTTTCACCTTTTGGCGTACTTTCGGGTGCAGCAATTGCTTTAGTAACCTTGGCGGCTGGCTTAGTGCCGGGTAGTAGAGTGTTATTAGCGAGTTTAGCTGGTGCGGCTTTATTGGCGGTGTTTACCGATCAGTGGTCTGCATTTGGTCTAGCTTTGCTGGAGTTCTGGTTGCCCGCATTTGCTTTGTCTGTGGTTTTGGGTGCATCGGCATCCTTGTCACGCATGTTGCAAGTTGCGACAGGGCTGATGTTGTTAGCGTTAGTGTTGACCTATCTCTGGGTAGGCTCTCCTGAGGCTTTCTGGCTTGAAACCATGCGACAGTTGCTAGAAGGTTGGCAAGCGCAAGGATTAGCGATTGAACCACAAGCTGCCAGTTTACTGATCGAGCAGTTGCCGGCCGTGCTAACGATGTTAGTGGCGATGGGACTGTTAATGGTATGGCTCAGTATGGTATTGCTAGCACGTTGGTGGCAAACGCGCTTGTATGACATGACGCCTTTTTCAGCAGAATTTCAAGGTATTGCCTTAGGTAATGCTTTGGCTGGGTTGATGGCGTTGATGTTATTACTGGTGTTGTTTATGCCAGAGCAGCTACTGATTCAAGATGCCTTAGGTGTATTGAGCTTGGTGTTTATGTTGCAAGGCTTGGCGCTGATTCATTTTTGGCAAAGGGTGAAACAAGTCAGCAAGGGTTGGTTAATACTGATTTATGTATTATTGGGCGTGTTACCGCAGATGATGATGATGGTGGCAACGCTTGGTTGGTTAGAAAATTGGATAAACTGGCGCGATAAAATCGCGTCGGATTCACAATCCTAGATAGAGGAACAGACAATGAATGTCATTCTGATGGAAAAAGTTAAAGGATTGGGCGCCATGGGTGATGTGGTGTCCGTTAAAGGTGGTTATGCACGTAACTTCCTGATTCCTAATGGTAAAGCTAAGATGGCAACTGCGGCTAACGTAGAAGTTTTCGAAGCGCGTCGTGCTGAACTTGAAGCTGCTGCAGCTCAAGCGTTAGCGGATGCACAAGCGTTGCATGAAAAAATGCAAGGTTTGGTGGTGGTCATTGAAGCGAAAGCGGGTGACGAAGGTAAGTTATTCGGTTCAGTCGGCACGCAAGACGTGGTTGACGCTTTGGCAACTCAAGGCTTCACTGTTGAGCGTCGTCAAGTTCAAATGCCAGATGGTGCGATTCGCGTTGTTGGTACTTTTGAATTGACTTTGGCGTTACACGCTGACGTGAACGCGACCATTACGGTTGATGTTAAAGCAGCTTAATTCGCTCGCATTACATTGATTGAAAGAAAAGGGCCGAAAGGCCCTTTTCTTTTTTCTTTGGTTAAGCATTTCAGCTGCAAACAGCTATAATAGCAATATTATTTTTGACCTGTTTTTGCATTGAACTGGTCGCCTAACAATAAGTGAACTCTTTTTTATATGGCCAAAGTACAAGCTACTGATACACCTTTGACGCAATTGTCTGAACAGTTAAAAACGCCACCCCATGCGATTGAAGCAGAGCAGTCGGTATTGGGTGGTTTGTTAATTGATAACAGCAGTTGGGATCATGTTGCTGAAACCTTAACCGAAGCTGATTTTTTCCGTCATGCCCATCAGTTGATTTGGCGTACCATGTTTCAGTTGGCGCAAAAGTCCATTTCTTTTGATTTAGTCACGCTTGCCGATGTGCTTAAAAGCCATAACTTGCTTGAAGAAACTGGCGGTATTGCCTATCTTGCTTCTTTGGAAAGTTCAACACCCAGTGCAGCGAATATACGTGTTTATGCACAGATTGTGCGCGAGAAGGCGCTATTGCGTAAGTTGATCACAGCGGGTACCGAAGCGGTTAATATGGCGTTTTTACCCGAAGGTAGAAGTGCGCTGGATGTGATTGATACGGCCGAAAAGCTGATTTTTGACGTGGCACAACAGGGGCAGTCGGGTAAAAAAAGCTATGCCAGTAGTAAAGATTTGCTCAAGCTTTGTGTTGAGCGCATCAGTGATCTCTATGAAAATCCCAATCAGGTAACCGGTATTCAGACCTTTTATGAGGATTTTGATGCTAAAACAGCCGGCCTGCAGAAAGGTGACTTAGTGATTGTTGCTGGGCGTCCCTCGATGGGTAAAACCACCTTTGCCATGAATGTCGCGGAAAATGTCGCCATTAAGGGCAAAAAAGGCGTAGCCGTATTCAGTTTAGAGATGCCCGGCGAGCAGTTAATGATGCGTATGATTTCTTCCGTGGGTCGCATTGAAGCACAGAAATTACGCACAGGGCAATTATCACAACAAGACTGGTCTGGCTTAACTTCGGCGATTGCGCGTTTAACGGATGCGCCTATTTATGTCGATGAAACGGCCGGCCTTTCTCCTTTAGAATTACGTGCGAGAGCACGACGGCTAAAGCGAGAGCATGATATTGGTTTAATTGTCATCGACTATTTACAGTTAATGCGGGGTAATTCGCCGAATAATAATCGTACCGAGGAAATTTCAGAAATCTCGCGTTCTTTGAAAGCACTGGCAAAAGAACTTGAAGTACCAGTTATTGCCTTGTCTCAGCTTAATCGTAGTTTGGAGCAACGTCCCGATAAACGACCTAAAATGTCGGATTTGCGCGAATCAGGCGCCATTGAGCAGGATGCGGATATTATTTTGTTTATTTATCGTGATGAAGTTTATCACCCTGATACGGATCAAAAAGGGGTCGCTGAAGTGATTATTGGGAAACAGCGTAATGGTCCTATTGGTAAAGTGTTGTTGACCTTTATGGGTGAGTTTACGCGCTTTGAGAACTTTGCTCAGGGTAGCGGTTGGGTGGATGAATAGTGGCTAGACCGATTTGTGCGCTGATCGACTGTGAAGCAGCGCGTCATAATTTGCAACGTATTCGAGCTATGGCGCCAGAAACCAAGATTATGGCAGTGGTCAAAGCCAATGCTTATGGGCATGGTATTGAGCTGATGGCTCCTTGCTTATCAGAGGCCGACGCTTTTGCGGTGGCATCGGTGGATGAGGCGTTAGCCTTGCGTCATTTAGGGGTTACACATCCGATTGTGTTGCTTGAGGGTATCTTTTGTGCCAGTGAATTGACTGATGTTGTTGAACAGCGTTTAGAACTCGTGGTTCATTCGGATGAACAAATTGCCATGCTTAAAACGCATCGTGGCTGTCATAACCTTGTGATATGGATTAAGGTCGATACGGGCATGCATCGTTTAGGCTTTGCTCCCAGTGAGGTAGCGCGAGTTTGGCATCAGTTGCAGGGGTTAAGTTGTTTAGCTCAACCATTGCGATTAATGACGCATTTTGCCAGTTCAGACGAGCCTAATGCGCCAGCCAATGCGACGCAATTAGCCCAATTTAAACAGTTACTGGCTTATTTACCCGATCCGCTAGCCATTAGTTTATCGCATTCAGCCGCCATTATTCACTTGCCCGAAAGTCATGGTGATTGGGTTAGACCCGGTTTGATGATGTATGGCGTTAGCCCGTCGCAAGCCAATATTGAAGAGCTGGATTTAAAACCCGTGATGACCTTAGTAACGCGCGTCATAGCGGTGAAGCAGGTGTCTGCGGGTGAGTCTGTGGGATATGGCGGCAGTTGGCAGGCGACCCAATCTACGCAATTGGCTATTATTGCTGCCGGTTACGGTGACGGTTATCCGCGTCATATTCCCTCGGGTACTTTGGTGTTGGTGAATGGTCGTCAAGCGCCGATTGTCGGTAGGGTATCTATGGACATGATTAGTGTTGATGTGTCTCACCTTGATGCGGTTGATGTCGGTGATCCCGTGGTGCTTTGGGGTAAGGGATTACCTATTGAGCGCTTAGCTCAAGCAGCGAATACCATCAGTTATGAGTTACTGTGTGGTGTAACAAAGCGTGTTCCTGCTGTTTTATCATCTGCTGATCACCATTGGTATGAAAAGCCGACGAGGAATGATAATGCCCTGCACTAAAGAGTTGTGGCGTTTCGGTCGAGCGCAAGGCTTTTGGTGGCGCTTAGAGCGTTGGGGTGCCTTGTTAGTATTGTTGGCATGGTTATTTTATGTTTTTATTGTTAGAGACTTTGCTAGCTATGCAGACACTGGTCAGTTGCAATTGATTGATTTACTGCTCGGTTTACCCATTTTATTTGCCATGGGCCTAGTGGGGTCGATTATATGGATGGGCGTGGTGCGCTTATTCAGCTGCGCTTTAGGTCAGCTGGTTATTGAGCCAAGCGCACAGGTTGAAGATGAAGCTTAATTGGTCAGAAATTAAGCTATTGCTTGTGTTGAGCTTACCCCTGGTGGCGGGTCAGTTGGCACAAACAGGCATGGGTGTGGTGGATACCATGATGGCGGGTAGCGTCAGTAAGCTAGACTTAGCGGGTGTCGCTTTGGGTTCGGCTGTTTGGCTACCGACATTTTTATTCATGAGTGGTGTGTTGCTGGCGCTAACGCCTCGTATTGCTCAAGCGGTTGGTAAGCAAGATAGATCGGCAGTCAAAGCTTCCGTAATGCAAGGTATTTGGTTGGCTTTGTTGCTGACAGTGCTTACGCTGATGATTTTATTATCCTCATCTTGGTGGATGCGCTTTTTTACGCTAGAAGCAGCGGTTTATGATATTGCGGTGGACTATATTCAAGCTTTGGCGTGGGGAGCTTTGCCTGCACTATTATTTCAGGTGGTTCGTTTCTTTCATGAGGCGCATGGTTTAACCAAAATCACCATGGTGTTATCACTCATCGGCTTTTTGTTAAATATCCCCTTAAATGCGCTCTTTGTTTATGGTTATGGACCGATTCCTGCGTTGGGCGGAGTGGGGTGTGGTTTTGCAACCAGTTTAGTTTATTTGGCCATGGCATTGGTGGGGTGGTGGTTGTACTGGGCACATCCGCGTTATCAAGCTTATCGTCAAGAGGCGAAATTATGGCGTTTGCCTGAATGGCTAGGCATATCGCAATTATTGCGTGTCGGCGTACCGATTGGATGGGCAATTTTGTTTGAAGTGGGGTTGTTTACCTTTATTGCCTTTCTGGTAACCCCTTTGGGCACGGATGCTTTGGCAGCACATCAAGTAGCCATTAGCTTTACTGCACTGATCTTTATGTTGCCTTTGTCTTTAGCCATGGCGCTGACGATTCGTGTGGGGCAGTTAACGGGTGCTGGAGAATCGGCACAAGTACGCATGGCGATTGCGTCAGCCTTGTGGATATCGGTTGCGCTAGGTACACTGGTTGCGGTGTTGACTTGGTTGTTTGCGCAGGAAATTGTTGCGCTTTATACGCAAGATAGTCAGGTTGTGTTGATTGCTGTTACCTTACTGTGGATGGCTGCACTCTACCAAATATCGGATGCCTTGCAAGTGGCTTGTGCAGGTGCATTGCGGGGAATTGGTGATACCACCTCGGTCATGTGGGTGACATTGGTCAGCTATTGGGGCATTGGCTTGCCTGTAGGTTTTTATTTGTGCTATGGCGCTTGGAGCACCGATTCTGGGGTGTGGTTGGGTATTACTGGCTTTTGGTTGAGTTTTGTCATTGGATTGAGCGTAGCAGCCATTGGCTTAGGTTGGCGCGTCTATACTCAGTTCTTTCGTTCTTCAGCTGCGGTAGTTACTCGCTAAGGTGGTATTTTTCTTGCGCAACTGTAACACAATGGGGCGACCCGGTTGTTGATCTTCAAAATCGAGTGTAATGCTGACTTGCTCATCTTCCCAACGATAACTTTCGTAGCTTTGCAATACTGATTCGGTTCGTCTAACTCGACTGGTAGGACTGCCAATCGTCGGTTCTAATTGTGTTCGCACGTCTTTTATACTCAGAGGTAAACTGCTGTTCTTGTATTCGCTATGATAGGGACGATAGCGAATTTGTAAACTGGAAAAACTACCGTCGAGTTCATAGCGAAAATCGACGCGGTAAGTTTCTCTGAGAATATTGACCGGATAAAACCGATCCATTTGTTTACTGTGCAACGACGCTTGAGGTTTCATGACCCCGTCCCATTTATACAAGGCTTGACGAATCTCGGTTTGCGACAGTTCACTAACTTTTAAGCCTAGGAGAGAGAAGTCTGAAGCTGTTGCTGTCCAGGCTAGGTTAGGTAGCAATAAGACTAAACTAAACAGGGGCTTTAACATGATGGTGTCCGCATTGAAAACTATGTCTTTTTATCGGCATCAATGCGTAAAACTTGATGATCTGTCAGAAGCTAAACATGTTCTTGATGCGGTTGCCAGTAACGAATGAGCGATTGTTCTAGCTCGACCAGCGCTTGTTGATAGACGTCTTTTTTGAAACTGACTACTTCATGTACGGGTTGCCAATAGGGAACCCAGCGCCATTCTTCAAATTCAGGCGAGTCCGAGGCTTTTAGATTAATCGCTTGTTCGTCGCCCACCAATCCTAACATAAACCAGCGTTGTTTTTGACCAATGCAAATCGGTGAGGCATTATGACGAATTAAGCGTCGTGGTAGGTTATAGCATAGCCAGTCTTGGGTTTTGCCAAGAATGCGTACGTGACGTGGCTCTAAGCCTATTTCTTCTTTTAATTCACGAAACAAGGCTTGTTGCGGCGTTTCATGTGCACGAATACCTCCTTGCGGGAACTGCCAAGCATCGTCATGACCGATACGGCGACCCAAAAACAGTTGGTTCTGTCGGTTGACCAATATGATGCCAACATTGAGTCGATAGCCATTTTCATCGATCACGAGTGCGCGGTCCTTTGCAATAAGAGAGAGATGGCGTTTTGATGCCTTAGTTAGGTTGTTATTTTAGCGAAAAAGAGGCTCAACTCGCAAACTCGTCAAGCATTCTGGGTGCGTGTAAGATGAAACCCTGTACATAATCAATTTCGTGATGTTGCAGCCAATCGTAAATAAAAAAATCTTCGACTTGTTGGGCAATGGTTTGCATATTGGCTTCTTGTGCCATAGCTTGAATGGCTTTGACCAAAATCACACCATAAGCAGAGTCTTTGATTGCTTGAATCAGCTTGCCATCAATCTTAGCAATACTAATGGGCAATTTTGCCAAGCGTTCAAAAGCGCTTAGATCCGCATCGACATCATCTACGGCAAATAAACAGCCTAACTTAACCAGTCGATTCATTACCTTATCAGTATGCGTTAAATTGCTCATGATTGAGCTTTCACTCACTTCAAAACACAACAAACCTGGCGGTAAGGCATAATTAGTGAGCAAGGCTTCGACTGAATCAAGAAAATATTGACTGGCAAAAGAATAAGCCGACAGATTGACATGAATGCGCGCAAAGCTAACCATTAGCTGCGGATGGTCAACCAATTTTTCGAGCAGGTTTTGTATGACCCATAAATCCAGCTGTACCACCAGTCCGCTTTTTTCAAAAATGGGTAAAAAGCTAGCTGGTTCCTGTTCTTGACCCTGCTCATCACGATAGCGCAACAAAATTTCGCACACAGGTGCCAATCCTTGCGTTGATTCAATAGTTTGATAGTAGAGCTGAAAATCATGATTGTGCATGGCACTTTGCAATGCAACCAGTTCACGATTGAAGTTTTGATAAGCCTGATGATTAAAGACGGCGCACGCATTACGTCCAGCGCGTTTAGCATGATAGGTGGCACTTTCGACCTGATGCAATAATTCGCTGACATTATCAGGACAATGATCATCAATGACGGTAATCCCCACAGAACAGGTGACTGGCCATTGTCCGTGATCAATATCTAAACTGATTTGCTCGATTTGTTGTCTTAAATTGTCTGCGATTTGTTCCGCTCTATCTAATTGACAGTGCGACAGTAAAATCAGAAATTGATCGGCATGATTGCGAGATAAGTGATCCGTAGCACGGAGCAGACTCTTTAGTAGTTGCGCTACCTGAACCAATAACTCGTCACCGTAATGATTACCAGCCAACTCGTTCAGTTGTCGGAAATGGTCAATGTCAATCAGCAATAAGGCATGTTGACTATGATCACGCTTGGCCGTGAGCATGAGTCGATGACACTGTTGATCGAATTCGAAACGATTAAAAACCCCTGTCAAAGCATCATGACTGGCATTCCATGATAACTGTTTTCGTGAAAAACGGGCTAAGCGAACATCGTGTATGGTGAGTAAGACGCCATTAATTTCACCTTGTGAGCGCAGCGGGATAGCGCTAACTTCAACTGGTAATTCACTCAGTCCATCTCGACCAATCAATAGGGCATTGCTACCTGCATTTTCTTCTTGACCTGATTGAATGGCTTTTAAACCAAGGCATGGAATGGCTTCGTCATTCGTTTCGTCAACCAAGCAAAGGATGTCAGATAAGGGTTGGTCTATGGCTTCATGGGCTGTGTAAGATAGCGTTGACTCTGCAGTCGGATTGAGGAATTTAATCTTGCCTTGTGTATCCGCAACGATGATGGCATCGGGTAGCGCGTGAATGATTTGCTTAATACGAATATCCGGTGCATTGAACATAAGTTTTGGATCTCCAACGCGCTGCGCAGCCGTCACTGGGCTAGGGGGTTAATTGTAGTTTTTGTAAGGTGGCTTGATTAGGATAACCATCGGCTGGTAGGTTATTCTCTTTTTGAAATTGACGCAAGGCTTGTGTACTTCTACTGCCAAACCAACCGTCAACACCGCCCGTATCATAGCCTTTATCGGTCAGAGTTTGCTGGAGTTGAGCAATAAATG
>VFQO010045067.1_pt1 | contig 11599 bp, 8 predicted proteins | sample 3512331 | NCBI WGS metagenome assembly VFQO01 (sample SAMN10412371, study PRJNA504923) | tailings metagenome | isolation source: Replicate 3 from Balatoc abandoned mine | place: Philippines: Itogon, Benguet | collected 2017-08-28 | reverse complement strand
CCTCGCCTTTGCGACGCTACCCCCTGGCCAAGACCCCGACGACATCGTCCGCGCGCGCGGTGCCGAAGGCTTCACCGGCTTGCTCGACGAAGCCCAGCCGCTCGTTGAGCGTCTGTGGGCGCATGAGGTCGCCGCCGGATCGCTCGCCACCCCCGAGGAGCGTGCGGCGCTCAAAACGCGATTGCTCGCGCATGCCGACGCGATCGAGGATGCCGATGTCCGCCACCATTATCGCGAGGCTTTCCGCGAGCGGCTGGACACGCTGTTCTCGCGGCCGCGTCCCGATCGTACCACGCGCGCGCCGTGGGCGCCGCAACCACAACGCGGTGGAGGCGGGCGCAGCTTCGCCCCCGACCCGCGGCTCCAGCCGCCCGCGGACGAGGCACGGTCGATCGGCCAGATCGGAATTGGCGGTCATTATGCCGCCGCCCTGATCGCCGGATTGCTGCGCTATCCCGCTGCCATGCGGCGCCACGAGGAGGCGCTGACGCGCATCGCGATTGCCGACCCCGGCGACGCCGAACTGCTGCGCCAGATGCTTGACATCGCAAATGCCCAAGAAGGGCTTGATTGCGAGGGGTTGCTTGCCATATTGGAGCCAATGAAAGTGTATAATAGGGCGACGACATTGCTCAGAGCCGACGGAATGCACTTCTCGTTCAATCGCAGGCTTGAAGGCGAAGAGGTTGATACAGCGCGCGAAACGGCGCTGCGTGACCTTGACGAATATATTGGTGTGCTGGTGACGCAGCCCGAAATCCGCGCGCGGCTCGCCGAAGCCACCGCGGAATTCCAGCGCACGATGGACGATGAAGGATTTGCGCGACAGCAAAAGCTGTTCGCGATGGACAAAGAACTGACCCGCCGCCTGGCCGCGCTGTCCGACAGCAGCCAGCGCTGACCCACCGATTGCCCCCTAGGCAGGAACATATATGGCCACCAAGAACACCGCCGCCGAAACCGAAGCCGACACCGACGGCCCGCTGATCGACCTCAACGAGGCCGATGTCAAAAAGCTGATCGCGCGCGGCAAGAAGCGCGGTTACCTGACCTATGACGAACTGAATGCGGCGCTGCCGCAGGACGAAATGTCGTCCGAGCAGATCGAGGACATCATGTCGGCGATTTCCGACATGGGCATCAACATCGTCGAAAGCGACGAGGATGTGCAGGAAGAGGCCGAGCAGGAACAGGACGACGAAGTCGATGTTTCGGCCGGCACGGGGTCGGTGTCGAACCCCGCAATCGAAAAGAAGAAGGAAACGGTCGATCGCACCGACGATCCCGTTCGCATGTACCTGCGCGAGATGGGCGCGGTCGAGTTGCTCAGCCGCGAAGGCGAAATCGCCATTGCCAAGCGCATCGAGGCCGGCCGCGACACGATGATCCTGGGGCTGTGCGAAAGCCCGCTGACCTTTAACGCGATCATCGAATGGTCGAACGCGCTGAACAATGGGGACATGCAGCTGCGCGAAATCGTCGATCTGGAAGCCATGTTGTCGAAAGACCCGGCGCCCGAAAATCTTGAGGAAGAAGGCGCCGAGGACGACGGCGAGATCAGCGAAAAGACCGCCGGTGTCTCGTTCAAGGACGAGGACGAGGTCGAGGAAGAGCCCGCCGCCGACGGTGACGACGAGGACGGCGAAAGCACGTCGGGCAAGCGCGAGAGCTTCGAGGAAGACGAGGAAGACAACACCCTCAGCCTCGCCGCGATGGAAGAGCTACTGAAGCCCGACGCGCTCGAAAAATTCGCGAACATCACCAAAAGCTTCAAGGCCTTTTCGAAGCTGCAGGAAACGCGGCTCGAAGCCTTGTCGTCGGGCGGCGAGTTCCCGGCCGCGTCGGAGAAGAAATATCACAAACTGCGCGAGGAACTGACCGCGCAGGTCGAAAGCGTGCAGTTTCACGGCACCAAGATCGAATATCTGGTCGACCAGCTGTACAGCTACAACCGTCGCCTGACCGCGCTCGGCGGCCAGATGCTGCGCCTGGCCGAGCGCCACAAGGTGCCGCGCAAGTCGTTCCTCGACAATTATGTCGGCCGCGAGCTGGAGGAAAACTGGCTCGATCAGGTGGCGGGTCTCGACAAGAAATGGGCGGCGTTCGCCGAGAATGAAGCCGGCGCGGTCGACCGCATCCGCATCGAGATCAGCGAAATCGCGCAGGCGGCGGGCATGAGCCTGACCGAATTCCGCCGCGTCGTGAACATGGTCCAGAAGGGCGAGCGCGAAGCGCGCATCGCCAAGAAGGAAATGGTCGAGGCGAACCTGCGCCTCGTGATCTCGATTGCGAAGAAATACACGAACCGCGGGCTGCAATTCCTCGACCTCATCCAGGAAGGCAATATCGGCCTGATGAAGGCGGTCGACAAGTTCGAGTATCGCCGCGGTTACAAGTTCAGCACCTATGCGACCTGGTGGATCCGGCAGGCGATCACCCGCTCGATCGCCGACCAGGCGCGCACGATCCGCATCCCGGTCCATATGATCGAGACGATCAACAAGCTGGTCCGGTGCAGCCGCCAGTTCCTCCACGAAAGCGGCCGCGAGCCGACGCCGGAGGAAATGGCCGAGCGGCTGTCGATGCCGCTCGAAAAGGTCCGCAAGGTGATGAAGATCGCCAAGGAGCCGATCAGCCTCGAAACGCCGATCGGCGACGAGGAAGACAGCCACCTCGGCGATTTCATCGAGGACAAGAATGCGGTCATCCCCGTCGATGCCGCGGTGCAGTCGAACCTCAAGGAAACGGTGACCCGTGTTCTTGCGTCGCTCACCCCGCGCGAGGAACGCGTGCTGCGCATGCGCTTCGGCATCGGGATGAACACCGACCATACCTTGGAAGAGGTCGGCCAGCAGTTCAGCGTGACGCGCGAACGTATCCGCCAGATCGAGGCGAAGGCGCTGCGCAAGCTGAAGCACCCGTCGCGGTCGCGCAAAATGCGCAGTTTCCTCGACCAGTAACGTAAAACGACCTCCCACTTCGTCGAAATGAACGGGCGCTTGGTCTAACCAGGCGCCCGTAATGTTTTGAAAGCTTGTAAAAGTCCTGCGGCCACCCAAATGGGCGGCGCTCTCCCCTCCCCGAGTTTCGCGCCATGAACATAATGACAATCGGTTGGCGTAATTTCCCGATCAATGGGATCGAATCCCGTGAAGCGCAGGCCTCAACGGTCGGCGCGGCTGGCAAAAGCCTTGGAAATGCGCGCACCGGAAAAATTGGCACAGCCTTTGCTTTGCAAGGGTCAGAAACACGGGGACCAACCCGCAGCCAAGAGGACAAGAAAAAAATGGATACGGACACCACCAATCTCTTCCGCCGCCGCGATACATTTTTCGGTATCTGCGAGGCCGTGGGCCAGGATTTCGGCTTTAACCCGCTGTGGCTGCGGCTGGCGATCGTTGCGCCGCTGTTCTTCTTCCCGGTGCAGACCTTCATTGGCTATTTTGCGCTAGGCGCGGTGGTGCTGGCCTCGCGCCTGATCTTCCCCGCCAAGTCGAATGCCGTCGCTCCGGCCCTGACGATGGCGACCGACAGCGCACCGCGCGAAGAAAAGGCCGAGGAGTTTGCCCTCGCGGCTTGAGCGAACGGCCCTTCTCCCATCAAGGGGGAGGGGCGAGCCGCTCCAGACAAATCCCTATTGCACCCGCCCCGCATTTCGCTATGGGCGGCGCGTGCAGGGCTTGCCCTGCGTATGATCGCGCCGGTGCCCGAAAGGGCTTAATAGGGAACGCGGTAGGCGCGCCGACACGGCGCGCCAAAACCGAGGCTGTCCCTGCAACTGTAAGCGGCGAGCGAGATGCACCGTTCGGGTTCGGACCCGGACAGCCACTGGGGCAACCTGGGAAGGCGTGCATCGAGCTGTGACCCGCGAGCCAGGAGACCTGCCGGCGTGGGTCGCTCAATGCCTGGGTCCAGGGAAAGGCCACGGCACGGAGAATTCCGTCGAGCGACGACCAAGCGGCTGGAGCCGCTTCGGTGCCGGGGCCGCAGGCATTGACGCCACTTGCGACACCGACAGCGGTCGATCGCGCGCGCGTTTCGGCAGGCTCCGCCTTCGTTGCCGGCGTGCGGGAGTCTCCCATGTTGAAATATTCGAGCATTTCTCTTCTCGCCCTTGTCGCCGGAACGCCGGTCGCGGCGCAGGAAATTTCCAGTCCAGACGACATCGTCGTCACGGCGTCGGGCATCGCACAATTGCGCGACGAAGTCGGGCAGGCCATCACCGTCATCGATGCCGACACGATCGAGAAGCGCCAGACGACCGACGTCGTCGACCTGCTCGCGACAACTCCCGGCATCCGCTTCAACCGCACCGGCAGCACCGGCTCGGTCGCGGGCATCTCGATCCGCGGCGCCGAAACGACGCAGACTTTGGTGCTGATCGACGGGGTCAAGGTCAACGATCCCAGTGGCATCGGCGACGGATTTGACTTCGGCCATCTGCTGACCGGCAACATCCACCGCATCGAGGTGCTGCGCGGATCGAACTCGGTCGTGCACGGCAGCCAGGCGATCGGCGGCGTGGTCAACCTGATGACCGCAACGCCCGACGCTAGCTTTGCAGGCCGCGCTTCGACCGAATATGGCTATAGCGATACCGTGAACGCCAAGGCCGACCTGTCGGGCACCGCCGGGGCGGTATCGGGCGGCATCGGCGGCGCCTATTTTCGCACCGACGGCATTTCGTCGGCAGCGGTCGGCACCGAGCGCGACGGCTACAAGAATTTCGCGGGCAACGCGCGGCTGAAAATTGCGTTCAGCGACGCGCTCAGCCTCGACCTGCGCGGCTATTACATCAACGCCGACCTTGATTATGACAGCTTTTTCGGTGCCCCCGCCGACAGCGGCGATGTGGCTAAGCTCGATCAATATGTCGGCTACGCGGGGCTCAACCTCGGCCTGTTCGACGGCCGCTTTACCAGCCGCGCGGCGGTCACGTGGATGCGCAACGAGCGCGATTATTTTTTCGTCCGCGGCACCGCACCCGACTATGGTTATAAGGGCACCAACCTGCGCTTCGAATATCAGGGCGTCGTAGCGCCCGTCGATAGCGCCAAGCTGGTGTTCGGTTACGAGCATGAGCGCCCCGATTACGACTTCTTCGGCTTTGGTTCGACCGACAGCCAGAAGGCCAATATCGACAGCGTTTATGCGCTGGGCATCGTCCAACCGGTGAGTGGCCTGTCGCTGACCGGCGGCGTCCGCCACGACGATCACAGCCAGTTCGGCGGCGCGACGACCCTGGGCGCCAACGCCAATTATTCGCCCAACGATGGCGCAACCAACGTCCGGCTGAGCTATGGCGAGGGTTTCAAGGCGCCGTCGCTCTACCAGCTTTACGACAGCTTCAGCGGCAATGCGGCGCTGCGCCCCGAAGAGTCGAAAAGTTACGACATCGGCATCGACCAGCGCCTCGCCGACGGCCGGGCGCTGGTCTCGGTAACGGCGTTCCTCCGCAACACCGTCAACCAGATCAATTACGACAATGCGACCTTCACTTACGGCAACATCGACCGCACCCGCGCCAAGGGCGTGGAGGCGACGCTGGCGCTGCGTCCCGTCGATGCGCTGAACGTCACCGCATCCTACAGCTATATCGACGCGCGCGACCGGTCGGGGCGCCCCGCGTTCGACGGCAAGCGCCTGCCGCGCCGCGCCGATCACGCAGTCAGCCTGTCGGCCGACTATGACTGGTCGTTCGGGCTGTCGACCGGCGCGACGATCACGATGGTCGGCGACAGTTTCGACAACGCGGCGAACACGGTGCGGCTCGACGGCTTTGCGCTCGCCGGGGTGCGCGCGTCGTTCGCCCTCACCGAACGGGTCGAAGTGTACGGACGTGTCGATAATCTGTTCGATGCCGATTATGCGACAGCGTTCAACTATGGCACCTACGGCCGCGCCGCCTATGGCGGGGTTCGGGCGCGATTCTGATGACGGGGCGCTGTCGGTGCAGATCGACAGCGCCGTCCCGGATGTGAGGCAAGGCATGAGCAATAATCGTTGCACGACGCCGCGAGCCGCGTCGCGTTGATCGCGTCGCTCCGCCTTTTCGCGTATGCCGCGGCGGTATCGGTGGCAGTCGTCGGTGCGCTGTCCGCTGCGTCGACCAGCCACAAGCAGTCGCCACCCACGACGCCCCAGCGCATTGTGTCGATCAACCTCTGCACCGACCAGCTCGTGCTCGCGCTCGCCGACCGTCAGCAGATCGCGGGACTGACGCGCAATGCCGTCGATCCCGGGATGTCGGATCAGGCGAGTGCGGCCCGCGGCCTGCCGCTGCTCGGCAATTCCGCCGAACAGATACTCGCGATTGATCCCGATCTGGTGATCGGGATGCCGGCCAGCGGCAGCGCGGCGCTCGCAGCGCTGGCTCCGCATCGTTACCCATTGGTCGATGTGGACCTCGCCAATCGCCTCGACGAGATCTATCAAACGATCGAACAGACGGCTGCGGCCGTCGGCCATCCTGCTCGCGGTGCGGCGATGATCGCAGACATGGAGCGCGACCTCACCCACCTGTCGTCGCCCGGTCGCAACCGCATCGCCGCTTATTATCAGCGGCGCGGCTATATGACCGGCACCGAAACGCTGGTCGATGACATGATGAAACGCGTCGGCTTGGTCAATCTGGCGGAAAAGCTGGGCAAGCCGCCGCTGGCACAACTGAGTGTCGAAGAAATGGTCGCGGCAAACCCCGACTTCCTGATTGTCGAGCGCGCGACCATGACCGTCGACGATCGCGGCGCCGAGATGCTTCACCATCCGGCGCTGTCCGGCATCCCGCGGATCGTCGTGCCCGAGGCTTGGACCGTTTGCGGCGGCCCTGCCTATGTCAAGGCGGCGCGCAGCGTTGCCACACAGATCGCGCAACATGACGAGCGTGCGCGATGACTTTTGCGATCCCCCGCCCCGTCCTGATCGCGGCACTGGCGGGGCTGGCCGCCGTTGCGGCGATGACCTCGCTGCTGTTCGGCGCGGTCGATCTGTCGCTGGCGCGGTTGATCGCCGCGGCAACCGGCGACGGCGACCGCGTCGCGTCGATCATCCTGTTCGACCTGCGTCTGCCGCGTGCCTTGCTGGCGCTCGCGGTCGGCGCGATGCTCGGCCTCGCCGGCGCCGCTCTGCAGGGCTATCTGCGCAACCCGCTTGCGGAACCGTCGGTACTCGGGACGTCGAATGCGGCAGCATTGGGCGCGGTGGCCGCGCTCTATTTCGGCCTGGCGCAAATTCACCCTGCGGTGCTGCCGCTGCTGGCCATTGGTTGCGCGCTGGTGTCGCTCGGCATCTTGTTCCTGCTCGCCGGGAACGCGGAAAGCCCGCTCACGCTGATTCTGGCCGGCCTTGCGCTTGCCACGCTGGCGGGCGCAGGAATCAGCCTAGCGCTTAACCTGTCGCCCAACCCGTTCGCGGCGATGGAAATCATGACGTGGCTGCTCGGCAGCCTCGAAAACCGTTCATTCGCGCATCTGTGGATCGCGCTGCCCTGTATCACGGTCGGCATGGCGATGCTGCTTTGGAATAGTCGCGCTCTCGATGCGCTGACGCTCGGCGAAGATGCGGCGCAGGCGCTGGGTACGGATCTGCGGCGGACCCGGTTCCGATTGCTGATCGGCACCGCCATCGGGGTCGGTGGCGCGGTCGCGGTGTCCGGGGCGATCGGCTTCGTGGGCCTGATTGTTCCACACCTGATCCGCCCGCTCACCGATCGCAGCCCCTCGGCGATCCTCCTACCATCCGCGCTCGGGGGTGCCGCACTGCTGACTTTTGCCGATCTCGGCGTGCGGTTGATTCCGACCACCAGCGAGCTCAACCTGGGTGTGGTGACGGCCTTTCTGGGGGTGCCGGTGTTTCTCCTTTATTTGATGCGGGAACGGCGGCTATGGTAAAAATTACCATCGAACAGCTGGACGTGACGCTGGGTCACCACCGCGTTCTCGATAAAGTCGATACCGCTTTCGCGTCGGGCACCCTCACCGGCATCATCGGTCCCAACGGTGCCGGCAAATCGACCCTGGCGCGCGCCATGCTGGCGCTTGTCCCGGCCAGCGGGACGGTGCGGATCGATGGCGAGGATGTTGCGGCGATGCCGCGCGGCCAGTTGGCGCGTCGTATCGCCTATGTCCCGCAAGGCCAGACCCTGCACTGGCCGCTGAGCGTCGAACGGCTGGTCGGGCTCGGACGGTTGCCCCATCTTGCGCCGATGTCCCGGATCGGCGACGCCGACACTGCGGCGATCGAGCGCGCGATGGCGCGCGCCGATGTACTGCACCTGCGCCATCGGGTCGCGACCGAATTGTCGGGCGGCGAGCGGGCGCGGGCGCTGTTCGCGCGGGCGCTGGCGGTCGAGGCGCCTGCGCTGCTCGTCGACGAACCGCTCGCCAGCCTCGACCCCGGCCACCAGATCGACGCGATGGTATTGCTTCGCGCCGAGGCAGCCGACGGCGCGCTGGTGATCGCGGTGCTTCACGATCTGACGCTCGCGGCGCGCTATTGCGACCGGTTGCTGCTCATCGACCAAGGACGGGTGATCGCTGACGGCACGGCAGCGGCGGTGTTGACCGCCGAGCGGCTTCGCGCCGTCTATGGCATCGATGCGCGCGTCGAATCCGGCGGCGACTGGCCGACGATCACGACCCTCGGCCGCGCAAGCGGATAACACGACGTCGCCGACGACATATAGGCCGCGCGGACGGCTGGCCGTTATTCGTCCGCCGGAACGATCATCGCGGGGGCATCGGCGCGCAGGGTCAAGGTCACCGGCGCACCGGCCGCGGGCGGGTCGCCCGCACAGCGATAGCTGACATGCCGGCCTCCTGCCCCGGTCGCATCGACAAGATAGAAGCCGCCGGCAAAGCGCGAGCGGGTGACGGTCGCGGGCAATCCCGATGCGCCCGGTATCAGCGCGTCAGGGCGTACGACCAGCCGCGCGGTGCCGTCCGGAGCATTCGGTGTCGCGACTGCGCCGAACGGCGTCGTGGCGACTCCGCCGGTCACGACGGCCTCCGTCACCACCAGATCGCCGAGCAGGCGTGCGGCGGCGATCGACACCGGTCGATGATAGCAATCCTGCGGTTTTCCGGTCTGTAGAATGCGTCCCTCCGCCATCAGGACCAGATTGTCGGCGATCATCATCGCCTCCTCGGGATCGTGCGTCACGATTAACACACTGGTCCCCGCGGCGCGCAGGTCCGCGAGCAGCGCGTCGCGCACCGCCTCGCGCAGATGGCCGTCGAGCCCCGAGAACGGCTCGTCGAGCAGCAACAGCGATGGTTCGCGCGCCAGCGCCCGCGCGATCGCGACGCGCTGCTGCTCGCCCCCCGACAGCATATGCGGCCAGGCGGCGGCAAGATGCGCGATATGAAAACGATCGAGCAGCGCAGCCACGCGCGCGCGGCGATCCACCGCGGCCAATCCCGCCAACCCGAAGCCGACATTGGCGGCAACGTCGAGATGCGGGAACAACGCATTGTCCTGAAACACCAGCCCGACGCCGCGCCGTTCGGGGGCAACGGTCAACCCCGCGGCGGCAACGGTCTCTCCGCGTAGCAGGATCGTTCCGGCATCGACAGCTTCGAGCCCGGCGATCAGCCGCAACAAACTGCTCTTGCCGCAGCCCGAAGGACCAAGCAGGCCGGAGATGCCGCCGCGCGGCAGCGTGAAGGACGCGCCGTCGACCGCGGTGCGGCCGGGGTAGGCGCGCACGACGTCGCAGATTTCCAGAACAGGTTCGTCGCTCACGCTGCTGCCCCTAAACGCCGGGCCGCGCGGTCGCAATGCGCCGAGTCAGCCAGATCACCGCGGGTAGCGAGATGGCGACGATCAGCAGCGACGGCAGCCCCGCCTGCCCCAGTCGTTCGTCGAGCGCATAATTGTTGGCGATCACCGCCAGCGTGTCGAAATTGAACGGGCGCAAGATCAAGGTTGCGGGCAATTCTTTCAGCACGTCGATAAAGATGATCAACAGGGCGGTCAGCAACGCACCGCGTGCGACCGGCAAATCGACGGCAAAGGCGGCGCCGGTCTCGCCGCGGCCGAGTGTCCGTGCGGCATGGCGCATCGACGGCGTGACCCGCGCCATCCCGGCGTCGATCGGTTCGAGCGCCGCCGCCATCAACCGCGCCGCATAGGCGAACAGCAGCAGCAGGATGGCGATCGCCATCCCCGATCCCGGCGCCAGATTCCAGATCAGCCCCGCGGGCGCCAGCAGCCCGATCGCCATCACCGCGCCCGGCGTCGCATAACCCAGACTGGCGATCCGTGCCGCGACCGGCCATTGCCGTGTGCCCAACGCGAGCATGGTCGCGAGCGCGACAGTAAGGATTGCACCCCCGAACCCAAGCAACAGGCTGTTGCGCGTTGCCGCCGCCAGCCGCACCCAGTCAGGGCTGGTTTGCGCGAGATTCCAGATCAACCAGCCGACAGGGAGCAGCAAGCCAGCGGTCAGCAGCGACAGGCAAAATCCGAACGCGAGCCAGCGTCGCACCCCGTCCAGCGGCTGGACGTCGAGCGTCCGCCAGCGCGCCTTGCCCGTTTCATGCGTCGCGCCGCGGCGGCTGGCCCGCTCGATCCACAGCAGCAGCGCCGCCGCCGCAAGCAATGGCAGCGCGAACCGCGCCGCGCTGACCGTCGAGCCGTAGACCGACCAGGCGCGCACGACGCCGGTGGTCAGCGTCTGGACGCTGAGAAACTGGACCGCGCCGTAATCGGCGAGCGTTTCCATGACCGCGAGCGCAACCCCGGCAGCCAGCGCCGGACGCGCCATCGGCAACGCGACGCGCCACAGCGCCCGCCCGCCGCTGCAGCCGAGCATCCGCGCCGCCTCCAGCACATTCACCGACTGGTTCAGAAAGGCCGCGCGCATCGCGAGGTAGACATAGGGATAGAAGGCCGCCGACAGGATGAAGGCCGCGCCGCCGGTGCTGCGCAATTCAAACGGCAGGTCGTGCCCCGTTGCGGCGCGAAGCCAGCTACGCAGCGGGCCGGCCACGTCGAACAGGTCGGCATAACCATAAGCCAGCGCAAAGGCCGGGGTCGCGAGCGGCAGCGCCAGCGCCCAGGCGAAGAAACCGCGGGCGGGAAAGCGGTGCATGACCACCAGCCAGGCCGCCAGCGTGCCCGTTACTGCCGTCAGAAAACCGACCAGCAATGCCAGCCATGCCGATGTCAGGGCATAGCGGGCAATGTCGCGTGCCGCGATATCGGCGGTACCGCTGCCGAGCGCCGCAAGGACGACCCCGATCAGCGGCAACGCCACCGCCAGCCCCGCCAGCGCGGCGAGGCCGGCGAGCGGGGGTGGCGCGAGGCGGCGGAGGGTTATGGCACGGGTCAGCGCCAGCCCGCCGCACTCATCAGCGATTGCGCCGCCGGTTGCCGGGCGGCGAACGCCGCGACGCTCATCGGGTTGGCGGTGAAGTTGGCGAAGGCATCGACCGGCGGCGGCGCGGGAACGTCGGGCGAGGCCGGAAACTCGTTGTTGTTCGCCGAGATATGTTTCTGCGTATCGGCCGAAGCAAAAAACTCGAGCAGTTTGACCGCATTGGCCCGGTTGGGCGCATTTTTCGCTACCCCGCCACCCGATATATTCACATGCGCGCCC
>VFQO010045064.1_pt1 | contig 11602 bp, 10 predicted proteins | sample 3512331 | NCBI WGS metagenome assembly VFQO01 (sample SAMN10412371, study PRJNA504923) | tailings metagenome | isolation source: Replicate 3 from Balatoc abandoned mine | place: Philippines: Itogon, Benguet | collected 2017-08-28 | reverse complement strand
CCAGCCCACGCACCATGCGCTTCAAGCCTAGCTTGCGTAGCAAAAAGCGGTTGGGATCCAGGGCCGCAAGTAGCTCACTATCAACGGGTGCAGGCTCCTGATGAATGACGCAAGCCAGCATTTCCGCAGCAATAGGCGCGGTAGTCAGCCCCTTGGAACCATGGCCGGTATTGACGTAAAGACCTGACAACCATGGCAGATTTGAAGCAGGGTCGGCGGTATAGCGGGGAGGCTTGCTCTCCAAGACTTCGGCGTCCAGTACCGGGCCAACCAGTGGAAGATAATCCGGACTAGTGCATCGGATGGCGGCACGCCCTGTAGGCATTTGCGGCATTAAGGCTGCATGTAGCGCAGGGGCCATACGGTGCAGCATTTCCAGGTTTTGCTGGTGCTCTTCGGCGCGCACTGTGGTGGTAGTATCTCCCGGTACAAAAGTGGCACCCAGGCAGTAACTTCCGTCAACGGGGGGACTGATGTAGCCATCGGTGCATAACAGCGTGCGAAGGGCGGGCATGCCCGTTATCTGCTTGAGTTGGCTAATTTGACCACGCACCTGTTCCAGGAGTAAGTGACGCGTCTGCGCGAAATTGGCGGCTTGGCCCGCATTGGCAATGACGACGATATCTGCTTCATCGAGTAACTGTCCGCCTGCCCAGACTTGCCAACTATTGCCATATTGCCTGAGCTCGGTAGCCTTGGTGGAGAGGGTCTGCGTGATATTGGAATGCTGGGCCAGCGCGGTACAATAGGCTTGTGGCTTAACCCAGCCGGCCTCAGGGAAAAACAGCGCTCCGTGCGGCAGTTGAACGCCTGCCATTTCGCTTGCTTCCTCTTTTTCCATCCAATATAACAACTCAGCGGAAAATCCTTGCGCAACAAGCCGCTGGCAACGCTCAAACTCTTGTTCATCAAACGCAAGCTGCAACATGCCGCATCGCATATGCGATGCTTGATCCAGTGCAAGTCGCTGTAATAGCTGTAAGCTATGCAGATAGCCTGTCAGGGATAAGCGGCTCAATGGCACATCATTACGTGCAAGCTTGGGGTAGAGCACGCCGACTGGGTTGCCTGAGGCATGTTGGGCCAAGGCTGACTCTTGTTCGATCAGGTTGACCCGCCAGCCTCGTTCCGCGAGTGCATGGCTAGTGGCAGTACCTGCAATGCCACCGCCAATTACAATTGCACGCCCAGCCTGGATGGCTGGGCGCGCATAGAGGGTGAAAGTGCCGCACAGCATTTCACGCTTGCGGCCATGGCCAGCCACCTTGTTTACCTCAAAGCCCGCAGCTTGCAAGCCACGCTTGACGACACCCGCACTGGTGAAGGTGGCAAATGTGGTGTGCTGGTGTGAAAACACTGCCATCTGGGTAAATAGCCCGTCCTGCCACATATCGGGGTTGCGCGATGGCGCAAACCCGTCAAGAAACCAGGCATCAGCTCGACTACTCAACCGCGGCAGCAGCTCAAGTACATCACCAACCAGCAGCGTCAGTTGAACGCGTCCCTGGCAAAATACCAATCGCTGCCAACCGGGCACGATTTGATGATATTGCGTCAGTAGGGCCTGACTGTACTGTCTTAGCTCAGGCCATAAATCCAACGCGCGAGCGAGGTCGGCATGGTTGAGCGGAAATTTCTCAATGCTGACGAAATGCAACCTCGCATCTCCTGGTGCTGTTTGCTCCCACAGCTGCCAGGCACAAAGAAAGTTGAGACCAGTGCCAAAGCCTGTTTCCACAATGGTGAACGTCTTGTGTGACAAACTCTGCCAGCGCTCGGCTAGCTGGTTGTGCTGAAGGAATACGTGCCGCGTCTCCTCCAGCCCACTTTCGCGCGAGAAATATACGTCCCCGAAATGTGCAGAATAAGGTTGGCCTTCATGCCACTCCAGCATGGCCTGAGAATGGGGTTGTATAGACATGTTCTTTTTTGGCTGGGTTGATTATAATATTTCGTTATATTTCAAAAGAAATAATGAAGTGTTTTTCTAATCACCATCATTCCCGCAGAAAGCTGATTCCATGCATCATATTGCCTTACGCCTAGCGTTATCTTTGAGTTTAATATTCAGTACGTTGGCATATGCAGAGCCAGCGCGTGTTGCTGCCGCAGCTGACCTCAAGTTCGTCCTCGAAGAACTCACCCAGGCTTTCGAAAAGCAGGGTGGGGAGAAGCCTTCTGTCACCTATGGATCATCTGGCGCTATTACAACTCAAATCAGCAATGGTGCTCCTTTTGAATTGTTTCTCTCTGCGGATGAAGATTACGTCACAAAACTCAATGCTGGCGGTTTTACCAAGGATGAGGGCGTATTGTACGCTACTGGTCATCTGGTGATCGTGGTACCCAAGCAAGCTGCATTAGAAGTTGACCCAGAGCTGAAAGGTTTGCAGGCGGCATTGAAGGCTGGCAAACTGCAACGCTTTGCTATCGCCAACCCAGAGCATGCGCCCTATGGGCGTCGTGCCGTTGAGGTGCTCAAGCATGCAGGCATCTGGGAGCAAATCCAGCCCAAGTTGGTATTGGGTGAGAATGTCGCCCAGGCTGCCCAGTTTGCGACCAGTGGCTCCACCGATGGTGGCATTGTGGCACTATCCTTGGTGAAGTCACCGCAATTAATGAATAGCGTGAAATATGCAGAAATCCCTGAAAGCTGGCACAGCCCCCAGCGCCAACGCATGGTGTTGCTCAAGAACTCAGGTGGCAATGCCAAGGCATTCTATGATTTTCTCCAGCAACCAGCAGCTAGACAAGTGTTCAGCCGCTATGGTTTTGTCCTGCCGGGAGAGTAGTGACTGATGGATTGGGTTGCCTTAGGGCTGTCACTCAAGCTGGGGGGCATGACCATTGTTGTGCTCATCCCGCTGGCGCTATTGGCAGCCCGGTGGTTGGCTTATCGCCAATGTATGGGCAAACCAGTGATCGAAGCCTTGTTGGCCGTGCCCTTGGTGCTGCCACCTACGGTCGTTGGTTATTACCTGCTAGTAGGGCTTGGTAGTCAGTCATGGCTTGGACAATGGCTAGCGCAATGGACAGGCCACTTGCTCGTCTTTCACTTTTCCGGTTTGTTGATTGCCTCCATCATCGTCAACATTCCCTTTGCTGTGCAGCCTATCCAGAGAGGATTCGAATCTATTCCGCAAGAAGTGCGCGACGCTGCTGCGTGTTGCGGCATGTCCTCTTTACGCACGCTGTTGACAGTTGAACTGCCTTTGGCTTGGCCAGGTATCGTGACAGCCATGGTACTGACTTTTGCCCACACCCTGGGCGAGTTTGGAGTTGTCTTGATGGTTGGTGGCAGCTTGCCGGGTGAAACCAAGACGATTGCCATCAGTATTTATGACCGTGTACAAGCACTGGATTTTGAGGCGGCAGGTAACATGTCGCTGATGTTGCTGGTGTTCTCAATTATTGTGCTGGCGCTTGCCAATAGTCTCTCACGGCGCTTTGGCCGACGCGGTAATTATCATGACATCTGAACTCCGGCTCGACATTAGCCAGCAACGGCCTTTTGCATTGAAGGCTACATTGAACTGCAAGGCGGGGGAGTTGTTGGCATTGCTGGGGCCATCAGGTTGCGGAAAATCGACTTTGTTACGCATGATCGCAGGCTTGCAGCATGCCGAATCTGGATATATCCGCCTGAATAACGAGATTTGGTGCAATGAGGTAGTCAAGTTAACACCTCAGCAACGTCATATTGGATACGTCCCGCAGCATTATGGCCTATTTCCTCATATGACCGCGCTGCAAAACGTAAAGGCTGCGCTACATGGTTTGCCGAGCCTGGAGCAATCAACCCGCGCCCAAACATGGCTGGATAAAGTAAAACTCAGCGACTTGGCTCATCGCAAGCCAGCCACGCTCTCTGGAGGGCAACAACAGCGTGTTGCCCTGGCCCGGGCGCTTGCTGCCCATCCAAGCATTTTATTGCTGGATGAGCCATTTTCAGCGCTAGACAGCATGACACGGGAGGACTTGTACCGTACCCTGGCCGAGCTAAAACCTCAGCTCAACATTCCCATGATATTGGTGACTCACAACTTGCATGAAGCCCAATTGTTGGCAGACCATATTGCCGTAATGGGGCAGGGTTGCATTTTGCAACAGGGTACGCCTGATGCAATCATGCAACGTCCAGTGAATAGGGCAGTGGCTGCACAGGTTGGGCTGCGAAATATTTTCTCCAGCACGGTTATATCTGCAACGGAAAACCATAGCCTACTATCGCTGGGCAGCCAGACACTAGCAGTAGCACACAGGCTTTCTGTTGGCTCAACGATAGAGTGGTGCGTGCCTCACCATGCTTTGCTTTTGACTCATCAACATGAAGAAGCCACTCATCTCACTGGGAACATTGATCAATGCCTTCGCTTGGGAGATCAGTGGCTGGTCAGTATCAACCTACCCGGTACAAGCCAGCGATTTGAATTACAGTGTGCGAGCTCCATGCCACTGGCAACTCATCAACCAGTCAGCATGTTATTAAACACTGAACATATCCACATTCTTCAGGCTTAATCTCGTGAATCATTCAGCATTAACGACATCAAAGCCCTCCGAGTGGCTTATGCAGTATAGCCATTACATCAAAACAGGAGGAAAAGTTCTGGATGTCGCCTCAGGGCAGGGGCGTAATGCAATATGGCTTGCCCAGCAAGGGTTTAGGGTCACTGCTGTAGATCGCGATGCAGATGCTCTGAGCACTCTTAAAAACCAAGCGCCTAGCGTTGATACCCAGCTACAAGACCTAGAACAAGGATACTGGCCTTACTCGAAAGAACAGTTCGATGCCATTATCGTCTGCCGCTACCTTCATCGCCCTTTACTCCCCTGGCTGGCGAATAGCCTCGCATCTTCCAGCGTGCTGATTTATGAAACCTTTATGGAAGGCCACGAGCAATATGGTCGACCAAGAAACCCAGACTTTCTACTAAAAAGCAATGAATTATTAATCAGTTACATTCCCTTTCTTAAAGTCATTGCCTATAGTGAAGGGATAGTAGAGCAAGAAGAATCTCCTGCCGTTATTCAGAGATTGGTCGCTATCAAGACGAGTAATCGGTTGAGTTAAACAAACCTCAAGAAAAGCACGATCATGCATATGATCAGGTGAGGGCAGATCCCGCAGGATTCACCTGAATTGAAGATAAGGCCCCTTTCGGGGCTTTTTGCTTTATCCCTGTCTACTAGTAAAGAGACTCAATGCTTGGCTCGATGAAAGTGTCTCTAGCTTTTTCCTGCGCTGGATAGTTATGAGTTGCTTGTCTTCATTGATTGACACTATGGATCCGTAAGGACCACTTCCTGAATTATGATAAACAATATCTCCAACTGTAGCTTTAGATCCATCACAGAAGCTGACTGTTTCGTCTTTGATATAAGGCGGTTGTATAACTATCATTTAAAAAATCTCCTTTAGGTTTTGGTCAATCCCCATTTTCACTATTGTTGCTGGGGTATGGGGGCTGCTTTAAGCCCCCATGTAGACATTACGCCTGCCCACCTGTTATTCGTCTTTTTTCGCGGGATTCTATGATTGGTATTAGCCGATCGGTTCAAGCGCGCCCTATAGACAAAAAATCGCCTCAATGCCTGCCAATCCAGCAGTTAACCTTAAACAAGCCAAGATTCGCCCGTTTCATGACGCATTTAAACAGGCGTCCTAAGGGTAAGGTGTTAACAACAATAAAAAAATCGTTCCTGCATGGCATATCTACACGGATTTCATCATCAATGCGTCGATCGACGTCCAGACTGGGTAAGTTACGAGCTGCACCTGTGGTATTTCATGCTGCGCGTTGAAAAGCCCAAAAACGACGACGATTTTTAGATCTTCGTAGTACTTCGTATAATGTATATTATGTTAAATCAACGGGCAAATCATTATCATCGACCTGGCTGAAATCAAACCTCATTTGGGGACTGGGATTAGCCAAGACTTCTTCCAGGCGCATGCCGCTAACGATGCTCAATTCGCAGTAATACCTACACACCGCATTCACTAGTTCTACCTCATATCCCATTTCCACCAAACGCAGTTTTTCCTTAAACACATATCTGTAGTAACGCCTACGTTTCACCTTTGAGTGTCGCTCGACACGAATCACCCAATACAAGTGTCTTAACTTTGTTGCCCAATCCGGAACATCTACATGGTGCGTCTGTTTTGGCGTGTAACTCATTTCTACGAGCGATTTTTTTGTTATTGCCTACACCTTACCCTTAGGACACCTTTTTAAATGCGTCATGAAACGGGCGAATCTTGGTTTGTTTGCGGTTGACTGCCGGATAGGCAGGCATTGAGACGATGTTAGTCTACAGGACGCGTTGGAAACGCTTGGTGGATATCCGAGTATCGGTGATCGCGGAAAAACGCCTTGAGGATCTGAAATGACGTCGGTCTAAGTGGGGGCTTAAGGCAGCCCCCATACCCCAGCAATATTTATAAACTACACTGGTTCAAGGCTAGAAGGTTATTGTTGTAATAACCATCAGCACCAGTCCGTAAATAAGGCTTTTTTCCTGATTCGCGCACAACATATACGAACGATACCTTATTGTTTACCCGGGTAAAAAATCGATGCTTGTTATTGTCAATAAAACTAATGACGTTATCCTTTGTATCATACCAACGCCCCGAACCATTAGGCCCACCTAGATGGGTAATTGACTCATGATTGCTATTCACATTGGGCTTTGTAATACACGTTACTTGATAGTCAGACACGTTATACTCCTTGTTTATCAGGGGTTAAGGGGCTTTTACACCCCTTGAAACTATTTTTTGCGAACAGGCGCGGGTTTGACTCGCTCTTTTTCCCATGTTTCAGGCGGGCGTCTTTCAGCCTCCTTTTTAGGAATGTACTGCCCGGTTCCAGAATCGCGATAGTTCACTCTTTGCTTTGTTGTCATGCTAAAGCTCCTTGTAGTGCATTGAATAAACACCTACTACAAGGAAGAGATTGAGAAATGTCTGATAAACATTTAGTATTTCGTTTCCGAGGCGAAATACACTCTCTCACTGTAGAGGGTGTGCCTAAAATCCCTTTAGGTTGAAAAATCTAAGGGGATTTTTCATTGGTGCTATACCTATGAAACACCAGATATCGGTTACAGATGAGCTGCAAATCACCAGATATAGCGCCAGTGAATATCTGACACCATAAATAAATAGTTGTCAACAACTATTTAGCAGTCTCTTATTGAGAGTGCTAAGTCTACTTAACAAAAAAGCCCCGAAAGGGGCCTTATATTCAATTCAGGTGGATCCGTAGATCTCGCGGCAAGTGGTAATGCTTGGTTTGCGAACTGTATAAGGCCTGCGGGATCTGCCCTCTTCTGATCATCTGCATGATCGTGGAGTTCTTCAGGTTGCGCTGCCGACAGAAGGTGTGCAGCCGGATGTGAGGTATTTGTAAAATAAAAAAGACTCTAAAAGAGCCTTTTTTATTAGATTTAGATAAAGTCCAAAAGTTAAGGATTTGCCTGATCTGATTTAAGCAATTGATTATTCACTGTGATTTTGCTTTTTTGTTTAAGTGAATTAATGTATGCATGCCTGTATTCTGCCGCCAGTGCAGTTTGTAATTGTGTTTTTGCAGCACGTTGCTCTTCGTCGCTTTCGACTGCAAATTTCACGGCGGTAACTTTAGTTAATAGATATCCATTGCGATCAGAAACACCGTTATAAGCTGGTAGCTTTGAGGCATCTGCCTTAAATGCAGTTGATACAGATAAGTCAGTTAAGCTTTGTGGATTACGGCGATCAACAGTGACAGCCTCTGTCCAGCTTAATGATGGAGTTTTGCCAGCACGTAAATCGGCAAGAGCTGTTTCACCCTTTTCCTTTGCTAGTTTGGAGGCTTTTTCTTGCTTCAGGAAGTCCTCTATACCAGTCTTCACCTCTTCAAAAGAACGCGCTGCTGCGGGTTTATATTCTGCAACCCTGGCAGATATCAGATTATTTGGCGAAACCTCCACTGCTTCAGTATTGCGCTTTTCCTTCAATACTTCGTCACTGAAAACAGCATCCATCAACTTATCATTTTTAAAGAATTTTGCACCATCAGCTCGGCTTAACCACCCGCTGTTTTGAACCTGCAAACCAAATTCCTTGGCAACAGGCTCTAAGCTGTCAGCCTGTTCATACACCATGTTACTGAAGTTCTCTGCTTGCTCAGAAAATTTGGCCAAGGCTTTTTGATACATCAGCTCAGCACGAATTTGACCTTGAGTGCTTTCAAAAGATTGAGCATTACCATGTATTTCGGTCAGTTTAATGATGTGGTAGCCAAAATCAGTTTCTACTAAGTCGCTGATCGTGCCAGGCTTCATTGAGAATACTGCATCCTCAAAAGGCTTCACCATGGCACCAGGACCAAACAAGCCTAAATCTCCACCTTTGTCTTTTGAGCCTGGGTCTTGCGAGTATTGATGTGCCAACTGTTCAAATTGCTCGGGATTTTTTTTCACCAATGCCAAAACTTCCTGGGCTTTTTGCTTGGCTTTTTGTTTTGCATCTGGCGATGGGCTGACTCCAAAGCTGATTAAAATATGGCTGGCACGACGCTGCTCATCACCTTGGAACTGGGCGGCATTCTGGGCGTAATAATCTCGTGCTTCTTGATCAGTCACTTGCTGACTAGCAATTAACGCATTGGCTGACAGTAGCACGAACTCAAGCTTAACTTGTTCAGGCACCTTGAACTTCTCTTGGTGCTCTTTGTAATAAGCCTTCACTTCATCGTCAGTAACCTTGACCTGGGAAATATAGTCCGCTGTCTTGAACTCAGCAACGCTTACCTCGCGTGACTGATGTTCAATTTTGATGGCATTGTTAGCAACACCATTTGGCACAAAAGCCAATGCAGATAGTCCTTCACGTGCTTGCATTGTCAGTAGATCGCCACGTACTTCATTTTCAAATTGCGATGGAGTGCGACGGCGATCTGCCAAGAATTGATCGTATAACTCTTGTGAAAACTTACCGTCCTGATGGAAAGATTCTTCTCGCGTAATGTAATTGGAAAGTTGCTCATCACTGACAATGAAATTTGCGCGCTTGACTTCAGCTGCCAATAATTTCCCTTCGACCAAATGATCAATTACGGCCTGTTTTAATTCAGGACCGTCAATCACCGCCTGGTCAACCTTCCCTTCACTTTGAAGGCGATTGCGAAGGTTCTGCAAGGCATTGCTGTACTCTTGTACGGTAATAGAGTCCTTCCCTACTTTGGCCACCGCAACATTTGAGCCGGCATCGCGCAAATAACTATCAACGCCGACAAGCGCAAATGGGATAGTAATGGCTGCCAGAATGGCTTTGGCTAACCATCCTTTGGATCGATCACGAATTGCTTCCAACATAACAATGTGCCTTCTTTATTTTCAATCTTTGAAATGATCAGCCAACCAAGACTGACTTGTAAACCCAACTCTTAAATATACCACACATGCAGTAAGCAAGACATGCCTGAGGCAACAGTGATGCATCGGGGTGAAATATGAAGTACATGAGGAAATAAGGGGAAATAAAAAAAGCGAACCGATCGGTTCGCTTTTTTCTTGGCGGAGCGGACGGGGCTCGAACCCGCGACCCCCGGCGTGACAGGCCGGTATTCTAACCAACTGAACTACCGCTCCTTGACTTTGCGTTGCTTTCTCCAAAACTCAACGACTTTTACGATGATTGATGGTGGGTGCTGACGGGGTCGAACCGCCGACATTCGCCTTGTAAGGGCGACGCTCTACCAACTGAGCTAAGCACCCGCTTCAACCAACGAAGACCGCTAGTTTACAGCATCTTTCAGCGCTTTGCCAGCCCTAAATTTAGGAGAATTGGCAGCCTTGATCTTAATTGTGGCGCCAGTACGGGGATTACGACCATTGCGTGCAGCACGTTTACCAACATAAAAGGTACCAAAACCGATCAGGGTGACAAGCTCCCCTTTTTTCAATGATTTGGTAATTGCAGCAGTTGTTGCATCTAAAGCACGACCAGCAGCAGCTTTGGATAGACCAGCAGATTTAGCGATTTGCTCAATCAGTTCAGACTTGTTTGCCATGTAAATCCCCTTTCGACATTGTTTAAGAACAGGTGCGAAAAGACCCTGTGCCCTGCTTTATATCAAGCGGAAAAAGGCTATGTCAAGCCTTTCCCTCGCTTATTACATTGACATTGCTCAATGTTTAGTCACAGGAGACGGTTTAGTACTTTTACCTTTCGGTTTGACTTCTGCCACAGCCTCTTCAGCATCAGTCGACTCTGGCACCCTCTCTAGTGCTAATTGCAATACTTCATCAATCCATTTCACAGGGTGAATATCAAGATGATTCTTGATATTGGCAGGAATGTCACTCAGGTCCTTCACGTTTTGTTCAGGGATCAAGACTGTTTTAATACCGCCACGGTGAGCAGCAAGTAATTTCTCTTTCAGGCCACCAATCGGCAGCACTTCACCACGCAAGGTAATTTCACCAGTCATTGCTACATCAGAGCGAACGGGGATGTTACTTAAGACAGATACTAATGCCGTTGAAATGGCGATACCAGCACTAGGACCATCTTTCGGCGTAGCCCCCTCAGGCAAGTGAATGTGGATGTCATTCTTCTCGTAAAAATCCTCGGAGAAGCCCAAGCGCTTGGCTCGACTACGCACCACACTCATTGCTGCCTGAATGGACTCCTGCATTACCTCGCCCAGCTTGCCGGTGGTAATCACCTTGCCCTTCCCTGGCAATAGAACGGACTCAATCGTCAATAGTTCACCACCTACTTCAGTCCATGCCAAACCTGTTACCTGACCAACCTGGTTTTCCTTCGCTGCGACGCCATAGTCAAAGCGCTGAACCCCAAGATACTTTTCCAAGTTTTTAGGTGTTACGGTCACCTTACGCGGAGCGGCGCCAGCTTTAGGCTTGGATGTCAGAATTTCCTTAACCACCTTGCGGCATACCTTGGAGATTTCACGATCAAGACTACGTACACCAGCTTCGCGAGTATAGAACCTGACGACATCCCGGATAGTAGCTTCGGAAACACTAATCTCGTTTTCCTTCAAACCATGTGTCTTGAGTTGCTTGGGCAACAAATAACGCATGGCGATATTGACCTTCTCATCCTCTGTATAGCCCGCCACACGAATGACTTCCATGCGATCCAATAATGGGCCTGGAATGTTCAAGGAGTTTGCTGTTGCTACAAACATGACATCAGAAAGATCGTACTCTACCTCGACATAATGATCGACGAAGGTATGGTTTTGTTCAGGATCCAGCACTTCCAACAGTGCAGAAGAAGGATCGCCGCGGAAATCCTGTCCCATCTTGTCGACTTCATCGAGCAGGAATAATGGGTTTTTAACACCCACCTTAGTCATGCTTTGCAGAATTTTGCCAGGCATGGAACCAATATAAGTACGGCGATGACCGCGAATTTCAGATTCATCGCGCACACCACCCAAGGCTACGCGTACGAATTTGCGGTTTACAGCCTTGGCAATGCTTTGGCCCAATGAAGTCTTACCTACACCAGGTGGCCCGACTAAGCACAAGATAGGTGCTTTGAGTTTATCTACACGCTGTTGCACCGCGAGATACT
>VFQO010045063.1_pt1 | contig 11605 bp, 21 predicted proteins | sample 3512331 | NCBI WGS metagenome assembly VFQO01 (sample SAMN10412371, study PRJNA504923) | tailings metagenome | isolation source: Replicate 3 from Balatoc abandoned mine | place: Philippines: Itogon, Benguet | collected 2017-08-28 | reverse complement strand
GTCAGCGAAGTATGCCTGGCTGCCCTTTTGCACACTCTGTGTCAGTATGTCTTAACTGCCTGACATTGGCAAACATGAGCAACACCAGGCTGCCATGGTTGTTCCTATTCATGCCTTAGCTGCCTGCATGTGTAGAGACATCCTATCTGGAGCATGTGCAAACATGAGCCTGCGTGTCAGTGCAATCACACCTACCGTGTTGGCAGCCATAGAAACGGGCACAGCCCCTCTGCCACTTGTACTCGCCACATGCCCCCCAGTCACACGTGATGCTACTGTGAGGCTCGCCCCTGCTGACTCAGCGTCGGCTAAGAGCGCTGCCATGTACGTGTGACTGTCAAGGATACCTGCGAGGTGATCACACAAACACACTTACAAGAGGGTTGAGATTTGCACCAGCCACATGGTATGTTTGACTATGCGTTGAGATGTTGGCTATGCCTGCTGCATGTACAGCATGCGCATGCAAAGCGCTCGCAAAACATTGTGGCTGATCCTGCGACATGCACACACATACATATGCTACTACCAGGTCTTTCAGGTGCCTGCTGTACGTAGAGCAGACAGTTCCTGATATGCATGTGGAGCGTTTTCAAAGCAGTGTGTGCTAATAGCAATCAAGTGGCAGGTGAGAGAACTTGTGTGCAGTACCTGTGTTAGGACTCAGAAACGCTGCAGCAGCGTTGAGCTGTGGTTCCAACGCCATGGCTTCCTGTCCACTTAGCCACTCTAAATTCGCCACCCCGCACTTGTTCGCTCGTTCGTATACTGCCTTCAGCGCGGGTACCTCCCTGTGCGCATACGCAAACAGACACACATGCACCATCATGCACATACACGCACACATGCAGCCTTTCCTACAGTATGTACATATGCAGACGTTCAACCAAGCAGAGCGGTATACATGGTTGATTGTGCGCTGCACAGAAGCAGTACAGTGTGCACTCACGATGGTGTTGTGGCCACCACGAGTTTTGTGATGCGTCTGTGGGGTATGGACTGATGCCTACAGTACTCGTATAGCATACGGTTACCATCGACACAGAGCTGCGCCTTATGGCTGCCTGGAGGGTAGTAGAGACCCGCATGAATCACTGCAAGTGGGGCACAGTCACGAAGGCCGTATGCTTGCTGTGCCGAGTGCCGTCTCTCTTGTCTGTGCCGGGCAGCGGGCGCCGCGCGCCCTGCGGCAGCCTACAGGGCACTGAGGCACCTTGCACTGCAGTATCGCGATCTGGGCGCGGTGCAGCTGTGCGGCGTGCGCGCGTGGCTGCGTGCCCCACCTTCGCTGTGTCTCGAGCTGGTTTCTGTGCCCCAGTGGTTCGCTGTCTCAACGATGACGACCTCGCGCCCTGCCTCAGCTAAGGCACGCGCACAGGCAAGGCCTACGACACCTGCAGGAAAGGACCCAGGCACCGCAAGACTGCACTGGCCCCGCCCCGGGGCCCGACAGTCCTTGCGAGCGCTCCACTCCGATGGCCCCACGATGGGTCTCTGGGCGGCACTGCGCTGCACCCAAGCCTCAGAACATCATGTGAATGCGCGCGACGGGCGTGCAAAACGTACCAGCGCCAATCACGACACACTCAACAGATGCTGCGCTGGGGTCCGCGGCTGAGCTGCTCAGACTTCTATACGCTGCACTGATGGCGCGTCTGGCCAGCAAAGGACTGCGCATTGCAAGCTGGCAGGTGCGATAGAGCTCAGGTATCGGACTGCGACGATGGGGGGTAAGCTGAGTACAGCAGTGCGTGTGATGTGAGATGATTATTCACCTGTGTTTACACTGCATAGCCCACCAGAGCTGGACGCCCTAACGCTATCAGCACATCTCGTAAGAAGGATACCATACACAGCCCACGAGCTACGGTGCTCTCACGCTATCATCATACAGCGCAGAAAGAAGAACATGCATATGACTGTCGTCTACTCTACTCGCAGCACGCGCACTACGCTACACGTATCTCAGTGTTATGAGATGCACGGTAGTATGACACGCATAATGCACTGCTACACTACCGTCATATCATGCCATGTTTCCATCACTGCATAGTTGTTTCGACACGCCCCATCTCTGCATGTCCTCGGTAGCGATACTTTTCAGTACCAACAGACCAGATACCATGCATCCAGATACTGCCTATTGCTATCAGGCTGTAATGGCCCCAACGTTGCAGGCATCCTGCCACAGGTCATGCATTACTGCTCTGCTGTCATACCACCTGTCCCCATCGCTACGTGTCCTTAATAGTGCCCTGCTGCTTAGACCTGTAATGGCCCCCTCACTGCATGTTCTCCATGGTCAGCTGCAGATACAACTTCCCATCTATCATCAAACTAACAGGTGGTTGGCTCGCGGTCCTCGGCCCAGACGACGCAGGCACCCCCAGCAGCCTCGGGGTCCCGTTGCAGTTTGCTGGCTGCAGCGCCGCGCCTTCACCAAAGTTGAGCGTCTCTTTCTTACTGTACTCGCGTGTAGAGGCTTCTTTCACTGCTATGGTGAACTTTGCTTCCATGAGGACGGGGACTTGGTATGCTGGAGGCACTGGCGACCTGTGTGACACACACACACTCACACAAATGCACACACACATGTACACGAGTGCGCACAGACGCTCTCAGCGTTCACAGACGCTCACTGATACGCAAGTAGGAAGGCGGTATGGGCATACAGGAAGGCGGTATCGGCATACAGACAGGGTAGGACAGGCCAGGGTGTGTGTATGTGTGTGTGTGCGTGTGTGTGGTGCAAACGTACCTGGCTCGTACCCCCACCCACAGTGCGTCCTTCTGACTGTTGAGACTGAGACAGAGATGCCACATGTATCCACACCAGTACAGGCCTGGTGACTCACGTAACATACGACCTGCACCCGCGTCCTTGTGAAGCTGATCCAACTCCTCCTTGGGAACAACCCACTGTGACACACACACACACACACACACATGCATACACACGCACGCACACACACACACAAACGCATGAACACCCACCCACACGCACACATAGTTTGAGATTGACACACACACACACACACACACACACACACACACACACAAAGCCACACACGCGCCCACATCAATAAGGAGCCGCACAAGCTGCACGGACGTACGGGACAACTGCATGAGGTGGCAAGGCCCCACACACGTGCCACGTACCTGGTGTACTGTCTCTTGGTTTGTGTCTCTGTGTCTCCCCTTAGCGAGCCATGGTGCGGGTAGTCTGTCTCTGATGGGCGCCTGTAGCAGTGTGCCCTTGCTGACGTGTAGTGCTCTAGCCATACACAACATGTTGAACAGGTCTGACTGTGGGCCCCACCAGGGGAGCAGCTGCGTGCACATGAAACCAACGAGACATGCACACACCGAGGCACACACATCGATACACAAAGAAGAGGCATTAGAGAGCACCATGATGTACACACACAACTACCAAAGCATGCTCGCCTACACGCAACGCACGATGACACAGAAGAGGGCAGCATATTATGGTGGGATACAACGCCCCAGAAGCTTTGACCTAGGCAAGCAGGCACGGGATTTGTGCTGTGTGTGTGTGTGTGTGTGTGTGTTGTGAATCACCTGTAGCACTCCAGTAAAGAAGCTGGCACTGAGCTGATTGACACGTATGAGATTAGACAGAGCACGCCTCTGCTCTGCTAGAGGGTCCGTGTCGACTATGGGACACAAACACACACACACACACACACACACACACACACACAGACACACACAGACACACACACACACACTATTTGTACCGATAGCAGCGCTCCAATGCTGACGCTATGTCACGGTGTGTGTGTGTGTGTGTGTGTGCGTGTGCGTGAATAGTGATGTCTACGCACCTGGGCTGCTGCTTGTCTGTGTGCCCTGTTGTGTCATGCTGGGCGCCTGTCCTGACCCTGACCCCGTCCCCCCTATGCGCGGTGTGGTCACAGGGGATCGCACAGCTGTGGGGTGGTTGTGCAGCCACCAGTGGGAGATCAACACTGCGACTGTGTTCTCATTGTCTACACGCAGATCGTCTAGGCGAGCCCAGAGCTTGACTGCATGTTCACACACAGATACACAGACACACAGACACACACACACTTGACACGCACACTGAAGCAAGCACATGTAGCACCTGACAACAGTGTAGAGCAGCAGACACTGTGCGGAAGTACCCAGAAGACCATCAGCACGCAAGCAGTGCGAGATGGCGCAGCTAGTAGGTGGCATAGGTGTTTGCGCACAAGAAGTAGCCTGCATGCTTGTATGTGTGTGTATGTGTGTGGGTTTATGCGATTTCATGTTTTGGCTCACCTGCACTGAATGGTAGTTCACAGAAGGCCCTTAGCAGTGACTCTGTGCGCACCACTGCCTGTACAGAGCCAAACAGCTGCAACATACGCTGTCTACACGCCTCTAGGAGGGGGGAGTACATGGGCTTGTCTACTATGGACCTGGGGAGATCGTCTGCCATAATGCTGCCTGTGTGTGGCACACCGGTACACACACAGACACATGTGCAAACACACAATCACACGCGCGCGCGCAAACACACACACACATATGTTGGTAAGGTAGTAGAAACGTCCTTAGGCACGCCCTGACGTGATGCCACGTGCGGGCAAGAAGGACTTCAACGCGACCTTTTCTATGGTAAGCCGGTATGCAGGTGTTGGTCGCACATGGTGATTCACAGGCATGCACAGGCATCAGACGTACCTATAAGGTTTGCTGGTAGCTGAGTGGGTGTGAGGCTAGACAATGCGTTGAGACAAGCCTGTGTACACGCCTCCATCTCCCAGCGCTCCGCGAGCCGTGTGACCTGCGCACACACACGCACACACACCCACACACACACGCACCACACCGCTCACGTATTCCATGCTGTTCCGAAAACACAATAAGCACAGCTCTCAGCTGGCCGTGCGCGCACGCACGAGCATGTATGCGTATGTGTGATGCTACCCCTCTGCAGGCCCCTCTCCATGTGATAGCTGGTATGTACCTGTGCGTTGTATGTCTGTCAATCTCTCTCTGTGTGTGTCTGCGTGCGTGTAACTGCTCACTGTTATGAGGTGTAGTGCGTCTAGGTTCTTAGGCAGCTCTTGACTGTACATGAAGTGTAGCACTGCCTCTGCTGCGGGTAGTTGGTCTGGTAAGATCTCCTCCTCTAAGACACAACCACTGTAACCAACGCCCTGTCCACACGGGACCCGCGCAGATATATACACACACACACACACACACACACACACACGCATACACAGAGGCACTGCATCTGTCTTAGTGTGTGTGCTTGAGGAGGTACGCATATGTGCTTGTGCGTATGTCCCCCCCTCTCTCTCCCTCTCTCTCTCTCTCTCTTCTTTTCCTTCTGCGATGTGTGTGTGTGTGTGTGTGTGTGTGTGTGGGCGTGTGTGTGTTCATCCAGAAACTCACCCCGTCTGCCCCCATTGCAGACCCATTGGTGCCCGCGTTCTTCTTAGCCTGCTGTTCTGCATCCCACGCTACGAGCCTGTCCCTGAAGTGATTGGAGACTGACGCCACAACCACCTTGTGCGCAGGTAGCTCGTGAAGAACGACTGCAGGGCAGCACGGGCGCGAACAGGCACTGGCTCAAGCACGCAATCTTGCGGCTGTTCCCTCTGCCCGCATACGCTGCCATCCATCTGTTTGAGCGCAAGAGGGATGTTCCGCGTTCCTTGGCGCTCTTGCCAGCGTATCGCGTCCCTCATTGCGCTTGCCACAAGGAAAATGGCGCGTGAAGGCATCCGCTGGTACGCGCGCTGCTCGTGCTTACCTCTGTGGCCCAAGGGCACTTCACTGTGTGTCTCTGCCTTGATCCCTGTTGAACCTGTAGGGCACACAGACACGCTAGTGCTGTTCTGAGCGCGCCCGTCGCACCCACTGCTCCTTTCCACGCTGCGAAGCGCGTGCGCTAGGCTGTAGCACTACCTTGCGCGGTGCCGTCCGCTACAAGCACTATCTTAATGTCTGAGAAGGTCGTGTTCTTCCAGAGCCAGCCCCAAGCGGTGTTCTGCCGCTTGGAGGCACCTTGAGAAGCATCCGCGGACGCGGGCCTGCGGGTGCGCGCAGAAAGGCGGGCGCACTTCAGCCCGTACCGACCCTGCACTGTATGCTGCGCCCTTTTCACTAGGAACACTGGCAGCGCTGTTGTAGCTACGTGTGTTGTCACCTTTTGGAGGCCTCCACCATTGGGCGGGTGGGCTCTAGGACGGTGCAGGCTTGAGTCTGCTCAAACCTGGCTCGTGAATGTAGGACGCTGTGTGCTAGCTGGTGGCCTGCGTACTTGTGCTTGCGTGCAGCGTAGGCAAGAGCACAGCTGACAGTGTGTGTTGTGGCTGCTTGCACAGAACAGAGTGAGCCAGAGTACGGTCACCGCAGAGCTTCCTTGCGTGGGCACCCACCATACTGCTTGCACATACGGCACACAGGTCTACCCACCACCATAGAATGGGGGCTGCTGTGTGCTGTCTGTACTGCTGCGGCAAGTGATCCAGGCGTACAGTATGTGTCACGATCTCTTACAGTAGGCTCGCTGGTTCGCTCCGTCCTAAGCACTAGCTCCTAAAAATGATCTAAAAGCTCGCTCTTGTACATGTCAAAGCGTATGGTCAGCAAGGGATGTCCTATGACTCCCAGTCACAGTAAGAACGCAAGAATACAGCAAAAGAAAAAAGTTACGCAGCCACGAGCAGATCGTTGTGCTTGAGCAGCGCCTGAGTGGATGGCTCGCGCCCTCTGAACTGCTTGAACACCTGCACATAAACACACACAAGCCCATACCAAACAAGCTTGCCACACACTGTCCACAACAAGTTCTGATGTGTGTGCACACATGGAGACAAGGCCGAGCGTGCGCGGCCTTTCCTGTGTGAGCGTACTCCTTACCTCCAGTGGTGGCACGCTGCCTCCCAGTGCCAGCACTGTGTCTCTAAAGCGTCTCCCTGTTGTCTGCACTGCTCCCTCATCATCAAGACCCGCGTCCTCAAACGCACCGAATGCATCCGCACTCAGGACCTACAAACACAACACGCACATGAAATCATGCCATTGGTCCAAGGGTGCTTGGGGTGGTGGTGTAAGACACCTGCTGTGGGCGGCGTGGTGCACGCGCCTTGCCTTGGCTAGGGCGATCTGTCTAGTAAGCAAGTACAATGCTACATGTGTGTGTGTGTGTGTGTGTGTGTGTGCGCGCGCGTCATGAAAGGACTTACCTCAGCCCACTTGTAGCTGAAGTACCCAGCGCTGTACCCGCCAGCAAAGATGTGTGAGAAGGCACACAGGAAACGGTCATCTGGGTAGGGCGACATGACCTGCGTTTTCTCAGCCACCTGCGCACACGCAACACACAGTACCATGACTGTGGCGCGCGGTCTGGTGGCGTGCGGTCTGGGCCCTGGCCTGGCCCTGCCATTGTCTGTGTGAATGATGACCTGTGCAGCTAGGTCCTCGCATGCTCTTCTAAGTGTGTGTGCGTGTGTGCGTGTGTGATGTGTGAAGTTAGACTGCCCGTACCTTGGCGTCCCTCTGGAACACAGACTCGCCCTTGCCAGGCTCATAGTTAGAGTGGAGCTCTAGATCCACGACACTGAAGTGAAGCTGCATGGTAGTGGCACACACGCACATACACAGAGGAATGCCACAGCACCGTCACCTCTGTCGGCTCAGTGCTGACACCAGACACCAGCCAAGCACACCACAAAGCCATAGAGAACACAGAGCAGTGCACGTGGTTTTTCCGCATGCATGAACGTCAGGGTCGTGCCAGGGTGATGCCAGGTTATGTATGAAAGCAGCAGTTGTAAGATGTTTGCATGCGTAAGGAGGCAAGATACTGTGATGGCAGATGTCAATGTCGGCAGTGCCCAGTGGCAGCACCTCAGCCCTCGCAAGGGCATACTATGCAAACAGGAGGACAGCCAGGCACGCAAACGTGGTTTCGCCGCCCCCCCTGACGCCACAAGAGTGTGCGTACACACATGAGACACTGCCTGTTGCTCTCAGGCCCCTTGATTCCACCAGAGCTGTGAAGAAGCTCGAGGCTCCGGTGTGGGTAAGGCCTTGTGTGCGTGTGTGTGTGTGTGTGTGTGTGCGCGCGCCTGCCCAGCCATGCATGTCTCGGATGCGACCCTACCAGCCGTTGCGGGATACATCAGCCTTTACATGGTACATCGGTCCCAAGGTCCGGCCCAGTGCGTGTGCGTGTGTGTGTTGTGACTACTTTGCCACGCACCTGTCTCAACATCATGGTTCCTGATCTGAATGTCTTGGCTGCCTTAAGACGTGTGAAGTACTCCTCAGGGAGGGGTGCTCCTGTCTCGTAGTGCTTAGCGAAGCTGTACAGGGTCTTGCGGTCATAGCACCAGTTCTCCTGCGAACATAGTCACACACACCCACACACCCACACACACCCTACATACCGCACGCCTGTGCTCTCACGCCAGATAGCAACTCACGAGTCCATGAATCGGACTCGCGGCCTTTGGCCACGACTGCGTCCAGCAGGCAGTGTTTGTGTGTGTTTGTGTCTGTGTGTGTCTGTGTGTGTGTACACGTACCATGAACTGTGACGGCAGCTCCACCGCGTCCCACTCAATGTTCCTAATACCCGCTGCCATACCCTCCTCCACCTCTGTCAACATGTGCTGGAGAGCGTGACCAAACCTGTGTTGGCACACACACACACACACACACACACACACACACACACACGACACACACATATACACTTAACTCCAGCAGCCTCAAGGCAACAAGCAAGGTTGCCCTTTGCCCGCAATTCAGATCAACAGAAAGAAGAAAAGGCACGCGCGCGCGCGCGCGTGTGTGTGTGTGTGTGGGTGTGCGCGAAACCCAATACTCACTCGTGGAAGAGTGTCTCTGTCTCTCTGAATGTCATCAGACTGGGCTTGTCTGCCACTGGGGGCATCTGGTTGCACACCATGTGGGCCACGGGAAGGCGGACCTTCTCGCCTGGGGGAGCGAACAGCTTGCTCTGCACCATTCATTGTCCACACACATACACACACAGGGTCAGCGGTCGGCTCCCACCAACCACCATGCAGGAGTCCACCAGGGCACAGGCACCGATGTCTACACTATTGTGCGTGCGCACACATACCTGGTTGACCACGCCAGCCATCCAGGCGCCACCGCGCTTCTCAGCAGGTCTGGAGTAAGGGTCCAGGTAGAAGTACGCCTTGGGCTTACCAGCCTGCGTTGCAACACACATACACACACACACACGGGCCGCACACGTTATGACCTGGCAGATGATCACGTGTGATGGCTAACACAGGGCTCAGTCAGATGGCCTTGCTGAAAGGCGATGCGGCAAAACAAGCGACGGAAGACGCAATCGCTCGTGTCCCACATCACTTCAGCAGGGCCACTTGCACGTCATGCACTCTAGGTCATAACTTCGTGTGCATGCAGCTGAACTGTGCAGCGTGTCTAGACTGCACCTCACCTTGACCACCTTGAAGAACCTCGCCGACTCATCCCACACAGGCGCCTCCCCGTCAGCAGGTACAATGTCAACATCGAACAGACGCTTGGCCAGAGCGAACATACCGTCAAGCACCTACGTTCCACACCAGCAGACACAGGGCGCCAAGGCTGTACATGCATGGTAGTCTGAACTTTCAAAAGACATGCCGTGAAAGGTGAGGGGCGAAGTCGGGCCTCGCTGTGGCTGCCCAGGAGGTGAGGAGCATGCTGTCCCCTGGGCTTCCAATGAAAGGCCGGGCCACGTCCCACTACGATGCTTTGCAGATCAGGACGCGGTCAAGGCGCGCAGTCACATTGCATCGGACAAGCATCACACAGGCATCAAGCTTGCCAGATGTGTGTGCGTATGTGTGCGTATGTGTGCCACAACACTCACGTTAGGCAGTGCAAAGTACGGTCTTAGCTCCTCCTCATTGAGTGAGTACTTGGCCTCACGTAAACGTTCAGCCCAGAACGTCACATCCCACCACTTGAGGTCACCCTCAAAGCCCTGTACACACACGCACACGCAAGCATGAGCCCAACAAGAATCACGTGGGCCTACCCACGTGTTATCACGCATGAATGCATCAGACGCACCCGCTCACGCACCCCAACGGTGACTAGTAGTCACTGACTACACGGGCTTCAAGCATGTAGCCACGTCGGGATGCCAGCAAGTGTGTCTGTATCGCTGTGTCTGTATCGCTTTGTGTAAAAGTAGGGTAAAGAGTAAAGAGTAGTAAAGAGGGTGGTATTTAAGTCAGCAAGGCCAGAACAACACAATAGCACGCATGGCATGCACATTCTGCCAATGCGGCCTGTGCTCTACGGGAGCCCCAAACGGTAACTACACTCTTCAAATCTTGTAGACATCTCTCGGAGAGTGTGCGTGTGTGCCATGCGTGGATGCAACCTCTGTCTTCAGCGCACTGCCTTTGTGGGATGACACACGCACCTGCTCGTTGGCGAACTTCTGCACCTCCTTGAGGTCCCTCTCTGCAGCGCCTCTGCTGGCAGTGCGCAGCTCCTCTAGCAGTGCGTTCGCTGTGGGTAGAGTAGCCATCTGTGTGAGGGTAACACACAACCACACACACTTAGCCTGGCAAGGCCATGTGCATGGGGGCTCCATAGGCTGCAGTCATGGTGCCTGGGTGCCTGCGAATCTTGTGCCAAACTATCGAGTACAGAGGCTTCAGTGGAAAGCACGTACCTTGGATGCCATGGACAGGTCAGCGAAGCAGTCAAAGCCCAGGAGCTTGGCCTTCTCCTTGCGTAGGGACAGGATCTGTGTGAGGCACGCATACATAGAACCGCACACGAACGCACTCCAAGAGACTCAACGCCCTTGACATTACTAGCCCTGCCTGTTTGCTCCTGCGGAGGCCTGGTGCAAAGGACGCCTGGTGCATGTGATCTTTTGCTAATCACATACACAAGACGTCGTTGGCCCAAAGGCCTTGCAGTTTGGTGGTAACTAACGACCTCAGTGGCTCACCTGGTTGATGATTGGTTCGTTGTCCAGGTCTCCGCTGCTGGCGCGTGTGATGTTGGCCTTGTATAGCTCCTCGCGCAGGGACCTGTTCTTGGCGTGTGTCAGCACCTGTGCATGACAGCACAACAGCACACATACGCACACATGACATCCATGGCGCCGTGCACGACACACACACACACACACACGCCTGGCGGAATGCATGGGTTCTGCGTCCTTTGCAGCTCCTAGGCGCACGCTGCGCACACACTGCATGTATGTATATGTTCACATAAGACACACACGTACCGCGAAGTACGAAGGGAAGTCCAATGTGAACAGCCAGGGTCCGTCCTCAGGCGTAGCGTTCTCATGTCCCTCTTTCTTAGCCTGCTGCGCTGCGAGGCCTAGGGCTGAGGCAGGGAGACCTGCCACGTCCTCCTTGCTGATGATGAGCTTCTTGAACGCCTTGGTGGCATCAAGCACCTGTTACACGTGACACACACAGAAGTGCGCTTAGACTATAGGCCTATGATACCCACACACCGGACTCTGCCAGCCGGACTGATTGCAACTGCCTCCATTGCGTACGGTTGCCCACGATCCCGTGCTCCGAGGAGTGAG
>VFQO010045062.1_pt1 | contig 11609 bp, 10 predicted proteins | sample 3512331 | NCBI WGS metagenome assembly VFQO01 (sample SAMN10412371, study PRJNA504923) | tailings metagenome | isolation source: Replicate 3 from Balatoc abandoned mine | place: Philippines: Itogon, Benguet | collected 2017-08-28 | reverse complement strand
CCAGGTCACGCGCACAAACGCGCAAAGGCAGCCCCGGCAGCAGCCTCACGGCAAGTACAGAACAGCACGGCGAACCACACTAGCTCCCAGTGGCTGGCGCGAGCGCTCTACAGAAACGTCTCATCGAGCGTTCAACCGAACGTCCCACTTGGCCCGCTGCCAGTACTCCACGATCTGCGGAGGAAGTTCCTCGGCGTCGGCCCTAGGGACAAGGCAAGCCAATTCATGTCCGGCGCGGGTCAACTGCGCAATACCTAGAGGCAGTTTGTACCTCGCGTCAGCATTCGAATCGCCGGTGAACTCCGCCTTGTAAGAAATCCCCCCATAGTCAAACGGGACGGTACGCATTACCTCACCGAAGAACTCGTCTCGGTCAACGTAGACGAGACCTACGGCCGCCAAATTGTCAAGATCGTGTGAAGGGGCCCGCCTGTTCTCCTTTGGAGGTCGTATCAAGTACACATCGGGCGGATCCCAAAGTTGGACTCTCCAAGCGCACAACGCCGCGAACTCTCGCGCCTCTTGCGCACCCAGGTCACGTACGACACTGAGCGTTCGTCTTGAAAACGAGCCGGGTTGCATGATTTCAGCAGCTAACAACTTGCCCCAAAGCTGCTGCATCTGAGCGTTGCTGACGTCCTGAGCGCAGTTCATAAAAGCGGCCACCCAGTCGTCTTCCGGCAACTTTCGCTCGCCTGATCTTGCGTGCAGGGGGATCGCCGCATCGCCTCGGCGAAGCACATTCTCCAAGTTCAGTTGACGTTTCACCTCCCCAGCGAGCATGCGGTCCGAAGCTCTCGCTCGGATCCTCGCAACCTCGACCTCCGCCTCTGCCTTCACCACAAGACCATCTGCTTCTGCGCGCGCTCTACGGCGAATCCCATGCATCTCCCAGATCGCACCAAACCCCGACTGGATGAGGTCCAGTAGCTTCGCGATTGGAGAACTCAGGTCGCTGGGGGCCAGGTCGAGAGAATCGTCATCCATCAGAATTCTCCTGATTCCGTTGACAGTGACGCGCAAGCCACGCAAGCCAGATACGCTCAAGCTCGTGGCGTTAGGTGTGCACGTAGTTCAGATGGTGCTATCCGTTCCACATCGCAACTGGCGATTGAGCTTAGGTCGGCCTGTGTGTACTTGGCGAGCCTTGTTTTCTGGTCAAGCGCATAGTCAATCAACTCGTCAATGGTGCCAGCACCAATCAGCAGGATGATCTCGCAAGGACGTGACTGGGAGATCCGATGAATTCGGTCCTGTGACTGCAGATAGTCAACGAGATTGAAGGTACGGTCAAGGTACACGGCTACGTTCGCCTCCGTCAACGTCAGCCCCTCACGCGCTGCGGCTGGATTGGCAATAAACAGACGCGTAGCGGGATCGTTCTTGAAGGCGTGCACCGCGGCGTCACGGCCACGCGAGTCCACAGCTCCGTGAATGCAGACTGGGTTCCAGTGGGCGTAGCGACTCATCAAGTAGTTGATGTTGCCCACGAAAGAGCTCCACAGGAGAACCTTCTGGCGCTCGTCAACAAGGCAGTCTCGAAGGATCTCGTCCAGCACCGCGACCTTCGACGGCACCTGATCGTAAGAGGTGTCTAACAAGCCCGGATTGGACGCAAGCTGGGCAAGCCGCACCAGACGAGCGAGCACGGCATCTGCCCTCCTCTCAATCTCCTCCCCCTCCATCCCGTGCACCCAGACGGCCAGTTCGTCGCGCATGCGGTCATACAGCTCCTTCTGACGCCCTGTCAGCTCGACAGCAATGCGCCGTGTGCGCTTGAGCGGAAGGTCTAGAGAACCTTCCTTGGTTCGCCTCAGCCCCTTGGCGAGAACGCGGTCTCGAAGTGTCTCTAGATTCTTGTAGCCGCGCGCACCCCTCTTGAAGTCGCGCTGAAACGACGCCATGGTCGGCCCCAGTGACTCACCATCGTCCAAGAACAGCATCTGGGACCACAGGTCGTCAGGTGTATTGGCGACGGGCGTCCCGCTCAAAATATAGCGTCGTGCCGCGAAACTGCGTAGCGCCAGCACGGCGCGCGTTGTCCTGGCTTCCGGTGTCTTGATGCGGTGGCTCTCGTCAAGGATTAGCGCGATGCGTTTGAAACGCATAAGCGCCTTGAGAGCGGCTAGTTCCGCGGCGACTGCTTCATAGTTGATGACGTAGAACGTGGCCCGAAGGCTGCGAAATGCCAACCGCCGCGCCGATTGACCGGAGCCGAAGACTGCATAACGAGTGTCGGCAAACTTCTCGATCTCACCGGCCCAGTTGCTCTTGAGGCCATTCGGACACACGATCAACGCGGCGTCGATCGTGCCTGCTGAAACCTCGCCAACGATGGCATCAATGACCTGCTTGCTCTTGCCGAGGCCTTGCTCGTCAAACAGCGCAGCGCATTCATTCTCTCGCAGGAACTGCGTGCCTTCAGCCTGATGAGGCAGATCCAACGGAGATTGCCGCCGCTTAATCATTGCCGATGATCCGTCAGCAGTGCCTCTGGAACATGGAGACGTCGCACGTGTCGCGCTCCGATAAGTCCAACGTCAATCAGCACACGATCGAGGCTGTATGCCGCTCCACGCGGGATGGCCAGATACAGCGGACAGCGATCACCGCTGCGCATGCGCGTGTAGCCGAGCACACGCAGTTGCGCGCGTGTGTGCCTGTTGTCAATGTCGGCGGCCGTCTTTGCCTCAGCGAATCCCACTAGCCGGGACTCGTTGTGAATGCCACACGCATCGGCTCGCACGCCATGGAGGGGACTAGGTGCCGCAAGTGCATCGAACTCGACAGAGTACTTCGTTGGACCATCAAATCCAACAATCTCAAAGCCATCCGCGAGCATGCGCCTCACGCTCCAGAGCAACAGCGTTTGGTGCGTAAGACTTGGCATGGCCGCCTTGGATCGCCTACGCCGAGACCCGCTGCCGACGATCGGCGAAGCGCGAAGCGCTCTCAAGTACCAGGTCTATCTGTCCACGCAGATCAGCCAAGATGGCTTGACGGTCATCGCTTTCCGCAAGTTGAATCAACTCGGTGGCCGTCAGATCGCGCAGGCGACTGCATGCTTTGTCCATGACGGCGTAGAGCTCCTGCTCCTTTGGATCAGCCTTCACGATGTACCGATCAGCGGCGTCGAAGCCATCGGCCTCCAGAACCTTCATTGCGTCCTCGTGCTCAAGGATCTTCGCTAGCCGGCGCACTTTGACGGCCTTATCGACCTTGCCGTCGGAAACCCAATGGGCAAACTTCTGCGACAGGCGACCGTCAGCTTCGGCTTGACGCCGTAGCTTCGGGCTCTTGAGGAATTCAAGGAAGTAGGTGAATTTCAGGCGATGCTCCGCATCCGCCGGGTCACTGGTGATTGGAAAGTAGAGGCGGTCCATCAGGTCAGCGGCTTCGATGTGCTGTCGAACTTCCATCGATGTCATACGGTAGCGCTCTGCGATCTCCTCGTGCACCAAGCCCGTCTTGACCAGCCCGCGCATCTGAAGCGCCTTCTCATAGGGAGCCCACCCGCGCACTGATCCCAAGTGGATCTCGTTGAGCAGATCCTGAATGACGACTTCGGAGAGGCCCGCCGGAAACAGCCAGGCTGGCATGCGCCGAAAGTTCGACCGATCCGGATGGTCCTCGGCAGCGGCCCGCATGGCCACCACACGGCGATTGCCTTCTGCCACTGTCATGTCGCTGCGGAGGTACACGGGTTCCTGCACGCCGCCGGACAAAACGATTGAGCGCTTAAGTCCCTCCGTGTCCTCCTGACTCGTCAGCAGCAGCACACAAGCGGGGTCGTTGCGGTCGTCCTGGTCAAGCTGACGCATTGAGAAGCCCACGCGCGGGTTTGTAGGATCCAGGCGAACCTCCATCGGGTCCACCTCAATCAAAGTCAAGGTCACGGGCACGCCTTGAATGTTCCGCGTATAGCTGGCCATGTCTCTCTCCTCAGATGCCGTCACAAAGATCGATGAAACGCTCCAACGAATCGCGCATCTCGCGCACAATCTGCTTGGCACTACCCACCTTGTCGCGCCGCACCTTCTGGATTTCCGAGAGAGTCGCACCATCGAGCGCTGTCTTCATCTCGAGCATCAACCTTAGGAGCGGCGAAGTCAGTTGCGGGCGATCGAGTTCCAACACGGCGCGAGCAGCCTCGAAGCCTTGTTCGCGAAAGCACTCTAGGGCGCGTTCGCTCTTGACGAACTCCGCCAACTCCCGGACGTCTGTGCCTCGAGAGATCTTTTCTGTGCCAACCCAGTTGACGAAATCAGCAGTGGCTTCGGGATCCGACTCCGTCCACCCACGCAGTTCTGGATGCTTGAAGAGTTCGACAAAGTAGCTGAACTTGCGCACGGCGCCCACACCACCAAAGCTCGGCAAGTAGGACGAGCGCATTACGGCGAAGGCGCGAAGACTGTGGTTCACTGCGCTCTTGGAAGTACGCAACAGCTTGGCGATCTCGTCCTGCGTCAAGCCGTGCAACGTATGAAGCGTGTGGATGTGGCCGGCCTTCTCGAAGGGTGACCACTCGTTCTTGCCGCCTACGTGCAACTCGCCCAACAGGATGGCAAGTTCCTTGTCGGTAATGTCATCCGGCAACACGCGAGCGGGAATGCGGCGCCAAATGGACTCGTCGGGGAAAGCTTGCGAGAGCCGCTGGTAGACCAGCGTGCGACAGTTGCCTTCCGCCACGACGCCATCGCTTCTGACGATGATCCGCTCGATAAGCCCCTTGTTCTGGCGCACCGAGTGGTAAAGCGCCGAGTGGACATCCGGGTCTTTCCAAAGCAGATCCCCAAGGCCGCGCTGCAGCTGCTCGCCCGCACCGAAGTTGCTCAGCTGAGCCGTGTGAGCAATCCGTGGGTTGGCCGGATCCAATGAGACTTCCTCGACGGGCAGGTCCAAGCACCGCACGCGCACGCGACGGCCATTTAGGATGATCTCGTCGACGAGCTCCTGCGACTCCCCGGGTTGCGACTTCGTCAGTTTGCTACGCACGCTGCTTCTCGGGCTTCGGAGTTGCAATTCGCAGCAGGCCGTCGATGGCAACTGCCAACTCTTCAAGCGCGCCTCGCGCTTTGGCATGCTTGATGAAGAGCTCCAGATCGGCTCCTCGCAATCCGCCCAGCTTCTTGGTGAGACTCTGCACCGCCTTCAACACGCTGGACCGCGCCAGGGGATTGGCCTTCTTGTCGACAGTTTCTGCAGCTTTGAACCCTTCGCGGACAAACGTCTCGCGCGCACGCGCGTTCTTCATGATTGGTGCGAGCTTGCGAACCTGCGCGCCCTGAATATTGTTGGAAGCGATTGCGCTCATCACTTGCTTCCGAGACAAGGGATCCTTGCGAACCTCTTCCAAGTCCGTGCGGGTCACAAACTCCAACGCGTGATGGAACTTGGTGTCAATGACGTCGCGGCGGCGTGCAACCGCCGCCAGAGGGGCGATCTCTTCCAACAACATCTTGTACGCCGCAACGTAGTTTTCCAGGACCTTCTGCGTCATCCTGGTGGCTGCCAGGATCTGCGCAACTGGGGCCTTGGCCTGAACGAGCCGGTAGACCTCGGCTGCCTGCGCGGCGGGCCGCCAAGCCGTCTTGCCGGAGACGTGGTAGTTGCACATCAGCAGGCCGACGGTAACTTCATCCACGTCCTTCGCCAGGCGCTTGATTGGCAAGGTTCCCCACCTTGCCTTGCCGCCAGGGGTCTCGGAGAGCTTTGTGGCAATCGTGTAGCGCGTGTTGCCCTCGACGATGCGACCGTCGTGGCGGACGATAAGCTCGTCGTGAATGCCACCCTGCTCACGGATCTGCCTATGAAGCTGGTCGTAGCCGGGCTGTTCGTCAATCAGCTTCATGAGGGCCTCTTTGGAAGCAGGGCCCTTCTTCCCGTCCTCCAGGTGCAGCCGGATGCGGGGGTTGTCCGGATCAAGGCGGAGACTACCAAGTGAGACGCGTTCGTGAGTGACCACCAACTCGCCGCCGGCAAACTGCAACGTCGTGGTGTGCACCGTCGAAAGGGAAGGTTTCCGCGCCATGGTCTCTCCGGTATCGCGATACTTGATGGTACTGACTGGAACTTGCAAGAACTCCGATCGTAGGACGGTACTTTGAAAAACGCAAGCGATTGGCCCCGTGGATCGGGAAACCGGAAGGAAGACCCCACTTGTTGTGGGCGCCACGTAAGCGTCCGGCGAACCCATCATGACGACGGGCGCTGAGGTCACGCCGAGGTGCGAGGCTGCCAGTGATGAGGCAGGAGTTCGGCGATGCGGCTGGCGGGCTGCGTTGGCAGCCGCTGAAGGACCTCGCCGATGCGCTGCATCGGGGGGTGCCGCAGCCGCAAGTGGTGTTCTCGGGCTCGTGGCGGATCTCGCGGCGCGGCAGGTTGGCCGGCAGCTTCTCGCGCCTTGGGGCTTGCTTCTCACCGGCCGACTTGGCCGTGGGTTGCATGCCCTCGATCTCGGCAGCCACCGCCGCCAGGTCACCGTCCAGGGTCTCTTCCAGCAGGCTCTTCTGCTCGGCGCTATAGGCCTCGCTCTTGGCGGCGAACTTCAGCCGCTTGAGGACAGCGTTCTCGTGCGTGAGCTTGTCGATGACCGACTGCTTGAACGCGGCCTCGGCGCGCGAGGCACGCAATGCCTGGCGCAGTGGTTCCGGAGCCAGCGTGTCGAGGTCTTCGGCGATCACGGACTGTGATCATGCAGAACCTCGCACACGGAGGCCATCCACACCGCATCGACGCGGATCAACGCAGCAACTCGCGCATCCAGCCCACAGATCCCTGGCCGCACTCATCGGCCAGCTCAGCTTGACGGTGATGCCTCCTCGGCGCAGCTCGAATTCGATGCCACGTTGGTCTTGCACCTGGGGCATGACTGACGCGACGGCAACTGGTACGAACTGCTCGATCACATGGCCAACCTGAGCTTCGCGTGCCAGCTTGCGCCAGCCGTGCAAGATGTTGGCATTGATCCCGTGCGACATCGCAACCTTGGCCACCGATGCGCCCGGCATATCGCACTCGGCCAAGATCTGCGCCTTCAGCTCGGCTCCATAACGCCTGCGCTTGCGACTGTTCTCCGTTTCCATCGTGTCCAGCTAGTCGTTAACTGGACAGGATCGTTATCGCCGCGCGGCCTCGATTCAAGGCGGGTTCGCCGGACGCTTACGGCGCCACGGCGCTAGGTGGGCTTGTCTGCTCCGCGGCGGAAGGCCGCGCCGCTGTTCGTCATGGGGGCGAAGTAGCGTAGCGGCAGTTAACGACGCGAGAGTTCACTGGCTAGGTCCAAACCCTGCAGCGAGACGCGCGGCTCGTCGGATCGGCGTCCGGCGGTCACTAGCGGCGGCTCGCGCGCCGGCAGTGTGTCGCCCCACTGAGCGCCGTCAATGGCCCAGAACAGCAGCTTGAGAAGCCACTGCCTAGTGCTGGTCTGCCTACTTGGGCACGCGCACCGTCGCTTCCATCGCCTCGATCACTTTCTGGGCCAACGGCAACGCCTTGGCAATCTGCGTGGTCGATCCGAGGATTGCGGTGACCGCTGCTACGGCACCCTTTGACCGACCCATGACCGGGCGTCCGGCGCCTTTCTGCACAAGGCCTGCCTTCACGCGCAGGGCCGATGCCCGCAACTGCGTCGCTTCTTTCAGCGCATCACTGTCCAGGGCGATGCGGGCAGACTCCTTCTCGATAAGTGAAAGCTGTGCCCCGGCCTGGTCCGCAGCTACGAGCCGAATGGTCGCGTGATGCTTCTTTTCCTTTGCCACCTCGAGCCACGCGCGAGCGTAAGTGAGCGCAAGTTTGGCGCGCCGCTTCCGGCGACGCTCCTCGGATTTCACGCGAATGATCTGACTCAAGTCCTTGGCGTGCACCCGCAGAGCATCCAACAATTCGCTGTACGCAGGAGAGTGCTCGAACTCATCGCGACGCCCATTTGGCACGATGCGTGGATACAAAACGTGGAACTCGCCAGCCGCCCATGAAGCAAACCGCGCCTCGGTAAATAGCGGCGCAAGAATGAGTTCACCGCCGACTTGGATGTCGCCAACGCGAAGCCTAATGCCCGCTAGGCGCGAGCTGCTGGGCAGAGCTCCAATGTAGTCGTGCTCCAACACCCAACCCACTGCCAGCACCTCGCCAGCTGAGTTTGTAATCGGAACGCAGTCGACCTCATGAAATGTCGTGACACCCGCCTTCGAGACGACCTCGTTCCGAGCTCGGTGGTAAATGGGCCCTTTGCCATCGTGCAGCTCGACGTCGATCGGTTGCTGGAGCCCGTGTTCACCAAGCCACTTGCGGATCCGCGGACCAAAGGTGAAGTCCGGCGCGAACGGCAACGGCGCCACTTCAGAAAGGTAGCGGCGGATCTCATCCTCGTTCATCAGCAGGTCGTTCCTGATGCGCACGACCTTGCGCATCTCGACCTCAAAGAAACGGGCCGGAAAATCGCCAGCAGGAATGTTCGCCACGGTGGCGACTTCCTTGACGAGATCGCTCAAGTTCCCGCGATAGTCGGCATCTCGCAACTTCTCACGTAGCGCTCTGTTATCCCAACGGAGTTCACGTACCTTCGAAGAAGCATCCTGGCGGCTGCGGAAGATCAGTTCCTGACAGTAACCCAGACCTGAAAGGCGCCCTACGCCGCGGAAGCCCCGAAGGCCGCTACCCCGCTTCTTGCTCGCACCAAATGCAGTCAGGCGCCGCTCGAAGTCCGCCGAAGAAACTCCTACGCCCTGATCACGGATTCGCACGACGCGCTGTTCGTGGTCAAGCCAGATTGAGACTTGAGGTCCTGCGTCGAACGAGAGCGTCTGACGGCGTGCCTCTTCGATCGCGTCTGCGGCGTTCTGCACGTACTCTCGATAGACAGTGAGAGGGTCCGCGTACATCGCTCCGGCAAGCAGCTCAATGATGTCCTTTCCAACGACGACGTCCCCAGCAAGTGGTTCCGTCTTGCGCAGCGACTGGAGGCTGATCGGTACAGTGAGATCACTCATTTACACGACCTCCTGCAAGCCAGCGTCCTCGACGCGCTCGTCATCCGGGACCTCCGGCTCTGCCGGCGGCTTGTCCTTTGTGATCTGCCGCATTTGGGCCCAAATTTCTGCCTCCGCGACCTTCGAAGGAATCGCGTAGAACGGGAGCACGGCCAGAAGCGACGAGTTCGTTGTCTGCGAGGTCAGAGTGGCGAAATGACGGGGATCAGCCGTGCTCAGCAATGTGACCAGATCGACCTTGTCAGATGCGGACAGCTTGTTGAAGGCGCGCATGTAAGCCTCAAATTCCGCGCGCCCACCGTAACGCTCGTACCAGAAGCGATTGAATAGAAAGTGCTGCGGTCGCAGAAGCAGGTCTGCGAACTCTTCTTCGACCCTGCCAAACGCTTGCTCGAAGAAATCTGGCGATCCACTCACGATACCGTGCGTGGCCTGCAGAATGATCTGCATGGAGCGCAATTGATACTTTGTCCAATGCTCGCCGACGTGCGCACGTGTCTTCATGTCGGTCGGCTGATAACGCATCGGGAAAGAGAAAATCCGGCAACCGAGTTCTTGGTTCAGGTTAATGTTCAACCGCATCCGTTGATATAGGTCCGCAGGCGTATCGTGAAAGTTGTAAAGCATGTAGTTCGACAGGTCGTTCAGACCGACCGAGTGGGCCATGCGGATTGAGGTCTCGTAGGGCTTGCGCAAACCGATATGGTCGAACGCAATTCGCAAGGGTTTCAGGCAGATCGTGGCCATCTGCTCAAGGTACATGACATCCTTGCAGAGGATCCGCGCATCGACGCCTTGGTTGAAGTCAACGCGGCGCTGCACCGGCACCCGGCCCCGATGGAGCTTCGCTCCGGGCACGAAACCCAGATCACGAATCTCCGCAATGATGTTCTTGAAGTTCGCCGAGGCCGTGACGTTGTTGTCCATCAGCATTAGGTCACGTCGCGGTCCGTAGCGCTCGTCAATGGCCTTGACCAGGCCGGTCAAAGACTGCGCGTCACGCTGCGCCCCTTCCAGCTTCGGCACACCACAGAAATGGCACTTGCGAACGCAACCCCGAGACGCGTAAGCAAAGTAGGCATCGTGCACGGGATAGACGTAGCTGCCTGCGATCTGGTCGAGGATCGAATAGTCCGGCACCAAATCCTCGATTGGCGGACCGTCGAGGTCCTCCGCGTAGAGTTCTTCCTCGAACTCATCGAGTTGCAAACTCTTGGCGGGCGGATCGCTCAACAGCCCCTTGATGAAGCGCACACCCCGCCAGCGCACTTCGGCTAAGAACTGGTCATGCATCAAGGAGGCGGCGATGCCACCGACAAACACCTTTTTGGCGTTGCCTCCGGCGAGATCAACGGCGTAGTCGATGGCCTTCGAAATCTCCTTCCACTCGAACGAAAATAGCGTAGTGACGTACACCCTATCCCATACGCGCGAACGCGCGCGTGGATCGTTGTCCCCCTTGATGAAAACGACGTTGTCCCGCTTGCCATAGGGGCCGTGATAGGCGGCCAACTTCATCAGGCCCAGCGGCGGGTACTTGTTCTTGTAGCCGGGTTCAACCAGCAGAATGTTTCTATTCGGCATGTTCTGCGACGCGCACGCGCGCGTCCTTTCTAACTTGTAGAACCATCTTGAGAGCCATGTCAGCACCCTTGGCGCCTCCAAAGCCCTCAAGCGGGCCTTGCGTAGTCCAATCGACGCGATCGGCGAAGTCCGACAACCGGGCAACGAAGTCGTCAGTAGATAGGGTGCCACTCGCCTCGCGGATCAGAATTCCCGCCAAGCTCATGAGGCAGTAGACGCCGATTCCTTTGGCAATCAAGTGCCGCCGGCCGTCCGCCCATTCCCGCGGAAGAACCTCCGTGACCGCACGCCAGAATCCAATGGCACCTTCCAGCAACTGCTCCGCAGAGACTTCCCCGCGAGGCGCTGCCTCTTTCACAAAGCGGGCCGCAGCCTGGTGCATAGTGCGCAACGACGCGATCCGCTTGTTTCCTACCGTACGGTCGCCGCCAAGATCAAGACGACCGCACCATGGCGAACGCCCGTCCGTATTCAGCCCCAGCGCGATGAACAGCGCTGGCGACACCGCGGCAAGATCAGCTCCCAAGGACTTGGCCTGAACCAAGTCGAGCAGGCTGCCACTCAGCCCCTTGGCCTTCCCATTGATCGTGGCGAACACATCGCGTTCTTCAGCCTCGGTCAGTCCGAGGTAGGTCATGAACGCAAACTGGATAGGACTTCCTTGGAGGTAGCCAAGCCTATGCTGCCCATCGACCTGCGTCAGCACCGGGCCGCGGCGAAGGTCGAGATGCAACCGCGCGACGCCCGCCTCTTTGGCGGATGACACGCTCCACTGCTGCTGCGCGTCTACCCTGAGATTGAAGGTCAGAGGGAGCGAGGTCGCCCCTGGTCGCTGGATGTATCGCTTGAACTCAAGACTGTGCTCACGCGACATGCGGCGCTGATAGCCACGGCCATGATCATCGAGCACGTCAGCATAGCTCGCACGAACCAACTCGCCGGCCGCAGCAAACCCGCAGAACACCTTCCGGTGACCGCAATATCCCAGCTGCCCCTGGAGGACGAGCTGAGCTTCGCTGCCAGTAGTCGCAGCAG
>VFQO010045061.1_pt1 | contig 11611 bp, 16 predicted proteins | sample 3512331 | NCBI WGS metagenome assembly VFQO01 (sample SAMN10412371, study PRJNA504923) | tailings metagenome | isolation source: Replicate 3 from Balatoc abandoned mine | place: Philippines: Itogon, Benguet | collected 2017-08-28 | reverse complement strand
CGGTAGAGTCACTGTCAGTGGCTTCACTATACGCGCTACCAGAACTACTGAGTAGCATGGAGTGGGGTGTAAGGGAGTTGTACATAGAGGAGGGGCTGCAGCACAGCAAGGAGGCAGAGGCGCTGGCCTTGTTGCCTAAGAGCACAGGGCCGCTGACCATCCACGCTCCATCGCTCTCACTGTGTGTCGACACTCCACAGGTATGTGTGTATGAGGCATTCACTCATGTGTATGTGTGTGACTAGTGTTGCAAACAGGCACCATGTGCAGACTTGCTGAGCACGTGGGCACACAGTGCATAGCTATGAGCTGATAGTCTGCATTCTTTGCCGCACAGTCTCCAGACTAGGGATCGCTTGCACATATCTCATGTACGTGACTGTAACGGTCATTGTGTGTGTGTACGTGTGTGTGTCCCACTCTGCAGGGTCTGCCAGCCCATGTCCTAGAGCGCCTCCCCACATGGCACTTCCCCCACACCACAGTCCTACACCTAATACAGATGCCAGGCAACATGGGCGTACCAGCCGACCAGCAGCCACAGTGTGCAACAAACGTGCTAGCGCAGCTGCAGCCGTACCTGCAGCCGGCCGACGCCGGCAGCGGTGGGCCCCTGCAGCTGGCCGTGCAGTTCGACAGCTGGGCGCTCACAGAGGGCTTTATAGCCGCACTGAATGCAGCCACACACACACTAGCCCCTCGCACACTCGGCTTCACTATCAGGGGTGACCTAACCAGCCCCTTTCTGGGTCGGTTGCTGCACCTACAGGGCAGCTTCAACCAGGTCCTTGTGCGGGGCGCGATAGCGCTTGACAGCACAGAGCACGCAGGGGCGGTGCTGCGGGCGCACGTAGCTGTGCACGAGCTGAGCGCCAGGCAGCTGCTGCGGCTGCCGAGGGGTGTGGCCAAGCCGCAATGTGGGCCAGACAGACTCATAGTGGCGTGTCATGGCTTTGACATTGACATCACGCCAGAAGAGGTGAGTGTGGTAGGCTCATAGAGTAGCATGCATGACTCTGCCTGCACCATGCACCATGCACCATGCACCCTATTACAAAAGCATGTTCCGCTTCCCAGGGGCCAAGCTGCTTGACTGACTCTCGCAACCCTTGCAAGCACCCTCAGCGCGCGTGCGGCACAGTCTATCAGCATGCAAGCATACTGGTGCTAGCAGAACATGTTGTATGCAAGCATGCGCTGTACTGATGGCTTCGTTTGTGCATGGTTGCTTTCTGTTTTGCTGCAGGTGTCAGCAGGCCTGGTCGACACCCTGTGTGCGCGCATGGGTACCTTCTCATTCCAGCCTCTCTTCATAGGTGCTATGATCACCCTTACCTGTCCCCCAAACCTGCCCCCAGCCGAGCAGCCAGCACTCATGCGCGCACAGCTGCGTGTGCTGGCAGCCATGCAGTGGCTGCGGCGCGCCGGCAACCCTCCCACAGTGCGCGTGCTCGCGGTGGGGTACGCACCAGAGGTCCAAGAAGTGGCTGATGCTTACCTCAAGTCACTCGCACAGGCGAATGACACCACAGGCACGCCTGCCAACACATGGCGGGCGCAGTATGATTTCGACAGCACTGTGCTCAGTGCGCACAGGGAGCTGCAAGCAGCAATGGCTGAACAGGCCGCGGCGAACCAAGCCCTGGCCGAGGCGGAGGCAGCTGTGCAGCAGGCTGAGGCCACTGTGCAGGCAGCCGAAGCTGAGCTTGCAGCCGCGAATGCACGCCTGGCTGAGCTCGAAGCTGCGGAAGCAGCAGCTCAGGGCCTTGTTGAGCAGGCTGGTGGGGCCACCAGTGGTAGTGAAGAGGCTTGATACTAGGCAGCAGCAGCAGCAGCAGTAGCATCATCATCAGCAGCAGCAGCATTCATGTAGACTTGTTACCTACACGGGGCGCCATACGGTCTCGCTAGCTAGACATGGGTAGGCACTAGGCAGCCGGAGCAGGGGCGCCATGAGGTAGCCTGTGACATGACGCATGCATCGCTAGCTAGACATGGGTAGGCAGCCAGATGTTTTGAACACTGCTTGTCGCATATGGGTTATGTGGGCAGTGGTAAGGACGCAGTGGGGCCTAGCAAGCACATGGCATGCAGGACAGACACAGAGTAGCCTGTGACATGGCGCAGGATAGCAGGATGGTGCATGGATGGGACATGGCGCAGACGTAGGATGGCAGGGCTGCTCGTTTGCTATCATTTGCAATACCCCTACAACTCAACGTAGCCTTGCCCAAGGACACTTGCATAAGCCTTGAGCGCATGCGCTTGACATTCATCTCTTATTATGACTTTGCAACATTTCAGGCAGGCAAGTTTCACAGGTAGCTGTTTCTTTCGCAGTCGTGCTTGTTATGGACCATGTGTTGAGTGTGCTGGTGGTGGCTGTTACGACCTGCGTTTGTGTGGCTGATTCATCTGGTTGCTAAGTCTCTGCCAAGTCTGTGTAAGAGCATGCGCATAGCAGCTCTCCGGGACGTTCTGCTGGCCCTGACCACATGCAGCAAAGGATAAGATACGCAGACAGCAGTCACCTACACAGGACGAGAGCTCGTCAGACAAGAACAAGCAGCAGTGTGTGAACAAGCTGCAGCATCTGCGTTCGGCAACAAACTGAACGACTCAGAGTCAGCACGCTGGGAGTCAAACGCTGGGACTCACGCAGAGACAATTCATGACGGCAGCCTTAGTCTTGTGTCTTGTGGCCAAGCCCACGAGTTTGCCTAAGCCACCATATGGTGCCCAAGTCATGTCCAAAACATGTGTCAAGGCTGTAGACTCCAGACACCACAAGGTACTGTACGTTAGCTAGGAAAAGTAAGAGCACGGGTCACATAGATGAAGTAAGAGCACGCTGGGCACACCCAGACCTAACTAAGGTAGTCGTCGCCAAAGCGCAGCCCACTCGTGTCTGGCAAGGCTCAAAGGAGCCACTCCAAGCAGTGACACTAAAAGCAGCACACACTTGAAAGCAGCACATCATATCCGGTCAAGTGAGGAAGTCCACATGCGGGCACTTGTGCGTCTGGCTCTCCACAACCTCTGCGAGGTGCATCGCTCTCTGGTCGTCAAACTTCCTTGTGGTGGCGTAGAGACGGAGGGGCTCGGCTGCTGTGCGGTCTCGTGGCGCAGCTAGTAAGAACGCTTGCATGTCTTCGAAAGACATGTAGTGGCCATCCACTCGCCATGTGGTGAAGGATCTGCAGAAACATGGCAGAAACATGCACACACACGCGCGCACATGGTGTACAAAATGAAGCACATACACATTCGCAGACAGACGTCTGAGCAAGGAAGGCTGTGTCTGTGACCACACGCCATGTGCTCAGCGAGCTGCGCAAACGTAGAAGGCATACACTTGTGGTATGCACATACACACGCACGGGATCCCCACACTGACCTGGGTATGAGGCTAGGTACCTTGGAGATGGGTCTGGGGGGCAGATAATAGTCATCCGAAAAAACATACTCACTCTCCCCCTCACTCCTTTGACCCTCCATCTCAATCTGTTTGCTCTGTCCCTCACTCTCACTCATTGCCGCCTTCGCCTCTCTCTGCTCTGCCTCACTCTCTGCCTCGCTCTGAAACAGGCCCTTCAGGCCGGAGCACAGATCGAGTCTCAGCTCTTTCCAGTGAGGGAGGTGTGCGAACTCCGCTATGACCTGCAACACAACACAGGCCATGCGCACAAAAGAGACCCTGCTCGTAGCTCCTAGAGATCAGACCCTGTTACGCAAGGCCTCCGACATGCGTGGTCACGTGTTGCGTAGGTAGTGCCACATAATCAGCACGAGCCACAACAATGCAGGCAGGCAGGCAGGCAGGAGAAACGCAGGTAGGCAGGCGGCGGTATAGGGTGAACACACGCACCTCTTCTGTGTAGTTGAAGTTCTCAATGTCCAGAATAGTGGGGCTGCCTGGCGCCACGCGAGCAATGTCCAAGCAGGCGCGCAGCACCCGCGGCTGAGTCAGCACTGTGATTTCATCGGGACAGATCTGCACGTGCTTGATGTGGATGTGTCGCATGCTGCTGAACTGCTCTGTCATGCGTCGGACCTCCTCCGTCCCAACCTGCGAGTAGCATAGCGTACAAGCGTACGCACGGGTGCATACAGGACTAATGCAGAACCAGTACATGAAATTGCAGTATGCAGAGGCCTCATCGCGAAAGACCACGCACATGAAAAACATATCAGTATCAGTTGCCTGTTACTGATATACTGTTGCCCTGCGCCAGGGCATGTATACACGCGCAGGATACAAACACATACACACTGGCAGAGTACTGTGCACTGCTCCACAACCATGGACCGGACAATGTGCTATGCACCTGACTATGCTTTGTGTGCCTGTGCTTACCTGTGCTGACGCTAGGGTGAGATAGAGTGTAACATCCTCCCATGGCACGCTGGGCCCCACCAGCGCTGCCTGCTCCACCAGATGGTGCAGCCAGTCGTTCCCACCATCTCTGTACCTGATCTTGTCAAACGGCAGGCGCGTGCCTGGCGGCACTGGTGTCGTGAGGAGCAGGCTGTTTGCTGCGCTGTACATACGCAGCTCGCTGATGGTGGTGCCTGACTGCTGCAGCTGGGCCAACACGGAATTTGTTAGGCCGTTGCCAGGCCACGCTGCGAAGCTGAGTGCGTGCAGTGGTGGGAGGGGGGCTGTGAGTGTACTGGCTTGGTCTGCGGGCCAAAAGACCTCGTCCAAGGTGAGTCGCACCCCACCCCACCCCTGTTTTGCTGACACTGCTGCTGTCAACACCTCTGCAAGTGCATTGCTCATGGTGAAGTGTGTCAACACCAGCTCACTGATGTGTGGCTGAAGGTGGGATAGGTGCTCAAGGGCCGAGGCAAGGGCCTGGGGCTGGTCTGTGTGCTGCATGGACTGCGTTGACAGACGGAGCTCTGCCGCGCTGGCAGGCCGGACTTTGCTGCATCGTTCCACCGCCTGCATGCACAGGGTAATTGGAAACATACATGCACATCATGTGGAGAAGAAGTGGCAGAATTGACTCAGGTGAGAGGCGAGTATGTGTCCGTACTTGCGGATAGAAGGCGTTGTGTCTGCGTATTGTGTGTATGTGTGTCTGCGTATTGTGTGTACATGTGTGCCTTGTGCGTCTTGATGGTGCATGGGAGTACCATCAACACACCTTGTCTGACAGGGGCTGCACTCCCTTGTCCCACAAAGGCGAGCATGTGTCTATGCTTGTCACACAGCAGAAGTGTTACTTGTGTGTTGCATTTGATTCCTAATGTCAGCTTACCTTGTCTGACAGGGGCAGAGTGACCTCCAGCACTATAGGGTCATCACGTGGCTGCGTGTGTGGCTTTGCGATGGTTAAGTGGCCATGACTGGGCATTGGCAGCCACTCCAAGGCACCCATCGGCATGCACGGCACGCGCAGCACGGTCCACGAGCACACAGGCTCGTAGGCGACCTGTGCGTCGGCCTGTGCGCACACGCTGTCCACGCCGAGCTCGCGCAGGGCCGGCGTGTGTGCCTGCAACAGCCTAACCAGCCACGCCTGCAGCTGCACAGCCACTGTGAGCCGTGTGAGGGTGTTTGTGGTGTGCTGGGGGGTGAAGATGGCTGCCCATTGGTGCTGTCTAGGGTATAGGGGGCTGGGGGCTGATGTTGAGATGTTAGAAAGCGGGGGTGGCTGCTCTTTAATGGTGAGTGCGTCTAGCTGAGGGAGGTATCGGGCTACGCTGGGCCACAACGGCGCTGGCTCTTGGTAGTGCCGCCACGTTGCCACCCAGCGCACTGTGAGGTGGCGCAGGCCTGGGAGCTGGGTGGGTGGGGGCAGCTCGACAGCGCCCTGGCGTTTGCTGCGCGTGCCAACACTGAGCCCTGTGAAGCCAGGAAAGCAGCGGCTGAAGTCTGTAAGGAGCTCTGGGTCTATGTATTTGGCGTCTACACTGAGTGTGAGGTTTGGGTGTGTGGCGCCTGCAAGAAACACAGGAGAGCAGCACACCCACACGCAAGGAAGTGGAGGCGCGCACGCTGGCCGTCTGCACGCTTGCATTCTGCGTTGGGCTCTGCTGGGAACACGCGGAGGGCCACACAAGGCTGCGTGCGCGGTCTTGACCTCGGTGAGCAGGCGCTCGGTGGCGCTTGGAGCTCAGGAGGCCAGAAGGATGCGCGGGGCTGGTGCGCGCGGGGCCGGGATCTGAAAGGCCGCGCGAGGTTGGTGGTCTCGCACGCACCTGTCTCCAACCCGTTGTCCCAGCCCTTCCAGAGGTAGCCTATCCGTTTGATGACCAGCGTTGTGGGCAGGTTGGGCCCGCGGATGGCTAGATGCTTCTTGACCATGCGAACCCGCGCTTGGTAGCGGCCCGCGCTTGCCAGCTGGTCCAACACCGTCAGGCGCAGCACTGCCTTTGGGATGTCTTCAAGTAGCCATTGAAGTGATGCTTTGGACAGGCAAGCTACGGCTGAGAGGTCCCTGCTGTCTAGGGCACGAAGCAGCGCAATGTGTGTGGGTATCCCTCTGCACGTTGGCACGCCTTGAGGATGCTGAAGCTTTCGTCTGCCATGGCTGCGTGGCGGTGAACTGGCGGCTAGGGCGGGAGTCAGCTCCGCGGGAACGCTTGCGTCGAAGCGGGTTTTCCCGTTGCACAGGCAGTACTATGTATGTAACAGACAAGACAAGACAGGCGGTGCTATCTGCGGGCACAGCAACCATCGTTAAACTGTATCCGAGTGTTTTGCCTTCTGCTCTGGAAGTTGACGACTGCTACGACTGCCACGAAAAAGAAAACTGTTTCTAGAAAAGCACAGAGGCTTACGCTCTAATGACTGGTGTAAAGGCCTCTGCTGCTGAAAAGGATATAATGTACAATGCACGCGCACGTCGACCAGTGCGTGAATGTGCGAATGAATGTGCGTGAATGTGCTATGTGGGAACCGGTCAGTGCTGGAGTCCGTGCGGTGCGGTGTGCTGCTGTGTGACGCGGGTCCCTAGTGTCAAACCATCGTTGTACTGCTAAATGGCATGACAGTTTACGCCTGCACAAGTACTCGGCTACTGCATGAACGCAAAGACGCAATGAACGGAATGAACGCAAACAGAGTATGTGAACTATGCAAGGGCATTGCTCATAGATGCCGGCCGCCAAAACATGCCACGCCTCTGCGGCAAGACATCGCCAAGACAAGTCTTCACACCGAGGCACTCATCGGAGGCTGGGTCATACCCCTGTGCCGGCGCGAGCACTCAAACTCTTCTCAAATGTCAGCCCACACCAGCACGAACAGGCACTTGTCATACCTACGACGCCTCAGCGGACTGTAACGTACGGGAACGTACCTGAGTACCTGATGCGCGAACTGACCCTCTCTACCCAGTGCTTCTCCTTACCCAACACCTGCACGGTCAAAGGCTGCTCCCTCGTGCGATCGCCTGGCACGCCATACATGAATGCCAGGAGCTCGCCTGGCTCCAGCTCAAACTCACTTATGCTGATGTGTTTGTATGTGCGTGGTATGAAGCAAGGCAACCGTGATAGTGGCCAGTGGTAATCTACAAATGCCTTCCTGCCAACTGACTTGAGGTCCAGACGTAGCTCGGTGTTCGACCATGCGGGAAGCTGCCTGAATGCTGCGACTACATCGCTATTGGCTACGAAGCCCCGCACGTGGACACGCTGTGGCTCGCAGGGCAGAGCCGCTGCGATTGTGAGGCTCGCACGCAAGAAGCATGCATGGTCTGTAGTGCATAGGTGACTTGATTCCACGTGACCTTGCTCGCGTTTGACGTAGGCAAATGGGCAGTCTACGTACACCGTCTTGACGGACATTGTCAACTTGCTGAGTGGTTCGACTATGGGCTGGAGCTCAAGCACCTGCCGAGCACAAGACGACCGTAATGCATGCCATGTGAGCTTGAATGCTACCCAGCGCATATCAAGGCTCTATGTCGGAGCAACAATGCCATTTGCTGGGTGTCTGCCTTGTGTGTGTGTGTGGATGTGTGGATGTGTGTGTGTGTGTGTGTGTGTGTGTGCACGTCCTTACCTCATCTGCGGTCAGCGAGATAAACAGATGATCCAACGCCCACTCAACCGTTCCCCACCCCAGTATCTCTGTCTGCGCTAACCACTCAACCACCCTTGCTTCATACACCCTCACCCTCTCCCACGGCACCCCACCCAGCCTTGGCTCCACTGTGCCGCTCACACACACGTCCGTCACAGACAGCTCGTGCACCGTTGAGACCCCTGTGAGAAGGCTCTCAAGTGTGGGGTCATCGAGAGCCTGACACAGGTCAAGGGTGTGTAGTGGTGGGAGTGGTGTGCTGAGCACTGTGTCTGTGAGCCACTCGCAGCTTAGCAGTGACAGCCGGCCGGACCAGCAGGCCGCCACTGCCGCAGCCAGCTCGGCTGCTAAGGCGTCTGTCATGGTGAAGTTGCGCAGGGTGAGGGTGGGTGGGTTGGGTGCTTGTGGGATGGCTGGGAACAGGGCTGCTAGGGCTTCCTGCAGTGCTGCTGGCTGCGTGTCGGTGTCTGCAACTGCGCGTAGGGTGACGCTGGTGCAGCCCTTGATCTCTACTGAGGCCAGCTTGTGTGATACCTGTAGCATGGCAAAAAGGAGACACACGAGCACAGTGCTTCCTGAAGGTTGCGAGCATAGGTGGGAACACTGCAGTACACTGTACTGACACTAGGGCTGTCCGTCTTGTGCACGATAGCCACTGTGCGAGACCGTGCATGTTGCGTGCGTTTGTGACTGCTACATCGCACACTGGTACACGTGTTGTAACTCACCTCGGCAGCGAGTGGCAAGTCAAACTCAAGTGTCCCAGCCCCAGGCATCTCTACAGCCAACTTGCGGCCGCCCTCAGGCAGGGGCAGCCACGCCCACGCCTCAACTCTCAGCCCCTTGTCAACCCCCGTGAGCCGCAGGGTGTGCCATGTACACATGTGTACCTCTGAATCGCCCACGCTCTCTGTGTCTGCTGCATCTACGTCCGCGCCTGCACCCGCGTCGGCGTCTGCCAGGACGCCGGCCACAGCGAGCAGCTGCAGACGTGGCGCGTGCTGCCCCAGCCGCTCAGCTAGCCACTGCTCGAGCTTGCAGGGAAGGGACAGGTGTGTGAGTGTGTGGGTGGTGTTGGCTGGGCTGAACACACTGACCCACATCGGACGGCCTGTGGCTGCGTTGCGCGCTGTGACGGGCTGTGCTGTGATGGTGAGTGAGTGTAGTTGGGGTAGGTAGGGGCCCACACTGGTCCAGAGGGTTGCTTGGCCTTCTGCAGGGCAAGATATACACACAACAGCACACAAGACATGGTCACCCGGCAAGGCTCTTGATGTGCAGAGGCATGCAGCTACTACACAGCCCACATAGCGTGCACAGATGTGCAGTAAGGCTTTCACACTTACCAGGTGCGTGTCTGTGTATGGTCAGGGCGCGGAGAGATGGCAGAGATATGGGTGTGGGAAGCTGCCCTGTGAAGTCCCCGTTCAGGCCACCCTGTGACCCGATGCTCAGGGATCTGAGACCCGAGAATGCCTGATCGGCGTAGGTGATCAGCGCCTGTGGGACGTGCGACATCTGTAGGCTGAGGGTGAGATGGTCAGACGGCGCGCGGCCGGCGCCGAGGATTCCCAGCGCCGTCTGCCACCACCCGCTGTCTCTGCTGACCTGCTCGCCGCGCTTCTGTACCAGCGCGATCGTAACAGGCCTGTCCCCACGCAGCGCCAGCTGCTCTCTGACCCGCTGCACACTGCGGAGGAGGTCCAGCGGGGACTGATCTGTGGAGGACTGTGCTGGGATGGTCAGGATGGCGGTGTCGGGCCAGTCGTGCAGAAGCCCCTGGAGAGCGCCTTTGCACGTCTGGGCTACGGCGGTACGGGAGGAGCTGTCCAGCTGTCTCAGCAGCGCGGCGCGCCATGAGGCCGGCGCGCAAACTGCTGCATCAGGCAAGATGGCGCCTGCCAGTGCTACGGGCACGTCTATGCTGCCTGAAGCGGGCTCCATTGCTTGTGATGGCTTATTGTGCTTTGCAGCTCGCTGGACAGTGCAGCACTGACAGTGCAGTGATGTCGGTTCTCTGCGTCGATTCTCTCGCGCTTGTGCATCAAGCACGCCTCGAAGCCAGTGGAACTCGCAAGCAGGCCTTTTAGACAGTGCACCGCGGTGAGGCATACCATCCGCGCTTCCATGCGCCGAAGCAAGGCACACCAACGGCAACAGGGCATACACGGCGTACGTGCTGTGGCAGAGGATTGACTTGCGAACTAGCAGGTAAGCACAGGCACAGAATGGACAAATGTGTGTGTGTGTGTGTATGTCTGTGTCTGTACTTGTGGTTGTCTGTGTTCGTGTGAGAGTGTGTGTGTGTATGTGTGTTTGTTTGTTTAGGTGTGTGTGTGTGTGTGTGTGTGTGTGTGTGTGTGTTTGTGTGCGCGTGTGTGTCAATGTTAGTGTCTCATGTGTGTGTGCATGTGAGTAGGTACTTGTGCCAGGTGACGAGGCCTGAAAAGATTCACTCTATGCCATGCACACAGGGCTTGCAAGGCTCTGAGAACACTTGGCCACACGAGGTGGGCTGCCTGGCTGGGCTGAGAGTTGCTATGCAATCCGTTCACGTGTGATTGGATTCAATGTGCAGACACACACACACACACACACACACACACACATACACACACACAACCACACACACACAGTGTAAAAGTACGCGGGCGACCACGTTAGCCCCAATCTACTGCAGTCTATCAACGACTAACGCCCTGGATAGATGTCGCATGCATATAGGGGTTAGTCAAACAAAGACTGGACATCTTGGTCTGGTGCCACCGCGCTGATATGTTGCGTGTTGGAGTGTTTGAGGCATCCAACTTTCGCACCACACTCGCCTGGCCACAGCGCCCAATGAATCAGACGCACCACGCACGTGTGGCACCAGAGTTTAGACAGATCTATCTTGAGGATCTAGTGCTTATGTGCAGTGCATACATACAGTTGACCGACAGGCTCTGTGTATGCCCGTCCATGAGCGTGTACGAACACCTGTATCTTCCCATGGTCTTCGCACTCCGCGCTCGTGCATGGCATGGTCGACCTTCATGCTTATTGTCAGTGCCCATGGTGGCGCGCCTGACTTGCGACACATTTTGCCGTCTGAGTGTTGTCACGTGTGCATCCTGGCCGCGGTTGTTGGACGTGGGGTTCCTGCGTGTCCTGCAGTGTGTACGAAGCATGCATCTAGCTCCTTGAGACTACACAGCGTACAGTAGTCGAATGTCTGTCAAGCCGCAAAACGAGCCATGTCACATACGCACACAATTCGACGAGCAGCTTAATCAACTACACCAGTATGTATGTATGCATGCAACGAAGGCACGTAAGAATATGCGCAAACCACAATAGGTACTGATAAACAAAAGACGATATCTTCACGCAGCTGACTCTGTGCCTGTCTATATAGCCACGAGAAAGCACTACAAAGCACGTCAAAAAGTCGGCATGCAGTGTCACACTCAAACGTCCCATGAAGTCAGATACTGCCTGCACAAGCTCACATTACGTAGCGCGAAACTAGCTTCTCTCGCCACGCATCACCCAGTCACAGTGACATGTGGATACTGTCCTAGCTGTGTC